>Ga0307278_10001225_pt1 | contig 12784 bp, 13 predicted proteins | sample ER_DNA_117_FD_194482 | JGI IMG/M metagenome (GOLD analysis project Ga0307278, IMG submission 194482) | Bulk soil microbial communities from the East River watershed near Crested Butte, Colorado, United States - ER_DNA_117 | ecosystem: Environmental > Terrestrial > Soil > Floodplain | place... | reverse complement strand
AGCGCAAGACCAGACCTCGGACACGACAACCACCGCCCGCGGCTGCTACTGCACGGCGGCGTCACCTGGCAGACTCCCCAGACCGCGAGACTGCAAGGCCGCTCCCCACGCTTGGCGGCGTAGAGCCTCATTACAACTTCCTCTGCTCTTCCTCAAGACCGGGCCCTATGGACGGCCGGCAGGATATGGTGGGGGCGATTGCGTGAGAGAGAGCCGGACCTCTCGATCAGCGATCTAACCCTCTACTGAAGCGCTCAGCGGCAGCGTCTTCCCGTCGTGCCCAAGCCTCATAGTTATCTGCGGTGGCACGAAGAACTGACGCCGTGCGAGGCCACTCGTCGGCAAACTGCTCAGCCTTTTTCCTGTAGTCCCCAACCAATTCCCACTCTTGCCGTCCTCCCTCATCAAGTGAGCGGGACGTAAATCCTCTACTATTGAGGATGGCGATGATAATGCCATTCTCTACCTGGTCGTTCTGTAGCTCTTCGAGCAAATTGCGAATCTCAACACCCGGCCATGTACCGTCGGGGTCGGGCGGACTGGATGCCAGCACCTGACCGATGTGTTCCTCTCCCAGGTTGACTCGGTCGGCGTCCTCCAGGAGCCTCTGTGCCTCGGTTATCCACCGGCGCAGCTGGTCGCCGTCCACTACGCCGTCGGAGCCGAGCCCTGGTACACGAGACCAGTTCGATAGCAGCCTGTAGCCATTTGAAGCCATCTGTTCCCGCTCGGGGGATGGGCTGGGATCCTCATCACTAGAATGCGGTCGGTACACCGCCTTGACCACCTCGACGAAGAAGCTCGGGTCACTTGCCATGAGCTGCTGCAGCGTCTCAGACCGGGCATCAAAGCCGAGTAGCGGAAGAAACGCCCACTCCAGCCGTGCGATACGCTTCCAGCCTACGTCGGCCTTATGCTGCTGTAAGAAGGCGAAGAACCGCTGGAAGTCATGCTGGGAAAGCGCTACAGCCATCTCCGGATCAGGTGAATCAGCAGCGAGAATCGCCTCCAGCCCGGTTGCCACTAATTTAGCAACCTCAGCGTTATTGGCCTGAGGAGAGTGTAGGTAGACACTAACAAGGTCGAGTGAAGCGACGGCTTTTCCAAGCGCCACTAGACGCTGAGCTGCATAGCCGACATGCGCGAAGTCGCTTCCAAGACCGGACCTTGGGAAGTGTCCCCAAAAGACCCTTGCGACTTCCTCTCCTTGAGCGTCGGCTATCTCCCAGGCGGTGGGGAAATCAAGCGTCCGGACGAGGATTTGCCCGCGCTGCATCGGCGATAGCGCCGTCTTCTTATCTATCAGTGACTCGACCCAAGGCCATCCCGCTTGTTCAAATCGCCTCCCGATGTAGGCCAACGCAAGCGCGACCTCGCTGCGATGCTCAGATTCGATCATGGCAAGAAGGTCGGACTCGTAGTTAAGAATGGCAGCATCGGCAAGGGCGATGCCGATAGTCCACGGGAGACTCACGCTATGAGCGAGTTCCTTGACGCCATCAATGCCGGCCGCCGCCTCGATCTCCGCGACCGCCTGCGCTCGGCGTTGATCAACCGCTCTTGTATAGGATGATGGATTGTCTCTTAGGTGATGGTCAGCTAGCTCCGGGAGCCAGTCGTTGAAGAGCCATGCGTGACGAAGTGCCGCATCCACTGGTGCTAGTGATTCGGTAATCGAGTCAATCGCATTAAGTTCCTCTGCCGGCAGGGACCAGCCCGCCTCAGCGAACTCGCGATGTTTGGCGACAAGGTTTCGCAGCGCTTCCCAAATGGATACCTTAGCGTCTGAGGTGAACGCCTCCTCATCAATCAAGCGAGATAACGCTCGGCGCACCTGTTGTCTTCTTGGCGGCGGCAGGTGTGACAGCTTCTCAATAATGTTGCACCAACGTTCCGCAGAAGTGTCGGCATCTTCGATCAGTCGATGGATAATTCCATCGATGAACGTCCAGTACTCCTGCGGCGTCACCGAAACTTGTAGCGGCTTCCAGTCCCGATACTCCGGCTCATGAGTCGGAAGGTGAATCGCTTGGTGTTCCGGCAGCAGGTCTAACATCAATGGCCACGAGACTGTCGGATGACTTCTGCGGAGGCCATCGACTGCGGAGAGACGGCGCGATACATTAACCGAGTTCTCGGGATGCCAGGGACAGAAAACGTCAGCAAGACTGCTCTGCGGCCTGTGGTGAAGATTGCCGCCAGCGAGAAGATCGACTGCATGCCCAAAATGCTCAGACGACCATGCTACACATTCCACCGCCCACAGCAGCCCTGAATGAGGAGAGTTCGATGAAAGTGCAGTAGAATCCGCGTCTGTGAACATGCCTTTGAGCAAGGGCGTTTCACCCTTCAGCCCCTCCCTCACCTGATTCAAGAACACATCGGGAGCCGCTTCAGCTAGCAGTGGAAGTACGTCAGCGAGGGATTCCCACAGCCGGCATGACCAGTCTTGATTGGCCTTCTCCAGGAGACTCCTCACGAGGTACCGCGCGAGCGTCGCTCCCGTCGACCCCCCGCCAAGGTCTACCTCATGGCCACGGGCACCCAGTATGGCCAGCGAAGTCGCCACGCCATGTCGTGCGTCGCCTGAGTGCTCGCGGACCTTGCCACGCACCGAGGCGATCCAGCGTTCAGCACGGTCAAGTTCGAGTGCAGGATCGACTTCCCCGAGTACCGTTCTCACCGCTGGCTCAAGCCGCCGCAGGTCGTCCTCACGCAACTGTCCTGCCAGCAGAAGCCAAGCATCGAAGGGGGAGATCAGGCTCCACAACTGGTCAACCCTTTCAAGCAGAGGGTCTTCCTGGGCCGCCAATGCTGCAAGCTCTTCTCGAAGGGTGTCGTACTCTTCGCCCACCAATGCGGCGATAACCGCCTGGTCCGCGGTGCGCCGCTCATCCCACTGTCCATAGAGCAGCACACGGCGCACCACACGCTGGGCTGGTGGCTTTGCCCATGCCGGTTCATGAAGCTCAGGTTTGTTGGCAAGGCGCCGCCGCATCGCGAGAAAACTCCGGCGAGCCAGCTGGCCAAGCTCTCCCGCTCGCCGCGCATCAAGTCCGGCCTGCTTCAAAACCTCTGCCGCAGGACCTCCCTCTATCCGTGGCAGCTCGATGTCGGCTCTCGTAGTGCCAGCCACGGGGACGATTAAGTGGTGGATAGATCCAGGCGTTACTTCAGCCCGAACTTCCTCGCTCTTAGCAACTAGAACAAGTGGGCTCTTGTGGTCGCGTAGGGCTCGCCACGACGCTACACCATCGACGAATGCCGTTCTGACCAGAAGTTGACCGCCGTCTGACGCCTTCTCCTGGCGCGCGACCGCCGCGATAAAGGCAAGGACTTCATCAGTTGACGTTGCTTTTACTGTGACGATTTGGCCAGGTTGGGCCAAACGAGCATTGAAGGCCTCCATGCACTCGGACCTGTCCTTACCTGCCAGCACCAATGTGAAAGGTATTACCGGCGTTGTGGCCCGGGACCAGCCTTCCCACCAAGTAGCTGCAGTCACGAGACCATGCGGTGCGTAGCCCAGCTGCTCTGATATCCAGGCATGGGTCACAGGAGCTGTCTCTAACCATGTCTCGATATCATCGACTCCATATCCCCGCACACCCCTCCATCGTCCTTCCGCGGCATGAGCCTCTGCCCAAGCACGTCGGTCGCGCCAGCGACGAGGGAATGCGGCGATATAAGTTGCTGCTGAATTTGGCGTGCGCTTCTTGTAGTCAGCCTCCGCTTTGCGGCCTACGTTCCGCTCAACAGACAACTCCCAAAGTGAGAGGCCAAGCGGAATGAAGGGAGTCTCCCTTGCAGAGAGCACTGTCCCATCCCAGCTCCCCGCAGAAACCCCCTCACCGGCGGGGAAACCCAGCTGAGCGACACCCGTGCCAGTCTCCAGTATCAGACGCCGTATGAGCCGTGGGAAATCGCTCCGTGCGCTAACTGTGCGTGCCCAGCGGAGTAACTCCTGCTGATCTGCAAGTCCAGGTTTAGCCATGAAGAGTATTCTAACACCTGACTGAGACACGCCCTCCGGTCAAAGAGACGAAGGCTGGTATGAGCGGACCAGAACAATATTGAGTTACTGCTACTGTCATGTCGTCATGAAGTATGGTCTGGCGTCGTCCCAGCCGTAATGCATTAGGCGTCTTCAAGGACGCAGGATTCGGATACCTCGTCAAGGAACTCTGGTTTGAGGTAGCGGACGAACGATCGGACCTGGCCGAGCTGATCCCGGAGGGCCGAGAAGGCGATGAAACGGCAGAGTTCCACCAACGGCGGGGACAGCCGCGAGAAGGTGGGCCGGTTGACCTCGGCGAACACCTTCTGCCGCCGCTCGTCGGGGGCGACCAGGTACAGGGGGATGTTGAGGTTGGGCTGCATGGCGATCAGGTCTGACATGCGCAGCAGTCCCGAGTAGATCGAGGTGGTGCTCTCGATCTCAAAGGCCGCCACTACCGCGTTGCCCTTGAGCCACAAGACATCGATCAGCTCGATGGTCCGGTTAGTGGCCTCATCGAACTGCAGGGGAAGATCCGTCCGGAGTCTAGGCAGTTCGGTGAAGCGGTGGCCGTTCCAGTCGCGGCTGCGGTCGTTGCGGGCGACCCAGACGTCCAGGCCCATGTCGTTGCCGAGCTTGAGCAGGCTCCACTGGATCTCGGTGTGGGCGGTCGGCTCTCTGGCGGCGACAGCCTCGTCTTCTGGCGCTGGCTCGGGTTCGGTGGACTCCTCGCTGTCGGGCACGGTCACCGGGCCGATGGCCGCCTTGAGCGCCCGGGGGCGGCGGGCCAGCTTGGCCGCATCAACTGGACGGCTGATCGGATTGTCCTTGGCGTCAAGGATGGCGGCCACGACGACCTGGCCGTCGGCCGGCTTCCAGCGGGCTGGGGAACCTCGGAAGTGGCCGGTCCAGGCGTTGGGGTTCTTGAGGTTCCGAAACACAGTGAGCTCATCGCGAAGCTCAAATACCGGGACGGCCGTCTCCGGGTTCAAGGTGGCGATCGAGCGGACCCGCACGCGGCAGGGGAATGCCTCGTCCTTCCAGATCGGGCTGCTGTCCCTATAAGGCTCCGAGACCACCTCCAGCACGCCGATCCATCGGGAGATTCCAGTCAGATAGCAGAGCAGGTAATCTCCCGGCTTCATCTGCTGGACCGTCTTCCACCGGCGTTCCCTGAATCCGGAGACTTCGCCGCCGGCGGCCAGGAACTCCTCCCAGGTCGTGCCTGTGAAGAGATCCAGCCAGTAACTGCGTGCCACGAACCCGAGACCCCCTGAGGTGACGCTGGACGGCCTCCGGACTCTAGTACGTGCCACCTAACGACGACAGCTCTACCAAGGATCCTCACCCAGCAGGGGTAGGTACCGCACTCCCTCTCGCGAACCCCTGCCAGCCGCCGGGCATGGGTGCCCGAGAGACACTCCGTTGCTGCTCGTCGGCACAGTGGTCGGGGCTGGGTGAGAAAATCAAGTATCGGCCACCACCACCCGCTCCTCGGGATCGCGAGGTCGACTGGTCCGGTCGGGCCGGCCGGTCCGGTCGGCCTGGCGGCGGTTGGGCTGGCCGGCGCGCTGGGCGGCCAGCCGATGGGCGCGGTCGGCGCGGCGGATGATCGCCCAGGCCCGGGTGGTGGGCTGGCGGGCGCGGCTTTCGCTGTTCAGCTCGACGACGACGTTGGCGCCCAGGGTGGCGTACTCCTCGTCGCGGCGGACCCACTGCTGAAGCTCCGCCGGCGACCGCGGCCGCGCCGGGAGCGCATTCGGGTTGAGGGCGACAAACACCGGGTCCAGCGGCGGGGTGACCGGCTGGCCGGTGCGCTGGTGGGCGGCGGCGACGGCCCGCTGGCGGACGGCTTCAGGGTTGCGGATGGGCATGCCCAGGCCGTGGCGGGTGAACGCCTTGCGCAGCGACGGCCAGGTGGTCTCCAGCTCCTTCGCGGCGGCGTTGACGCTGCCGAGCTGCTCGGCCAGGGCGAAGGCGCGTTCGGCTTCGGTGCGGTCGGCCAGGAAGCGGCTGGGCTGCCAGCCCAGCGGGTGGCGGTCGTGCCCGCGCCCCTACTCGGCTCCGCACTCGGCAATGAGCGGATGCTGTCGGAGCCGACGTCGAGCAGTCCGCCGCCACCGCGCCGATCCGGCTGCGGCCGGCAGCCTGAGCCTGGACGGCGCTCCCCCAGCACGGCGCGTGGGCCGGGTAGCCTGGTGCCCCAGCCATCGACCAGCACCAGGAGCGGGCCCGTGGCACAGCTCGGCGCCGACGCCCACGGCGAGGTCCTGGCGCCCGGCCGGGTGCCGGACTGCTACCTCGGCCTGCTGCTGGACCCACCCGGCGACCAGCATGCCGGCAGGGTGCTGGTGGTGGCCCCGGCCGCGCTGCTGCACCCCTGCATCCCCCAGCCAGACGGCACCGTGTTGTACGAGCTGGTGACCGGCCACCCCGAGCGGCAGCCACAGGAGCTGGTGTTTGTGGCCGACCTGACCGTGGAGCTGCGCGCCTGGCCCACTGACACCTGGGCCAAGGTCGGGATCGACCCGGAGGCGGCCGCCGGTGCGGTGGTCGCCGGCTGGCAGCGCGGCGACCTGCTGGGCCTGCGGCTGGGCGGGCTGACCGCCGAGGAAGCCCTGGCGATGGAGCGACCGGCCATGACCCTGGTCCGCGGCCAGCTTGGCGACCGGCTCGGCCGTCAGCTCGCCCATGCGTACCGGCGGTGGCGGCACCCGTCTAGCGGACGCCGGGCCGGCGACCGCTTCCTGTAGCGGTGGACACCCACCGGCTGCGGCAGTGTCTGCGGCGGACACCAGCCGTCCAGACACCGACCTTGTGGACACCGACCGCGGTTCTGCGAGCAGCAGCGGATAGCCAAGGCGGACGCGGTGTCCGGTTCCGCGGCCACCCAGACACCGGCCGCAGTGTCCGGCTGCGGTAGGACGGCCGCGGACCCGCAGCCGCCGTTGCGGCGCGACGGCAGGACCCCGCATGTTGGATTTGCTCGTCTGCGCTGGTCAAGTGGCCAGGTCGACGCAGCCAGCGGAGAACGGTTGTCCGGATGCGCGGACACCGGACGCGGCCTGCCGAACACCGGGAGCCCGCCCGCCCCGGCACTGCGGACACCCGCGGCAGCGGCCACGCTGGACAGCCGGCAGCAGAATCGTCCACCACCCGGCAGCCATGTCCGACCGGAACGGGACTCCAATGTGCGGCACCTGCCAGGACGCCCGGCTGACCGCCAGATCCGTAGCCTGGTGCTCTACGTCGATCTGGTCGGCTCCAGACGGATCTGGCCTGCTCACGTTGGGTGCCTCGTCGATCCCGTAGGATCCAGACGGTCCCGTCGGATCGTCTGGATGATCAAACGGATGATCAAGCAAGCCAGGCAGCTCAGGCGCTGACTCGGGTGGCGCACCAGATTCGGTGTCTGGCGGTCCATCCACACGGGGCTTCTGGCAATTGCGGTGCGGGATCCTCACGTAACTCACGGACTCGTACACAGCGAAGTCGAGCGAGTCAGGCATCAGATGTCCGACACACCACTCGGAGTCCTATCGATCTGCGCCCGTGTGTTGCAGCAGGCGGCGAGGCTACAGCTCACCCGGCGTGGCATAGCGATGAAAGAACGGGCCCAGCCCGGCCCGGGCGATCCCAGCCACGATGCCGTTGTGGTCCTCCAGCGCACGGGCCTGCTCAAGGCCACCAACGAAGACGGGGTCGAACCCAGCGTCACCGATCAGCTGCTCGGTCACCTCTCGGGCGCCATCCTCGGCCGCGTACAGATTGCTAGGCCGCGCCCGTTGCTGGTCGATCTGGTCGTAGATCGCCGCGAAGTTGAGGTTGAACGACTTGGCTACCGGGCCGCCAACGATCGACTTCACCTGGTGGGCAAGCGACGCATAGGCCGGGTTGCGGTCGCCATAGGCGTTGGTCGCGTCGATGGTGACCTTCCCGTCCAGTCCGGTGACCTTGGCAAGCGCGTCGGCGATCACGCTGGATGGCACGGCCACCAGCACGACATCGGCGTTGGCGGCGTCGCCGCCATCGCGGCCCAGCTCGGTGACGGCGTGCCCGGCTTGCTGCCAGCGGCGGGCCAGCCCACCACCGACACGTCCCCGGCCGATAACCGTGATGTTCATGGTCTCCTCCACTGCCCTCGCCCCTCCCGACGTTGGCTCATGCTAGCCCGGACCCTAGAGCCTGCTCCCGCCCGCACGAGCCCGTACGCGACCATCCGATTATGAGTCGGTTCGTGGTCGTCCACCGGATACTGCCTAGTGTCGTTCACGCTGGTCACGTTGGCTGTCCCGTCCGCCTGGTCACCTCCAGTCTTGCGAGGCGTCCCTGGTGGAATGACCCCGAGAATGACCGCCCGACCTCGGACTACTTCGCACCCGGACGGCGCTTCTCGGCGCAACGACCCAGGCGCATCATGAGGCGCCGACCCGCTCCCACGCCCAGGAGGCGCTGCCATGGCCGTCCCGCTGTCCCTCGGTCCGGTCCATCACCTGCGGCTCACCGTCACCGACGTCGAGCGATCCAGAGCCTTCTACACCGAGCTGCTCGGATTCCAGATCGCCATGGACACACCCCCGCCGGCTGACGACCCCCACCACGACCTAGCCACCGACCTCCTGCAGGACGGCATCGTCATGGTCAACGGCGACTTGCTGCTCGGGCTGCGTCCGGTGGATGCCGAACGGGCCAGCGACCGCTTCGACCCCTTCCGCTGCGGCCTTGACCACTTGAGCTTCGCGGTGTCCGGTCGAGCTGAGCTGGAGGCGGCGGCCGCGGCCTTCGAGGAGCATGGAGTGGAGCACAGCGCCATCACCGACCTGCCGCCGTTCGGCATCGCGGTGCTGCCGTTCAAGGACCCCGACGGGGTTGCGCTGGAGCTCACCGCTCCGCTCTAGCCAGCCGAACCGGAACACCACATCCGTAGCCCGGTGCTCAGCGTCCATACGCGGCAGATGTCCAGGTCGACCAGCGGCTGAACGCACCGGCTGGACGGCCCGCTGGTCGAGTAGCCGCGGAAGTCCTCCGCCCTTGTCGCCGGCACCTGGGAGACTGCTGGCATCCGCGCAGGCCGGTCTAATCGACCGGCCACCGCAACGAGTTGAGCGCGGCCGGGAAGGAGCAAACGATGAGCTTCGTAGACACCAACCAGCCGAACGGCACCCCGACCTGGATCGACCTGGGCATCCCCGACCTGGACCGGGCGATGGCGTTCTACGGTGCCGTGTTCGGCTGGGAGTTCCAGGTCGGCCCGCCGGAGACGATGCGCTATACCCAGTGCCTGCTGGAGGGTCGGCGGGCGGCGGCCCTGGCCGAGAATCCCGACCCCCAGGCGACCGCGTTCTGGTGGAGCGTGTACCTGGCCGCCGACGACTGCGACGCCACCGCCAGGCGCATCAGCGCCGCCGGCGGCACCCTGGTTCAGCCCCCGATGGACGTCATGGACCAGGGCCGCATGGCCATCGCCAAGGATTCGGTGGGCGCCCAGTTCGGCCTCTGGCAGGGCCGCGCCCACGTGGGCTGCCAGGTCGTGAACCAGCCTGGGGCGCTGCTCCGCAACGACCTCGTCACCCCTGACCCAGAGCCCGCGCGGGCGTTCTATGCGGCGGTGTTCGACTTCACCCTGGACGCCAACCCGGACCTGCCGGGCGTCGACTTCACCTTCCTGCGCCGCCCCGACGGCTACGAGATTGGCGGGATCATGGGGGTGGCGGGCGTCCCCTCGTCGGCGTGGAACACCCTGTTCGAGGTGGCCGACACCGATGCCGCCGTGGCCAGGGCGACCGCGGCTGGCGGCACCGTCACCAGCCCTGCTGAGGACTTCGTCTACGGCCGGGTTGCGACCCTCACCGACCCCTTCGGGGCCGAGTTCTCGGTGGGCGCCCGGCCCAAGCAGCGGGGCTGAGCCGGGTTAGAGTAGCGGGTAGGGGACCCGAGGCGGGTCGGGGTGGCGTCGTCGGCCACGACCGCCTGATCGGCCCGCAGGGACAGTCGTCGGGGTAGAAGACCTCCAGCTCCTGTTTACAAGACAGCGGCCAACCGTCTACGGCGTGCCGGCCTGTGCGTTCCTTGCAGCTCAGGTCGGGTGGGTCGTCCAGCCAGTGCGCTCCAGTAGGGCCGAGTAACGCCTGGTGGAATGACAAGCAGAATGACATCCTCGACCTCCACTGGTGGTGTCTGGTGGAATCGACTGATGACGGAACCCACCAGCTATCCGGAGTGGTTCTACTACCCGAGCCGCACCCGCCCACCCGACTGGGTCCACGAGCTCCTGGAAGTAGTAGCGGCAGCCCGGCCGTTGATCGACTCGGCAACGGTAGACGGGCTGACCAGCGACAAGGTCTTGGCTCATCTTCGGCCAAGACTCCTTGAGCTCGGCTACGAAGTAGAGGGCGGCAAGCATCGCGCCGAGAAGATCCGGCGGCCAGTGCTCTTCGGCGACCAAGGCCGCGAGCGCGTCGCCTACGAGGTCGACGCCGTGCACGACGAGTTGGGCATCCTGGTGGAGGTCGAGGCCGGGCGCGGTGCGCGAGGTAACGCCGTCTACCGCGACCTGGTGCGCTCCTCGCTCATCGTGAACCAGCGCTTCCTTGTGCTCGGGGTGATGCGCAGCTATCGACATCAGAGCAGCGGCCGCCCGATCATCGTGTCCAGCTACCGGGACTCCAAAGACCAGCTGGACGCGCTGTACGCAAGCGGACGGCTGCGGTTGCCCTTCGAGGGCGTGCTGCTGTTCGGCTACTGATTACAGGGGCCAAGCGCCGGATTAGAAGTCGATCCACCGCCGTCCACACCGTCGCGCTGAATGCCGTCCTCGCTGCTCAGGTCGGGTGCACCGTCCAGGAGATACGGCCCTGTTATGTGGTGTCGTGCCTGGCGGAATGACCAGCGGAATGACCATGGTTCCGCCAGCCCACGCCTAAGCTTCCTACGAGGGTCACCTGCCTGAACGCGCCGGGGCGGCAAGCAGCGGCCTAGATCTCCCCGACGCGCTTCCATCCAGGCCTCTGCAATTTTTCAGTTCGGTCACTTCCTGAGATCTACGTGGCCTGACCGAGGGTCAAAGCCCTTAGGCCATATCGTCTTGGAATCCGCGTGAGACTTCACAAACGTGACCTCGTCAAACTTCACTCCCTGCAGGTCGGCCCCCCGCAGGTCAGCCAGTCCAAGCAGTGCCCCTCGCAAGTCAGCACCCCGGAGATTAGCGTTTCGTAGGTTAGCCTCAATCAAGAGCGCTTCCTGCAGATTGGCGCCTTGTAGGTTAGTCCCCTGCAGGTCCGCTTGACCCAGATGAGCCCTATGCAGATCCGCTCCCTGCAAGTCGAAGCCAGACATAGCAACCTTATCCGGTGGGGCGCACCGCTGTCGGCAAGGGAGAGCAATTATCGTGACGGAACCGGAGGGTAACCGAAGTACAGACTGCGTTGAGTAATCGTACACAACGACTACGCCTTCATTTCGCCCTAAGTACAGCAGATGATCAATCATTAGGCGTTTCTGCTGAGGACTCGCGTCATTGCCCCAGATAAGTCGTACTGGAGTGGCCCCAATATCCAGCACTGTCAACGGTCCAAGCCTGGCAGGGCGCAGGTTCAAGCCGACTCTGAGGCCGAAGGCATATGTATCTGTCAGGCTGAATAATGAAGCGAGCCAAAGCACGACGAACAATAGTGGCAACAAGAATGATCCTGCGCGAAAGAACGCCACTATTGCTCGACGTATACGGGAGTTGCCATGCTGGTTTGATCGAAATATGTACATGATGAAGGCAAGTCGGAGCATCAGCGCACATGCCGTTATAGCTGTAAGAAGGCCGAGCGAGCGGACGAAGATATTGGCATAGCCAAGTCCAACTTCTTCTGGGAGCAACCCAAATGAGCCATAGAAGTTTGCGTAGACCATGTAGAGAACGCCATATAGTAGGAGGCCAGCAGCGGCGAAAGCGGCTGGAAGGTCCCTGAGGGCCGCTAACCAACTTCGACCGTAAATGAATCTGCGTTCCCCGTCCCCGCCCTCTCCGGGGTCTGGCAGCTTGACAGCCACTCCACTCACCTCTGCTATCGAACACCGAAGTTACCAGGACCACTGGCGCAAGGAAACTATGATATAGAACGGCAGCGCCACTTTCCAGGTGAGGCCTTAGGCTCAAATACCTGATAGCCTTTGACGGCCTTATGCATCGTTCGTGTTTGCCAGGTTACCGCCCATCCGAGTCCTCGCAGCCCGAGATGGTACGACAGTGACCTGGTGAATGCAGGATTCGCTATATTCAAATGTGGGAATGGCGGCGTAGCCGCATAAATCGTGCCGCCCACGATCTACCTCCCGGCCGGGCCGGGCGCCCACATTCCCAACGGCATTCCTTCCATCGGCGTCCGAACCCGGCCCGGCCGGGAGGCGGGCGGCATTCCTACGTAGCGAAGCGGGGCGGGCCTCCCCGAGGCCGGTTCACGCGCAAGGGATGATCAAAGAGGTAAGCAAGGCGAGCGGCGAGATCACCGTACACGTGCTCTGACCTGCAGTTTTGGAGCCCGAGGTCGGATTCGAACCGACGACCTTCCGATTACGAGACGGATGCTCGGCGTCGATCTGGATGGCTCCAGACGGATCTAGGCTGCTCAGGTTGGATGCGCTTTCGGTCCAGACGGCTCTAGAAGGATCCAGACCGATCGTCTGGATGATCATCGGGATGATCAAGCGCATCCGACAGGATGTCGGATGGCAAGGCAAGCACGGAGTCACGCGCTGTTGATTGGTAGGTGCCTCGGGTCAGCCGAGGCCGGTCTG
>Ga0307278_10001224_pt1 | contig 12784 bp, 11 predicted proteins | sample ER_DNA_117_FD_194482 | JGI IMG/M metagenome (GOLD analysis project Ga0307278, IMG submission 194482) | Bulk soil microbial communities from the East River watershed near Crested Butte, Colorado, United States - ER_DNA_117 | ecosystem: Environmental > Terrestrial > Soil > Floodplain | place... | reverse complement strand
GGTCCTTGCCATCGCGCCATCCGGCGTCGCCCAGGCCGGGATGGTCGACCTGCTCGGACGCCTGCGGAATGACTTCGAGGTCGACCTCGTCGTCCTGTCGGATCGGCCGGAGCAGCTCCACCCGGGCGTGACTACGGTGCGTCTGCCGGGCGACGTCCCGGACTGGCTGATGCCGATTGTTTCGATCGTTCCGTGCCAGCTGTTCGCCTACCACCTAGCGCGCGCCAGGGGCCTCGACCCGGATTCACCCCGTCACATCGCCAAGGTGACGCTCACCCGCTAAGTCGCCACGCAGTCGTGCGAGGATCCCCTTGTCAGCTTCAACTTGTCTCCAGCGTGGCACCATCCGCGGATGACGGACGTGGGCCTGCAGCTGGACCTGGGGTTCCGCCTGGTGCTGTCGGCCGTATTCGGGGCTGCCATCGGCGTCGAGCGTGAGATCAGCGGCCACCCGGCGGGCATGCGCACGCACCTCCTGGTCTCGCTCGGCAGCGCACTGTTCACCGTGCTCTCGATCTACGGTTTCGGCCCCGGGACCCAGGCGATGCCGATCGACCCGACGAGGATCGCCGCCCAGATCGTCTCCGGCATCGGCTTTCTCGGCGCGGGCGCGATCCTCAAGGAGGGTCTTTCCATCCGCGGCCTGACGACCGCCGCCAGCATGTGGGCAACCGCGGCCGTCGGCCTCGCGGCTGGCGCCGGGCACTACGTCCTCGCCACGGTCGCGACCGTGATCGTCATCTTCTCGCTATGGCCGCTGAGCCGCGTCAGTGATCGGATCCGGGGGCTGGAGAAGCGCCTCCTGACCGTCCGCATGACGCTGACGGGGCTGGAGCCACTGGTCGCGGTGTTCGCGGAAATCACCGCCAGGCAGGTCGAAATCATCGGCGTCAGCACGGACCGGACCGCGAGCGGTCAGTTCGAGGTCCAACTCGACCTGCGCGTCCGTTCGGCGTCCGACCTGCCGGCGGCGCTGCAGGCAATCTCGGCGATGGACGGCGTCCGAGTCGAGCGGCCCGCACAAGACTGAACGTAAGGGTCATAGCCGATCCGACCCATGCCGGCAAGCCGAACGGGTGGGTGCCGGAATCGTTCTGGGCTATGTCAGCATGAAGCGAGCGGGATCGCCCACGATGTGTTCGACCCTTATGGCTCTTCCTGCACAGTCTCCCACGCCCCGAGCTGACATGACCCAGTCCGACGCGGAACCAACGATCGTGGTCGTCGACGACGAGCGGCTCAATGTCGAACTGCTCTGCCGGATCATTGAGCGCGCCGGGCTCGGCCGGTGCATCGGCTTCTCGGACGCGCCCTCGGCGCTCGCCGCGATCAACGGGTCGGAACCCGATCTCGTCCTGCTCGACGTCCACCTTCCGGGGATGGACGGTTTCCAGGCTCTCAAGGCCCTCCAGGCCCGCCTCGCTCCCGACTCCTTCGTGCCCGTCGTGTTCCTGACCGGCGACGTCGACCGGGACGTCCGGACGCGCGCTCTTACCGCCGGTGCCAAGGACTTCATCACCAAGCCGTTTGACATCGACGAGGTCGTCCTGCGCTGTCGAAACCTGCTCGAGACCCGCCGCCTGCACGAGGAGCTGCGCATCAATAATGTTGCGCTCAGGTCGGAGGTCCACGAACGGACGGTCGCGCTCGAGGCCGCCCACGAGGACAGGCTCGCGGTCGCGACCGCTCTCGGCCGCCCCCGGCCGATCGAATCATCCGAGGAGGCCGCCACCGTCCTGTGCCGCGAGATCGTCGGATACAACGATGTCGCGGGTGCCGCGCTCATCGTCTTCGGGCCCGCGGGGCGAGCCTCGCCCCTCGCGGTGGAGGGCTCGGTCGGGGAGCCGCTCCACGTCGGTCGATCGCTGCCCGCGGCTCGGTCGGCGGCGCTCCGCGATCGAGCGTCGCACGGCCCGTGGATCGAGGATCGGTCGAACGCACCGGCGCCAATCGACAGCAATATCGAAGCCACCCCCGCCCACCTGCTGGCGCCGCTCCACAGTGGTCGCTCGCTCGTCGGGGTGCTGGCGGTGGCAACGAGCCGAACGCTGGATCCGGCGCGCCTCGCGACGCTCCTACCGACGGTCGTCGAATACGCGGCGCTGGCCGGAGCAATCGTCGGCCCCGAGCTGGTCGCCCGCCAGCGGGACACAGACCTGCGGCGAACGATCGAGGCAATCGTCCGCCGGAACGCCTTCCGGCCGGTATTCCAGCCGATCGTCGAGCTCGAAAGCGGCCGGGTGCTCGGTCACGAGGCGCTTACGCGATTTGAAGACGGCGAGCGTCCGGAACGTCGGTTCGCCGACGCGGAGGCGATCGGCCTCGGCGTCGAGCTCGAGCTGGCCTGCCTGGGCGCGGCCCTCGTGCACGGGCGAGGTTTGCCGGATGACAGCTGGCTGAGCCTGAACGTCTCGCCCGATCTCGTCCTCGCCTCGGACGTCCTGACGGAGGTCATTGCGGACGCGCCGCGGCCGATCGTGCTCGAGATCACCGAGCACGTCCCGGTCAGTGACTACGGAACGCTGCGCAGCGCGATCGACCGGATCGGCCACGACGTGCGGTTCGCCATCGACGACGCCGGGGCGGGCTTCTCGAGCTTTCGCCACATCGTCGAGCTCCGGCCGGACTTCGTGAAACTCGATCTCGGACTGGTCCGCGCGATCGACACAGACCCGGTACGCCAGGCGCTCGTGTCAGGGATGGACTACTTCGCCCTGAAGACGAACTGCACACTCATCGCCGAGGGCATCGAGACCGATGCCGAGAAGGACACACTCCGCTCGCTCGCCGTCGAGCTGGGGCAGGGCTACCTCCTTGGCCGGCCAGGGGCAATCGCCGCCTGAGTCCTCGGGCGAATGGCTTCGCGGAGCTCAGCCTTCGACCTCGGAGAACAAGAACCGACCGCACGCTGAGGCTGCCCGTTCGCGCACGGCCCACAGCCGATCGCGAGGCGACGCTCCTGCGAGCCGTCAGCCCGAGGTCGCCAGGAGTCCAAGCAAGTCGAGCAGGTCCGCCGGCCGATACGGCTTGCCAAGGAATGCGTCGCACCCGACTTCGATCGCAGCCGCTCGCTCCGCGGGCAGCACGCTCGCGCTGAGGATCACGATCCTCGGCCGCTCCTGACCGGTCGCGACCAGTTCCCGAGCCAGGTCGAGACCGCTCCCGTCGGGCAGACGCACGTCAAGTAGCAGGATGTCGATGGCACCGCGCGCGAGCCGTTCGCGCGCCTCGGCGATCGTTTCCGCCTCGACGAGACTCGATAGGCGAATCCGGGGATCCGATGCCCGCGTCAGGACCGCGCGCATGAGCGTTCGGTTCATCGCCTCGTCCTCGACGAGGAGGATCCGGAGCGGCGGGAGCTCCTCGCCGGCCGGGCCCAGAACGGGATCGATCACGCCACCGGTCCTCGCTGATCGACGATATCCGGTCCTCCAACTCCGACGCGGACGAGCCAGTCACGGAGGCCAGAGGCGGCCGCCTCGCCTTTTCCGACGACACCGAGGATCTTGCCGTTCAGGCGCAACTTCTCATCGGGACTCAGCTCATGGGCTGTGAGGACGAGGATGGGTATCTCCTGGGTTCGGGGTTCGGCCTTGAGAGCGGACACGACGCCGAAGCCATCGAGGTCCGGCATCAGCAGGTCGCAGATCACGAGATCGGGCGGACGTTTCCGGGCGAGATCGAGCGCCTGCCGACCATCGTACGCCGGAACGACCGTGAAGCCCTCGGGTCCGAGGGCTGCCTCGACCATGGCGACTGCGACCGGATCATCGTCGACGGCGAGGACCCTGATCTCGCGCTGCTTGACCTTTGTCATGAATGTGAGGTGCGACAGGCGATCGACCAGCGTCGCCCGGTCGACCGGCTTGACGAAGTAGTCGACGGCGCCGAGCGCCAGCCCCACCTCCCGCTCGTCGACGATGGTCACGATGATCACCGGGATGTTCCGGGTTGCGCGATCGCTCTTGAGCTCGCGCAGGACCTCCCAGCCATCCAGCGCCGGCAGCAGCACGTCGAGCACGATCGCGTCAGGCAGACGTTCACGTGCCGTCGCGAGTCCGCTCTCGCCGTCGGTTGCCACAGCGACCTCGACGTCGATCGACCCGGCGTACGTGCGGAGGAGCCGCGCCGCACTCGGCTCGTCCTCGATGATGAGCACGAGGGGTTGCCTGCGGCCATTCGCCTGCCCGGCAGCGATCGCGGTGGCCGCTACAACGGGGGACGGCTGGGATAGCGCCTCCCCGGGCCACGCCCCGGCGAGCGCAGGCCGGCCGCCATCGCTCGACCGATCCCGTTGAGTGGCGCCCGTCGGCTTGCGTGGCAGCGTGATCGTGAAGGTCGTCCCCTCGCCGACGACCGATTCGAGTTCGATCGTCCCGCCGTGGGCGGCCGCCAGCTTCCGGGTCAATGCGAGCCCGAGACCCGTGCCCTCCTGGCGCGTGGCGATGTCGCCGACCTGCCGGAACTCCTCGAAGACGTGGTCGCGATCGTCGGGGGCGATCCCGACGCCCGTGTCGGCGACGGCGATCCTGACGGTGTCGTCATCGAAGTCCGTCGTCAGCCGGATGGAACCGCCGCCCGGCGTGAATTTGATCGCGTTGGACAGGAGGTTGTAGAGCATCTGGCGGACTCGGCCGCGGTCGGCTTCGATCGTGCCTCGGATCGTATCGATCTCGATGGCGATGTTCTTCCGCTCAGCCAGCGGTCGCAGGCCCCCGACGGATTCGGCGATCGCCTGTGACACATCGATGGCCTCGAAGTGAAGGTCCAGCCGGCCGGCCTCAACCTTCGTGATGTCGAGGACGTCGTTGATCAGGCCGAGCAGATGCTGACCGCTGCTGTGGATGTGCTCGACCCATTCGCTCGGGACCCGCAGGGCGTGACCCTCGGCCGGCTCTCCACGCATCAGCTCGCTGAAGCCGATGATCGCGTTCAGGGGCGTGCGGAGCTCGTGGCTCATGCTGGCGAGGAAATCGCTCTTGGCCCGGCTGGCGTTCTCGAGCGCTGCGATCGTCACGGTGAGCTGATCGCTGAGTCGGCGCTGGTCGGCGAGGAGGAGCTGCCGTTCGCCGAGAAGGGCCGTCTGCGCCGCTGTCGCGGCGATCAGCTCGCTGTCGTCGGCGGTGAACAGCGTCCGCCAGCGGGCGAGAAGGACGACGCATCCGATACCGCCATCGCGCAGAGGGATCGGTACGAGGCTTACGTACTTCGCGCCGATCTGGCCCGCCAGCTGCGCGATGAACGGCTCGGCGTCGGCAACCCGGGACTGCCCACCCGGGACGCCGGACGACAGCCATCGCTCGATCTCCTCCCGGTCCGGCAGCCTTGGCGGCGTCTCGAGGCCGACGCCCTGGAACTCGGCGGTGCGGCTGGTTGACGCGAGAAACACGGCAACACTGTCGCTGCCGGATGAGGTGCGGGCGATCTCGCCGAACCGCGTCCAGAGCGCGTTGGAGCTGTCGTCGGCGCCCGTTGCCAGCAGCTCCTGCGTGAACCGATAGCCGGCGCCTGACTGCCAGATCCGGCGCAGCGCGGCCGGCGGGATGAACGCGATGACGTAGCCGACGCCGGCGATCAGGGCGAAAATGCGTGCTGCGGCGTTGCCCACAGCCGCGGCTGTGGGGCCGGCGACCGCCGCGCCGGCGGCCAGAAACACGGTCGCGAACAGGATCGTTGACACGGCCGCCACGAGCAGGCGGAATTTTGCCGACCCGACGTGGTCCCGCGCCTCCAGGACGAGGTACCCACCCGCGATCGCCTCGGCGATGGAGAACGCGAGGACGACGGCCGCCCCGGCGAGGATTCGAAGTTCCGTGCCGCCCACGATCGCGAGCGCGATGGCCGGCACATAGACGACGAGCGGCCATACGAACTGCCCTCGAGGTACCGGACGGAGCTGGCCGACGAGCCTCAGCGTGAGCAGCGGCTGGAGGAGCAACAGGACGATGGCGACGAGCGAAACGCCACCAAGAATGACGGCCGTCGCGCCGGTGCCCTGGCTGCCCGATGGAAGCCCGGCGGCGAGGCGAATGATCTGCGCGAAGAAGAGCGCGGCCATTGCGCTGAATACGAGGATCACGTCGCGATTGATCGGATCGCGATGACGCGCGTACACAACGACCGCCTGGACGAAGACGACGGCGAACAGGAGCTCGATACCGAGCGTCAGGGCTGTGTCCGTGGATGAACTCCAACTGCGGTCGAGGCGCCGCGTGCCACCGTACATGAGCGGATCGCCGCGTCAAGCCCGCCGGACGTCCCATAGCCGAGAGCGGCTGACGGCGAGATTCAGCGATTACTGCTACAACAACCCAAACCTCAGACCCTCTCCTCGTCGACGGGGCAACAGCTCCCCAAGGAGGCGCTGCTATGTACGTCGATCCGGGACTCGCGATCCTGCGTCTCGTCGTGGGTGGCATCGCGTTGGCCCACGGACTCCAGAAGCTCGGCTACCTCGGCGGCGGTGGTGTCGTCGGCACAGTCGGCATGATGAGCCGGATCGGAGTCAAACCCGGTCCCTTCTGGGCGTACGTGGTGACCGTGGCTGAAGTGGCCGGCGGCGCACTCGTACTGCTCGGTTTCCTCGGGGCCGTCGGCCCGCTGCTCATCGTGGCGGACATGATCGTCGCGGGAGTGACCGTCCACTGGGCCAACGGTTTCTGGGACACGAAGGGTGGAATCGAGTTCCCGCTGACGCTCGGGACGTCCGCCTTGGCGATCGGCCTGGTCGGTTTCGGCGCGTGGTCTGTGGACCGCGCGATCGGGCTGACGGTGCCCGACTGGATTGTCCAGGGCTGGACTGGCCTGATGATCCTGGGGGTCCTGCTCGCGCTCACGAGCAGGTCGGCAGGCGCGGCCGAGTCGCAAGGCGAATCGACCTCGTCCTGAGGGCGGCCTCGATCGACCTCCTCCCGAGGGCGACCTGTGGACAGCTCGGCGCCTGCGGGGTATCTTCACGCCCCGTGACAAGACGATCGTTCTGCAACGACTGCGCGTGTATCTGTCGCTGGCGAGTGCCGGCCAGGTTCGAGCGCGCGTCCGCCTAGAGGCAGCGCTCGTCACTCAGTAGCCGCGCCGGACTCGCAGCACCACTGCCCCTCTCCGGCACGAGCACGTTTGTCCCGTCCCTTCGGAACGTCCAACGACCCGTCTCGTGCCCTACGCCCACGACGAGGCCGCCAACAATGACCGCTCCCGCTATCTCGATCTCAGCCGATGAAGCCCGGCTCCTTCCCCAACCGCGCCTGCTCGACCCGCGCGGGGTCCGCTTCGGCGCCGGCCTGTCGGTTGTGGTCCTCGCGATCGCGTTCGCCGTCAACGCGCCGATCCTCGTTGCCGCCATCTGGCTGGGCCTCGGGGCGAGCGCATTGTTCGGGACGCGGTATTGGCCTCTGAGCCGGCCATGGCCGTACCTTCGGCGGGCGTTACGTCTCGGTCCGCCGGCGGAGTTCGAGGCCGAGTATCCGCCGCGCTTCGCCCAGGCCCTGGGATCCGTGGTGCTGACGTTTGCCGTCGTGTTGTTCGCGCTGGGGGCAACGCCGTGGGCGTGGCTGCCGGTGGCGGCTGTCGCCGCCCTCCAGACGCTCCTCGCCGTCACGGGCTACTGCCTTGGGTGCCGGCTCTATTTCCTCCGCTGGTGGGTTCCATCGGTGTTCGATCGGATCACCCGGAGGCTGGCGGCAGCGGGCTGACCCCGCGCGCCGGTCAAGCCGTTCGCCAATCAACCGCGCGTTGATCGACCGTTCGCGAAAGAACAAGGAGGGTTCTCGACCATGACCGTTTCGGGATATGCCAACGACGTCCTCGTGGACGCTGCCTGGGCGCAGAAGCACATCGACGACACAAACATCCGGTTCGTCGAGGTCGATGTCGACACGACGGCGTATGAGCAGAGCCACATCCCTGGCGCCGTTGGCTGGAACTGGACGAGCCAGCTGGCCGACGGCATCCGCCGCGACATCGCGTCGCGCGAAGAGTTCTCGCAGCTGCTGTCCGCGTCGGGGATCGGCCCCGACACGACGATCGTCCTCTATGGCGACAACAACAACTGGTTCGCCGCGTGGGCGTACTGGCAGCTGAAACTGTTCGGGCACGACGACATCCGCATCCTCAATGGCGGCCGCAAATACTGGCTCGACAACGGCCTGCCGCTGTCGACCGACGTCCCGTCTTACCCAGCCACCGGCTACCAGCTGCCGGAGCCGGATTTCACCTTCAGGGCGTTCCGCGACGACGTCCTGACGCGGCTCGGCGATCCGGGGCTGGCGCTTGTCGACGTCCGGTCGCCGGCCGAGTTCAACGGCGAGATCATCGCGCCTCCGGGCATGAGCGAGACCGCGCAGCGGGCGGGGCACATCCCGGGCGCGTCGTCGATTCCATGGGCCCAGACCGTCCGCGAAGACGGCACGTTCAAGGACGCCGACGAGCTCCGGGCGTTGTACGAGTCCAAGGGTGTGACGGGCGACAAGGACATCATTGCCTACTGCCGTATCGGCGAGCGATCGAGCCACTCCTGGTTCGTCCTGCATGAGCTGCTCGGCTACCAGCGGGTCCGCAACTACGACGGGTCGTGGACCGAGTACGGCAGTCTGATCGGGGTTCCGATCGAGAAGCCGGCGCTCGTCGGAGCAAGCGCCTAGCGGCAGCCATTGGCGCCTGGCAGCGCCGTTTGGACCAGCGATCGACGGGCGGACTCTTCGGGGTCCGCCCGTTTCAATACTTGGGACTGGATACCCGGCGCCGGCGTGGCCTGCAACCGAACGTCGATGCTGAGATCCGTGCGACGGCGGTCGGGCCTTCGCTGGAGCGAGAATGGGGATGGTTGCGCCCAAATGCAACGAACAACAGGTTTGGCGGGCGGATGGTCGCGCTTGGACGAAACGATCGCGATTCGTCCTCCTGGGCGAACCTGCGTCGTCGGATCAGGGCCATACACCGAAACCGCAGGCGGGCCTTGGACGTAAGGGCCAGTGCGGTCGCGTGAGCGACGACCGCCTAGTGGCTGGAGGAGCACAGGTCCATGACCATCCCTGCGTTTGTTTATCGGCGGTCCATCGTCACCCTCCTGGTCGCGATTGCGCTGGGCGCCGCGGCCTGCTCGAGCGGTGGTGGCGCGAGCCCGTCAGCGAGCTCCGCCGCCGTGGCGGCCTCTCCGTCAACCGCGGCGGCCTCGCCGAGCGCGACGGCCAGCGAATCCGCCGAACCGAGCCAGTCCGAAGCGGCCGAGGAGGAATACAAGATCGAGGTCGCGAGCGACGCGAAGATCGGTAAGTACCTGGCTGGCGAGGACGGCAAGACCCTCTACACCTTCAAGAACGACACGAAGGCGAACGCGAGCACCTGCACGGGCCAGTGCGCCGACAACTGGCCGCCGTTCGTTCTCGAAGGCGACGAGAAGGCCGAAGCCGGCGACGGCGTGACCGGCACGATCGCCACGTTCGACCGCCCGGACGGCACCAAGCAGGTGTCCTACAAGGGCAAGCCGCTCTACTACTTCAAGGGCGATGCCAAGGCGGGCGACGTCAATGGCCAGGGCATCAAGGACGTGTGGTTCGCGGCGACGCCGTAGCCGTCTCCCGCGTCGAGCCCGGGTTCGCTAACCGCGGACCCGGGCTCGTTCGGCCATCTGAAACTGGAACCGATCGCTTGCCGGGAGCACATACCGCGTCACCACGAGCGCGACGATCGACACGCTGACCATGGCGAGCGCCGCGAACGCGATCGTGCTCGCGACCACGAAGGTCCCGACAACGAGCGTGAGGGCCGCGAACCTGAGCGGGAATGCCAGGACGAGCAGTCCCGCGAGCCTGAACGTTCCGGCCAGGTCCCGGTCATCGCGCCGGGGGTCGACCAGGAGCGGCCAGGCGACGATCGCCACCGCCGAGCCGACAGCCATGCCCCAGAACGCGAGCGTGGCCAGTGACCAGCCGGCGTAACCGCTTGCATCCAGGCCGGCAGCGACGTTCACGACGAAAACCACTCCGGCCAGGAGCACGAGCACACCCAGGACCAGCGCCCGGGCCCCGAAACGGCGCCACGCTCCGAGCGCATCGGCGAACGACGACATCTCCCCCCTGACGATGAGGGCGGCCAGGCGGAAGATCCCGGCTGTCGGCAGCGCAAGGAGCGGGCTCGCGGCGAGTGCCCCGAACGGCCACGCGAGATAGACCAGGTAGAGGCATCCGAGCACCCCCGACCAGACCAGGTTAGCGCCGACCATCCGCAGCGAATTGAAGTAGAGGTCGGACAACCCGGCGCGGATAGCGCGTCCAAGCGCGGGCGCGGCGGGCAGATCCGCGATCGCCGCGCGGGGGCCCGCAGCCCCCGGAACGACCTCAGCCCTTGACGCCACTGGCCGCGATTCCCTCGACGAAATAACGCTGGAAGAAGACGTACAGGACCAGCACGGGGATCGTTGCCATGACGACCGTGGCCATGAGCGGTGGCCAGTTCGAGGAGAAACCTCCCGCCTGTCTGAAGAAGTACAAGCCCTGCTGGACGGTGAAGTGGTCCGGGTCCTGGAGGAAGATGACCGGCCAGAAGAAGCCGTTCCACGTCCCCTGGAACTGGAGGATCGCGACTGCCGCGAGGGCAGGACCCGCGAGCGGCAACATCACGCGGAGGAACGTCGTGAAGAAGCCGGCTCCGTCGATCCGAGCCGCCTCCTCCAGGTCGCGCGGGATCGACAGGAAGTACTGACGCATGAAGAAGATGCTCGTGCCACCGATCGCCAGCACCAGGATCACCGCCAGATACTGGCCGACGCCCCGCGTCAATCCGAGCCCATTCATGATCAGGTAGACGGGCACCAATCGGAGCTGGTCCGGGATCATCAGGGTCCCGAGGACGACGAGGAACAGGAGTTCGCGGCCGGGGAATCGGAGGCGAGCGAATGCGTACCCCGCGAGGCTGCCGAGCACGAGGTTGGTCACCGTCACGACTCCGGCGATGATCGCGCTGTTGACGAACATTTGGGCGACCGGCGGCTTCGGTCCCGTCAAGGCGAACTGCCAGCCCTGGAGTGTGAACGGCTGCGGGAGGAGGGTCAGCCGGACCGAGTCGGGGAGGGTCTTGAATGACGTGATCAGCGACCACGCAAACGGAATGAACATCAGCAGTGCATAGGCGATGAGGATCGCGTACGCCAACCGACGACGCCACCGCGCCGAGCTGTCGCCGACCGGTGCGACCGCGACCGCCGAATCGGCGCGGATCGGTTGAGCCTGCACGTTCGAAGCCACGGTCAGCCGCTCACCATGTCGGCGTGGTCCCAATGATCCGGCGTTGGATGAGGGTCGCGCCGAAGATGATGACGAACAGGATCAAACCGACCGCCGCGGCACGGCCGAAGCTGAGCTGCGTGAACGCCGTGTTGTACAGGTAGAGAACCATCGTCATCAGGGCATTGTTCGGGTCACCGTTGGGGCTACCAGCGATCAGTGCCTGGTCAAAGAGTTGAAGCGCTCCGATGATGGCGACGGTCGCGACGAAGAAGTGGCCCGGCCGGAGGAGCGGGAACGTGACCCTCCAGAACGTCTGCCACGCGTTGGCTCCGTCGATCGCCGCCGCCTCGTACACCTCGTGGCTGATCGACTGCAGTGACGCGAGATAGAACAGCATGAAGGTCCCCGAGGTCGTCCAGGCATTGAGCACGATTACCGAGTTCAGAGCGGTGTTTTCGTTCGTGATCCACGCCTGGTTGCTGGCGATGCCGAAGAGCGCGAAGAATGGATTTAGCCCCAGGGCTCCGCGAACGGCATTGAAGAAACCGTCGGGTGCCGCAAGGAAGATCCAGAGCGTCGTGATCGCGGCCGAGCTCGCAATTGCCGGAAAGTAGAACGCCGCTCGAAAGAACGTCTGGCCGCGGATCTTCTGGTTGACGACGACCGCCAGGAACAGCCCGACGGCCATCGTCAGCGGCACCCAGATGGCGGCGTAGTACAGCGAGTTCTGGATCGCGCGGATGAAGATCGGGTCCGCCAGCGCCACCTCATAGTTCTTCGTGCCAAAGAATGTGGTGGGCCCAGTGCGGACGTTCCAGCGCCACAGGCTGACGTAGATGGCAACGGCGACCGACACGATGTAGAGGACGAGGTACAGGATCATCGGCACCGCGATGAACAGGTAGCCCGCGACCGCCTCGGAGCGAGCGCCGATGCGCACTGGCCGGGTGGCTCGCGCTCCCATCACCGCCATGCGCTGATCGCCCTCCCTTCCGCAACCGACCGGGCCGAGGGCGCGTTCGCGGCCCTCGGCCCCGGCGCCGAATTAGCCGTTGAGGGCCTTGGTGATGGCGGCCTTCGTCGCGTCGACGACCGGTCCAGCGTCGAACGTCTTCTTCTGGATCTGCGAGCTGAACGCGTCGCCGAACGCCTTCTGGACGTCGTTGTATTTGGGCATGAAGCCCGACCCCGGCTTGGCGAACGACGATTCGGCCGTCAGGACGTCCTTACCGCTGGGCGAAGGAACGTCACCACGCGCCGGCAATGCGACGCCGGTTTCCGTCCACGTCGTCATCCCGTCCTTGCCTACCAGCCAGGACAGCAGCGCCCATCCCGTGTCCTTGTTCTTCGAGTCGGCCCCGATCGAGTAGCTCACCGTGTACGAGATCGTCACGGGACTGCCGCTCGTGCCGGTGGGCATCTGCGCCCATGCGTACTTCACGTCAGGAAACGTGTCCTTCATGGCGGGGTCAAGCCAGCCGCCCTCGAAGGTGATCGCGACGTGCTTCTTACCGAGCGATTCGCCGCACCAGCCGTCGCCCAGATCGCCGTTGGTCATGCCC
>Ga0307278_10001222_pt1 | contig 12792 bp, 12 predicted proteins | sample ER_DNA_117_FD_194482 | JGI IMG/M metagenome (GOLD analysis project Ga0307278, IMG submission 194482) | Bulk soil microbial communities from the East River watershed near Crested Butte, Colorado, United States - ER_DNA_117 | ecosystem: Environmental > Terrestrial > Soil > Floodplain | place... | reverse complement strand
GCGACGCTGCTACCGGGGTCCCAGGTGCGGCTGCACGGGGTGGGGGTCAATCCGACGCGGACGGGGCTGTTGACCGTGCTCGAGCGGATGGGCGCGCGGGTGGCGGTCTTCAACCGCCGGCCGGCCGACGGGGAGCCGGTCGCGGACCTGGAAGTGGCGCACGCCGATCTCGTCGCTACGACCGTCGGCGCGAAGGAGGTGCCGACCCTGGTGGACGAGCTGCCGTTGTTCGCGCTCCTGGCGGCAATGGCCCACGGCGAGAGCGTCGTGAGAGGCGCGGCAGAGTTGCGCGTTAAGGAATCGGACCGGATCGAGTCTGTAAGAAACGTGCTCCGTCCTCTTGGAATTCGCATCGAAACGACGCATGATGGCTTCCGGGTGCGTGGGGTTCCCTCCCGCCCTAAGGGTGGGGGTGTGGTTGACGCAGCTGGAGATCACCGCATCGCGATGCTCGCCGCAGTCGCGGGTCTCGTCTCGCGTGAGGGAGTACGCATCGAGGGCGCCGAAAGCGTGGGGGTAAGCTTCCCGGACTTCTTCGCGATGCTCGAGTCCATCGCGGTCAGGTGAGCAGGCGGGAGGACGGATGATCGTGGCCATAGACGGGCCGGCGGGGGCCGGCAAGAGCACGGTTGCGCGCAGCCTCGCCGGCCGCCTCGGCTTCCGCTACCTGGACACGGGCGCCATGTACCGGGCCCTCACCTGGCTCGCGCTGCAGGAAGGCGTCGACCTCGAGGACGGCCCGGCGCTCGGCTCGCTGGCCGAGGCCGCGCCGATCTCCTTCGACGGCGAACGGGTTCTCATCCGGGGACACGACGTGACGGAGGAGATCCGCCAGGCAGAGATCGACCGGGTCGTGTCCACGGTCGCCCGCCATCCGCAGGTCCGCTGGGTCATGCGCGACCGTCAGCGGGAGCTGGCCGAGCAGGGCGACGCGGTCATCGAGGGCCGCGACATCGGCACCGTCGTCTGTCCCAGCGCCGACGTGAAGGTCTATCTGGTCGCCGACGCGGCGGAGCGGGCCCGCCGGCGCGTGGCCGATCGACCCGAGATCGGCGCGGAGGCGCTCGCGACGGACCTGCGACTGCGCGATCAGCGAGACGCGGCCCAAATGCAGCCGGCCTCGGACGCGGAGAGGATCGACACGACCGAGCTCGAGGTGGAGGAAGTGGTCGACAGGATCGAGCGCCTGGTCGAGGAGCGCGAGAAGGCCCAGACGTGAGCGCCTACAACTCTCTCGTCTACTGGACCGTTGGCAAGGGCCTGTTCGGGACGTTCACGCGCTCGGTGATGCGGCTGAAGGCCTACGGCCGGGAGCGCGTACCGCGTGAGGGCGGGGCCGTCCTCGCCGTGAACCACTTCTCCTACGCCGACCCCCCTGCGCTGGGAACCGTCTGCCCGCGCCGGATCGTCTTCGTCGCGAAGTTCGAGCTGCACGGGGTTCCCGGGTTCGGCTCCCTGATGCGCGCGCACGGCACCCTGGCTGTTCGCAGGGGAGAGTCTGACCGCGAGGCGCTCCGCCGCATGAGGGAGACGGTGCGCAACAACGAACTACTCGGCCTCTTCGTCGAGGGCACGCGACAGACGAGCGGTGTGCCGGGCGAAGCCAAGCCCGGCGCGGCCATGGTCGCGATCCAGGAGGGAGTGCCGGTCATCCCCGCCGCCATACACGGCTCCCAGCACTGGGAGTGGGGGAAGTGGCCTCCGGTCTCAGTCGCCTTCGGCGAGCCGATGCGCTTCGACGAGTACCCGCGGAACTCGCGTGGCTACCGCGAGGCGACCGAGGAAATCCAGTCCGAGATCCGCCGGCTATGGGAGTTCCTCGTCCGCATGCACGAGCTCGGCCGGCCGCGCGCGGCGCCGCCCAGGCGCGAACATGTTCCCGCGAAGACGGGATGAGCTTCGTTCGCCTATGAGTGCGCCGCTGCTCGGGACGGTCGCTGTCGTCGGATTCCCCAACGTCGGCAAGTCGACCCTCGTCAACCGGCTGTCAGCGACCCGTGAGGCCGTGGTGTTCGAGACCCCCGGGGTCACCCGCGATCGCAAGGAGGTCGTCTGCGAGTGGGCGGGCAAGCGCTTCATCCTCGTCGACACCGGGGGCGTGGACGTCGCCGACCCGTCACCCATCACGCGGGACGTCGCGGAACAGGCCCGCCGCGCCGTAGAAGAGGCCGATCTCGTCGTGTTCGTCACGGATGCGAGGGCGGGTGTGACCCCGGGCGACGAGGAGATCGCCGCCATTCTCCGCCGGGCGCGCAAACCCGTGGTCCTCGTGGCCAACAAGATCGACGATCCCAGCCGCGACACGGATGCGCTCGAGTTCCACCGCCTCGGCCTCGGTGACCCCATCGCCGTCTCCGCCCTTCACGGCCACGGAACCGGAGACCTGCTCGACCGGATCGTCGCCGGGTTGCCCGGGGAAGCACGGGAGGAGGTCGGCGAGGAGGCGATCCGCGTCGCCATCCTCGGCCGGCCGAACGTCGGCAAGTCGAGCCTTCTGAACTCTCTCGTCGGCCAGGAGCGCGTGATCGTCTCCGACGTCCCCGGGACGACCCGCGATTCGATCGACACGGTGCTCGAGCGCGGCGACCGGAAGTTCGTCCTGGTCGACACGGCCGGCTTGCGCCGCAAGCGCCGGCAGCGGCAGGGGGTGGAGTACTACTCGGAGCTCCGCGCCATCCGGGCGGCCGAGCGCGCCGACGTCGCACTCGTCCTCGTCGACTCGAGCGAAGGGCTGGTCGACCAGGATCTCGCAGTAGCCGACATCGCTCGCACGGCTGGGTGCTCGACCCTGGTCGTGCTGTCCAAGTGGGACATCGCGACGGTCGGGATCGAGGACGTTCGAGACCGTCTCGGCGATCGCCTGCGCCAGCGGCCGCCGATCGTCGCCGTGTCCGCCCAGACGCGGCGAGGAGTCGGCAAGCTGCTCGATCGCATCGAGGAGCTGTACGCGAAGCACACGAGCAGGATCGCGACCGCGGAGCTGAACCGCTTTCTCGGCGAGCTGCGCGAGCAGCGGCCGGGCCCGAGCCGGAACGGCCGCCGCCTCAACCTTCTCTACGGGACGCAGGTGAGCGTGCGCCCGCCGCGTTTTCGACTCTACGTCAACGATCCCGGCCTGATGACGCGCGACTACGGCTACTGGGTCGAGAACCGCCTGCGCGACCATTTCGAGCTCTCCGGCGTGCCCGTGATCATCGACTTCGTGCGCCGCTCGTGAAGGTTGTTGTCGTCGGAGCCGGTTCGTGGGGGACGACCTTCGGCGCACTCCTCGAGGAGCGCGGCCACGACGTGATCGTCGCCGGCCGCCGGCCGCCCCACGTGCTCATCGGCGATGCGCCCGTCGCCGAAGCAGACCTCGTCTGCATCGCCGTGCCGAGCCGCGCCTTCAGGGAGGTCGTCGAGACGCTTCCCGGCTCGGCGCCGCGGCTGATCCTGACAAAGGGCCTCGACCCCACGAGCGGCGAACGCCTCTCGCAGGTCGTCACGGACGCGCCGGTCGCCGTCCTCTCGGGCCCGAACCACGCCGAGGAGATCGCGCAAGGGCTGCCCGCTGCGGCCGTGCTCGCAAGCGATGACCAGGAGCTCGCCGACGAGCTCCAGCACGCGATCATCTCGCCACGCTTTCGCGTGTACGTGAACACCGACCTCGTCGGTGTCGAGCTCTGCGCCGCGGCCAAGAACGTGATCGCGCTCGCGGCGGGGGCCGTCGACGGCCTCGGCCTGGGCGACAACGCAAAGGCAGCGCTTATCGCCCGCGGCCTCTCCGAAATGACCCGCCTCGGCGAGGCCTGCGGGGCGCGGAGCGAGACCTTCTCGGGTCTAGCGGGGATGGGCGATCTGGTCGTCACGTGTTGGAGCCGCCACAGCCGCAATCGGCGCGCCGGCGAGCTGATCGCCCAGGGAGCCTCGCCCGAGGAGGCCGTCGAGTCGATCGGGATGGTCGTCGAAGGGCTCACGACCGCCCCGGTGCTCCGCGATCTCGCGACGCGGCTCGGCATCGAGCTCCCCATCACGGAGGGCGTTTGCGCCGTGCTCGGCGGTGCCAGTCTCCAGGATCTAATCTCAGGTCTGATGGGCCGGAAGCCGACAGATGAATAACGTGCGACTTCGCATCCTCATCGCGTTGCTCCTGAGCGTTCTCCCGATCGTCGGTTGCGGATCGAGCACCGCGTCAGGACCTGCCGGCGCGTCGGTTGCGCCGGCGAGCTCCGAGCTCTTCCTCACTGTCGACACGAGCTTTGAATCGGACCAGTGGCAGGGGGTTCTTAAGCTCCTTTCGAAGTTCCCGGACGGCGACAAGGGCCTCAACTTCCTCTTCAAAGAGCTGAGCGACCAGGGAATCGACTTCGAGCGCGACGTCAGGCCCGCCCTCGGGCCGGAAACGGACATCGTCGGCCTCGATCTCTCCGGCGAGCGCCAGTTCGTCGGTCTCACGAAGCCCGAGGATGCTCAAAAGTTGAAAGATCTCCTGGCGAAGTCCGACGAGCCGGTGGTGACTCGCGAGATCGAAGGCTGGACAGCTTTCGCCGACAGCGAGGCGACCCTCGATCGCTTCCAGCAAGAGCGAACGGAGGGCACGCTTGCCGGTTCCGACGATTTCAACGACGCGTTCCGCGAGGTCGGGGATCCGGCCCTCGCCCGGCTCTACCTGAACGGAGCCGCGCTGCAGGAGAGCCTCCAGAGCGAAGAGAGCCTGCCACCCGGCGCGCTCTCCACGCTCCTGCCGGGGGGCAAGGTCCCTTCGATCGCGCTCTCGGTCGAGGCCGATGAAAACGGTGTCCGCCTGCAGGGGGCCGCGAAACTCGCCGGCGACCATGGCGGTCTCGTGGCCGAGCCCTTCAAGGCCGAGCTCCCGAGCAGAGTTCCCGCCGGGGCCGTCGTCTACATGGGGTTCAACGACCTGGAGGGCCAGCTGTCCGCGTTGAAGGAGTTCTTGGCTCAGGTCAGGCCGGATTTCGACCGGGATCTCGCGCGCGTGGAAGCCGAGCTCGGGCTTTCACTCGAGGCGGATGTCTTTCCGCTTTTTTCCGGCGAGAGCGCCCTCTACATCCGCCCGGGCTTGCTGATCCCGGAAGTGACGCTGGTTACGCAGGTGGATGACGAAAACATGGCGCTCGGCACTATGGAGAAGCTCATCTCCGAGCTGCGAACGCGTGTCGGTCTGGTCGAGCCGTCGGAGAAGGTCGAGATCGCCGGCGTGCCGGTAGTCGAAAGTCGAGTGAAAGGAGCCCCCGTCTCCATTTATTACGCCGCCTTCGACGGCCAGCTCGTCGTGACGACCTCTCGCGACGGTATCGCCGCGCTTCGCGAGGACGACAACCGACTCGCGGACGACCCTGACTTTCGTGACGCCCTCGAAGCCGCCGATGTCCCCGACGAGACGACAGGCTTCGCTTACGTGAACCTCAAGGACGCTGTGGCAAATCTGCTTGGCTTCGCCGAGATGGGTGGGGCCACGCTGCCTCCCGAGCTGCGGGCGAACCTCGAGCCACTTCAGCACCTCGTCTTCTACGGCTCGAAGGACGGGCGCACGCTCAAATTCGCGGGCTTTCTCGCCGTCGACTAGCCTTGCCGCCGATGTCCACGAGAAGTTTCCTCTTCACTTCCGAGTCGGTCACCGAGGGCCATCCGGACAAGGTCGCCGACCAGGTCTCCGATGCGGTCCTCGACGCCGTGCTCACGGACGACGCGAACGGCAGGGTGGCCTGCGAGACCCTCGTCACCACCGGCCTCGTAATCGTTGCCGGCGAGATCACCACCGAGACCTACGTGGACATCCCGCGCCTCGTTCGCACCCGGATCAAGGAGATCGGCTACGACCGCGCCAAGTACGGATTCGACGCTGACACCTGCGGCGTGATGGTGGCGATCGACGAGCAGTCGCCCGACATCGCGCTGGGCGTCGACACCTCCTACGAGGTCCAGCACGACCCCGGCGACGACGACCCGCTCGACCGGGCCGGCGCCGGTGATCAGGGGATGATGTTCGGCTTCGCCTGCATCGAGACCGAGGAGCTGATGCCCCTCCCGATCATGCTCGCCCACCGGATCTGCAAGCGACTCTCCGAGGTGCGGAAGGCGCAGATCCTCCCGTACCTGCGTCCGGATGGAAAGGCGCAGGTGACGATCCGGTACGAGATCGACGAGCACGGCCACCAGCGGCCCGTGGAGATCGCTCGCGTGCTCGTCTCGACCCAGCACCGTGACGGCCTCGACGCCGACGCTCTGATCAAGCCGGACGTGATCGAGCACGTCCTCCATCCGATTCTCCCCCGCGACCTCTACGACGAGCGGCGCTTCGAGGAGCGCGACTTCGTACTCGTCAACCCGACGGGCAAGTTCGTGACCGGAGGCCCGATGGGAGACACCGGGCTGACCGGGCGCAAGATCATCGTGGACACCTACGGGGGGATGGCCCGCCACGGTGGAGGCGCCTTCTCCGGCAAGGATCCGACGAAGGTGGACCGCTCAGCCGCCTATGCGGCGCGCTACGTGGCGAAGAACCTCGTCTCCGCGGGCCTTGCCGACCGTGTCGAGCTGCAGGTGGCCTACGCGATCGGCGTCGCCCGTCCGGTTTCCATCGAGGTGGACTGCTTCGGGACCGAGCGCGTTCCGCTGGGAAAGATCGAGGAGCTCGTCCGCGAGCATTTCGACCTGCGGCCCGGAGCCATCCTTCGCGACCTCGACCTGCTACGCCCGATCTACGCGAAGACGGCTGCGTATGGTCACTTCGGGCGCTCCGACCACGATTTCACCTGGGAGCGAACCGACAAAGCCGAGGAACTGCGCATTGCAGCGGGCCTCACGGCTGAGGTTCCGGCCCCTTCCTGAACGGGTAGAACCCAGGAATCATGGCGATTGTCACGCCCGAACGCAGGCGCGCGGAGCCTCCTCCGCCTGCACCCCCGCAGTACGAGCCGCCCCGCCCGCGGCGTGAGGTCCCGTGGGGGCTGATCACGCTGGGCATCCTCATCATCGCCATCTTCGGAGGCGTGAGCTGGGTCCGGGGTGTGATCCCGGACTTCCACAACCCGTTCGCCGAGACGACCGTCGACCGAAGCGGCCCTGCCGTTCTCAAGTCGATTCAGGACCTGCAGGAGTACCACGCCGCCACGGGCAACTTCCAGCAGATCGTCGACCTTCACCACGACACGGGCCTGCCGGACAAGCTCCTCGGCGACAGGACGCTGTTCGTCGCCGTCGGCTCGGTCGATGCGCTCGTCGATTTCGGGCAGGTGGGGAAGGGAGGCGTCCAGGTCTCCGACGATCGGCGCGCTGCCACGATCACGCTTCCACGACCGCGGCTGTCCGATCCGGAGATCGACGTTGGTCGCAGCTACGTCTACGACCAGGATCGCGGGCTCTTCAACCAGATCGGCTCACTCTTCGGCAACGACACGGAAAGCCAGCGCGAGGTCTACTTGCTCGCCGAGCAGAAGATCCGCGCCGCGGCGGAGAACGGCTCGGGCCTCGTCCCGCGGGCCGAGGACAACACGCGGAAGATGCTCCAGAGCCTCTTGCGCTCGCTCGGGTTCACCCGCGTCGTCGTGAATTTCGAACCGGCCTAGGCCCTATTTGGCCATGCCCGGCCGGAACAGTCGGGGTCTGACCCCGCGGTGCCCTAACGAGGCATGGCCCTAGCGGCCCTGATTTCGGCGAAATCCTGTCTATTTCGGACGGGAAAACCGTCCGCTTCGGACACGGAGGGGTCTGACCCCGGCTGTCGTTATCGGACGTGGAGGGTTCTGACGCCCGCTGACGCTAGCTTGGCCGTACGAAGAGGCCGGCGGCGGCCTTCTCTTCGATCGCGCGCTCGCCGCCGTTCACCTTGAGCGTGAAATGGCCCGCGGTCGGCGCAGCGCGCAGCTCGACGGTCGTCCCCGGTACGAGCCCTGCGTCGTAGTACCAGTGGAGGAGGGAGCCGTCGTGCTCCGCCAGGCGCACGATCTCGGCCCGCGAACCCGGCTCGAGGTCGGCGAGCGCCTGCAGCTCGCGGTTCTCCGCCTGCTCGAAGTCGGTGTCCACGGGCCACCCGTGGGGGCAGCGCTCGGGGTCGCCGAGCTGCTTGGCGATGCGCTCGACCATCTCGTCCGTGAAGGTGTTCCCGAGGAGGTCGGCCTGCTCGTGAGCCTCCGCGGCGGTGTAGCCCATGAAGTCCGTGAGCAGGCGCTCGATGATCCTGTGCCTGCGGACGACCCGCTCGGCCTGCACGCGGCCTTCCGCGGTAAGGATCGCCTCCTTGTGCTCGCCGCGCTCGATGAGGCCGTCCGCCTCGAGGCGCTTCAGCATCTCGCCCGCAGACGCGCGGGAGACTCCCAGCATGTCGGCCACGCGGACGGCCAGAGTGGACGCGCCCTTCGTGTCGGGGCGGTACTCCCCAATGGGGAAAGCGAGGAAATAGATCGTCTCGAGGTAGTCGTCTACCGAGTGTCCCGCCGCCATCTCAGGGACAATCCTACCTCTGTCCAAGTTCGCCTCTGTGTATCCGCTCGTCACCGCCCGTGCCCTGGCGCGGCCCTTCACGTATCTCGCAGACGGGCTCGAGAAGGGCTCCGTCGTCACGGTGCCGTTCGGGCGCGCACGACGCCGGGGCGTCGTCGTCGGCCTCGGCGACGAGGCTCCGGCCGAGGTCGAGCCGGTCGCCGTCGAGCGGGTCGTCGGTGCGATTCCTCCGCCGCTCGTGGACCTCGCGCTCTGGCTGGCGGACTACTACGGCTCGACTCCCGCGCGCGCACTGTCGCTCGTGGCGCCCCTCACCCGGGCGCGTCGCGGGGAGATGCGGGCCCGGGCGGCCGATCTACCGGGGGAGGCTGCGCCTGCAGCGCTAACGGATGAACAGGAACGAGCCCTTGCGACGATCACAGGCGCGCTCGACGGTGCAGGGGGCGCCTTCCTTCTCCACGGGGCGACAGGGAGCGGCAAGACCGAGGTTTACCTCCGCGCCTGCGCGGCGGCGCTCGAGCGCGGGCGGGGAGCGATCGTGCTGGTTCCCGAGATCGCCCTCACGCCGCAGGCCCTCGGGCGCTTCCGTGCGCGCTTCGGCGAGCGCGTGGCCCTCCTCCATTCGGGCTTGACGGAAGCCGAGCGCCGAGACGAACGGGAGCGCATCTCGACCGGGCAGGCCCGGGTTGTCGTCGGCGCCCGCTCTGCGATCTTCGCGCCGGTGGCCGGCCTCGGCCTCATCTGCGTGGACGAGGAGCACGATCCCTCCTACAAGCAGGAGTCCGACCCGCGCTACGACGCTCGCACCGTGGCGGCGAAGCGCGCAGCGCTCGAGGGGGCCGTGGCGATCTTCGGCAGCGCCACGCCGCGGCCGGAGAGCTGGCAGGCGCTCGAGCGGCTTGAGCTCGGCGGTCGGCTCGGGAGGCGGCTCCCGTCAGTTCGCGTGGTCGACCTGCGCCGCGAAGCCGGGTATCCGCTCTCCGCGCCGCTCCTGGCCGAGCTCGGCGCCATCGCCGACGGAGGCGGCAAGGCGATCCTCCTCCTCAACCGCCGAGGTATTGCTCCCGCCATCCACTGCCGCGCCTGCGGAGCCACGCGCCGCTGCGAGAGCTGCGACGTGGCGCTGACTCTGCACGGAGACGGGCTACTCCACTGCCACCACTGCGGCCGCCGCGAGACCAAGCCCGCGCTTTGTCCCGAGTGCGGCTCGCCGGAGCTCGCCCGCCTCGGAGCGGGCACCGAGAGGCTCGAGGCGGAGCTCGCCGCCCAGGTTCCCGAGCTCGAGCTCTTCCGCCTCGACGCGGACGCGGTGGCGAAGCCCGCCGTCTTGGCCGAGAGGCTCGCGCGCTTCGCCGCTGCGGACCGGGCCGTCCTCCTGGGCACGCAGATGGTGGCGAAGGGCCATCACTTCGAGGGCGTCTCGCTCGCAGCAGTCGTGGACGCGGACACAGGAATGGCCATGCCTGACTTTCGGGCCGAGGAGCGCACCTTCCAGCTCGTCACCCAGCTGGCCGGGCGCAGTGGTCGGGACGCTCCCGGCCGCGTGATCGTCCAGACCTACCAGCCCGACTCGCGGCCGGTTGCGCTGGCCGCCCGCCACGCCGTGGAGGAGTTCCTGGCGGGGGAGCTCGAGCGCAGGCGGGAGCTGGGCTACCCGCCGTTCCGGCATCTCCTTCGTATCGTTGTCTCGGGGCCCGACGCGGGAGGCCCGAACGCCGTCCTCGGCGAGCTCCGGGCCGAGCTCGAGCGGGCCGGGGGGCAGGCAGAGCTCCTCGGGCCTGCTCCTCTGCTCCGTCTACGTGGCCGCTACCGGGCTCAGCTTCTGGCCAAAACGGGCAGTCCGCGGCCGCTGGCGGCGCTCGCCGGCCGATTGCTCAGCGCTGCGGCGCCGGCCATGCGCAAGGACGGCCTGACCGCCTCGGTCGACGTCGATCCGCAGGGCCTTTCCTAGACGTTTTTGGCCCGAAGAGGCCGGGAATCAAAGTCGCCATGAGCATCGGAGAGATCATCGGGCTGATCATCGTCGGCCTCGTCGTCGGAGCGCTCGGGCGGCTCGTTCACCCGGGTCCCGATCCGATGGGGATTCTTATGACGATCGTGATCGGCATTGCATCGACCCTGCTCGTGTTCTGGCTCGTCGGCGGCGGGATCCTCGGCTGGATCCTCGCGGTCGTCGTCGCGGTCGTCTTGGTCGCGATTTGGAGCCGCATGGTCGGCTCGCGGCGACGCACCGTGGTCGGCCCTGTGTAGGTAGAACACGGGTTCGCCCTCGATAAACTTTGCCCCGATGGGTGAGGTCGAAGGGCAGATTCGAAGCGAGGAGCTCGACGCCGAGCGTGAAGCCCGGCGTCGGGCCGCGCTTTCCCTCGTTCGCCAGTATCCGGACCCGGTTCTGCGCATGAAGGCCAACGAAGTGGGCGATTTCGACGAGTCGGTCACCGGGCTCGTCGAGCGCATGACCTTGCTGATGGACGAAGCGCGCGGCGTCGGTCTCGCGGCGCCCCAGCTCGGCGTTCTCAGGCGGATTCTCGTCTACCGGAAGGCCGATGAGGAGCCGGTGGTCGCGCTTGTCAACCCGCGGGTCGTCTCCACGGGCGAAGAAGTCGAGGCGGCCGACGAGGGTTGCCTCTCGCTCGGCGCCGCCACCGTCGTCGTCGAGGTCGAGCGTCCAACCGCCCTCAAGATCGAAGCTTCGTCTCCGGAAGGAGAGCCCATCAGCATCGAAGCGGAAGGACTGGAGGCGAGGGTGATCCAGCACGAGCTCGACCATCTCGACGGCGTTTTGGTCATCGACCGGACGACACCGGAGCAGCGTCGCGCCGCGCTCGCCCAGCTTCGGCCTCAGCCCGTCCTCGGCCCGGTCGGGTAGCGAGGCACTAGCGATGCGCATCGCGGTCGCCGCGACCGCGCCCTTCGGGGCAGCGATCCTCGAAGGGCTAGCCGGGCGCGGATACGACATCGAGCTGCTCCTCACGCGCCCGGACAAGCCGCAGGGGCGCGGGCGCAAGAGGGCCGCGCCACCCGCGAAGGAGAGCGCGAAGCGCTTCGACATTCCGGTCGAGCAGCCCGACCGTCTCACCGCCTTTCCCGGCGAAGCCCGGGTCGTCGTCATCGCCGGCTACGGCGTTCTCGTCCCGGAGAAGCTCCTTGCGGAACGTCTCTGGCTGAACGTCCATCCGTCCCTCCTCCCGCGCTGGCGCGGCGCCGCTCCGGTAGAGCGGGCGATCATGGCCGGCGACCGCGAGACCGGCGTGACCATTCACAAGACGACGGCAGATCTGGACGCCGGGCCGATCGCGGCCCAACGCCGCTTTCCGATCGGGCCCGAGGACGACTCCTCCATCGTGTTCGGGCGAGCGGCCCAGCTCGGAGTCGAGCTCCTCAGCGAAGTCTTCGCCGAGCCCACGTTCGTGCCGCAGCCTGACGGCGCGACGTACGCGGAGAAGATCACGGGCGCCGACCGGGAGATCGACTGGTCGCGGCCTCCCGAGGAGACGCTCAACCAGATCCGCGCGCTGGCGCCGCACATCGGCGCGCGGGGGCTCGTCGACGGGCGGCGGCTGCTGGTCTGGCGAGCCCGGCCGGCGCGGGAGGATTCCCTGCTTGTCGCGGACGGCGTCGAGGTGCTCGACGTGCAACGCGAGGGCGGCAAGCGCATGACCGCCGAGGAGTACCTACGCGGACGCCGCTAGAACTCCATTCAGAATGAGACCTGAGCCGCCTGAATCGCGCTCGGCGGCGCGATGCGGCGTCCTCGGTCGCGTCCGTATTTCATTCAATACGAACGCTCCCTGCGTCCTGGCCTCGCACCCCCGATCGCGCCCAGGCCACGAGGCCCCATCCTGAAAGGAGTTCTGACGCTGAGCGCCCGCGGGGTTGCCTACGAGGTCGTTCGGCGCGTCTTCGAGGAGGACGCCTATGCCGACCGCGCGTTCCGAGCCCTGGCAGAGGGGCTGGATTCGCGCGACCGCGCCTTCGCGATGCAGCTGGCCTACGGAACGGTGCAGCTCGTCAGGCCACTCGACCACGCGATCGAGACCCTCGGACGCCGGCCGGTACGAAAGCTCGACCCGCCCGTGCGGGCCGCGCTCAGGCTGGGCGCCTACCAGATCGGGTACATGGGCTCGGTCCCGGTGCATGCGGCTGTGAACGAGTCGGTCGAGCTCGTGAGGGCGGCGGGCCTCGAGCGCGCGGTTGCGTTCACCAACGCGGTCCTGCGCCGATTGGGGGAGGGGATGGAGCGGCTGCTCGCCGGGCTCGGTGAGGGAACTCCGGCGGAGGCGGCGCTCAAGCACTCCTATCCCGACTGGATCGCGGAAGTCTGGTGGCGGGAGTGGGGACGTGATGAGG
>Ga0307278_10001221_pt1 | contig 12797 bp, 9 predicted proteins | sample ER_DNA_117_FD_194482 | JGI IMG/M metagenome (GOLD analysis project Ga0307278, IMG submission 194482) | Bulk soil microbial communities from the East River watershed near Crested Butte, Colorado, United States - ER_DNA_117 | ecosystem: Environmental > Terrestrial > Soil > Floodplain | place: USA... | reverse complement strand
CATTCCCGACGCGTTCGAAAGCCTCAGCGAATATGAAGACTATTTGAAGTTGCTGGTCTCGACTAATTGCATCGACAACGCGAAGAAGATCTGGTGGGACGTCCGACTCCATCCGTTTTTCGACACTATCGAGTTCCGCATTTGCGATGCGCAGTCGCGCGTGGACGACACCATTGCACTCGCGGCATTGATGCAAGCGATCGTTTTCAAATTGCAAAAACTACGTCGACAAAATGTGACCTTTCGCAGTTACTCGAAGCGGTTGATCGACGAAAATCGCTGGCGAGCGTCACGCTACGGTTTGGATGGCAAGCTAATCGACTTCGGACGGAAGTGTGAAGTGGACGAGCGCGACTTGCTCCGCGAAATGCTTGAGTTCATTGGCCCGGAAATTGAAGAATTGGGCAATCGGGCTGAGGTGGCGCACATAGAGCGCATCATGTGCGAAGGCACGGGTGCGGATCGGCAACTGGCGGTATGGGAGCGCACACAGGACATGAAAGCCGTGGTCGATCAGATCGTCGCCGAAACCAATGACGGCTTGGCCCCGTAGAATCAGACGCGAGCCAGCTTAGCGTCGCATTGGGAACAGCGACGTATAACTAGAAAGACCGCGCACATATTGCGAGCGCTCAAAAGCGCTGGGATCCGGGCAATTCTTTTGACTCATTCTACCTTTGATTTCGCTCAGAGAACTGCATCGGTGTTCCTCCAACCATGCGGCGGTTTCCATTTCAATTTTTTGAATGTGGGTAATGCCATAACGCATCAGAGCGCTGCAAAGCATCGTCGCATCTGCCCCGGTCATTACCATCTTTATCACGTCGTACGCTTGATAAATGCCGCTGGTCGCTGCGAGGTTGGCGCGAATTTTTCCGTAGAGAATTCCAATCCAATGCAACGCCAGACGCATATCGGTAGGTACGCTCAATGTGAGGTTAGGCGTTACATCCATCTTCTCGAGATCGATGTCAGGTTGGTAAAACCGGTTGAATAAAACCAGCCCATCTGCGCCGAGCGCATCGAAGCGGTGGGCCATATTCGCAAAATTGCTAAAGTATGGGCTCAGCTTCACAGCCAGCGGGATCTTTGTGGCGGCTCGCACGGTCCGGACCGTATCGATATATGTCTCTTCGATCGTGCTCCCCGTAACATTCGATTCGGTCGGTATTCTGTAGATGTTGAGCTCGATCGCGTCAGCCCCCGCCTCAGTGATCTGACGTGCATAGCTAATCCAGCCTCCAAGAGTGGTGCAGTTCAGGCTGGCGATGATTGGAATTTTTACGACGCTCTTTGCCCGACTGATCTGCTCCAAATAAGCTTTTGGGCCGACCAGAAGTTCCCGCGTCGCAGCTGCAGCCGCCTCCGCTTCCTCCTCGAACAATGAATGCAAGACTACGGCAGATGCCCCGGCCTGCTCCATCTGCTTGATCTTGTCGATGTCCTCTGAGAGCGGTGAAGCCGAGGGGACAAGCGGCGTGCGCAGCTTCATTCCCAAATAAGTGGTGGTGAGATCCATAACTACCGTCGTGGCCTACGCGTCACTGCGACTATATCGCGATCACACCTTCTTTGCGATGCTCGTCGTTCGGTTCAATCTTCCGGATCCTCGCGGCCAAAGATTAAGGTAACAGTCAAACCGAGGACGCCGACGACCGCCATCATTCCGAGCACTGCCGGGACCCCGAACGTCCCTTTTAAGATTGGCAGGACGAATACACCGAGAGTCGCGCCGAGTTTGGCAACACCGGCGGCGAAACCGCTGGCGGTGGCCCGCAATTGCGTAGGAAACAAGATGGGCGCAAGCGTAAACGTCGTGGAATTAGGTCCGGCGTTCATTAACAGATTGAACAGAATGAATCCCGCGAACACGAATGGTATGTGTCCCGTGCCTGCGGAAGAATTCGACAGGGAAACAGCGATCATCAGCAGCAACATGCCGAAAGCCATCCCCGCGAAACCGATGGCTTGCATGCGGATGCGCCCGAATCGTGGCACGGCCCAGATTCCAAGGAGAAAACCAAAGAGTAGAAACAAGTCGATCGCAGCGCTTCCTCTGGCGTCGGCGAAGTCATGGGTGATGACGCCACCTCGCTCACTGGAAACATCAATCGCGCCCAGAATTATCGGAGTGAAAAGTCCGACGCCGTAGGTGGCGATATCCATCAAAAACCAGGGAACCGCGACGAGCACGGTCCGAGCTCGATAGTCGCGGGAGAAAAGAGTCCGTATCCCCGGAGATCTCGCCCGCGCGCCTGACTGTGCGATGCTCTGCTTTGCCGCTTCGCTGGTAAGTTGCAGCGCTGCTTCGCGCTGCTCGGGCATAAGTCGCATGAACACCTGCGCCGCTTCTGCAAATTTGCCTCGAACCATCAACCAATGCGGACTGTCTGGTTCCGACAAGCGTAACAAGAAAAACAAGAATGCGATAACGCCTTCCGTCGCTAGAAAAAGTCGCCAGGTCTGTGTGCTGTGCAGGTTTTTCAACAGAACCAGCGTAATCGCTGCCGCGAACAACATGCCGACTGATTGACAGGCAATCGTGGCTACCATCATTCGCGAACGACTGCGTTTCGGCAGTACTTCAGAAACGTAACTAGCGCTAACGGGAAAATCGATGCCGACTCCGACGCCAACCAGAAGCTGCCCGACAAAAAGCATTGGGAACCCATTGGATAGCGCGCTGGTCGAGGCGCCCGCGGCAATAATTATCATGTCGGCGAGCATCAACTTCTTTCGACCAAGATGATCTGCTATTGGGCCGCCAAGTCCGGCGCCAAACACAGCACCAAACACCAGGCTGGCGCCGATGAGACCGACTACGTCGGGGGTGAGATGAAACTCAGCGATGATCAGTGGCATCGCCACGCCAAGAACGAAAATCACGAAGCCATCAAGTAATGTGCCTCCAGTCGAGAGCACCCAAAGCCATCGCTGGATCGCTTTCAGCGGCGCCTCATCCAGCAGTGCCGTCAGTCGTTGCGATGGCGACAGGTGAGTCAATTGCTTATCGCGTTGATGTAGCCGCCTCGCTGTGTGGAGGCGATGCTTCCGCTTTCTTCAGCCCGATTTCTCCTAGCCGGCCGCCTGATGATATTCCCGCCGAATCTCGGCCAGGTTCACAGTTGGCTTGGGCAACTGCATGTCCATATCTTCCATCTGCCGGACAATGATCTGTGAAATAGCCAAATCGCGGAACCACTTGTGGTTTGAAGGAATGATAAGCCAAGGCGCGTAATCGGTGCTTGTCTTAGTAAGCACATCCTCGAAGGCCTTCGTGTAATCTCCCCAATAGTCGCGTTCCTTGTAATCCGAGTCGCTGATCTTCCACTGACGAGTCGGGTCATCCAGTCGCTTCTTGAATCGGGTAAGCTGTTCCTCTTTCGAAATGTGCAGGAAAAATTTGAGAACCGTTGTGTTATTTTCCGTGGTGATTAGCCGTTCAAAATCGTTTATTTGATCGTACCGTTTTGACCAGACCTTTTCTGGCGCCAGCCCGTGAACTCTAACTACCAGCACATCTTCATAATGCGAGCGATTAAAAATCGCGACTGAGCCTTTGGCGGGCACGTGCGGGTGCACGCGCCAGAGAAAATCGTGCGCCAGATCCTCCTTGGTCGGTTGCTTGAAGTTAACAGAGACGCAACCCGATGGATTCATGCCGGTCAAAACGTGGCGTACTACGCCGTCCTTGCCAGCAGCGTCGAGTCCCTGCAATACAATGAGAAGCGAATGCTTGTTCTCCGCGTACATCCGGTATTGCAGTTGTTCCATTTTCTGCAGGTTTTCCTGAATCTCCGGCAAAGCCGACTTGTGCGACTCGTGTTTACCATGATAGCCGGGATCGAAATGTTTTAGCCGGATCTCGGATCCCGGCTTCACGATAAGTTTTTTCCGGTAGTTGGACATGCTAGGTCTCCTCTTTTTAGTCAGTGCGGTTAACGCTTCTTTACTTTATACGAACGTGTTGATTATCCCCTCCCCTTGCAACAAGGGGGGAGGCGGGTAGAAACGCGAGAGTTTATAAGAGCCTTTATACATCAAGTAACTTGTAAGGGCACTGCACTGGTTTACAGAACCACCTATGGCGTGGCTGTCGTGGCAACTCGAAGCGGCTGGAAAAGCGATCTCTTCCAGGAACGGGCCGGGTCTAGGATTCCATAGATCCCTAGCTTTACGGCGTCCTGCACAATCATCCAAACTAGATTATAAGCCCAAACAAAACCGATGATTCTCCAGGGAAGCGGCGGCACCAGCCAGCCCTGGCTACACATGAACACCGCGGCGATTTGCGTCGCGACAATTGCAACGAAAAGCTTGGCGTTTGGATATGGTGGCTTCCATAAGGCGCCTCGCGTGCGAGTCACGAATAACATGAGATGGCCGCCGGCAACAAGTTGGAGAAACATCATGGTTTGTAACTGCGGATGATCCAGGTGGTGAAGGGTATCCCCGAGATAAAGCAGTCCGAAGCTTTGAATAACACCAAGTAACCCCAGCACTGATGAAATCACTAATACTCTGTCCATTTCCCATCTTACCGGTTGAGGCGGAACACTGGCGTTGTCGAAGGCAATGGTCATGATGGGCACATCGTCGAGGAGAGCAAGCGCGATTAGCATGATCGCAGTAAGCGGAAAGAAGTGATAGTAGATCGATGCCAGCACCACAAACACCATGATAGCTATGGTCATGGCAATCCGATATAACACATAACTCATCATGCGTTCGAAGATGCGCCTGGCTTCCGCAATCCCTTCGATGATTACCGACAGACCAGGCCCGGTCAGAATTACCGCTGCTGCCGCGCGAGCGGCTTCGGTTGCTCCGGAGACAGCGATGCCAACATCCGCTTGTTTAAGAGCTGGAGCGTCATTGACACCATCGCCGGTCATCCCCACGATGTGGCCGTTTTCCTGCAATATTTTTACAATGGCATATTTATGTTCCGGGAAAACCTGAGCGAAGCCATCGGCCGCTTCGATTTTCTCGGCAGCATCCAACGGGATTTGTCCCTTTGTAATGTCACCGGGGAAAAGCTCCGTTGCCGGCTGGATATTTGCGCCCATGCCAAGCTCCGATGCTATCTGGCGGGCAATGGCGACGTTATCACCGGTAACCATCTTCACCTTGACCCCGTACGCTCGGGCCTTTGCTATAGTGCTCTTGGAATCCGGTCGAGGCGGATCCTCTAACGGAAGAATTCCTTGGAACACCCAGGGGCCATCGCCTTCCGCGACAGCCACACCAATAGTACGATAGCCTCGACTGGCCAAACTGTTCACCGCCTGGTTAGCTTTCGCGAGCTCGGCACCAGAGAGTTTGGCCAGCGTCAGAATCACTTGCGGCGCGCCTTTGGTAACTCGAAAAACTTTACCGGAAGCATCCTTGATTGTTGCCTCGGTTCGCTTGTCCACTGGATCAAAGGGGACGTACTTTTCCTGTTGATAGCTCTTGAGTATTGCAGGGTCTTTCAGGCCGGCCATTACAGCGAGATCGATCGGGTCGTTATCTGCCGCGCGCGAAGCTAACGACCCCATCAGAATCAATGTTCCTGCATCAGTTCCGGCCCAGGGTTCTGGGTCGCCAAGAGTCAGCTTGTTCTGAGTTAATGTGCCAGTCTTATCGGAGCAAAGCACATCGACGCCGGCCAGTTCCTCAATCGACTCCAATCGAGAAACGATTGCTTTGCTTCTGGCTAACATCCGGGCGCCCAGAGCCATTGTCACAGAGAGCACGGCAGGCATGGCCACTGGCACCGATGCCACCAAAAGGATAAGAACGATTTCGGCAAGCCTTAACAACACAACCCGATCATAGTGCCCTCGCATATCGAAAAGGCGGCTAGCCACGAGTATCACGACCAAAACCAGGGCAAGGATGATCAGGAAGTTGCCTATCCTCATTACTGCTCTCTGGAAGTGGGAAACGCTTCCGGCGCCAGCCACCAATTTTGCCGTCCGTCCGAAGAACGTATTCGCCCCAGTCGCCGTAATTGCCGCGACCATCTCTCCCTGTTTCACGACGGAGCCGGAGTACGCGTCTTCTCCTGATTTCTTGGTAACTGGCAGAGATTCACCCGTAAGCGCTGATTGGTCGATGCTGATGTAATCGCCCTGGATGAGCTTGCAGTCAGCGGGAACAACGTCGCCGAGGTACAGGCGAATGATATCTCCAGGCACAAGCGTCCGCGCATCGACTTGCTGCCATTTTCCGTCGCGAAGAGCGCGCGCTTTTAGCGCGAGTGAACTCTTCAACGCCTCCAGCGCGTTGGAAGCTGCATGTTCCTCCCAGAACCCTAACAATGCGTTGAACAACAAGAGTGAAGTGATGATCGTGAAATCGCCCCAGTCTCTTACGATCAACGCCATCAGGGCCGCCGCCTCGATCATCCAGGGAATTGGGCCCCAGAAATAGACAAGGAAGGCAGAGAGCGCGCTTTTCTTTTCTTCAGCGAGTGCATTTGGCCCATATTTAGTCAGACGTTCCTGTACCTGAGCGGGATTCAAGCCAGCCTTCGGATCGGTCCCAAGCTTCGCGAGGATTTCAGCAACCGTGGAAGTTGCGGATCCCGTGTGGTCAGATGCTGACATGAACAACTCCTCTACTCATTCGGTAGGAGGACGTGATACCTTGTCCGACCCTCGAAGACTAGAAAAAAGCTAACAGTTGCAATGGCCAACGCCGCCGTTCGTGGCGACGAGACCGCCTACATCGCCTTATAATCAACCGTAATGGTCCGGTAAAGAAGCGGGCCGTGCTGCGCAGAGAAATAAAAAAGCTCAAGCATCGTAGCACCGACCATCCATTGATAGCCAACCAGCGTCTGGACGACGTCGGTGTCAGTATCGCGAGAGCGTGAAACGAGCTTCCCCGTTCCGTACTTTTCGTCGAAGTATTTGCGAATTTCTCCCATCCGCTGGTTGTAACGTTCGATCGACCAATCCGGGTATTCGTATTGCAACTCCACCGCGACAAGCGCTCTTTGCTTGAAAGTAAACACTGTGCGCTTTAACCCCGGATGAATCAGCCCTTCCACTGTCCAGACGTCCCGGTTCTCCTTTTTATCCCGCGACGTGATCTTGGCTTTCGCCCCGTGCAGCACCGCTTCTACATGCGCCATCGAATCGTTCCAACGAAAGCCGAACGGCGGCAATAGCTCATCAACGGAATATGCCCGCGCCGCAGAAAGAAGAAGGATAATTGCGCTGGCTGAAAGGGCTCGGCGTATTGCACCGCTGTTGCAATTAAGAGCGCAGTTCGCTTGGTTCTTCATCTTCCTGTGCATTGCCCGCATTTTCGATCGGCATTCCGGTAGCACTCTGGAGGCGGGAAAATTGCGTGCACGGGTCAATTCGGTCAAATCGGGGTGGCGCTATTGCGATGCGAATCGATTGATTCCTTCGCGTCAGCGACCCCGTTGCTGTCACAGACAAATCTGCGGCAAAAACAGCAGCGCGATTCTCTTTTTGTTTTTCCTCGGACACGCGCGTTTCTTTTTCTAGTCAAGAAAATTTTTGTTCGTGATGAAAAATAAAATTCATTTTTTGTTCATTTTTTTCTTGTCGATTTTGAAAGCGATTTCTAGTCTCAAGCCCGCTGGCGAGGCAGAACAAGAGCGCATGTGAATAAGTTGTGAACATTTCTGAGAAACTTTTAGCGGCAAGAATGAACGAGACGGCGAGCTCCCCGGAACAACGATCGAACACGCAAGTTTGCCTGGACGCATACAATGGATCACTGAAGCTCTGCGCAGTCTGTTTTCCCTCGTATTTGTGCATTTTTGACCTTTTTCTCCGACATTTCTGCAGCGAATCACGCTGCAGACCATTTCAACGTCACTCCCGCTTTCCGCGGCGATTTTCCTCGGTATCAGCGAGTATGGCGATTGTGTAACACTGTTAACAAGTCAGCTATGGACAAGAAGTGTGCGCAGTTGTGGCAGCAATTATCAGCCGCGCTCAAGCCACAGATTAGCTCCGATAGCTTTAAACGCTGGTTTTCGGCGGTTGAACTCGTCGACGCGAAAGACAAATCGCTCACTCTTCGCGTTCCAAACAACATCTATCAGTTTTGGATTGAAAGTAATTATATGCCCGCGTTGCAGACTGCCATTGTAACGACGTTCGGCAGCCCGCGTCCCGTAAAGTTCTGCTCTCCGTCGGGAACTAGCGGGCAAATGCCTGCCGAGGATACCGCGCCGCTGGAAAAAAACTTGCCTGAACCGCCGCCCGCTGACACAAAACCGGGGGCAACCGTGCCCGGCCTCAATCCACGGAACACGTTCGAATCTTTCGTGGTTGGTCCGAACAATGAAATTGCGCATGCCGCCGCCCTGGCCGTGGCGCAGGCACCCGCGCGCACGTACAACCCACTGTTCGTTTATGGCGGTGTCGGTCTTGGTAAGACCCACCTGATGCAGGCCATTGGCCAATACGTCTGGGCCAAGAAGAAAAACGTGAAGGTGATTTATGTCTCCAGTGAACTGTTCATCAACGAGTTCATCGACGCCATCCAGCACAGTAATCTGGTCAAATTCCGGAAGCGTTATCGCCAGGTCGATCTCCTCTTGATTGACGACATCCAATTTCTCGGGGGCAAGGAGCGTTCCCAGGAAGAATTCTTTCACACGTTCAATACGCTTTTCGATGGGCATAAGCAGATCGTTCTCTCCAGCGATCGCCCGGCTTCCGAGATTGCGAATCTGGAGCACCGCCTCGTTTCGCGCTTTGAATGGGGACTAACTGCTGAGCTTCAACCGCCGGACATCGAGACCCGCATGGCGATCTTGCGGAAGAAAGCGCGCGGCATGCAGATCAAATTGCGCGACGAAGTTTTTCAATTTCTTGCCAGCCGCATCCGCACGAATGTGCGCCGGCTGGAGGGCGCGCTCATGCGCGTCGCCTCGTTTGCCTCACTCAGCGGCAAGGAACTGACCCAGGAGGTCGTGGAGCATTTGCTAAAAGATATTCTGCAGGAGGAAGGACGCCATTCCATCACAATCGAACAGATTCAGCGGCGCGTGGCCGAACATTTCGACGTGCGCATAGCCGATATGACAAGCAAGCGGCGCCCGGCCAGCATCGCTTTTCCGCGGCAGGTGGCAATGTATCTTGCGCGCGCCCTTACGAAGGCGTCTTTGAATGAAATTGGCGATGCATTCGGGGGACGGGATCACGGCACAGTGCTGCATGCCTGCAAGCTGGTAAAGAAACGGATGGCCGAACAGGACAACATCCGCCAGACGATATCCTTCATTGACAGTTCCCTTCAGCGTTGACTGCAACCTGTCATTCTGAGCGGAGTGGAGTGAAACGAAACGAAGTCGAAGAATCCCGTGGAAATAAGTCAACGCTAACTCAGCGGGATGTCTCGACTTTCGCTCGACATGACAAGTACTTTGCGGTTGCCGAATAAAACCCAAAGCCTTACATCTTAGACCGTCATAATGAAATTTAGTGTCGCGAAAGACAAATTGCTCGAAGGCCTGCAGCAGGTCCAAAACGTCGTTAGCACTCGCACCACTCTCCCCATCCTTTCCAATGTCCTTTTGCAGGCGCAGGGCGACGAAATTCATCTCACCACGACCGATCTCGATGTCGGTGTGCGCGGTAGCTGCGAAGCGGACGTGGAAAAAGAAGGCGCGACTACGCTGCCTGCCCGTCGTCTTTTCAGCATCGTCCGTGAACTGCCTTCGAGCGAAATTCAGATAGACGTTAACGGAAAGAATGCCGCTTCGATCCGGAGCGGACAAAGCTTCTTCAAGATTCTCGGGTTGCCGGAAGAAGAATTTCCACCGTTGCCGAAATTCGAGGACGCGAAGGTTGTCACGATTCGGCAGAAGGATTTGCGCGATGGGCTGCGCAAGACGTCTTATGCGATATCGACAGACGAGACTCGCTACGTTCTCAACGGCGTTCTGTTCAGTTTTAAGGACAACAAGTTGACGCTGGTCGCGACAGACGGGCGGCGGCTTGCCATGGTCGAAATCGAGCTCGAATTCCCGCGCAGCCATGAAGCTGACCTCATTATTCCGACGAAAGCAGTGACAGAATTGCAACGCCTGCTCACCGATGATGGCGATATCAAGGTCAGCATGGGTAGCGGCCAGATTGCGTTTGATCTCAATAAGACGCTGCTCGTCTCGAAGTTGATCGAAGGCAATTATCCAAACTATCGCCAGGTCATTCCATCGGAAGCAAAAGAGCGAATAAAACTCGAGCGCGAAACGTTTCTAAATTCGCTGCGACGCGTTTCGCTTCTGGCCAGCGATAAATCGCACTCGGTGAAACTGAATTTCGGCAAAAACAACATCGACATTACCGCCACCACACCAGAGGTAGGCGAAGCGAAGGAATCACTCGCCGTCGCCTATAAGGGTCGCGATTTTTCCATCGCCTTTAATCCGGAATTTCTAATGGCGCCGCTGCGTGCGTTGACTGAGGACGAAGTGTTTCTCGACCTCATCGACGAGATGAGCCCGGGTGTTTTGAAAATTCAGACGCCGTTCCTTTACGTCTTGATGCCGATGCGCATCAGTTCGTGACTGCGATTTCGTAACGGCTGTAGCCACCGGCCTGTGGCCGGTTTGATTGGGCGCTGCTTTTCACTCGACGAAGACGGCCCGCAGGGCCATAGCTACAGCGATCCGGGGTTATTTTGCTTTGCTCCGTCTCACAAGACGCGCCGTTGGGGCATGGCCGATTGCACCATCATTAGTTCGGTCACGTTCTCCGGCGTGAGCAAACCGACCAGGCGCTTCATCCGATCCAGCACCGGCACCGCCGGGCAATTGCACTCCTGCATGATGCGGAACGCATCTTCGAAGCGCGTTCCGGTGGTCACCGTAGGAATATCCCGCCGCATCACGTCACCTACACGAATCGTGGGATCGTTCTTGCGCAACGCAGCGATCAGATCCTGACGCGTCAACAAACCAGCGACGTTGCCGGTGTCATCAACGACCGGAAAATCATGCTGCGAAGTTGCAAGCAATGCGTCTACCGCTTCCTGCAAGCTGGCGTCTTCCGAAAGCGTACGGAACTCCCGCACCATCGCACTGGAGACCGGGAACCGGCGCGAGACATCTTTCATCTGCGCCAGAGCCGCTTCTTGCGATGCGCCGATGTAAACGAAAAGCGCGATGAAAAGCAAAAATGGATTCCAGAGCAACCCGATGAATCCGAAAACAAACGCGAATCCCTGGCCGACATTGGCCGCGACCTGCGTCGCGCGGACATAGCTCATCCGCGTGGCGAGTAACGCACGCAATACGCGCCCACCATCCATTGGAAACGCAGGCAACAAATTAAAAAGCACCAGCATGATGTTAATCGTCAGCAACTGCGCAACGAGGCCGCCGCTTTCAACATTCGAGGGATTGAGGAACACTTGGAATCCGCCTGCCACAAACAAACCGAGCGCGATCACCACATTCACCAAAGGTCCGGCTACTGCGATGATTAATTCCTGAACCGGTTCCTCCGGCATTCGTTCAAGGCGCGCCACTCCGCCGATCGGCAGCAATGTAATGTCGGGAGTATTGATCCCGAACGCTTTCGCGGCGAACGCGTGTCCGAATTCGTGCAGCACCACGCAAAGGAAAAGAAGCAAAACAAATATCACGCGGCTCGCCGCCGCCGCGGAACCGCCTTGCGCGTAATAGCCGAAAGCCAGCCAGGCAATCAGCAGTAAGAACGTAATGTGAATCCGCAATTGAATGCCCGCGATGCGGAAAATTGGGAGAGACCAGCTCATTCGAATTACTGTCCTCTGTGATTAGATCGCGCGCCAGCAGGATTCGGACGGCATGGACATCGCAGGGATACATGTGATCAGTGATAGGTGATCGGTGAACCGACACATACTGATCACCGATCACCGTTCACTGATCACTAGTCGATCTAAGATGGAAATCTTCGACGTGGCGATCGTGGGCGCCGGCCCAGCTGGATCTAGCTGTGCGGCATTTTGTGCGCTGGCCGGCCTTCGAACCCTTGTTCTCGAGCGGGAAAGATTTCCGCGAGAGAAAGTGTGTGGCGATTGTTTAAATCCATCGTGCTGGCCTGTATTGGAGCGCCTCGGCCTGGCGCAGAGGGTTTGGAATTTGCCATATTCGAAGCTCACCTCAGTCGAGTTCATCGCGATCGACGGCCACAAAGTTATTGTGGATCTTCCAACTGGAGAGGATTGCGAGTTGTCGATAAAACGCAGCCTCTTCGACAATCTCCTGCTGAAGCGCGCTTGCGACCTTGGCGCGCAAGTTTGCGAGGGAACAATCGCCACATCGTTGGCCCACGAGGGCGATTGGAATATTGTAACTGCTGCTGGCGAAACCTTTCGTGCGCGAACATTAATCGGCGCAGATGGACGAAACTCTACCGTAGCTCGGCTGCGCAATTTGCTGCCACGGCCAGCACGCGAACGCGTCGCATTGCAGGCACACATCCCGCTTCCGCGAAATTTCGGCTCGCGGATCGTGCTGCAATTTCTCCCGGAAGGTTACTCAGGTCAGGCTCCAGTAAACGAAACCGAGCTCAATCTTTGCCTCGTCGGCAGGCCACCCACTATCTCCAGGCTGCGGCAATGGGCACAACGACATTTCGAAATTCCCGCCGATCAACCCTGGCGCACCATCACACCGCTCACCCGTGCGCCCATTCCCTGCGCCCATGAAAATCTTCTTTTCATCGGCGACGCAGCCCGAGTCGTGGAGCCGTTTACCGGCGAAGGAATCTATTACGCGCTTCGCTCGGGAGAACTCGCCGCAGGCGCGATTTCGAAAATCATCAAAGGCG
>Ga0307278_10001220_pt1 | contig 12801 bp, 16 predicted proteins | sample ER_DNA_117_FD_194482 | JGI IMG/M metagenome (GOLD analysis project Ga0307278, IMG submission 194482) | Bulk soil microbial communities from the East River watershed near Crested Butte, Colorado, United States - ER_DNA_117 | ecosystem: Environmental > Terrestrial > Soil > Floodplain | place... | reverse complement strand
AGGTGCAGCTCGTCGGCGATGTCCTGGTTGGTGGCCGGCACCGCGAACTCGTCGTGCTTGTAGGGCCGCGACAGCGCGACGAGGACCTGGCGCTGGGTGGGCGGCAGGTCGCCGAGCGTCAGCCGCTGGCCCGCGATCTGGGTCGGCATCGAGTCCTCGGACTCGGGGCGGCGGTACGCGAACGAGGTTTGACCCACGCGCAGGACGTCGCCGTCGCGCAGCCGCGTGCGTCCCGAGATGCGCGCGCCGTTGACGTACGTTCCGTTGCGCGAGAGGCCGTCGTCGCTGACGGTCCATTCGCCGGCGATCGCCTCGAGCTCGGCGTGCAGGCGCGAGACCTCCGTGTCCCAGGGCAGGCTCAGCTCGTTCCCGCTGCCGCGGCCCACGCTCACGCGCTCCATCCCGGCGAGGTCGAGCAGGCGTTGAGCGCCGTCGCCGTCGCGGAAGACGAGGAACGGCCGGCCGCGGCGCTCGGCTTCGATGCGCTCGCGGAGCTCGGCGGGGGTGGCGGAGTGGGCCTGCAGTGGGGACGGCATGTGGACTGTCAAGGCTACCCAGGGTGATGGATGCCCCACCTCGGGGGGCCAGGTGTGACCCTCGGGTGGCTGGGAGCGGGCCCCGCCAGCACCGAACCTGGGGCCATGACGATCCTCCTTCACCCGACCGCCTACCGGGCCGCGACGGACGAGCAGCTCGTCGACCTCGTGCGCGAGGGCGACGACCGGGCCTTCGACGCGATCCACGCGCGCTACGAACCGCGGCTCATCGGCTACGCGCGCCAGATGCTCAGCGGCGCGCACCACGACGCCGAGGAGATCGTCCAGGACGCCTTCGTGCGCGCCCTGGCCGCGCTGCGCGCCGACCGGCGCGAGATGGCCCTGAAGCCGTGGCTCTTCACCATCGTGCGCAACCGCACGCTCGACGTCCTGCGCCGCCCCGTGCGCACGACCGACCTCGAGCTGCACGCCCCCATGCTGCGCGACGCCGGGGCCGACCCCCACGAGCAGGTGATGCGCGCCGATGAGCTGCGCGCCGTGGTCGGCGAGCTCAAGCGACTCCCCGAGCGCCAGCGCATCGCGCTCGTCGCCCACGAGCTCGGCGGTTCCTCGCACGAGTCGATCGCCCGACGCCTGAACGTGTCGGTGGGCGGCTCGAAGGCGCTGGTCTGCCGGGCGCGCGCGGGGCTCGGCCGCGCGCCCGCCGCGGCATAGCCTCCGAGCATCGACCGCTCAGCGCCGCGCGGGCTCGTAGGACTTGGGGACCGCGTTGAGCATGCGGGCGATCTCGTCGGCGCGGTCGGTCACCGTCGGCCAGTAGCCGGCCCAGATCTCGTAGGTCCGTCGCCCGAGCAGCAGCGCGCCCATGGTGTTCAGCGCCTCGCGCATGTAGCGGCCGTGGTCATCCATGTGGGGGCCGGTCCAGCCACCGTGCGCGAAGTCGCCGTCGGTGTCCTCGGCGACGTGTCCGGGCGCCTGGGCGACCCCGTCCAGGGACAGGTACTCGATCAGGATCAGTCGTCGGGTCACGGTGTCTCCTTTGGTCGACGGAGGGCCCCGCGGTGGCAGGGCCCTCCGCGAACGAGTTAGACCGGCTCCTGCCTGAGGCCGATCACGTGACCCTCCGGGTCGGCGAACTGGCCGATGACCAGGTCGGTCCCGGGGACCGGGGCCGGGCCGAACAGCCGCGACCCGCCCAGGGTCTCCGCGCGGGCGAGCGTCACCTCGACGTCGGGCACCTCGACGTAGAACGTGACGAGTCCCTCGGATCCGTCGGGCGCCGCGGCGACGCCACCGCCGATGCCGACGCCCTCGGAGTTCGTGTTGCCTTCGCGCTCGACGATTCCGTAGCCAAGGTAGTTGTTCGCGTCGATCTCCCACTCGAAGAGCTCGGAGTAGTAGCGGACGAGGTTGTCGCCGTCCTTGCCGGTGACCTCGAAGTGAATGACTGGCTGTCCCATGACTTGCTCCTTTCTGCGCGGGCCGGGCGGCGCGCGCGTATTGACATCGATGTGGGCGACTGCCGCGTGCGGTCAGACCTCCGCGAGCGCCCTCACGCATTCGCTGTGCTCGACGCCGGGCACGCGGTGGCTGGTCCGGCCGGTCAAGAACTCGGTCAGCACGGGCGCGAGTGCGCCGGCCTTCGCGTAATGCGTCTGGCCGTCGAGGGTCCGGTGCTGTGCGGCCGGCAGCACCTCGGCGAGCTGCACCGCGCCCTTGCGGACCCAGGCCGGGCTCCTGCCACCGCACAGCACGAGCGCCGGCACGCCACCGGACGACCAGCGGCCGGCTGGGAGCGGCTCGCCCCGCTGGGTATCGCCCATGACCGCGATGTCGTAGACGAGGGTGTGTGCGAGAGCCTTGTTGCTCCGCCACCCGGGGAAGGCGGGCATGGCGCCTACCAGCAGCGAGGGGAGCCGCACGACGTCACGCATGAAGAGCTTGACCGCCGCGCCGCGCTGACCGGCGGCGAGCAGCTCGTCGAGCTGCACCGCGAGCTCCTGCGGAACCGGCGGGCGGCTCTCGTCGACGACGAACGGGATCTCGTAGACCACGAGCTTCGCGACCTCGTCCGCGAGTCGCGCAGCCGCCTCGAGCGCGAGCAGGCCGCCCGAGGAGATGCCGTAGAGGGAGACCGGCCCGCCGACGGTCTCGACCAGCGCCGCGATGTCCTCGATCTCGCGCTCGACCGCGTACGGCGCCGTGTCGCCACTCTCGCCGCGGCCGCGGCGGTCGTAGGTGAGCACGGTGAAGTCCCGGGAGAGCCGCTGCGCGAGGGCGCGGTTCGGTCCCGCCCCGCGGTGGCACAGCGCCCCGTCGACCAGGATCAGCGGCGGGCCATGGCCTGCGCGGCTAAAGGCGATCCGGGTTCCATCGGCTGATGCACGTCTCATTGCTGCCTCCTCGTGGGTTGGGTCGAGGTGGCGGCCGATGGTGGCGACGGCGCACGCCGCAGGGAAATGCCGAGCGCACATCGCATTCGTGCCCGATCGGCATGGGCGGCGTCGAGGCTGCGGGGCCATAATCGACGTCGTGGCCGAATCCGCTCGAGTGCTTGCCTTCCCTGCCGCGGCCGACGCGATCGAGCTGCGCCACATGCGGTCCTTCGTCGCCGTTGCGGAGGAGCTGAACTTCGGACGCGCCGCCGAGCGGCTGTACATCACCCAGCCCGCCCTGAGCCGCCAGATTCGCTCGCTCGAGCAGCTCATGGGGTGCGAGCTGCTGCGCCGCACCACGCGCCGCGTCGAGCTCACCGTCGCCGGCGAGGCGCTGCTCGAGCGCGCGCGCCGGCTGCTGGGCGACGTCGACGAGGCCGTCGCCGCCGTGCAGTCGATCGGGGGCGAGATCATGGGCCGGATCGCGGGCCTGTGGAGGCCGGTCGCGGACCGGCTGGGCGACGCGGGCGATCTGCAGGAGCAGCGCGCCGCCTACGAGGCGCTGCTGGCGCACTTCGACGTGCCCGCCGGGCTCCAGGTCCGCCCGGTCAACGCCGGCGGCGTGCAAGCGCTGGTGGTCGGCGAGAACGCCGCCGCGCCGCCCGGCGTGCTCTACCTCCACGGCGGTGGTTTCGTCCTCGGCTCAGCGTTCGGCCATCGCCCGCTGGCAGGAGCGCTGGCTCTGGCGGCGGGCCGGGGCGTTCTCGTGGCCGACTATCGCCTCGCGCCCGAGCACCCGTTCCCGGCCGCGCTCGACGACGCGTCTGCGGCGTACCGCTGGATGCTCGAGCACGGTGGGGACCCGGCGCGGCTGGTCGTCGGCGGCGACGGGTCGGGCGGCGGCCTCGCGGTCTCACTCCTGCTGCGCCTGCGCGACGAGGGACTGCCCCTGCCCGCCGGCGCTGCCCTCCTCTGCCCCACGGCCGACGTCGAGGCGGCGACGCTCGACCTCGACCCCGACGATCCCGTCCACCGGCTACTCGCCGACTTCTGGCACGGCTGCGCCGTGTCGTACCTCGGAGGCCACGCGCCAGACGACCCGATCGCGAACCCGATCCTCGGCGATCTCTCCGGGCTGCCGCCGTTCCTGATCCAGGCCGCCACCGAGGATCTCCTGCTCGGCGAGGCCCACGCCCTGAACGACCGCGCCCGCGAGCACGGCGTCAGGACCGAGCTCCAGCTCTACCCGACCGACGCGCACGTCTTCCACCTCTTCTGGTCGTTCCTGCCCGAGGCCGCCGCCGCGATGGAGGCGGCCGGGCAATTCGTGCGCGCGCAGACCGCGGCGGTCGGCGACGCCGCCACCGCGTGACTCAGTCGAGCCGGTCGGGAAGGCCGAACGCCTCGTAGTACAGAGCGAGCCTCGCGGGATCGGCCGGCTGCTCCGGCCACGTCTCGAAGGTCAGGCCGTCGGGCAGCTCGATGGTCCGCGTGATGAAAGACGTGATCTCCGCGACCCGCGCGCCGCGCAGGGTCAGCACGTCGAGCGAGAAAGGATGATGGGTCCGGTCGACCGCGTCCCAGGCATAGGTGCCGACTGCCGCCTGCCCGTTGGCGCGGGCGGGCAGGTGGCGCCAGCGCCAACGGCCGTTCAGCGGCGCGTTGGCCAGGAAGACCGCGATCTCGTCGCGTCCGTCGTACCAGCTCGCCAGCGGGGGCATCGACCAGACGGCGTCCTGGGCCAGCAGGCCGACGACCGCGTCGACGTCGCCGCGGGCCATCGCGTCCATATAGCCCTCGACGACCTCGCGCAGGCGCTGGTCGCCGAGCGCGCGCAGGGTGGCCTGCTGGCTGCGCTCCGGGAGGCGCTCGTCGACGGCCTTGCGGGCGCGCTGCATGGCGCTGTTGACCGCGGCGACGGTCGTGTCGAGCGCCTCGGCGGTCTCCCGGCCGGAGAAGCCCAGCACCTCGCGCAGGATGAGCGCGGCGCGCTGGTTGGGCGGCAGATGCTGGAGCGCGGCGACGAAGGCCAGCTCCACGCTCTCGCGCCCCTCGTAGCGGGCCGCGGGGCCGGCGAGGCCGTCCTCGAGCCCCAGCGGCTCGTCCGGATAGGGCTCCACCCAGGTCGACTCGACGAGCGGTGTGCCCGGGACGTCGTGCGGGTCGGCGGCCGCGCCGTGGTCGATCGGCAGCACGCGCTTGGGCCGGCGCGCGAGGGCGTTCAGGCACGCGTTGGTCGCGATCTTGTACAGCCAGGAGCGCAGTGAGCTGCGTCCCTGGAACCGCGGCAGGCCCCGCCACGCGCGCAGCAGCGCGTCCTGCAGGGCGTCCTCGGCGTCGTGGACCGAGCCCATCATCCGATAGCAATGGGCATGCAGTTCGCGGCGGTGGGGCTCGACCAGGCGCCGATAGGCGTCCTGATCGCCGTCGCGAGCGGCACCGAGCAGCTCTCGCTCCAGCGCGCCGACGGGGGTGGTGGGAATGGCCATCGCTGCCTAACCAGACCGCTGACGCGCCTCGAATTCATCGCTTGCGATGAGTTCCGTGTGCTTCGGCGGTCAAACAGCCAGAGATCATGCTCGCCCCCTCGACACCAGTGGTGCACCTGGAGCTCCACACCGGAGACCTGTCGCGCGCCCGCGCCTTCTACGCGCAGCTCTGCGACTGGCGCCCTGACCGCGTCGACACCCGCCACGGCTCGTACCACACGTTCGAGTTCGGCGGCGGGCTCGGCGGCGGCATCGTCGAGTGCGCGACCGAGCGCCCGCTGTGGCTGCCCTACGTCGAGGTGGCCGAGATCGCCGAGGCGACCGACCGCGCCCGCGGCCTGGGCGCGGCGGTCCTGCTCGAGGCGCGCGAGGGTCCCGCGGGATGGCGCAGCGTCGTGGCCACGCCGGCCGGCGGCGAGATCGCCTTCTGGCAGCCGAAGCGATGAGGCGCAGGAAGGCCCGGGTTCATCGTGTCGGCTATCGCTCAGCGCTGGCCGTTGCGCGCCGCGGCTGCCTCCGCCACTAGAGCGGCGACGAGGCGGCTGCGCTCGTCGGCCTCCGGGTGCCACTGCACGCCGAGCGCGAAGCGGCGGTTGGGCGCCTCGAACGCCTCGGGCAGCTCGTCGATGGCCGACCAGCCGGTGACCTCGAAGCCCTCGCCGAGCCGGTGGATGGCCTGGTGGTGGTGGGACTTCGTGCCGTGGACGACCTCGCCGGCGGCGCGGGCGGCCAGCGAGCCGTCGCTCAGGCGGACGTCGTGGTCGGCGCCGTCGAAGGTGCCCGGGTTGCGCCGATGCTCGTGGTGGCCGTGGCTCTCGGGCAGGTGCTGCAGCAGCGTGCCGCCCTTGGCGACGTTCATGAGCTGCATCCCGCGGCAGATGCCCAGCAGCGGGAGGTCGCGCTCGAGGGCACGGCGCGCGAGGGCGATCTCGAAGTCGTCGCGCTCGGGCACGGTCCCACGCGTCTCGGCGTGGGCGTCCTCGCCGTAGGAGGCGGGATCGATGTCGGCGCCGCCGGCCAGGATGAGGCCGTCGATCAGGTCGAGCACATCGTCGGGGTCCTCCTGGAGCGTCACGTCGGGCGGCAGCATGATCGCCAGCCCGCCCGCGCGCTTGACGGCGTCGATGTAGGAGCGCGGAAGCAGGTAGGCCTGCTGGTCCCAGACGCTCCAGCGCGCGCGCTCCAGCGCGGTGCAGATCCCGATGACGGGGCGTGGCATGCCCCTTCACGGTAATGGGTCTGCCAGAGCGACGAAGCGCCTCAGGCCGCGTCGCGCCCGGCGACCTTCTCGCGCGCAGCGGCCAACGTCACGCCGCGCTCGGCCAGGACCCGCGCCGCCACGCCATCGCCCTCGCGCAGCAGCCCGAGGACCAGGTGCTCGGTGCGGAGGTTGCTGTCGCCGAGGCTGATCGCCTCGCGCAGGGTGAGCTCGAGCGCCTTCTTGGCCCGCCGGCAGAACGGGAGGTGCATGTCCACGCCGCCGCGCCGGCAGCGCCCGCGGCGGCTCAGGGCGCCGGGCCCGAACGCCTTCTCCACCCGCTCGCGCACGGCGTCGAGGTCGATGCCCAGGGTGGCGAGCGCCTCGGGGTCAATCGGGTCCTCGCCGGTCCCGATCATGCGCACGACGTCGCCTCTCACGGCGGCCGCGTCGATCTCGAAGCCGGCCAGCAGCCGGGCGCCGCCGCCCCCGGTGGTGAGGATGCCGAGGAGCAGGTGCTCGGTGCCGATCCAGCCGTGGCGCAGGGCGGCGGCCTCGTGCTGGGCGGCCACGACCGCCTCGCGAGCGTCGTCGGTGAAGCGCTCGAACATCAGCCCAGCAACCTCCTGCGTCGCCCGTGCTTGCGGTGCACCGCCTGCTTGGACACCCCCAGCGCGGCGCCGATCTCCTGCCACGACCAGCCGCGCTCGCGGGCGTTGGCCACGTGCAGCTCCTCGAGGCGCTCGACCAGGTTGCGCAGCGAGGCGACCGCCGCGAGTCCGACCTGCGGATCGGTGCTGTCGACGGCGCCGGCGAGATCGCGTGTCTGCTGTGCGGCCATGGCGTCAACATACGTTGACGCCATCGGTTTGTCAACCCATGTTGACGCGCGAGACAGCGGATAGGTTGCGCGCCATGGCCGACCTCCAGACCGTCAACGTCCGCCGCGAGGGCGCCGCGGCGACCATCGAGCTCAACCGTCCCGAGACGCTGAACGCGTGGAACGCGCAGCTCGGACACGACCTGCTGGCCGCGGTCACCGCGGCCGCCGAGGACGACGGCGTGCGCGCCGTGGTGATCACCGGGGCCGGGCGCGCGTTCTCGGCGGGCGCGGACCTGCGCGACCTCTCCGGCCGCGAGGAGCGCACGACCGACGGGCATCCCGACGTGCGCAAGGTCCTCACCGAGCGCTACCACCCGATCATCACGACGATCCGCACCATGCCCAAGCCCGTGCTGGCGGCGGTGAACGGCCCGGCCGTGGGCATCGGGCTCTCGCTGGCGCTCGCATCCGACCTGATCGTCGCCGCCGAATCGGCCTACCTCCTGCTCGCCTTCGTCAACATCGGCCTGGTCCCCGACGGCGGCTCGTCGCTCTTCGTCCCCACGCGCATCGGGTTCGCGCGGGCGACGGAGATGGCCATGCTCGGCGAGCGCGTGCCGGCCGCCCAGGCCCTGGAATGGGGCCTCGTCAACCGCGTCGTGCCCGACGACACCTTCGCGGCCGAAGTGGCCGCATTGCGCGACCGCCTGGCCGCTGGGCCGACGCGCTCCTACGCCGGGACCAAGCGCCAGCTCAACCACTGGCTCTACTCGCGCATGGAGGAGCAACTCGAGCTCGAGGCCGACCTCCAGCAGGAAATGGCGGGCTCGCCGGACTTCTATGAGGGGGTCGCCGCCTTCGTGCAGAAGCGCCAGCCGGCGTTCGAGGGCCGATAGGTGCGCGCCACCTACGCACCGTCGTCCGCCGGGCTGTGAATAGAATCCTCGCGCCTTGGCCCGGAGCCCTGCCACCGGTCGGTCGCGTCGCCTCGCCTTCGCCCTCCTCATCGCCCTTGCAGCGCTGCTGGCCTTCGCCGGCTCGGCCTCCGCGGGCATCATCACGCCCGAGAGCGGAGGATCGCCCAACGCGGACGAGATCAGCTCGCTCTACAAGCTCGTGCTCGCCGTCGCCGTGGTCATCTTCGTCGGCGTCGAGGGCTGCCTCTTCTACTCGCTGGTCAAGTTCCGCGCCCGCAAGGGCGCCGTCGCCGCCCAGATCCGGGGCAACACGCGCCTGGAGGTCGGCTGGACGGTCGGCGCCGCGCTCATCCTCGTGGTGCTGGCCGCCTTCACGTTCGCCAAGCTCGGCGACATCCGCAACCCGCCGAACTCGGGTCCCGGCGGCCTCCAGCTCGCCGACAACGGCACGTTCTTCGCCTCCGGGCCTACGAAGAAGCTGCCGCCCAACGGCAGGTCGCTCAACGTCTGCGTCAACGGTCAGCAGTACATCTGGCGCTACACCTATGCCAACGACTGCGCCAACGCCCCGCTGGGCTCGCCGTTCTCCTACCAGCAGATGGTCGTCCCGGTGGAGACGACGGTGACGCTCACCATCAACGCCCAGGACGTCGCGCACTCGTGGTGGATCCCGAAGCTGGGCGGCAAGTTCGACGCCATCCCCGGCTACACCAACTACACGTGGTTCAAGATCCCCGCCAAGTACGCGGGCACGACCTTCACCGGCCAGTGCGCCGAGCTGTGCGGGCGCAACCACGCGAACATGACCGCCACGGTTCGAGCGGTGACGGCATCCGAGTACGAGAAGTGGCTCGACGAGCGCAAGGCGGACATCAAGGCCGCCGACGAAGCCGCCGCCGAGCAGCGCAAGCAGATCGAGCAGGAGACGCCGTAGCTCCTCCATGGCCGCCACCACCGAGCAAGCGCTAGCCCCCGTCCCGCAGATCGTCGCGCGCCGCGTCGAGCCCGCGCGGACGGGCTGGACCTCGTGGGTGACCACGACCGATCACAAGCGCATCGGGATCATGTACCTGGTCCTGACCTTCGTCTTCTTCATCCTGGGCGGGACGGAGGCGCTGCTCATGCGCCTGCAGCTCAGCCAGGCGAACAACACGCTCCTGGACCCCAAGACGTACAACGAGCTGTTCACGATGCACGGGACGACGATGATCTTCCTGTTCGTCGTCCCGATCATGGCCGGCTTCGGCAACTACTTCGTGCCGCTCATGATCGGCGCCCGCGACATGGCGTACCCGAAGCTCAACGCCCTGTCGTTCTGGCTGCTGGTGGCGGGCGGGCTGGTCTTCTACGGCTCGGTCTTCTTCAACCCGCCCGAGTGCGGCTGGACCTGCTATCCGCCGCTGTCCTCGAAGGCCTACCTGCCCAACGGCGGCGTCGACGCGTGGATCTTCCTCATCCACCTCACCGGCCTGAGCTCGCTCGTGGGCGCGATCAACTTCTACGCGACGATCGCCAACATGCGCGCGCCGGGCATGGGCTGGGGCCGCCTGCCGCTGTTCGTCTGGACGATCCTGACCTACGCGATCCTGCTCATCCTGGCGCTGCCGGTCATCGCGGGCGCGGTGACGATGCTGCTCACCGACCGGCACTTCGGAACGCACTTCTTCGACGCGTCCAACGGCGGCTCACCGCTCCTGTGGCAGCACCTGTTCTGGTTCTTCGGGCATCCGGAGGTCTACATCATGGTGCTGCCGGGCTTCGGGATCATCTCCGAGGTCCTGCCGGTCTTCGCGCGCAAGCCGATCTTCGGCTACAAGGCGATCGCCGCGGCCACGGTGCTGATCGCCTTCCTCGGCCTGCTCGTGTGGGCGCACCACATGTTCTCCACGCCGAGCCCGACCGTCGTGCTGGTCTTCTTCATGCTCGCGTCGTTCCTGATCGCCGTGCCCACCGGGGTGAAGATGTTCAACTGGGTGGCGACGCTGTGGCGCGGCACGATCGAGTTCAAGACCGCGCTGCTGTTCTGCGTGGGCTTCATCGGGACGTTCCTCATCGGCGGCATCACCGGCGTCTTCCTGGCCGTCTTCCCCGTCGACTGGCAGCTCACCGACACCTACTTCGTGGTCGCCCACCTGCACTACGTGCTCATGGGCGGCGCCGTGTTCGGCGTCTTCGCCGGGATCTACTACTGGTTCCCGAAGATCACGGGGCGCCTGCTCAGCGAGGGCCTCGGCAAGCTGAGCTTCTGGCTCATGCTCATCGGCTTCCACGTCACCTTCCTCATCCAGCACTCGCTCGGCCTCGACGGCATGCCGCGGCGCATCTACGAGTACTCGGACGTCGGCCATCTCGAGCTCTACAACCTGATCTCGACCGTGGGCTCGTTCATCCTCGGCATCGGCGTGCTGGTGACCGCGTTCAACGTGATCCGCAGCGCCAAGCACGGCCCGATCGCGGGGCCCGACCCGTGGAAGGCCAACACGCTGGAGTGGTTCACCACGTCACCGCCGCCGGTCAACAACTTCGATGTCATCCCGCGCGTGCGCTCGGTCGAGCCGATGAAGGACATCCGCCGCCAGGTCGAGCGCCAGATGGGGCCGACCGAGGCCTCGCCGGCCCCCGTGGCCGAGTCCGCGGTGCGTGCCTGATGTCCGCGCCGCGCGCCAGCGCCGTCGCGCTCTCGCCACTCGCGGGCGTGCGCCAAGTGGTGGCCGACTACGTCGCGCTGACCAAGCCGCGCGTGCAGTCGCTGCTGCTCTTCACGACCGTGACGACGATGCTCGTCGCCGGCTCGCCGTCGCTGCGGCTCGTGCTGCTGACGTGCCTGGGCGGCTACCTGTCGGCAGGCGGCGCGGGTGCCGTCAACCACGCCTACGACCGCGACATCGACGCGCGCATGGCGCGCACGGCCGACCGCCCGGTGCCCGCCGGGCGCGTCTCGGCGCGCGCGGCGACGGTGTTCGGCTTCGTGCTCGTCGTGCTGTCGGTGATCGAGCTCTCGCTCTGGGTCAACCCGCTGGCCGCCGCGCTCTCGTTCTGCGGGTTCGTCGGCTACACGTTGGTCTACACGGTGTGGCTCAAGCGCCGCACGCCGCAGAACATCGTCATCGGCGGCGCGGCCGGCGCCGTGCCCCCGCTCGTGGGCTGGGCCGCGACGACCGGCGGCCTGGACGGCATGGCGGTGTACCTGTTCGCGATCGTCTTCTTCTGGACGCCGCCGCACTTCTGGGCGCTGTCGCTGCTCATGAAGAGCGAGTACGAGCGCGTCGGCGTCCCGATGCTGCCCGTGGTGCGCGGGGAGGTCGAGACCCGGCGCCAGATCCTGCTCTACAGCGTGCTGCTCTACGCGGTCACCCAGCTGCCCTTCTGCGCCGGCGGCCTGGGCACGATCTACCTCGTCGCCTCGCTCGTCCTCGGTGGCCTGTTCATCGCCGGCGCCTGGCTGCTGAGCCGCCGCGCCGACCGCCGCTCGGCGCTGCGCCTGTACCTCTTCTCACTCGCCTACCTGGCCCTGCTCTTCGGCGCGATGGTCGCCGACGTCAAGCTCTAGGATCCCCACACTCCCGCCATGGACCGCAACCTCGCCCGCAAGAACGTCCGCTCCGGCCTGATCGTCACCGCCGTGTGCTTCTTCATGTTCGGCATGACGTTCGTCGCGGCGGCCATCTACATCTCGTGAGCCCGCTCGATCCCGACGTCGCACCCCCCGGCGACGAGATCCACCTCCCGGGCGGCAGCATCCAGCCGGTGCTGCTCACCGTGGGCATCACCATGGCGATCGTCGGGGTGACTACGAACGTCTTCATCTCGATCGCGGGCGCCATCCTGTCGGTGTGCGTGATCGTGGCCTGGATCCGCGACACGCGGCGCGACATCGACGAGCTTCCGCTCGAGCACCACTGACGAGCAGCGTCACAGCCTGGCCGAGCGCATCACCAGCTCGAGCGGCGCCTTGCGCTTCGGGAACAGCGCCACCACGACCTTCGTCCGCACGCTCTTGTGCCGCTTCAGAACACGCGCGCCGGCCGGCGTCGCGTCCAGGCGCAGCCGCACCCGCCCGGGGCGCTTGGCGCGCATCTCGCCCGTCAGGGTCGTAAGGAACGGTCCGGCGCCCGTACGCCGGCTGGCGGGCAGCGTGACGGCGGCGCTCACGCGTCCGGCCCTCGGGACCCGAAGCAGCAGCGTCGCGTGGCCACCCCGTAGACGATCCACGTCGAGGATGGCGAGCGCGCGCCGACGGGGCCGGGATGCCCGCTCTTCGTCGAAGTCCTCGTCGAGCTCGTCGCCCGCGTCGTAGTCCTCGAACCAGTCGTCCTCCCAGTCCAGCCCCAGCCCGCCGCCGTCCGGGTCCTGCGACTCGTCGCCGAGTCCATCTGCGTCGACGTCGGGCTCGACCACCGCGTCGAAGAGCAGCTCGACGCCGGTGCCCGCATCCATCCCACACGGCCCACACGGCTGCGTGAAGGACTGGACCGCGCCGTCGGGGCGTGTGCGCATCCTGA
>Ga0307278_10001219_pt1 | contig 12807 bp, 13 predicted proteins | sample ER_DNA_117_FD_194482 | JGI IMG/M metagenome (GOLD analysis project Ga0307278, IMG submission 194482) | Bulk soil microbial communities from the East River watershed near Crested Butte, Colorado, United States - ER_DNA_117 | ecosystem: Environmental > Terrestrial > Soil > Floodplain | place... | reverse complement strand
GCCGCTTGTTGACCTGTACGCGCGAGCCGGGCGCGGCGAGCTGCGCGCCGTGGTCGGCGCGACCTACCCGCTGTCCGAGGCGCGCCAGGCCCAGATCGACCTGGCCGAGCGGCGGACGACGGGGAAGGTGCTGCTGGACCCGAGCGTCTAGGACCACTAGGGCAGACGGACCATCGGCTGGCCGGTGACTTCGGCGATGAGGTCGAAGTGCGCGTCGTCATGCAGGACCGGCAAGCCGTGCTCCTCCGCGACGGCGGCGACGAGGAGGTCCATCGGCGGCACCCCGCGGTGCTTGCCACCTCGATGGAGCGCGAGGCCCTCGAGCACTTCCTGCGCGCGCGTCCACGTCGCGGGGGCGACCGCGCATGCGGGCAGCAGAGCCAACCAGGCACGCAATGCGCTCAGCTCGCGGACGTTGCGCGCACCTCGCGCGAGCTCGAGCGCGACCGGGTCACACACGGCGAGGGTTCCGCGCCGCAGCAGCCGGCGCACGCTGGCCACGGCGGCGGGGGGCCCGCGCCGAAGGGCGATCCACGCCGTCGTGTCACCGAGCGCCTCAGGCCTCGTCAGCATCCCAGCGCCGCAGCTCTTCGCGCGTGGGGACGCCGATGTCGCCCGAGACGATGCCGTCTGCCAGCTTGGTTCCCGCGTCCACCGCGACGACGTGGCGCATGGCGGCATGCACGGTCTGCGTGGGTCCCTTGGTGCCCAGCGCTGCCGCAGCCTCCTGGACGAGGTCGCGGTCCAGGAACATCGACGTTCTCTTCACATTGGCCATGATATGCCTCTGGTCGTCACAACAGGCATACACATTGTGACATTAGACCTCGTAATGTGCATCGGACGTGACCGCCTTCGCCGACCTCGGCCTCTCCGAATCGACCCTGCACGCTCTTCGCGACGTGGGCTACGAACAGCCCAGCCCGATCCAGGAGCAGGCGATTCCCGTGCTCATGGAGGGACGCGACATGATCGGCCAGGCGCAGACCGGCTCCGGCAAGACCGCGGCGTTCGGCCTGCCGATGATCGAGCACGTCGATCCCGCCGAGCACGATGTCCAGGGCCTGGTCCTCACGCCCACGCGCGAGCTGTGCATCCAGGTCACGCAGGCGCTTCGCACCTACAGCCAGCGCAAGGAGGGCGTCGACGTCGTGGCCGTCTTCGGCGGCGCGCCGATCCGCTCCCAGCAGGCGCAGCTGCGCGCCGGCGGCCAGATCGTGGTCGGCACTGTCGGGCGCGTCCTCGACCTCATCCAGCGCGCATCGTTGATCCTGCACTCGTGTCGATTCGTCGTCCTCGACGAGGCCGACGAGATGCTCGACCTCGGCTTCCTGGAGGACGTCGAGCGCATCCTCGCCATCACGCCCAACAGCCGCCAGACCGCCCTGTTCAGCGCCACGATGCCGCCGCCGATCCGCGGGCTGGCCGACCGCTACCTCTACGACCCGGTCACGGTCAAGGTCAAGAGCGACACGCTGACCGTCGACAGCGTCGAGCAGTTCTCGGTCGACGTCAAGCCCGGCGACAAGGCCGACAAGCTGGTCGACGTCCTGCGCGCCGAGCGCCCCGACCAGGCGATCGTCTTCACGCGCACGAAGATCCGCTGCGACCAGCTCTACCGCAAGCTGCGCGACCGCGGACTGAACGTCAGGGCGCTGCACGGCGACATGACCCAGGGCCAGCGCGACGGCGTCATGCTCGCCTTCAAGGGCGGGCGCGTGCCGATCCTCGTCGCCACCGACGTCGCGGCCCGCGGCCTGGATATCTCGACGGTCACCCACGTCATCAACTTCGACGTCCCGGTCAGCCCCGACGTCTACGTGCACCGCATCGGACGCACCGGACGCGTCGGGCGCTCGGGCCGAGCGATCACCTTCATCGAGCCGCGCCAGACGCGAGAGCTGGCGGCGATCGAGCGCCACATCGGCACCGGGATCACGCCGTGGGCCGAGGGCGCCCACACCAAGCCCGCCCCGGTGGCCGAGCGCCCGCGCCGGCACTCCAAGCCGCGGCTGTCGCGCAACGGCGACGAGCCGCAGGCCAAGCTGATCCTCGACATCGGGCGCGCCGAGGGCATCGAGGTCGCCGACCTCGTCCACGCGGTCACCGGCGCGGCCGGCCTCGACGGCGAGGCGGTGCGCGACGTCCGCGTCCTCGAGCGCTTCTCGTTCCTCAGCGTCCCGCGCAGCGAGGCCGAGCGCGTGGTCGACGCCGTGCGCGGCACGCCGGTCAACGGCACCGAGCTGCGCATCGAGATCGCCCGCGCCTGAGCGCCCCACCCACGCGAACGTCCCGGAGGTATCAACAGGAGTGATACGTCCGGGACGTTCATCGCTGTGGCGGCGGGTGCGGCCGACGGCCGCGTATGCAACCCTGAGGGCGTGAAGCTGCTCGAAGCTGAGCCGGTCGTCACGCCGGAAGTCGCGCCACAGGCACCGCGCGAGGCCCCGCAGGAGCAGCCTCCGAGCAAGCCGGAGGCCGTTCGCACCTGCGCCTCGTGTGGGTCGCCGATGGAGCCCGACCAGGACTGGTGCCTGAACTGCGGCACCGCTGCGTCGGGAAGCCTCGGGCGGCGCCCAGGATGGCGGGCCGCGTCGACGGTCATCGGGCTCACGCTCGTGCTCGTGCTGGGAGCGATCGCGGCCAGCTACGCGGCGATCACCGGCGGCGACGGCAAGAAGCCCGCGCCGGCCGCGCCCGCGGCAGCGGCGGTCGCGCAGCAGCCGCCCGCGACGCCGCCCGCGACCACGCCGCCCGCCGCGTCGACCCCGACCCAGTCGACGCCGACCCAGAGCACGCCGACGACGTCCAGCAAGCTGCCGAAGGTCAAGACGCCGAAGTCCAACACGACGGGCGTCGTGCCGATCACGCCGACGACCTCCACGCCGACGACCTCGACCCCGGCGCCGACGACCTCGACCCCGACCAACACCACGACGTCTCCGTCGACGACGACCGACCAGCAGCCCGCCGGCCCACAGCCGATCCAGCTCGCCGGCGACGCCGGCAAGGCCTACGACCCGTACGGCAAGTCGAAGGCCAGCGGCGAGGCCGAGCGCGCGATCGACGACGACCCGGCGACCTCGTGGTACGTCGACCTCAAGGACCCGGCCCAGGTCGGGCTCGGCTACGCGATCGACCTCGGCAAGCTGCAGGGCATCCGCGAGATCGACCTCGAGACGCCGACGCCGGGCTTCCGCATCGAGGTCTACGCCACCGACGAGACCGAGCTGCCGCCCGACATCCTCGACACGCGCTGGAGCCACATCACCAACGTGTCCGACGTGGGCACCAAGGACGCCGGCAAGCAGAAGATCGTCCTCGGCGCCGGAACCACGAAGTACCGCAACCTGCTGCTGTGGTTCACCAAGCCGCCCACCGACGGTGCGCGCATCCGCCTTACCGAAGTCAAGCCGCTCGGCTGAGCCGGGCGCACAATCTCCCCGATCCCCCAGGAGGCCCCATGTCCGAGGCCGTGATGAAGACGACCGAGGGTGACATCACCTTCGAGCTGTTCGACGAGGACGCCCCGAAGACCGTCAGCAACTTCAAGCAGCTGGCCGGCCAGGGCTACTACGACGGGCTGATCTTCCACCGCGTCATCCCCGACTTCATGATCCAGGGCGGCTGCCCGGAGGGCACCGGCACCGGCGGCCCGGGCTACACGTTCGAGGACGAGATCAACGAGCACAAGGTCGTGCGCGGCGCGCTGGCGATGGCCAACGCGGGCCCCAACACCAACGGCTCGCAGTTCTTCATCGTCACCACCGACGCGGCGCCGTGGCTCGACGGCAAGCACACCGTCTTCGGCGAGGTCAGCGGCGGGATGGACGTCGTCGATCGCATCGGCACCACGAAGACCGACTCGCGCGACCGCCCGGTCGATGCGATCGGCATCGAGACGCTGAGCATCGACGGCTAGCCACTAGTCTTCGACACCTCGTCGAACGAGGCAGGAGAAGAGCAGTGGCCAGCGTGACGGAGCACACGGCGACCGACGGCGCGGGGTCCGCCGCGGGCGAGATTGCGGTCGAGAACCCGGCGACGGGCGAGGTCATCGCGCACGTCCCCGATCTCGGGGCCGAGCAGGTCGCTGAGCTGGCGCGCGCCGCGCGCGCGGCGCAGCCGGCGTGGGAGGCGCTCGGGTTCGAGGGCCGCGGGCGCGTGCTGCGCCGGGCGCAGAAGTGGGTCGTCGACAACGTCGATCGCGTCATCGAGACGATCGTCTCGGAGACCGGCAAGACCTACGAGGACGCGCTGATCGCGGAGGTCATGTACGGCGCGAACGCGCTCGGGTTCTGGGCCAAGAAGGCACCGTCGTATCTCGCCGACGAGCGCGTCCACAGCGGCTCGCCGCTGCTGAAGGGCAAGAAGCTCGTGCTGCGCCACCGCCCGATCGGACTGGTCGGCGTGATCGGCCCGTGGAACTACCCGCTGACGAACTCGTTCGGCGACTGCGTGCCGGCGCTCGCCGCGGGCAACGCGGTGATCCTCAAGCCCAGCGAGATCACGCCGCTCACCAGCCTCCTGCTCGCCGACGCGCTGCGCGAGTGCGGCATGCCCGACGGCGTCTTCAGCGTCGCCACAGGGCGCGGCGAGACCGGCGCCGCGCTCGTCGACGAGGTCGACATGATCATGTTCACCGGCTCGGCATCGACCGGCCGCGCGGTTATGGCGCGCGCGGCGGACACGCTGACGCCGGTGTCGCTCGAGCTGGGCGGCAAGGACCCGCTGATCGTGCTCGCCGACGCCGACCTCGAGCGCGCCGCCAACCACGCCGTCTACTACGCGATGCTCAACACCGGGCAGACGTGCATCAGCGTCGAGCGCGTGTACGTCGAGGCGCCGGTCCACGACGAGTTCGTCGCGAAGGTGACCGAGAAGGCGCGCGCCCTGCGCAACGAGCGGCCCGCCGGCCCGGGCTCCAGCGACGTCGGCTCGATGACCTTCCCGCCCCAGGTCGAGGTCGTCGAGCGCCACGTGCAGGACGCGCGCGACAAGGGCGCGCAGGTGGTCGTCGGCGGCGCGCGCGGCCACGATGGCCAGGGCGGCTACTGGTACCAGCCGACCGTCCTGGTCGGCGTCGACCACACGATGGACTGCATGCGCGAGGAGACCTTCGGCCCGACCCTGCCGATCATGAAGGTCGCCGACGCCGAGGAGGCGATCCGGCTGGCCAACGACTCGCCCTACGGCCTCGGCGCCTCGGTGTTCTCCAAGGACGCCGCGCGCGGCGAGGCGGTGGCGCGCCGCATCGACGCGGGCGCGGTGTGCGTCAACGACTCGAACGTCAACTACACCGCGCTCGAGCTGCCGATGGGCGGCGTCAAGGCCAGCGGCCTGGGCTCGCGCCATGGTCCGGGCGGCATCCGCAAGTACACCAGGCAGCAGGCGCTGCTCATCTCGCGCCTTCACCCGCGCAAGGACATCCACATGTACCCCTACACGGCGAAGATGACCGCCGTGCTGAGGAAGCTCACTCGCGTTCTGTACGGGCGCGGGAAGCGGGCTTAGGCGGCTCGCCTCCCAGCCAGGCGAGCACGGCGCCGCGCAGGAAGCGCCACTCGTCGCCGATCTTGCGGCCGGGCAGCTCGCCGGCGTTGGCGAGCGCGCTGACGTCGTCTGGCTCGACCTGCAGCAGCTCGGCCGCCTGCTCGACGGTCAGGACCTCCTGCGCGTCGGCCGGCGTGAACTCGGCGCGGCCGACGACGACCTCGGCGCCCGGTGGCATCGGCATCGGCGGCGGCAGCGGGTGGCGCCAGATCACGTCGGCGTCGTCGAGGCGCTCGGCGAGGAGCGTACGCACGATGTCGCGCTTGGGGATGCGACGCTCGAACGCGAAGCGGTCGAGCTTCTCGGCCTCCTCGAGCGGGAGGCGGACGAAGAGGGCCGCGGTCTCGTCGCGGCGCTTGCGCTGCTTGGCCATGGGCGCGAAGATAGCATGTGGATATCTTGATATCCATAGCGTCGTCCTCACCCGTGCGAGGGAGGTGCCCTTTACGAAGCCGTTATCTAAGTAACACTACGTTCCCGATGCCTATGCGCGTTCTCATCGCCGAAGACGAGCCGAGGCTCGCGGAGGCGCTCGCGCGCGGCCTGCGCCGCAACGGCTTCGCGGTGGACATCGCGCTCGACGGCGAGGAGGCGCTCAAGCGCACCGCGGTCGTCGACTACGACGCCGTCGTCCTGGACCGCGACCTCCCCGAGGTGCACGGCGACGAGGTCTGCCGGCGGCTCGTCAACCACGAGAGCCCGCCGCGGATCCTCATGCTCACCGCCGCCGCCGACGTCCACGCCCGCGTCGAGGGCCTGAACCTCGGCGCCGACGACTACCTGACCAAGCCCTTCGCGTTCGCCGAGGTGGTCGCGCGACTGCACGCGCTGCAGCGCCGCCACGCAGTCGTCCAGAAGCCCGTCCTCGAGCGCTCGGGCGTGCGCCTGGACCCCGCGCGCCACGAGGTCATGCGCGACGGGCGGCCGGTCACCCTGAGCCCGAAGGAGTTCGGCGTCCTGCACGTCCTGCTGCGCGCCGACGGCACCGTGGTGAGCCCCGAGACACTCCTCGAGCGCGTGTGGGACGAGCACGTCGACCCGTTCACGAACACCGTCCGCGTCACCGTGATGAACCTGCGGCGCAAGCTCGGCGCGCCGGCGGTGATCGAGACCGTGATCGGGACCGGCTACCGTCTCGCGTAGAACAGCCGTGCGCCTGCCGCGCCCATCGATACGCCTGCGCCTCACCGCGTGGTACGCGACGATCTTCATCGCGATGGGGATCGTGCTGCTCGCGGTCTCCTACGCCGTCGTTCGCCGCGAGTTCCGCAACGAGCAGGGCAAGGTCCACGTCGCGGTCGAGGAGCTCACGCCGGCAAAGTCGGGGGCGCAGCACACGGTGCGCACACGCATCCTGCCAGGCCTGCCGCCGGAGAACACCGCGCCCGTCAGGACGCTCAGCGCCGAGGAGCGCACCGCCTACCTGCAGGCGCGCAACAACTACGCGGCGCAGGTCCGCGCGGCCAACGACCGCGCGCTCAACAACGTCCTGCTCGCGTTCGGCGGCGCGCTGCTGCTGGTGACGCTGGCCTCGGTGGCCGCCGGGTGGATCGTCGCCGGGCGGGCGCTGCGGCCGATCAGCCGCATCACCTCCACCGCGCGGTCGATCTCCGACCGCACGCTCGATGCGCGCATCGCGCTGCAGGGCCCGCGCGACGAGCTGCGCGAGCTCGCGGACACCTTCGACTCGATGCTCGCGCGCCTCGAGGGCGCGTTCGAGAGCCAGCGCCGGTTCGTCGCCAACGCGTCGCACGAGCTACGCACCCCGCTTGCCATCGTGCGCACCGAGCTCGACGTCACGCTCGACGACCCGGACGCCCGCGAGAACGAGCTGCGCTCGATGGCGCGCGTGATCCGCGACGCCAACGAGCGCATGGAGCGCCTCATCGCCTCGCTGCTCGCCCTCGCCTCCAGCGAGGCGGGGATCGTGCAGCAGCGGCCCGCCGACCTCGCCGACGTCGTCGCCCCCGCGCTCCAGCGCGAGCGCCTCTTCGACAACGGGAGCCTGCAGCTCGAGGCGTCGCTCGCGCCGGCGCCCGTCCTCGGCGACGCCGTGCTGCTCGAGCGCCTCGCGGCCAACCTCGTCGAGAACGCGGTGCGCTACAACGCCGCGGTCGGCTGGGTCCGCGTGCGGACAGGCATCGACCGCGGCGAGGCGGTGCTCCACGTCGCCAACCCCGGCGCGCGCATCGATCCGGCGGCGGTCGAAGGGCTGCTCGAGCCGTTCCGGCGCCTGGAGTCCTCGCGGTCGCGGTCGACCGGCGGCTACGGCCTCGGACTGGCGGTGGTGCGGGCCGTGGCGCAGGCGCACGGCGGGCGCATCGCGGTGCTCGCCCGCCGCGAGGGCGGCCTCGAGGTCACCGTCTCGCTGCCGCTGGCTCCCGCGCCGGCGGGCCGGCCGGCGGCCGTCGCGCCGGTCAGCGCCTGACGTTAATTCGCCTTTACTCACCTCTCTTTTACTCACGGAGGTTTTAGGGCGCATTGGGCACCGTTCCCTCTCTAACCCTTAGGGAGGGAAGAGGTGCACAGACGTCTCCTGCCGTCGGTGGTCGCCGTCGGCATCGCGCTCGCGGTCGCGGCATGCGGCAGCGACTCGGGCAGCGGCAACACCGCAGCCACGAAGTCCAGCGGCAGCGAAGCCACGTCCGGCGGCGCCAAGCCCGGCGAGGGCAAGAAGGGCGGCCATCTCGACGTGATCAACGTCGCCGACGTGGACTACGTCGATCCCGGCCAGGTCTACTACTCGTTCGGCTACATGATCCATTACGCGGTCAACCGAGGGCTGTACTGGTATGGCCCCGGAGACATCAATCGACCGCGCCCGGATCTCGCCGTGGGCGAGCCTGAGGTCTCGGCGGACCAGAAGACCATCACGGTGAAGATCAGGCCCGGGGTCAAATACGCGCCGCCGGTCAACCGCGAGGTCACCTCGAAGGACATCAAGTACGGCTTCGAACGCGCCTTCTCCAGCCACGTGCCGTCTCCGTACGCGGCTGCATACTTCGCCGACATCGTCGGCGCCCCCGGCAAGCCCACGAGCGACGTCAAGGACATACCCGGCATCGAGACCCCGGACGATCAGACGATCGTCTTCAAGCTCTCGAAGCCCAGCGCGGCACTCGTGACACAGGCGTTCGCGCTCCCGATCTCGACGCCTGTACCCGAGGAGTACGCGAAGAAGTTCGACGCGAAGTCGCCGTCGACGTACGACCAGTACGTCGCCTTCGACGGCCCGTACATGTACAAGAACGACGCCGACGGCAAGCTCATCGGGCGTCAACCCGGCAAGGAGATCCAGCTCGTCCGCAACCCGAACTGGGACCCGAAGACGGACTCGCGGCCCGCCTACCTGGACACGATCAGCGTCTCGGAGGGCAACGACGACTCGGTCTCCGCGGGGCGGCGCATCCTCAACGGCGACAGCGTGGTCCAAGGCGACGGCACGACGGCGGCGCCCGTCATCAAGCAGGCGTTGTCGCGCAACAAGGACCAGATCGCGTTCGTCCCCGGGGGCGGCTACCGCTTCATCTCAGTGAACTCCACGATCAAGCCGTTCGACAACCTCAACGTCCGCAAGGCCGTGGTGGCGGCCGCTGATCGCATGGCGCTCCAGCTCACACGCGGCGGCGAGTCGGCCGGCGAGCTGGCCACGCATTTCCTCCCATTCAGCTTCCCCGGCTTCAAGGAGGCCGGCGGCGATGCGGGGCCAGGCTACGACTTCCTCAAGAATCCGCGCGGCGACATGGCGGTGGCCAAGAAGTACATGCTCGCCGCCAAGAAGGAGGATCCGAGCCTGCCGATCGGTGCCGACGGCTTGTGGACGGACAGCGACCCACTGCTGATGGTCGCCACGAACGCCGACCCTGGGAAGAAGACCGCCGAGGTCGCGCAGGCGCAGTTCGAGAAGCTCGGCTTCAAGATCAAGTTCCGCGCGGTGCCGCAGGACACGCTCTACACGAAGTTCTGCAACGTCCCGGCGCAGAAGATCCCTATCTGCCCGAACGTCGGGTGGTCCAAGGACTTCAACGACCCGCAGGCGATGCTCGATGCAGTGTTCAACGGCAAGAACATCCTGCAGGCCAACAACTCCAACTGGACGCAGCTCGACGTGCCCGCCATCAACCAGGCCATGGACAAGGCGGCGCTCGTCCCCGCCGGCCCCGCGCGTGACAAGGCGTGGGGAGAGATCGACAAGATGGTCACGGCGCAGGCGCCTGGCATCCCGTTCCTTTGGGACAAGCTCCCGACGGTCGAGGCGTCCAACGTCCGCGGCGTGGTGAACGAGTACGCCACGAGCTGGGACCTGAGCTTCAGCTCCTTGAAGTAACTCCGCCACGCGCGGAGCGCGTGCACTGGCCGCCGGGCCCCGTCGCGAACCCCCTCCATTGCGCGGCGGGGTCCGGTTCGGCCTTGACAGGATGGGCGTCGCATGACGCCCGTGCTCCTCTCCCTGGCCGCCTCGTGCTGCTGGGGCGTGGCCGACTTCGTCGGCGGGCTGCAGAGCAAGCGGGTCGCGATCCCCGTCGTGCTGGCGATCGTCGAGGGCATCGGGCTCGTGCTGGTGCTGATCGTGATCGCGGCGACGGGCGAGCCCTTCCCGGGAGGGCGCGCCGTCGTGCTGTCGCTGGTGGGCGGCGTCGCCGGCGTCGTCGCGCTCGGGTGCTTCTACCGCGCGCTGTCGATCGGGACGATGAGCATCGTGGCGCCGATCAGCGCCACCGGGGTGGCGCTGCCGGTGATCGTCGGCATCGCCACCGGCGACCGTCTTTCGGCGCTCGTGTCGGCCGGGCTGGCGGTGACGGTCGTGGGAGTGATCCTCGCCTCGCGCGAGGCGCACGAGGACGAGGGCCGCGCGGCCGCGGGCAGGCTCAGCATCGGCCTCGCGCTGATCGCCGCCGTGGGCTTCGGCTCCTACTTCGTCCTCTCCGACGCAGCGGCTGACGACTCGATCTGGTGGTTCCTCGTCCTCTCGCGCGTGATCCCCGTGCCCGCGCTGATCGCGCTCGCGTGGCGGCGCGGGATGTCTGTCCCCGCCCCGCGAACCGCGCTGGTGCTGGCGGTCGGCGGCACGCTGGACTGCGGCGCGACCGGCCTCTACGCGCTGGCGAACACCAAGGGCGCGCTGAGCATCGTCGCGGTCGTCGGCTCGCTGTATCCGGTGATGACCGTGGTGCTGGCGCGGGTCGTGCTCGGCGAGCGCATTCGGCCCGTGCAGGGGGCCGGGGTGGCCGCGGCGCTGGCGGGCGTGGCGATGATCGCGGGCGGGTGACGGCCGGGCCGACGCGCGTGCGGCGTCGCGATGAGCGCCTCGGGCTAGCCTGAGCCCATGGAGGTCGCCCTCCAGCTGACGCCGGCGACCGTCGTCGGGATCCTCTACGCGCTGCGGGCGCATCGGCTCGCGGGCACGCCGCGCGCCGTGCCCGAGTGGCGGCGATGGTGCTTCCTCGGCGGCATCGTGCTGATCGTCGTGACGCTCACGGCCATGGGCCCGCTCAGCGACGAGCTCTTCTGGGCCCACATGGTCGAGCACTTGGTGATCGGCGATCTCGGCACGCTGCTGCTGGTGCTCGGCCTCACCGGGCCGGTGCTCGCGCCGGTGCTGCGGATCCGCTTCTTCGATCGCCTGCGCTTACTCGCCCACCCGGCGATCGCCTTCCCGCTGTGGGCGGTGAACCTCTACCTCTGGCACGTCCCGTTCTTCCACGAGGCCGCGGTGCGCCACGACGTCGTCCACGCGCTGCAGCACTTCAGCTTCGTCGCCTTCGGGTTCAACATGTGGATGGCGCTGCTGGGCCCGCTGCCCAAGCCGGCGTGGTTCGGCAACCTCGCGCGTCTGGTGTACGTGATCGCCGTGCGGCTCACCGGCGCGATCCTCGGCAACGTCTTCGTCTTCGGCGGCCACGTCTTCTTCGGCGTCTACGCCGCCGGCGAGCGCGCACACGGGATCTCGCCCGGCGCCGATCAGAACGCGGCCGGCGCGATCATGATGGTCGAGGGGTCGCTGCTCACGCTCGCGCTCTTCGGCTGGCTCTTCGCACGCGCGGCGAGCGAGGGCGAGGAGCGCCAGGAGCTGCTCGATCTGGCCGCCGCACAGGGCGTCGAGCTCACCGAGGCGCGCGCCGCGCGCGCGGTCGCCGCCGGCCGCGGCGACGAGCTGCGCCGGCGCCTGGAGTCGCAGGTGAAACCATGAGCGCCGGCCGCGCGTTGCAGTCGCCATGAGGCGGCTCGTCCCTCCGGCCCTCGCGATGCTCTGCGTCGCAGCGGCGCTCGTGCCCGCGGTCACGTCGGCCGCTGGCCCGCAGCCTCCCGACTGCCCGCTGCTGGCCCCGCGCAAGGCGGTCGACCATCCGCTGACGCTGCCCGACGGGACGAAGGTCGTCGCCCGCGACCCCTACGGCGGGCTGCTGTCGCGCAACCGCCTGTTCTTCGACTTCAGCGTCCGCAGGCCGGTCGCCGGCGGGGCGCCGGGCGGGGTCGCCGAGGTGACGTGGGCGCTCGACGGGACCGTCGTGCGCACCGATCCCAGGCCGCCGTACGAGTGGAAGGGCGTCTCGGGCTCCAATCGCCGGATGCCCGTCGGCGACCACCAGATCACGGTCAGCGTCGCGCCGGTCGGCGGCGGAACGCCCGCCACGACGACCTTCGCGATCACCGCGACCGACTGCCAGCCCGCCACCGCCTTCGCCTCGATCGACGAGAGCCTCGGCGGCGGCGCGCACCCCGTCGGCGGGTCGCAGCTCGACGCGAGCTCGTCGTTCGAGTCCGCCGACGGACCGACGATGACGTCCGTGGTCTTCTCGGGCGCCGGCTTCGCGACCCGCGTGCCGCGGTCCTCGCGCGGCCGCGACGCCGGCACGCTGACCGTGAGCGGCGGCGAGCGCGGCGCCGGCAGGAGCTACCGCCTGCGCGTCCCCCGCAGCGGCGCGACGCTGCTGCGGCGCGGAGGCCTGCGCGTCGTGCTGCACCCCGGGGCCAAGCGCTTCCTCACCGTCACCGGCCTGCTCAGCGGCATCCGCTCGGCCTCGGTGCGGCTCGTGGGCCGCGGCGCCCGCGGCCTGTTCGTCAAGCGCTCGAGCGGCGGCCAATGCCGCTACAGCACCACCGCCGAGATCGCCGGGCCGCAGGGCAAGGTCGTCGTCTCCGGCGGGACATCGACCGGCCTCTGCTAGCGACCAAGCAGCCGATCGAGCTGTGCCAGCGTCTCGGCCGCCGACGTGTGGTGCACGGTGGCCATCCCGAGCTCGCGCGCCGGAT
>Ga0307278_10001218_pt1 | contig 12810 bp, 11 predicted proteins | sample ER_DNA_117_FD_194482 | JGI IMG/M metagenome (GOLD analysis project Ga0307278, IMG submission 194482) | Bulk soil microbial communities from the East River watershed near Crested Butte, Colorado, United States - ER_DNA_117 | ecosystem: Environmental > Terrestrial > Soil > Floodplain | place... | reverse complement strand
GGCGTGAGCGTCCGGACGGATGCAGTGCCGAGCAACCCGGTGTTGCTCCAGCACGCCCAGCAGCGAGCGCAGAAGGTCGAGAACCGCATTGCCGATGCGATCACGCGGTTCGCCGGGTCGATGCCCTTTGTGTACATCCATGTCCTGTGGTTCGCCGCCTGGATCGCCTTCAGGATCGAGCAGTACCCGTTCGGGCTGCTCACCATGATCGTGTCGCTGGAGGCCATCTTCCTGTCGACCTTCGTGATGATCAGCCAGAACCGCGCCGACGAAAGACGTCAGGTCCTGGCCGACCATCAGTGGGCGACGGTCCAGCAGGAAGAGCAACAGAACGAGGATCTGCTGCGCCTCTCCAACCAGATCCTGGAACTCACCAGGGCCATCCATGCGATGAGCTCGACGCGGGCGGCCGCGCACCCCGCCAGCCCGGATGACTCTCCGAGCCAGGCGTCCGGCCCGGCCGAAACGCCTGGCTCATAGCCCTGGAGCTGCCTCGTCGGTCTCCTGGTGGCGCCGCCTGAGCCGCCACCCAGAGCCGCGCGATCAGATCAGGATGTAGTGGTAGAACAGGCCGGCCATCTGCCAGGCGACCGCGGCCGCCATCACGGCCAGGACGGCCGGGACGACCGCCGGGAGCCGGCGGAGCAGGACCACCGACGGCAGCAGCAGGAGGTGGGTCCGGTACTGAGCCAGGTGCCCGCCGGCGACCAGCGGTGCCACCCAGAACATGACCGTGTAGACCAGGACGACCAGGTCGAGCGTGTTGCGCTCCCTGGCGGCCAGGGTGGCGCCGACGGCCACGAGCACGATGCCGGTGACCAGGAGGAACTGGTATCGGGGGGCCGGCTGACCGGTCAGCGACCCGCTGGGCGCGCCAGGGGGGCGGGGGCGGGGCACGGCATTCTTCACGAAGGTGGCGGCGGGGTTGTGCAACCCGGTCCCGTAGTGGGCCTCGACCAACAGGAGGCCGTCCCAGCGGCCGACCTCGGCCTGCTGGAGGGCCATGACGGCGAGCAGGCCGACTGCGACCAGGCCGCTGGTCCGGATTGCTCGGCCGAGTGCGGCCGGCGGGTGCATGCCGAGCCGGCGACGGCCGACCAGCAGCCAGACCGGGACCACCGCGGCGAGCAGGACGCCGGTCTGGTAGGCGGCGGCCGGCACGGCCCCGGCGATCCCGGCGGCGGTCCAGCGTCCCCGGGCCAGCAGGGCCAGGAACAGCAGGCTGCCGCCGACGGCCAGCGAGACCGGGAACAGCGCGTGCTCGTAGATGCTGCCAGGGAAGAGTGCGGCCAGGGCCAGGCAGGCGAGGTTGGCGAGCGTCGCCCGCGCCTCCAGCAGCCACCACACGAGCACCAGCGACCCGAGGGCGAACAGCTCGGTGATGAGCAGCCCGGCACGGGGGTAGGGAAGGCCGAGGGGGCCCAGCAGCCGCATGCCGAGCGGGTAGAGGGGGAACCAGCCCGCCGTGCCGCACCAGTCGGCCGCCGTGAACGGGCTGGTCGGTTTGGGGACGCAGCGGAGCAGCGTGTAGCCGTGCCTGGCGATGTTCAGGTAGTTGCCGGAGTCCCACCTGGCATGGGTTCTGACCAGGAAGTAGTCGAAGCCGTTGTGGGCGGCGGCGGCCCAGTACAGGGCGTGCCCGGCGAGCCAGGCCAGCACCGGCGGCACGACCAGCGCCGCGACCTGGCGGCGGCCGGGGCCGACCTTCATCTCACGGCCGCCGGGAGCGCCGGCCCACACGCCAGGACCCGGGTGCCAGCAGCCCTTCGGCCTTCAGGCAGGCCAGGGCCACCGTCGGGAGCTCCTCGGCCGCTCGCACCGCCAGGTAGCGGGGCTGCCAGGCCGGGGCGAACTTCTTGTTGAAGCGGTACAGGGTCTCGATCTGGAACGGGCGAGAGAGCCTGTGCAGCACCCAGCGGGCGGCCCGCAGCCGCAACGGGACGTCCGCGCCGGCGCCGGCCGCAAGGATCGCCCGCAGGAAGGAGAAGTTGAGGGACAGGCGGCGGACCCCGAGGGCCGGCAGCCGCCGGGCGGCCTCCACGATCAGGAAGTCGTTGAGGATGGCGGGGGCGTCCCGCTCCCGCCGCATGGCGTCCAGGCTCGCCCCGTCACCGTCCCACGGGACCAGGTGCAGGAAGCCGAGGGGCCGGCCGCTGGCGTCCCGGCCGATCACCAGCAACCCGCCCGCGTCGCGGGGGTCGAACAGGCGCCCGAGGGTCATGGAGAAGCCGCGTTCGGGTGCCGCCCCGCGCCAGCGGGCCGAGAGGTCCTGCAGGCCGGTCAGCTCCTCGGGGCTCAGCTCGCCGACCCGGCATACCGTGGTGGTGAGCCCGGCCCGCAGGGCCCGGCGCCAGCTCTGCCTGGCGATCCGAACCGCCCGGCCCTCCAGCGTGAACCGCTCCAAGTCCAGCACGGCCTCGTCTCCCAGGTAGATCGGGGTCAGGCCGGCCAGCCGGTAGGTGCGGGCGGCCAGCGCCCCGCAGCCCAGCACGGCGGCGATCCGGCCCTGCGCGGCCGTCTCGGCCAGGAACGCGGCCGCCGCGGCCGGCCAGTCGACCGGCGGGCCGATCGGGTCACCGGCGGCCAGGGCCACCACCCCGACCGGAGCCCATGACACCAGGGCGCCTCCCGCCCAGGTGCTCGCGCGGTCGTCGCGCAGCGCGAAGTAGGCCAGCGAGTCGCCGGAGGCGGCCACGGCCTCGGCCAGCCTGGGGTCGCGGACGGGGCGAACCAGGGCCGGGGCGAGCACGCGGGCGACGGCCAGCAGCGCGCCAAAGTAGAAGACGGCCGCCACCGAGGCCGGGAAGAAGCGGCCGAACCGTCCTTCCAGCCCGATCCCGGAGCCGAGCCCCACCGCCATGCGGCCGGTCTCCCGCACGATCCGGGGCAACGTCAACGGCGCGGCCACGTCGTCGGCGTTGGCCAGCAATCCGAGCGTTGCGTAGACGGTGGTGGCCACCGCCACCATCAGCGCCGGCCGCAGGGCGGCCCGACGCTCGAGCGGATCCTGGGAGGCGGTGAAGCGGCCGGCCTGGCTGACCAGCAGGCCGGCCAGGAACGCTTCGATCAGCGCCTCTTCCACGTCGAGGCCCTTGGCCACGTGGAGGACGGCGCTGCCGACCAGCAGCCCCACCGTGGCCAGCCAGGCCAGTCGCTGCCGGCGCCGGAGCCCGCCGGCCAGCAGCAGCAGGCCGATACCGGCCGCGGCAGTGGCCGCCGTGGCGCCCTCCGACACCGCACCTGGGACCAGCTCGTGGAGGACCCGCAGCCGGTCCGCCTCGGCAGGCATCAGCGCCGACATCAGGTTGAGCACGCCGGCCAGGGCGGCCAAGGCGGCCGCCACCCGAGGACCCAGCTCCCGGCGCCGCCCGGTGGCGGTCGGCGGCCGAGCGAAGGCCCGCGCCAGGGTCGAGCCGCGCGCTTCCATGGCGTCCCAGCCTCGTCGAGGACGTGTCATTTGTACGGCGAGCTCGGTGAGAGCCGCGTGAGATATCGCTGGGCGGCCGACATTTCTCACCGTCCTCTCATGCCAGATGACCGTTGCTGGTGAACCATGATCGAGAGGAGGTGGGCATGCGCGTCCTGCTGGTCGAGGACGAGATCAAGATGTCCAGGGCCATCCGGCGTGGGCTCGAGCGGGAGGGCTATGCGGTCGACGCCGCCCTCGACGGCAAGGACGGCCTGCACCGCGCCACCGAGTGGGACTACGACGCGATCGTGCTCGACGTCATGCTTCCCGGCCTCGACGGCATCGAGGTCTGCCGGCGCCTCCGCCTGGCGGGGCGCTGGGCACCCGTGCTCATGCTCACCGCCCGCGACGGGGTGGCCGACCGGATCAACGGGCTGGACGTCGGCGCCGACGACTACCTGGTCAAACCGTTCGCTTTCGGGGAGTTGCTGGCGCGCCTGCGTGCCCTGGTCCGCCGGGGCGCCCGCGAACGCCCCGCCGTCCTGAAGGTCGGCGACCTGGTGCTGGACCCGGCGGCCCACGTCGTGACGCTGTCGGGCCGGTCGGTGCCGCTCTCGACCCGGGAGTTCGCCCTGCTCGAGTTTCTGATGCGCAACGCTGGCCAGGTGGTGAGCCGCTCCGCGATCCTCGAGCACGTGTGGGACTACAACTATGACGGCATGTCCAACGTCGTCGACGTCTACGTGGGCTACCTGCGTCGCAAGCTCGAGCAGCCGCTCGGCCAGGTCCGAATCCGGACCGTCCGGGGCGTCGGCTACGGGCTCGAGCCGGCGTAGCGACGTGGCCGGCTGGCTCGCCCGCCTCCCCGTTCGGGCCCGCCTCACGGCCTGGTACGTCGTCCTGCTCGCGGTGATCCTGGCCGCCCTCGGCTCCTTCCTGCTGCTGCGCCTGCGCGCCGATCTGGTCGCCGAGGTCGACAAGGCGCTCGACGCCCAGGCTGCCGGGATCCTGACCGACTCCGAGAGCGGCCTAGATGCGATGCCAGGGGCCAGCGTGGCCGGCCTGCCACGCGGCGAGACCGCCGCCCAGCTGCTGTCCCCCAGCGGCGAGGTCCGCGACCGGGCCGGCGCCGCGGCACCGGCCCGGTCGCTGCTCACCCCGGTGATGCTGCGGCAGGTACTGGCCGGCCAGCAGGTGCGGGCAGACGTGCGGTCCGGGCCGAACGAGGCGCGCTACCGGGTGCTCGGCCTGCGCCAGGCGGGGCGTGGGGCACCGACCGTCCTGGTGGTCGCCGCCCCGCTTGCCGATGTCGACAGGTCGGTGGAGCGGCTGCGCCTGCTGCTGCTGGTCGCCGGCCCGATCGCGCTGCTCCTCGCCGGCGGGGGCGGTTGGCTGCTCGCCAGGGTGGCGCTGCGACCGGTGGGCCGGATGACCGAGCAGGCCGAGGCGATCGGCGCCGACCGGCTGCACGACCGGGTGTCGGTCCCGGACGCCACCGACGAGCTGACCCGCCTTGCCCGCACCCTCAACGGCATGCTCGACCGGATCGAGCGCGGCGTGGTCGAGCAGCGCCGGTTCGTCGCCGACGCCTCCCATGAGCTGCGCACGCCGCTGGCCGTGATGCGGGCCGAGCTGGAGGTCGCGCTCCGCGCCGACGACCCGGCCGCCGACGCCTCCGAGGTGCTCGGCAGCGCGGCCGAGGAGGTGGCAAGGATGAGCAAGATCGTCGACGACCTGCTCACCCTTGCCCACCGCGACGAGAACAGCCTCGAGCTGCTCCTGGCGCCCGTCGACCTCGGCGAGATCGCCACCGAGGTCGCCGGCAAGCTCCGCCCACTCGCCGAGGAGGGGGGCCTCCAGCTCGTCGTGGAGGCCCCGTCGGTGCCGGTCGTGGCCGACCAGGCCCGCCTCACTCAGGTCGTCACCAACCTGGTCGACAACGCGGTCAAGTACACCGGCGCCAGCGGCTCGGTCCGGGTCCGGGTCTGGGACGAGGCCGGTGGGAGCGGACTGGCGGTGACCGACACCGGCCCAGGGATCGGCCCAGAGGACCTCCCCAAGGTCTTCGACCGCTTCTTCCGGCTGGACGCGGCCAGGACCAGGGCCCGCGGCGGCAGCGGGCTCGGCCTCGCCATCTGCAAGGAACTGGTCGAGGCGCATGGCGGACGCATCTGGGCCGAGAGCGTCCCCCGCACCGGCAGCACCTTTGCATTCACCCTGCCGGCCCAGCCGCCAGCGGCGGTCCACCAGCCGGCGCCATGACCGCCCGCCACCAGCTCCACCGGATCGCCCACCTGGCGCATCTCCACCTCCCCGCCAGCCTGCTCCACCAGGTCGACCGGGCGGGGCCGCTGGAGAGCCCGTGGGTGGCGGCCGGGCTCGGCGGGCTGCTGGCCGTCCGGCACCGCCAGCGGGCCGGTCCGCCGGGCGGCCACGCGGCTATGGGGCGCTCAACCTGGGCCTGCGTCACCAGGGGCGCTACTCGGTGATCCTCAGCGAGATGCCCTACGGCGACCCCGGGCCGGTCACCTGGAGCCTCCTCGGCGGCAGCCACGCCCTGTGGCTGGCCAGCTCGCCCCGCCTGTACATCCCGACCATGGCCTTCCACCACCCGATGGCGGTCGACCTGCTCGCCGGCTCCCGCGACCCGACCCGTGGCGAGGCCGACCGGTTGGCGGGGATGCTCACGGCCCGCGGCCAGGAGGCCCTCGACACGATCGTGCCGGACGCCACCCACACCTGGCGGGGGGCCCGCTCCGAACTACCGTATGCGCTGGCGTTCGCCAGCCGGCACCTGACCGTCCGGCGAGGAGCGCGGCCACCGCCGGGGAACGCCGCTCCAGGCCCGGCGGGCCCGGCATGAGCGGCCGCCAGCCCTGGCGCCGTCTGCTTGTGGCGGTGGTGGTGACCAGCCTGGTCCTGAGCGGTGTCGTCCTGGCCGCGGTGGTGCCCACCGCGCTGGTGGCGACGGCGGCCGCGCGGGACCTGGGCGGCAGCGCCCATCCGCTCGGCCGCCTGCTCGCCCGGCCGCCGGCCAACTCGGTGGTGTACGCCGCCGACGGCTCGGTACTGGCCGTGCTCCACGCCGACCAGGACCGCACCGTGGTGCCGCTGTCGGCGGTGCCGGCCACCGTCCGCGACGCCGTCCTGGCCATCGAGGACGCCCGCTTCTACGCCCACGGCGCCCTCGACCTGCGCGGCATCGTCCGGGCGGCGGTCACCGACCTGTTCAGCGACCACATCAGCCAGGGCGGCAGCGACCTCACCCAGCAGTACGTCAAGAACGTGGTCACCGGCGACCAGGTCAGCCTGCGCCGCAAGCTGGTCGAGGCCCTCGACGCGGTCCAACTGGAGCGACACCTGAGCAAGGACCAGATCCTGGCCGCCTACCTGAACCGGGTCTACTTCGGCGACGGGGTCTACGGGATCGCCACCGCGGCCGAGCACTACTTCTCCAGGCCGGTCGGGCGGCTGACGCTGGCACAGGCGGCCGCCCTGGCCGGCACCATCGCCAGCCCTCAGCGGTTCAAGCCGACGGCCGGGAGGGCCGCGCTCGCCCGCCGCGACCTGGTCCTCGACCGGATGGCGGCGCTCGGCTTCGCCAGCCCGGCCCGGGTCGCGGCGGCCAAGCGCCAGCCGCTGCGGCCGAGGCTGCATCCCGAGACGGTCCGCTACCCGTACTTCGTCGACGACGTCACCCGCGTCCTGCTCGGCGACCACGCGCTGGACGAGGGCCTCGGCCCGGTCGGCTCGGCGGCCAGGCGGCGAGCCGTCTTCGAGGGCGGCCTGTCGGTCACCACCAGCCTGCGGCCCGACGACCAGCGGCTGGCCGAGCGGGCGGTCGGCGACCGGCTGACCGGCGTCGGCCTGGGCGGCGCGCTGGTCAGCATCGACCCGGCCAGCGGGGCGGTGGTGGCCATGGTCGGCGGGCGCGACTTCGCCAGCTCCAGGGTCAACCTGGCCACCGGCCAGGGCGGCGGCGGCTTCCCGCCCGGCTCCTCGTTCAAGGTCTTCTACCTGGTCGCCGCCCTGGAGCAGGGCATCCCGGCGAGCACCACCTTCGACACCGCCTCGCCGACGACGGTGTCGGCGCCCGCCTGCCCGACCGGCTACACCGTCCACAACGCCGAGCGGGCGCTGGCCGGCCGCATGGCCCTCGCCCAGGCTACCGCCGAGTCCGTCAACGTCTACTACGCCCAGCTCATGGTGCGGGTCGGGACTCCCAACGCGATCCAGGTCGCCAGGCGCATGGGGATCACCTCGCCGCTGCGCGACTACTGCTCGCTGGTGCTTGGCAGCGAGAACATCACGCCGCTGGAGCTTGCCAGCGCCTACGCCACGCTGGCCGCCGCCGGCGTGCACTGTCAGCCCTCGGTGCTGGCCCGGGTCACCGACCCGACCGGCCGGGTCCTGGTCGACGGCCGGCCGTCGTGCCGCAGGGTCCTCGACCCGCAGGTGGCCGCCACCGCCGTCGGCATCCTGCGCGGGGTGGTGCAACCGGGCGGGACCGGCTTCCGGGCTGCCATCGGCCGGCCCCTGGCCGGCAAGACCGGCACCACCACGAGCTTCGCCGACGCCTGGTTCACCGGCTTCACCCCCCAGCTGGCCACCTCCATCTGGGTCGGCGACCCGGTACGGCAGGCCCCGATGAGCGACCGGTTCAACGGCGGGCCGGTCTACGGCGGCACCTTCCCGGCCCTCATCTTCCACGACTACATGGCCGCCGCCCTGGCCGCGCAACCCGTCGCCGACCTGCCCGGCCCGCGCGGATGACCATCCTCGGCCGGGTGATGGCCTACCAGCGTCCGTTCCTGGCGGCGATCGCCGGCGTCGGGCTGCTCGCCACCGCTCCCGCCTCGGTCTCGTTCCTGCTCGCGAGCCTGGTCGTGAGCGCCCTGTGGCACGACCCGGCAGGCGTTCACCGGGTGGTGGCCGCCTGCTGCGCCTGGCGGGCCACCGACCTGCCTCGCGGCCCGCTGCTCCCGCTACTTGGCAGCGCCTTCCTGGTCCAGCGGCCGGTCGAGGCGGTGTGGACGGTGGCCGCCACCTGGCTGGTGCTCGGGCCGCTGGAGGCGGTCGTCGGCAGCCGGAGACTGCTCGCCATCGGCGTCCTCGGCCATGCCGCGCCCACCGTCCTCGTCGACCTGTGCTGGCTGGCCGGTGGGATGGCCGGTCAAGGGCTGGGCGGCCTGGACGTAGGCACCTCGGCGGTGGTGGTCACCGCGGCCGCCGCGCTGGCGGTGGCCACCCGGTCGCTGCCAGTGGCCTCCGTGCTGGCCGTCGGGCTGGCGGTCGACATCGCCGCCGCCCCCGACCTGGCCACCGCCGAGCACCTGGTCGCGGTCGCCGTTGGGGTGGGCTTCGCCCTGGCCCTCTCGCGGCACCCGCACGGCGCCGGCTCACCGTCCCCGCAGGAGCCGGCCACCAGCGTCCAGCAGTCGACACGGGCCCCGAGCAGCTGGTAGCGGCCAGGCGTGGCCCGCCGAAGGTGAGGGCTCGCTGAGAGTTCCCTGCGGCCGTACCGGATTCACCCAGCGCTCATGATCGCCGCCGTACAACGGTGCCCGGAGGACGGGCACTGCGGGACGCAGCCACCGAGGCCTCCGCGGGAGGCTGACCATGATCCGGACCTCACCGTCGGTTCTCGGCGCCCTGGTCCTCGCCGCCGTACTGGCGCTGGTCCCGCTGCCCGACCACATCATCCCGGCGTCCCCGGCCGCCGCCCGGCCGGCCCGCCCGGCCGCCGCCAGGTCCGGCGGCGTCGTGGTGGTGGCGGCCGGGGACATCGCCTGCCGGCCTGGCTCGCCGCCGACGCCGGCCGGCTGCCAACAGCGGGCGACCGCCCGCGCCGTCCTCGCCCAGCACCCGACGGCCGTGCTTCTGCTCGGCGACAACCAGTACCGGGACGGGGCGCTGTGGAAGTACCGGGCGTCCTACGACCCGACCTGGGGCCGGTTCATCGAGCGCACCTACCCGACCCCGGGCAACCACGAGTACAAGACGCCCGGGGCGATCGGGTACTACCGGTACTTCGGCTCCCGGGCCGCAGCGCCGGTCAAGCCCTGGTACTCCTTCCGGCTCGGCTCCTGGCACCTGGCCGCCCTGAACAGCAACTGCCGATCGGTCGACTGTGCAGCCGAGGCGGCCTGGCTCCGGGCCGACCTGGCTGCCCACCCGGCCCGCTGCACCCTCGCCTTCTGGCACCACCCACGGTTCACCTCCGGCCACGAAGGCGAGACCAGGCCCGTCGGTCCGTTCTGGGACGCGCTCTACGCCGCCCGTGCCGATCTGGTGCTCAACGGCCACGATCACGACTACGAGCGCTTCGCCCCTCAGGACCCACTCGGCCACCATGATCCCGTCAACGGCATCCGCGAGTTCGTGGTCGGCACCGGCGGCGCACCATGGCTGGCGTTCCGCACGGCGGCGGCCAACAGCCAGGTCCGCACGACCGGCACGTTCGGGGTCCTGCGGCTCACCCTCCAGCCGGGCGGCTACCGGTGGCGCTTCGTGCATGCCGCCGGGGCCCCTTCAGCGACCACGGCCGCGGTACCTGCCACTGAGCGCGGGCTGCCGCGCCGCCGGCTGCGGAGGACCGTCGTCGGCGGCGCCTCAGGAGGAGCCGGTCGGGGCGTCGGTGCAGACCAGCGCCCAGGGGCGGCCGGCGACGCGGGTGAGGACCACGGTGGCGCGCTCGTCGCCGCGCAGCCGAAGCCGCGCGGTCAGCTCGGCAGCGTCGACCGCCGAGCCCCGCTTGCGGACCTCGATGGTCCCGACGCGGCGCTCGCGCAGCAGCGCGCGAAGCCGCTTCAGGTTCCACGGCAGCGAGGCGTCGACCCGCAGCGACCGGCCGAACGGGGTGTGCAAGGGCGCGTCGGCGGCCAGGAACGCGATCCGCGGGTCCAGCTTCCAGGCGCCGAGCCGGCGGGCCAGCTCCTCGACCAGGCCGGCCCGGGTCACGGCCGGGTTGGGATCGAGCAGGAACGCGCCGGGCGGGGCGCACGGCACCGGCGGGCCGGGCCGCGCCACCAGGGTGTGGCCGCCAGGGAAGACCGTGGCCCGCCGGCCGGTGGTGGCCAGGGCCGGCGACCAGAGCGCCGCCTCCTTCAGCTCGCGGCGGTCGGCGAGCAGCTCCACCTCCCAGCCCGACGGCACCAGCCCCAGGGGCAGGCCGGGGGCGGCCTTGACGCCGACCGCGGCGACGGTGGCGGCCAGGCCGAGGCACCAGGCCAGCGGCGGGCGGCTCTCCCCCGCCGGCAGGCGCCGCCCACCGGCCCGTCTCGCCGGGTCGACGAACACGGCCATGGACGGCGGCAGGCGCAGGTCGCGGACGTCGGCGCAGGCCGCCGCGACCTCGCCGGCGCCGTGCAGGCGGGCGTTCTCGCCGGCCATACGGAGGTGGACCGGGTCGAGGTCGACCGCGACGGCGGCCCGACCCGGCGCCAGCGCGCACAGGTCACCACCGATGCCGGTGCACAGATCGGCCACCCGCTCGAAGCCGGCGTAGCGGGCCGCCCGGTGCCTGGCCAGCGGCTCGGCCGACGCCTGCTCGAGGCCCTCGCGGGTGAACCACATCCGCCCGGCGAGCGAGAACTTGGCGGCTGCGCGGGCACGCAGCTCGCGCTGGGCCATGGCGGCGGCGACCAGCCAGGCCGGATGGCCGGCACGGGCCGCGGTGCCGAGCCGCAGCCCCTCGGCCGGGTCCAGCCGGCCGGGCGGCAGCTCGTCGAGCAGCGCCCTGCCCTCGTCGGAGAGCAGGGCGCCCAGCGTGCGCGCCGGGTCGGGCCCGCCGGCCTCAGGCGACCGGACCACCACCCTCGCCCGCGGGCCCGGCCGGATCGGGCGCGGGGGCCGGGTCCGGGTCGGACGGGCGGCCGTCGACCAGACGGACCACCCGGTCGCAGAGGTCGACCACCTCCGGGTCGTGGGTGGCCACCACCACCGCCGCGCCGCGGTCGGCGGCGTCCCTGAGCAGCCCCACCGCCCGGTCCCTGCTCTCCTCGTCCAGCTCGGCGGTCGGCTCGTCCACCAGCAGCACCTCGGGCTCGACGGCGAGCGCGCGCGCCAACGCCACCCGCTGGCGCTCGCCGCCCGACAGCTCGTCGGTGCGCTGGTCGGCCCGGTCGGCAAGGCCGAGAAGACCGAGCCAGCGGCCGGCCGCGGTCGCGGCCGCACCCGGGTCGCGCCTGGCCACGCGGAACGGCAGCTCGACGTTCTCCCTGGCCGTGAGCAGCGACAGCAGGCCGTACCCCTGGAAGACCAATGCCAGCCGGTCGCGGCGCAGCGCCTGGCGGCCGCGCTCGCCGAGCCCGGCCAGGTCCTCGCCGTCCAGGCGCACGACCCCGGCGTCGGGAGGCTCCAGCCCGGCCAGCAGCAGCAGCGTGGTCGACTTGCCCGACCCCGACGGCCCGACCAGACCGACCACCTCGCCGCCGGCAACCTCCAGCGAGACGCCCTCGACCACGTTGCGGCCGCCGCGCCTGGCGACCAGCCCCTCGGCGGCCAGGATGGTCATGGGACCCCGCCCTCCTGCGTCTCGCCGTCGGGCCGGCGGTCCGAGGGCCGCAGGACGACCCGGTCGGGCTCGACCTCCACCGTCACCCGGCCACCCGGGGGCAGCACGGCGAGCGCGTCGGCCGGCAGATGCAGCGAGCCGGTGGGGCCGACCACCGCATACTCGGTGCCGCCCCGGCCCTCGGCGCTGACGCGGCCGTCGCGGATGGTGACCGTGCGGTCCATCGCGGCGGCCACCTCGGCGTCGTGGGTGACCAGCACCACGGTGGTCCCGAGGTCCTCGCGCGCCTCCTTGAGCAGCTCGACCACCCGCTGCACGTTGGCCCGGTCGAGCTGGCTGGTGGGCTCGTCGGCCAGCAGCAGCGGTGGGTTGTTGGCGAGCGCGACCGCCACGGCCAGGCGCTGCTGCTCACCTCCGGACAAGGCGCGGATCGGCTTGCGGGCGGCGCCGCCAAGGTCGACCGCATCGAGCAGGACCCCGGCTCGCCGCCGGCGCCGTCCCGCCGGCAGCCCGGCCAGCAGCATCGGCACCTCCAGGTTCTCCCATGCCGAAGCGTAGGGCAGCAGGTTGCGGGCGGCGCCCTGCCAGACGAAGCCGAGCCGGCGACGGCGGAGCATGGTGAGCTGCGCCTCCGACAGCCTGGTCACGTCGACGCCGTCGAGCAGGACCCGGCCGGCCGACGGCCGCTCCAGCCCGCCCATGACCGACAGCATGGTCGACTTGCCGGACCCCGACGGCCCGAGCAGGGCGACCATCTCGCACCAGTCGACGCCCAGGTCCACCCCCTGGAGGGCCACCACCTCGCGCCCGTCGAGCACGTACAGGTGGAACAGGCCCTCGCAGGTGAGCAGCCGCTCGCCAGCCCTGGCCCGCCGCTCGGCGGCCA
>Ga0307278_10001216_pt1 | contig 12818 bp, 13 predicted proteins | sample ER_DNA_117_FD_194482 | JGI IMG/M metagenome (GOLD analysis project Ga0307278, IMG submission 194482) | Bulk soil microbial communities from the East River watershed near Crested Butte, Colorado, United States - ER_DNA_117 | ecosystem: Environmental > Terrestrial > Soil > Floodplain | place... | reverse complement strand
GGCGAGGGCGAGCAGGACCAGCGGCCAGATCCCGACCTGGCGGCTGGCGAGACGAGAGACGCCTTTCGCGTCGATGAGGATCTCCCCCACCTTCAGGCGCGTGATGAACGTCGACGACATCCCGGCGCGATTGCGCTCCAGGAACTCGATCAGGTTGAAGTGCGTGCCGACGGCGACGATCAGCTCGGAGCCCTTCTCGTACGCGAGCAGCAGCGCGAGGTCCTCGCTGATCCCGGTTGCGCGGGCGATCTGGTACCGGACGCCGAGCTCCTGCGCGCGCGGCTCGCCGGGTGCCGGGCCGTCGCGGTAGCCGTGGACGAGCAGCTCTGCTCCGCAGCGCAGCGCGCTGTCGGAGACGGAATCCATGTCGCCGACGATCACATCCGGCTTGTAGCCCGCCTCGAGCAGAGCGTCGGCACCGCCGTCGACGGCGATCAGGACCGGCTTGAAGTCGCGAATGTACGGCTTGACCATGCGCAGGTCGCGCTTGTACCCGGGCCCGCGCGCAACGACCAGCGCATGCCGGTCGCGGAAGCGCGTCGTCAGCGGCGGAAAGTCGATGCCCTCCGCGAGCAGCTTCCCCTCTTCCCGCAGGTAGCGCATCGTGTTCTCGGCGAATGCTTCGAGTGCCTGCGTCACGCGGCCCCGCTGATCACCGAGGACTCGCTCGAGCTCGCGTTCGTCGAGCACGCGCCCGGTCGCGAGGCACGTGCCGTTGCGGTAGAGGCCGGCGCCACGGACGCTGAGCAACTCGCCCTCGTGCACGCTGTCGAAGAGATCGGCGTCGGACACGTCGATCAGACGCACACCGCCGCGGACGAGGGCGAGCGGCCCGGGGTTCGGAAAGCGCCCCGACTGTGACGGCGCGACGTTGATGACGACGCGCACACCGCACTCGACGAGCTCCTCCGCGGATACGCGGTCGAGGTCGGTGTGATCGATGATCGCGATGTCGTCCGCCGAGAGCCGCTTGATCAGGTTCTTCGTGCGTCGATCGAGCTTGGCGTGGCCGGTGAGCTCGATGAAGCTCATGGCGACGCGACGCTGGAGAGGAATTCCCGGCCACCGAGCATGCGCTGAAGCTCGTCTCGCCGCTGTGCGTCGTCGAGCTGCTGGATCCGCGTGTGCGTGGGATCGCCGGGAATCTTCTCGACGCGGAAATGGCGGTCGGCGACGCTCGCGATCTGCGGCAGGTGCGTGATCGTGACCACCTGCGCGCGCTGGGCGAGCCGTTGCAAGGTCTCCGCCACCCGGTGGGCGGTCTCCCCCCCGATGCCGGCGTCGATCTCATCGAACACCATCGTCTCGCCGCCTCCGACCGCGGCGATCGCGAGCGCGATCCGCGACAACTCCCCGCCTGAAGCGGTCTCCGCAACGGGCGCCAGCGGCAGGCCGGCGTTCGGGCGGATCAGGAAGGCAACCTCGTCGAGACCGGCCTGGCCCAGGTCCCGCTCGCGTAGCTCCGCGACGAACTCCCCTTCGCCCATGCCGACGCCGGCGAGCTCGCGGGCGACTTCGTCGGCAAAGCGCGGCGCCGCCTCGGCACGCGCGGTGTGCAGCTCGGCGGCGAGGCGCTCCGCGTTCTGCTTCGCCGCGGCCAGCGCCTCTTTGGCCCCGGCGGCGGGATCGAGTCCCTGGTCGATCGCGTCGAGCTCGGCTTTGGCCTCCGCGGCGCGTGCCAGCAACTCTTCGTACGTCTCGGCCCGGAACCGTCGCTTTGTCTCCGCAATGCGGTCGAGCTCTGCCTCCACCTGCTCGAGGCGGCCCGGCTCCGCTTCGAGCGTGGTCAGAAATCCACGCAGCTCGCTCGCCGTCTCGCGAAGCCGCAACTCCACGTCACGCAGCTCGTCGCCCACGCGGGCGAGCTCGGGCGCGAGACGCTCGAGCGGCGCGACGGAACGTTCGGCGGCGGCCGCCATCCCCGCTGCGCCTTCGCCTTCGTCGGGAGCGAGCGCTTCGGCCGCGGCAGCCGCACCCTGCGCGAGCTCGGTGACGTGACGGAGACGCTCGCGCTCGTCGCGGAAGCTCTGTTCCGTCTCCGGCGCCATCCCTTCGGTGTCCTCGACCAGCGCTCGCAAGCCGGCGAGCCGTGCGACCTCCGCGTCCGCCCCGGCCTGCAGCTCCTCGTGCCGCTTCCTCGCCGCGATGAGCTCGCGCCAGACGAGCCGTGCTTCAGCTCGACGGCGCAGTTGCTCGTCTCCGATGAACGAGTCGAGCACCCCGAGCTGGTACGAGCTGCGAGCCAGGCGGCGCTGCTCGAACTGCCCCGACATCGCGATCAACCGCTCGCCGACGGCGGCCAGATCCTCGCGCGCCGCACCGCGGCCCCACGCGTACGCACGCGTGCGCCCGTCTGCGAAGACGCGCCGCGCCAACACCAAGCCTTCCTCGTCCTGCGGTCGGAGCTCCGCCAGGGAAGCGAGGTCCTCCTCGTCGAGTGCGCCGGCCCGAAGGTCGAGCTCGGCCTCGACATACGCCTCGGCTCCCTCGGGGCCGATGTAGCCGGCATCGCCCTTCGCGCCGAGCAGCAGGCCGATCGCCTGCGCGAGGATGGTCTTGCCGGCGCCCGTTTCTCCGGTGATCGCGTTCAGCCCCGGCGCAAAGCCCAGCTCAGCCTCGTGGATGAGGACGAGATTCTGGATTCGGAGCCGATGCAGCATCTGCCGTGGGGCATGGTAAGCGGCACGGCGGCCCGCCACCATGGTCACAAAGGGCCGCTAGCCGCCCCGGAGGACCGGCCGGCGGTGACCCGCCGCGGTTGTATATCTACACGCGTCTGACAGCGGGCACCCCACCTCCCTCCCCATGCGGTCGAGCGTAGTCGCCGACGTGTGACGCGCGGGTCATGGAGGTGCGCCGTTTCTGTTACGACGCGAAGGTCTCGCGGTAGCGTCGGAAGAACGTCGCCTCCGGCAGCGTCGCGAGCAAGCTGTGCTGCTTTCCCAGACGGACCGTGATCGGGGCGCCGGTGCCGACCTCGGCGAGTCCGTGCCCGTCCACGAGGACGGACGCCGACACGTCGGGAGTTCGATTTCGGATCTCGAGGTCCAGATCGGGCGGCACGACCATCGGGCGGGCGTGCAGCGAGTGCGGCGCGATGAAGGTCACCGCCATCGCTTCGAGGCCGCGAACGAGCACCGGTCCACCGTTCGAGAGGTTGTACGCCGTCGAGCCCGACGGCGTCGAGCAGATCATTCCGTCGCACGGCTGCACACCGAGGTCCTCGCCGCCGAGGGCCCACGCCAGCTCGACCATCCGTCCCCTGATCGAGCTCAGCACGACGACGTCGTTGACGGCGGCTCCGTACGTCCCGTCGGCATCGACGTCGAGCGTCGTCAACGACACGACGCGGTAGTCGCCGGAGAAGACGCGCGCCAGTCCCGACTCGAGCTCGTTCGGCTGGATCGAGGCGAGAAAGCCGACCCGTCCGAAGTTCACGCCGATCACGGGGATCTCCGTGCCAAGGAACCGCTGCAGCGCGCGCAGCATCGTCCCGTCGCCGCCGAGCACGACCGCGATGTCGGCGCTCGTCAAGTCGGACTCAGGTCGGCCGACGCCGTGCTTCTCCACCTCCTCGTCAGGCAGCAGCAGCTCGACCCCGGCCTCTCGGGCGACCTTCTCCAGGCGCTCCAGTGCAGGCCCGATCGTCGGCGGCTTGCCGTGCGTGATCACGGCCGCGCGGCGGACGGCGTTACGTGACTGCCGCAGCGATCCTGGCGTCGATGTCGTCGGGGAGGTCCGGGTGTTCACGGTGAACGAGGTGGAGGAACACTTCGCGGTTGCCCTTCGGGCCGGGTAGACCAGAGTCTACGACCCCGACCGTTTCCCCTCCCCAACCGACCGCCGCAGCGGCGATCTCGCGCACGACGCGGCGCCTGACTACGAGGTCACGCACCACGCCGCCTTTTCCGACCTCGCCTCTCCCCGCCTCGAATTGCGGCTTGACGAGGACCACAGCTTCCCAATCCGCCTGCGCGAGCGCCAACGCGGGCGGCAGCGCGAGCTTCAGGCTGATGAATGAGACGTCCGCAACGACGAGATCGGGAGCGAACGGGAGCTCGCGCAGCTCGCGCGCGTTCGTTCGTTCGAGCACGGTGACGCGTGAGTCGCGACGCAAGCGGTCGTGCAGCTGCCCGTAACCGACGTCGAGTGCGATCACGCGGGCGGCGCCGCGCTGGAGCAGGACGTCGGTGAATCCGCCGGTCGAGGCGCCGACATCGAGGCAATCGCGTCCGGTCGGGTCGAGGCTGAATGCATCGAGCGCACCGGCAAGCTTCTCCCCGCCGCGCGAGACGTACGGCGGCGGCCGTTCGACTTCGACCTCCGCCGCTTCGTCGACCTGTGTCCCGGGCTTGTCGTAGCCGCGAACGCGGCCCGCAAGCACGAGCGCTTGCGCCTGTGCGCGGCTTTCTGCCAGCCCGCGCTCGACGAGCAGCACGTCGAGCCGTTTCTTCACGTCACGACGTGCGCGTCGCGAGGCCGTCGACGATGTCCTCGAGCACCGACGTATCGGCCGGCACGTCCGCGAGCCGGGCGAGCGCACGCTCGGCGGCCTCATCGGCGAGACGACGAGCGCCGTCTTCGCCGTGCGTGACGACGTAGCCGTCGCCGTCGAGGATGTCGTCCACGATCTGGAAGAGCAGCCCGAGCTCGTCGCCGAACGCGCGCCACGGCGCCTGCTCCCGCTCCGGCACCTCGGCGGCCCACAGTGCGAGGCCGACGGACGCCGCGAACAGGCAGCCGGTCTTGAGCTTGTGCAGCGTCGCCTCGTCCGGCGCCGTGCCGGTGATGTCGAGGTACTGGCCGCCGATCATGCCGAGCGTCGCCTGTGCAAGCTCACGCCCGACCTGCGGGAACGGATACGACAGCGCCAGCCTGAACGCCTCGGCGAGCAGCGCGTCCCCGGCGAGGACGGCGACGGCCTCGCCGAACTCGGCCCAGGCCGATGCGCGACCGCGCCGCTCGGCGTCGTTGTCGAGTGCCGGCAGGTCGTCGTGCACGAGCGAGAACGCGTGGACGAGCTCCAATGCGGCGCCGGCCGGGAGGGCGTGCTCCGCCTCCGCGCCGGCAGCTTCAGCCGTAGCGAGGCAGATGACCCCACGCACACGCTTCCCGCCGACCAGCGCGTAGCGGACGGAGTCGGCCTGGCCGTGGAGCTCGGGCGTCAGCGCAAGTTCGGCGATGTATTCCTCGACGAGGGCGCGGAGCTCGTCAGAAGTCCGCATCCGCACCCGCCTCGCGCTTCGCCTTCTGCAACTCCTCCTCGATCGCCTTGCTCAGCTCGGCGAGCTCGGTCAGGACGTCGAGCGCCTTCTCGGCGTCATCCGCCTGCGACAGCTGCTCGAGCTCGGCGCGCGTCTTCTCGAGCCGGGCGAGCAGCTCCTCCGCGCGTGCGAGCGATTCCTCGGCGGTCATGTGACGCGCTCCCTCACGATGCGCCCAAGAATGCCGTTTACGAGCCTCGCCGCGTCGTCGGTGGCGTACCGCTTCGCCAGGGTGACCGCTTCGTCGATCGCCACCTCGTCCGGAACGTCGTCGCCGTCGAGCTCGTAGAGCGCGATCCGCAGGATGTTCCGCTCGATCGCCCCGAGGCGGTTCGCCGTCCACTCCTCGGACGCCGCCGTGATCCGGTCGTCCAGCTCCGCCGCCTTCTCCGCCACAGCCTCGGCCGTCTGTTGCGCGAACGGATCGACCTCGCCCTCGTAGAGCGACGCGAGCGGCTGCCCGGTGACGTCCCACTGGTAGAGCAGAAACAGCGCGGTGCGACGCGCCGCCCGGCGCCCGCTCATTCGACCGCCTCGACCGACACGTCGATCCCATCGATCTCGACGCGGCACATCGACGTCAAAACCTGCGCGATACGCTCCTGCACGTCGCGCGCGAGCTGCGGTAGCACCAGGCCGTAACGCGCGGAGAGCTCGAGCCGCACACGCGCGCGCCCGTCGCCGACTTCGATGTCGAGCCGGCGGCGACCGCGACGCACCTCGGCTCCGTCCACCGCCTCCGCCGCGCGGACGACGAGCTCGGCGAGCGCCGAAGGTGTGATCGTGACCGACCCTCGCTCGACGTCGACGACGTAGCTCATGCTGCGCCCACCGTTGCGAGGCGCTTTTCGTCGAGGAAGCTCGTCGAGTACCGGCCGCTCCGGAACTCCTCGCTGTCGAGGATCTCGGCCGCCACGTCCCGCGTCGTCGGGATGCCGCGGAGCTCGAGCTCGCGCAGCCCGCGCAGCCCGCGTTCGATCGCGAGCGGCCGCGTCTCGTCCCAGACGATCAGCTTGGCCAGCAGGGAGTCGTAGTACGGCGGGATCACGGCCCCCTCTTCGATGTGGGTGTCCAGGCGGATCCCGGGGCCGAGCGGCGGCCGGAAGCGCTCGATCACGCCCGGAGCGGGCGCGAAGCCGCGCGACGGGTCCTCGGCATTGAGTCGCACCTCGATCGCGTGGCCGCGCCGGGGAGCGCGCCCGGTTGCCCGGAGTTGCTCGCCGGCGGCAATGTGCAGCTGCTCGCGCACGATGTCGATCCCGGTGACGAGCTCGCTGACCGGGTGCTCGACCTGCAAGCGCGCATTCAGCTCGATGAAGTAGTACGAGCCGTCCGGCGCGAGCAGGAACTCGAACGTCCCAGCATTGAGGTAGCCGATTGTGCGACAGGCTCGCGTGACGCCGGTCTCCATCGCCTCGCGCGTCTGCTCGTCGACCGCTGGTGAAGGGGATTCCTCGATCAGCTTCTGATGCCGCCGCTGGATCGAGCACTCGCGCTCGCCGAGAGTGAGCACGCCTCCGTCCGCGTCGCAGAGCACCTGGATCTCGATGTGCCGCGCCGGCGAGATCAGCTTCTCCAGATAGATGCTGCCGTCGCCGAACGCGGCCAGGGCCTCCGCGCTCGCACGCTCGAAGGAAGCGTCGAGCTCGTCGGGAGCCTCCACGACCCGCATGCCCTTCCCGCCTCCACCGGCCGAAGCTTTCAGCAGCACGGGGTAGCCGATCTCCGCCGCAGCCGCGCGTGCATCCTGCGAGCCGACCGCCTCGGTCCCGGGTACGAGCGGGACGCCGGCGGCCGCGAGCTCGCGCTTCGCCTCGACCTTGTCGCCCATGCGCGCCATCACGTCGGCGTCCGGGCCGATGAAGACGAGGTCGTTGTCCTCGCATGCGCGCACGAATTCCGGGTTCTCGGCCAGGAAACCCCACCCTGGATGCACCGCATCGCAGCCGGTCGTCTCGCCGGCTGCCACGACGGACGCCAGGTTCAGATAGCTCTCGGCTGCCGACGGCGGGCCGATGCAGACCGCGCGGTCTGCGAGTCGCGTGTGCAACGCCCCGGCGTCGGCCGTCGAGTAGACCGCCACCGCTTCGACCCCGAGCTCGTGCAGCGCGCGAATGACGCGCACCGCAACCTCGCCGCGGTTCGCAACCAGAACGCGCGAGAACATCGCTAGAGAGGGTCCGCGGCCCTCGCATGCGACGTCCGCCCTAGAGGCCGCGTCGGCCACGCCGACGCGGCCGTCTTACGCTCGACCGCCGACACGACTGGCTAACGACCTTTCACAGCGCGTCGAGCGGACGTCCGATGACCGGCTCGAGCTCGAACAGGAGCTGGCCGAACTCGACCGGTGCGGCGTTCTCGACATGGATCGAGCGGACGATGCCGTCGATGTCCGCCTTGACCTCGTTCATCAACTTCATCGCCTCGAGGATGCAGAGCGTCTGTCCCGCACCGACGGGCTGTCCCTCCTCGACGAACGGCGGCGCTCCGGGCTGCGGCGCGCGGTAGAACGTCCCGACCATCGGCGCCTCGACCCGGATGAGTCCGTTCGGCGAGACGAGCGCCGCATCGGCCTCGCTCTCCTCCGCAGCGGCGAACGGCGCTTCCTCGGCTACGGGCAGAGGTGCGCGGTCTTCGGTGCGCCGCACGGAGACGCGCATGCCCGACTCCTCGATCGTCACCTCGCCGATGCCCGTCTCCTGCACGATGCGGACCAGCTCGCGGATGCGTTCCGCGCGTGCCTGGTCGACGCCGCCGCCCGCGAGCGTCTCTTCCCCGGACGAGCGGCCGCGGATCGTGTGCAGCAACGGCTCGGCGTCGTCGCCGAACATGCCCAACAGCAACAACTCCTCCTCGCTCGACGCGAGCCCTTCTGCCTGCGCGCGCACCTCCTGCAGGCCCATGGCGAGTCCGTTCTCGGTGGAGTCGGGATCCGCCGTCAGCGCGACGGCACGCGTGACGTTCTTGTCGATCGGCGCTGGTGGCGTTCCGAGACGACCCTCGACGAGCAGCCGCACCTCGTCGACGACGACCGAGTAGCGGCTCGCCGAGAGGACGTTGAGGAGCGCCTGCGACCCGAGCATCTGGCCGATCGGCGACGCCAGTGGCGGATAGCCGACCTCGGCGCGGATGCGGACGAGCTCCTCGATCGCCTCGTCGAGGCGATCGGCTGCGGCCTGCGCGCGCAGGTTCGACTCGAGTGCCGCAACGAGGCTGGCGGGCAGGTCGTGCTGCGCCGCGCGAACCGCGATCCGCGGCGCGAGCGGTGTCACCGGCTCGTCACCGATGTACTCGTCGACGACGTCCGACGCCTCCCAGAGCTTCGACACATCGACGTCGCATTCGAGGCCCAGACCGATCAGCGCCTCGGCGATCGCCTCTCCCGAGACCCGGTGCAAAGTCAGGGCGACCGGGTACACCGCGCACGCGATCAGCTCCGCGCCGGCGCGGGCAGCCTCGAGCGCAGCCGCGAGGGCGTTGCCGGCCGAGCCCTGGCAGTAGATCCCGATCGGAAGATTCGTGGCTTCGCCTAGGCCCGTGACGAGCTCGCGGGCGCGGTGCGGCTGCAGCGATCCGGTGGGATCGTGCAGCAGGACGCGCGCTGCACCGAGCTCCGGCAGCTCACGTGCCTGCTCCATCAGTGGATCGTTCTCCCCGGTCGGCCCGGGGCTGTACACGAGCCCGGCCTCGAACTCGCCGCCGGCCTTCGCGACGGCGTCCGCGGCCTCGCGCAGGTTCGACACGTCGTTGAGCGGATCGTGCAGGCGAAAGACGTCGATCCCGTTCTCGGCCGCCGAAGCGATGAAGCGCCGGATGAAATCGTCGTCGACCGGGCTCGACCCGACCAGGAACCGGCCTCGCAGGGCTAGGCCGAGGGGGGTGTTCACACGGCCCTTCAGCGCTCGGATGCGCTCCCATGGGCTCTCGACACCGCGCCGGACCGCGCTCTCGAAGCAGCCTCCGCCGGAGACCTCGAGGTACGCGAAGCCGGCGCCGTCGAGAACCTCGGCAACCCGCAGCTGCTCGGCCGTCGGCAGCCGTCCCGCCAGCGGCTCCTGCCCGAGGAGCCGCACCGTTGTGTCGGCTAGGCCCGGCATGTCGTGGAGCCTAGCGCCCTTGCGAGGCGCGGACTCGGCCGCCTGCCTGACAACCCCGCCTCCGGCAGCGATTAGGTTTTGCAGATGGATGTGCAGGAGCTACGGCCGGGGTTGTGGCGCTGGACGGGCTCTCATCCAGAATGGGACCACGCCGAGAGCTGGGGACCCGAGGTCGGGTCGGTCTACGCGGAGCTCGAGGACAGCGTCGTCGTCGTCGATCCGCTCGTCCCCGCAGACGAGGAAGAGCGGTTCTGGTCGGCGCTCGACCGGGACGTCGAACGCGCCGGACGGCCGCTGCACGTGCTGCTGACCGTGCACTGGCACGAGCGCAGCGTCGCCGCGGTGCTCGACCGGTACCACGCCACCCTCTGGCGGCCCGAGGAGAAGGGCGAGCTGCCAACCGGCGTGCACGCGGAGGTCGTCAAAGGCAGCGACTGGATGGAGGCACTCTTCTTCCTCGAACCGCACAAGGCGCTCGTCGCGGGCGACCTTCTGGTCGGGCGCGACGGCCGCATCGAGCTACCGGTCGCGTGGTTTCCGAAGGATGAGCGGGAGTGGGCCGAAAAGGAGCTGAAGCCTGACCTCCGCAAACGACTTGCAGCACTCCCAATCGAGCTCGTCTTGGTGTCCCACGGCGACCCGGTCCTAAAAGACGGCGCTACAGCGCTGGCTAAAGCGCTCGCATAGCCGACGACCAAAGCCGGAAGTTAGTGCAGGCGAAGCCGCACTAACTGGAGGCGAACTCATGCGCGCGCCGATGCCGAAGACAGCGGCACGCGCACTGTGGGAACAATCGCCGACCACCACCAGGGAGCGCGCGGGCTCAGCCCGCGCGCGTTCTGCGCAAAGCGCCGTTCCCCCACTTCGCGCGTAAGCGCAGCTTACGCGCGACTGATGTATCTCTTCTCGCGAGGGTCAACCTTGATCCGGTCGCCTTGATTGACGAAGAGCGGCACCTGGACGACCGCGCCCGTCTCGAGGGTCGCCGGTTTCGTCACGTTCGACACAGTGTCGCCCTTGATCCCCGGCTCAGTCTGCGAGACGGTGAGCTCGACCGACGCGGGTAGCTGCACACCGGAGGGCCGGCCGTTCACGAGCATCATCTGGATCGAGCTCGACGGCTGCATGAACTCGAGGGCGTCCTCGACCATCGCATGCGGGAGTGACGTCTGTTCGTACGTGTCCTGGTCCATGAACACGACCTCGTCGCCCGCGTCGTACAGGTACTGCATGTCCTTCGTCTCAGTGCGCACGCGCGCGAACTTCTCCCCGGCACGGAACGTCCGGTCGACGACGGCGCCGCTGTCCAGTCCTTTCAGCTTCGTTCGGACGAACGCACCGCCCTTGCCGGGCTTCACGTGCTGAAACTCGACGATGCGCCACACGCCGCCCTCGAGCTCGATGTGCATCCCGTTCTTGAACTGATTCGTGTTGACGGTCTCGGCCATGAAAACAGGCTAGGCGATCGCGATGTGGCGCGGGTCGAATCGGTCGCGCGGGCCTGGCCCGCACGACCTCCAAACGGCGCCGCCGAGTCGGCGCCTTAGTCCACACTGATCAGGTCCTTGCGGAACCTGGTGTAGTTGTCGACGCCGCCGTTCGCGACCACGACGTCGTCCTCGATCCGGATGCCGGCGCGGCCCTCGAGGTAGATGCCGGGCTCGACGGTGACGACGTTTCCGGACATCAGCGTGTCGGTGGACTCGGTCGACATCCTCGGCGCCTCGTGCACCTCCAGGCCGAGTCCGTGGCCGAGGCCGTGGCCGAACATGCCCGCGAACGACGTCTCGTCGACGACTCGCCTGGCGGCGGCGTCGGCGTCGACACCGGCGATGCCCGACCGAATGGCCTCGAGACCGGCCTGCTGCGCGGCGAGCACCACGGCATACGCCTCCTTGATCACACCGTCGACAGGCCCGGTGACGAACGTCCGTGTGTAGTCCGAGGTGTACCCGTCGACGAGACAGCCGGTGTCGATCACAACCGTCTCTCCCACGCGGATCTCCCGCTCGGTTGCACGCGCGTGCGGGCGTGCGGCGTTCGGCCCGGCCGCGACGATGCTCTCGAATGCGACCTGGTCCGCGCCTTCCTCGTGGAAGAGCTGCACGATCGTCCAGGCGATGTCACGCTCCGTGCGCCCGATGAAGCGCTCGTCGGTGAGGCGTTCGAACATCCGGTCCGTGATCTCACACGCCTTCTTGATCGACCTGAGCTCGTGCTCGTCCTTCACCGCGCGCAGCCGTTCCACGAGGCCGCGGCGTGGCACGGGCTGGATCGACCCGGCACTGAGCGTCTCGGAGCCGGAATACGAGACGTAGTCGGCCTCGAACCCGACCGGCCCGGACAGCCGGCTGGAGAGATCCCAAAGCAGCGATCGCTTCGTCTCCTGGAACTCGACGCCGTCGATTGCACGCGCCGCCTCCGCATAGCGGAAGTCGGTGAAGAGACGCACGCCCTCCTCGTCGACGAGGAGGGCTGCATTCGAGCTCTTGAACCCGAAGAGGTAGTAGATGTTCGTCGGGTTCGTGACCAGCAGCGGCTCTTCGAGTGACTCCCGCAGGCGGTCGATCCGTGGGTTCACTCGGCGCCCCCAGTCTGCTGGACGAGAAACGCGAGCGCCTCGCGGTAGCCGTCAGGCCCTTTGCCGATCACCCGCTTGGCGGCGAGATCCGCGAGCACGGAGGTACGCCGCCACTCCTCCCGCTCGTTGATGTTGGACAGATGGACCTCGACGATCGGGGCCTGCAACAGCTCGAGCGCATCGCGGATCGCGTAGGAGTAGTGCGACCACGCGCCGGGGTTGACGATCACGCCGTCCGCCCAGTCGTACGCGTCGTGACACCAGTCGATGTACTCCCCCTCGTGATTCGTCTGCCGGCAGCGGACGTTGCACCCGAGCTCCGACGCCCATTCATAGATCCGCGTCTCGAGCTCCGAGAGCGACAGCGCGCCGTAGATCGTCGGATCACGTCGGCCGAGCACGTCGAGATTGACCCCGTTGAGGACGACCACCTGCATGGCGCGGCACTCTACTCGGCGATCAGCTCGTCCAGAGCCGAGCGGACCTCACGCTCGGGCCGGATCTCGACGACAGGCCCGCTGTCGCCCAGCAGGACGAGGCGAAGCTCACCGCCGCGCACCTTCTTGTCGCGCCTGAGCGCCGCCCAGGCTCGTTCGCGGTCCACATGCACGGGCTCCGGAGCGAGGACCTCTTCGACGACATCGGTCGCCCGGCCCGAGAGACGGAGCGCGGCGAGCAGCCCGAGCCCGACCGCCTGCCCATGCGTGACTCCCTGGTAGTCGGCGGCGGCTTCGAGCGCGTGCGCGAACGTGTGGCCGAGATTCAGGACCGCCCGCTCCCCCTGGTCGTGGGGGTCGCGCAGGCAGATCCCCGCCTTGAACGCCGCGCAGCGCCGAACGAGCTCCGGCACGGGCAGCTCCCACAGCGGTTCTCCGG
>Ga0307278_10001215_pt1 | contig 12821 bp, 9 predicted proteins | sample ER_DNA_117_FD_194482 | JGI IMG/M metagenome (GOLD analysis project Ga0307278, IMG submission 194482) | Bulk soil microbial communities from the East River watershed near Crested Butte, Colorado, United States - ER_DNA_117 | ecosystem: Environmental > Terrestrial > Soil > Floodplain | place: USA... | reverse complement strand
GGCGCGCGTCGGTGACGGTGTCGAGCACGGCGAACAGCGCGCGGCCGCGGGTGCCGCCGACGCCGGGCGCTGAGCGGAAGTCCCGCAGCGAGCGCGGCGGCAGGGGCGTCGGGCGCACGCCGTTGTTGCGATCCAGGCACGGGTGGCCAACGGCGACGTCGTCGATGAAGCGCGCCAGCGCCTGCGCGGTGCAGCCGGTGATGTCGCTGTCGAGCGCGTCGTGGCCCGAGCCCTTGAGGGCCACGATCGTCGAGTGCGGCAGCTCGCGCGCGGTGGCGCGCGCGTTCTCCAGCGGCGTGCGCGTGTCCAGCCGGCCGCCGAGCAGCAGCGCCGGCACGTCGGGCAGCGGTCCGGTGAACGGCGGGCGGATCGGGTCGTCCGGCCAAAGGAGGCAGTCGTCGACGGAGCTCGTGCGCAGCACCGTCTGGGCGTCGAAGGGGTCGTACTCGGTGGGCGGGATCGCCGCGAGCGCCTGCTGGGCCGCGACCGCACGATCGGCGACCGGCGCCGCGCGCGGGAAGGGCAGCGTCACGTCGGTGCAGCTGGTGGCGGCGTAGAGGCCGACCGACAGGTCCTCCTCCCGGGTCTGGCCTCCCTGGCCGATGCGTCGCAGGCGCATGAGCGGCGCGCTGTCGCCGCGGCGCGCGGCGCTGATGGCGGCCGGCAGGGCCGCCTGCAGGAACGGGTTGAGGTCGCCCGCGATGAGTAGGAAGGACAGCTCGTCGGGCGTGGCGTACTGCGTGGCGCGCTGGCGGCCGTTCGCGTCGTAGTAGTCACCGCGCAGCGGACCGCTCGCGTTGATCCGCCGCACGAGCGCGGCCACGTCGGCCACGGGGTCCTTGGTCGCGTTGCGACACGCGCCGTGGGCGCATTGCTCGGTGAGCACGCGCGGCAGGTTGCGATAGGTGTCGAGCAGGAAGGCGTCGGGACCGTCGGGCCCGACGATCGAGTCGAGGATCAGCCGGTCGACGTGCTCGGGGAAGGCGCGCGCGTACTGCAACGCGACGTTGGTGCCGTACGAGATCCCCATGAGCGCGATCTTGTCCGCGCCCAGCGCCTGGCGCAGGGCGTCGATGTCGAGCACCGTGTCGGCCGTGGTGTAGTAGGCGCGCGGCGGCCCGATGCGGCTGGCGCAGTTGGCGACCGACTGCGGACGGTAGGGGTCCAGCGAGCGCAGGCGCTGCAGGTTGGGGCAGCTCAGGACCCCGGACTTCCCGGTCCCGCGCTGGTCGAGCACCGCGAGCCGGTAGCGGCGCAGGGCGGGGTCCAGCGAGATCCCGAACGACGAGGCCGAGTTGACCGCCGACTGCCCCGGCCCACCGGACAGGGCGATGAGGACCTTCTTCGGGACCTGGCGCTGGATCGCGTAGTGCAGCGGCACCGTCCCCGGCGTCACGCCCGTGCGGTCGAGCGGCACGTCGATCGTCGCGCACCCGAACTCGTCCTGGCCGCGGCAGGGCGACAGGGCCGGCGCGGCCCCGGCGGACCCCGGTGCGAGGGCTGCGAGCGCGGCGAGGAGGAGAGCTGCGACGGGAGCGGGACGCAAGGACCGGCCACGGTACACGCATCGACGGAAGGTCGAGGCCAGTTTGGACGTCTTGATCTGGAAATAAGCCAGTTTCGCAATACTCTGCGAGAACTCATGGCCACTGGGGAGAGGACGACTTTCGGCCGTCGCCGGGTAGCGGAGCAATCCGCCTTGGCCCGTGAGTGGCGCCGGCTCGGCCGGGCCGCCACATTCGTCGCTGTCCTGACGAGCCCCGCGACGTTCGCGTGGCTCTACGGAGCCAACGACTGGCCACTGCCGTGGGCCATCCTCGCGACCTTTGTGCTGGTCATCTCGTTCCGCGGCTTCGTCGACGTCGCCGCGCACAAGCTCATCCCGCGCGCGAGCCTCTACGGCGCCGGGCATGAGCTCATGGAGGCCGACATCATCGCGCAGCGGCGCGTGTGGTACTGGCGCACGAAGTTCCGCCGCCTGTTCTGGCTCGTGCTGATCGTCGGTGGGTCGCTTGCACTCCTCTACGGCCTGGGTGGCACGCCCGGCGACGTCGTGGACGCCATCCCGCAGTTCGCGATCTACTTTCTGAGCTTCGGCCTGCAGCTGCCGCTCTTTTTCCTCATGAACCTCCTCATCCTGTTCGGGCCGATGCTCTTCTTCGGCCTGCGGCAGATGAAGGGCTACGAGCCGGGCGACGCCGACTGGGGCGTGAAGCTCGAGGACGTTCGCGGCCAGGCCGAGCCGAAGGCCGAGGTGACGAAGGTCATCGAGCTCTGGTCCGCCGGCGAGGAGTTCCGCAAAGCGGGCGGCAAGCCCGAGCGCGGCCTCCTGTTCATCGGCGCCCCGGGTACCGGCAAGACGATGCTCTCAAAGGGCATCGCCACGTCGTTCAACTCGCCGATCGTCACGATGCCGGGCTCCGGCTTCGCGCAGACGTTCATCGGCATGGACGTCGTCATCGTGATGTTCCTCATCCGCAAGGCGCGCAAGCTCGCCCGCAAGTGGGGCGACACGTGCATGATCTTCATCGACGAGATCGACGCCGTCGGCATGCGCCGCCAGGCGCTGCAGGGCGGCAACTACGGCTTCCGCCCGATGACGAGCGGCTTCGAGGAGCCGCCGATGTACGGGCCGTGGGGCTCGCTGACCTCCAGTGGCGACCTCATCCTGGAGAACCGCCAGTGGCGCGATCGGATGTTCATGTCGCGCGCCGAGCCCAGGTCGCCGATCCACCCCGGCCCGTTGGGCGCCGTGCGCGATCGCATCCACAACGTGATGTTCCCGGGCATGGGCGGCATGGGCGGCGGCCTCGCGCTCAACCAGCTGCTGGTGCAGATGGACGGCGTCGACGAGCCGCCCGCCATGCGCAAGTTCTTCACCAACCGCATCAACACGTTCCTCGACGCGACCTATCTGGTCCCCCAGAGGATCCGCAAGCTGCGCCTGCGCATCAGGCCACCCAAGCCGCGGCCCGAGCAGGTCTACTTCATCGGCGCCACCAACGTGCCCCTCGAGGCGCTCGACCCAGCGCTCATCCGCCCCGGGCGCATGGGCCGCCACATCTGGTTCCGCACCCCGACGAAGGACGACCGCAAGGACATCTTCGACCTGTACCTGGACCGCGTCAGCCACGCTGCGGACCTCGACAGCGCCGAGCGCCGCGACGAGCTGGCGCGCATGACGAACGGGTACTCCCCGGCCATGATCGAGCAAGTGTGCTCGATGGCCCTGACCTACGCGCACTCCGAGGCGCGCGAGGAGTTCGACCGCAAAGACATCGTCGAGGCGATGACCACGATCGAGTCGGGCACCGCGGTCGGCGTGAACTACATCGACGAGGAGAGCCGCGCGGTCGCCATCCACGAGGCCGGTCACGCGGTGGCCAGCCACGTCTACATGAACGACGTGCTCTCCACGCGGCTGTCGATCCGCATGCGCGGCGGCTCGCTGGGCCACCACCAGGCGATCCAGAAGGAGGAGCGCTTCTCGAGCTGGCGCCACCAGGAGGTCGGCAACCTCGTCTGGACGCTGGGCGCCATGGCCGCCGAGCACGTCTTCTACGGCGAGAACTCAAACGGCGTGGGCGGCGACATCCAGAGCGCGACCTGGATCGCCTCGCGGATGGTGGGCATGAGCGGGATGGGCCCCGAGCCGCTCGACCTGCGCGGGCGCATCTCCAAGGAGCGCCTGCCCGAGGTCGAGAAGGAGCTCATGGAGCGCTTCGAGCGCATCGGCCTGCGGATCATGAACCGGGCGCGGGCCGGCAGCGCGATGGACTCCGATCCGATCGGCTCGGTCCTCGGCGATCCGGCCAAGCGCAGCGCGGCGGCGCAGATCCTCGGCCAGGCCTACCTCACCGCGGTGTGCTGCGTGCGCGCGAACCGTGAGGCCGTGGCCGCCGTGGCCGACGCGCTCGTCCAGCACAAGGAGCTCTACGGCGACGAGGTGGTCGATCTGCTGGAGGCCGCCGCGCCGCGCGCACCCAGCATCGACGTGCTCGACGAGAGCATCTGGCCCAAGGTATGAGCGAGCCGGACGACAACAACGAGCTGAGCAAGCGCCCCTGGGACCCGGTGGGCACGCAGCCCAAGCACGATCCGGCCTCGCTGCTGCCCGAGTCGAGCGAGCCGTTGCTGCCGCCCGACGCCGAGATCGTCGAGTCCGACGCGGTCGACGACGAGGACGACGACCGCGACCTGCTGCCGGAGCGCCACAGCGCGGCCGGCGCCCCCGCCGTCGCCGCCGTCGGCAGCTCGGCCTACGCGCCGCGCTTCCAGTTCATGACCGGGGCGCTGGTAGCGGTCGGCGTCGCCGCCCTCGTCGGCATCACGGTGGCGATCGTCGGCATCGCGCCCAAGGACGAGGGGCCGGCTTGGTCGGCGTGGAAGCCGACGACGGGCGGCCTGCAGGGCGCGTCGGAGATCGCCAGCCACATCGCCGTCGCCTACCGTGACAAGGGCAAGCAACTGGTCAAGGTGGAGGCCAACGACATCTCCTACAAGGGCGTCCCGCTCCTGGTCGCGCTGCGCAAGTCCCCCGAGGACGGCGGCGCCATCCAGGTGCACGAGGAGAAGGGCGTCCTCTACCAGATGTGCGGCCTCGGCGTGAACTGCCAGATCGACTCGGGCAAGCCCTCCGCGGAGCGCGCGTTGCTGCTGCGCCGCGCGGGGCTCGAGCTCGCGCTGTACTCCTTCCGCTATCTCAAGGACGTCAAGCAGGTCGTGGTCCTCATCCCCGCGAGCCCGGGCAAGGCTCAGACCGTCGCGCTGTACTTCAGCCGCGACGCCCTGCGCCCCGAGCTCGACCGGCCGCTGACCTCGTCGCTGCTCCCGAAGGCGCCGACCCCCCAGAACGTCACGCTGTCGCCCGACGCGACGCTGGTCGACCAGACCACCAATCCCTACCTCTTCTCGCTCATGGGCTCGAGCTTCAACGACCGCGGCTACCTCGTGCTCGACCCCTACAGCAAGGCGGCGGACCGCAAGCTGCAGAAGCGCCTGAAGGAGCAGCAGAAGGAGGCCGCGGCGGCCGCGGCGGGCGCGGCGACCGCGACGCCTCAGGCCTCGGGCGGTTGAGCGCGGCCGCGGGCGACAAGCTCGCGCGCGCCAAGGCGCGGCTCGACACTCTCGATCTCTACCCGCGTCCGGTGCGCATGCGCCGGGTGCGCCTGGTCAGCGCGCCGTGGTTGTTTCGCCTGCCGTGGTTCCGCCGCTTCGACGGCTACACGATGTGGGACCTCATCCTCGTGCGCGCGCCCGTCGCCGATGCCGGCGACGATCTCGTGACCCACGAGCTCTGCCACGTCTGGCAGATGCAGCATCACCCGCTGGCCATGCCGCTGTCGTACCTGTACCGCGGCTACCGCGACAACCCGAACGAGGTCGAGGCGCGGCGAGCGGCCGAGAGCACCAACCGCTCGACCGCCGAGCTGAACGAGAAGCCCGGCGACGTGCCGCCCTCGAGCACGTAGACCGCGCCGCGGTAGGCCACGGCGCCGAGGCCATGGCGCGGCGTCGGCAGGTCGGGCAGCGCGCTCCAGCGCCGTTGCGCGGGGTCGTAGGCCTCGACCTCCTTGATGGTCCCGGCCGGCTCCTCGCCGCCTACGACGACCGCGCGGCCGGCGGCGGCCGCGGCGGCGATGCCGCCCCGCGCCCTGCGCAGGTCGGGCAGGCGCTCCCACCGCCCCCGGCCCGGGCGATAGCGCTCGGCGACCGTGAAGTTCGCGCCGCCGCTGCGCCCGGCGAAGGCGTAGAAGGCGCCTGCCAGCGCGACGCCGGCCAGGTGCTCGCGGGCCACCGCCATGTCGCGCCCGCGGCGCCAGCGGCTCGTCGCGAAGTCGTAGATCTCGAGCGTGCGCAGCGCCTGCCCGCCGGCGGCGCCGCCGGCGGCGTAGAGGCGGTGGCCGACGACGCCGACGGCCAGGGCACCGCGTGCGGTGGGCATGTCGCGCAGGCGCGTCCAGCGGTCGCGCGCCGGGTCGTAGCGCAGCAGGGCCGCCGACTCCTGCGTGAGCCCGTGCGGCGCGCGGTAGCCACCGACGACGTACAGGCGCCCGCGGTAGGCGGTGGCCGCGGCGTGGTTCAGGCCGAACGGAAGCCCGCGCACGCGCGCCCAGCGGTCGGCGCGCAGGTCGTAGCGCTCCACGGCCGCCGTGGTGCGGCCCGGAGGCAGGAAGCCTCCGATCACGTAGGCGCCATCGCCGATCCGTGCGGCGGCGACCTCGGTGCGTTGCAGGGGCGCGGGAGTGAGGGTGGTCCACGCCAGGGCGGCGGCGGCGAGCGCGCCGATCGCCACGGCTACGAGTCCTGCTCCGCTGGGCGCTTCTCGTACCCCGCGCACGCCTGCACCGGCACGCGCGGGTACTTGGGGAAGGCGGGATCCTCGCGCGACTTCAGGCACATCGTGAACACCGACCCGCGCCCGGTCCGTACCAGCCGTTGATGGCGGCACGTGTCGCAGAGGCCGAACGCTGCCATGCACGGATGATCGCGCACGGCGTCGCGGTCGTAGGACCAATGGCCGAGCGAGATCGTTGAGGTCGTCAACTAGCATGAAGCGCCGATGGCGACGTTCGTGAGGCTGCTCGGCTGGTTGCGCCCCTACCGCAGGGGCGTCGTGCTGTCGGGGCTGCTCGCGGCCGCGGCGATGGTGATGACGGTCGCCATCCCGTGGCTCACCGGCCGCGCCATCGACCGCATTCGCGAGGGCGACAAGGCGGGGCTGACCACGCTCGGGCTCGCCGTTCTCGGCGCCGGCGTGCTGCGCCTGGCGCTGACCGTCGCGCGCCGGCTGATCGCCGGCCGCGTGTCGCTCGGCGTCGAGCTCGACCTGCGCAACCGCATGTACCAGCACCTGCAGGCGCTCGAGCTCGGCTTCTTCGATCGCCAGCAGACGGGCCAGCTCATGTCGCGCGCCACCGTCGACCTGCAGGCGGTGCGCTTCTTCCTCGGCTACGGCCTCGTCTTCATCATCCAGTCGGCGCTCACGATCCTGCTCGCCGGTGCGGCCATGTTCATCGTGCAGCCCGGACTGGCGGCGGTGTCGCTCCTCCCCGTCCCGTTCGTCGTCTTCGTCGCCGGGCGCTACGGCCGCCGCTCGCGCCCAGCGCTCCAGGAGCTCCAGCAGCGCATCGCCGAGCTGACCGCCGACGTCGAGGAGAACATCGGCGGCGTCCGCGTGATCAAGGCCTTCGCGCGCGAGGATCGCCAGCTCGAGCGCTTCCGCGGGAGCGTCGGGCGCGTGTGGGACCAGGCCATGGTCACCACGCGCCTGCAGGCACACTACAACCCGCTGATCGGCTTCCTCCCCCAGCTCGGGCTCGCCGCGATCCTCTTCTTCGGCGGGCGCCAGGTCATCTCCGGGCAGCTGACGATCGGCGAGTTCAGCGCCTTCTACACCTACCTGCTCATGCTGCTGTCGCCGATGCGCACGCTGGGCGTGCTGCTCAGCCTCTCGCAGCGAGCCACCGCGGCCGGCGCCCGCGTCTACCAGATCCTCGATCGCGAGCCGGGGATCGTCTCCGCCCCTGGCGCCCCGGCCCTGCCGCCCGGCTCCGGCCATGTGGAGCTGCGCGGCGTGACGCTGCAGTACGAAGGCTCGTCGCGCCCCGTGCTGCACGACATCGACCTCGACGTGCCCGCAGGCAGCACGGTCGCCCTTGTCGGCGCGACCGGCTCGGGCAAGACGACGCTCGTGCAGCTCATCCCGCGCCTGTACGACGTCAGCGCCGGCGCGGTCCTCGTGGACGGCGCCGACGTGCGCGAGGTCGACGTCGCGTCGCTGCGCGCCGCCATCGCGGTGGTCGACGACGACCCCTTCCTGTTCAGCGCCACCGTGGCCGAGAACATCGCCTACGCGCGCGCCGACGCTACGCCCGAGGAGATCGAGCGGGCGGCGCGCCGCGCCCAAGCCCACGACTTCATCGCACGCCTGCCCGACGGCTACGACACCCGCGTCGGCGAGCGCGGGCTGACGCTCAGCGGCGGCCAGCGCCAGCGCGTCGCCATCGCGCGAGCGCTGCTGGCCGATCCACGGGTCCTCATCCTCGACGACGCGACGTCGTCGGTCGACGCGTCGACCGAGCAGGAGATCAAGGCCGCCCTGCGCGAGGTCATGGCCGGGCGCACGACGTTCGTCATCGCCCATCGGCTCTCGACGATCTCGCTGGCCGACACGATCGTCGTGCTCGAGGACGGGACCATCGCCGCCGCCGGCAGCCACGACGAGCTGCTCGAGCAGTCAGAGCTCTACCGCGAGATCGTCGAGAAGGGCCTGCCCGACCAGGTCTTCCTCACGCGCAAGGAGCGCGAGCGTCAGGTGGCGGGGCTGTGACGTCCGGGACCGACGCCGCTCGCGCGGCCAGCCGACGCGACGACCTGCGCCGGCGCCTGCGCGGCACCAGCGGGCGCGGGCGCAAGCTGCGCGGGCTCGTGGTGCTGCTGGCGCCCTACAAGACCCGCGTAACGCTCATGTTCCTGGCCCTCGTCGTGGGCACGGCAGCGTCGCTGGCTCCCGCGCCGCTGGCCAAGACGGCGATCGACTCGGGCATCCTGAAGGGCGATCGCGGCACGCTCGACCTCGTGGTGGTCGCGTTCATCGTGAGCGCGCTCGTGGTCTGGGTGGCGACCTACGCGCAGACCTACTTCGTGGGATGGGTCGGCCAGCGCGCGCTGGCCGACCTGCGCCTGCAGATCTTCCGCCATCTGCAGGAGATGCCGGTCGGGTTCTACGAGCGCCGGCCGGCGGGCATGCTCATCTCGCGCATGACCAACGACGTCGAGGCGCTCGACTCACTGGTCACCGACACCGTCGTCACGCTGTTCCAGGCCTCGCTGACGCTGATCGGGTCGGTGGTGATCCTGCTCTACCTCGACGTCCAGCTCGCGTTGCTGACCTTCCTCATCTTCCCGGTCATGGCGCTCGGGTCGCTGGCCTTCCGCGTCGCCAGCGCCGACGCCTACCGGCGCACGCGCGAGACGATCAGCGCCATCACCGTCTACCTGCAGGAGACGCTGTCGGGCATCCGGGTCGTGCGCGCCTTCGCGCAGGAGCCGCGCCATCGCGCTCAGTTCGCCGAGCTCAACGACACCAACCGCGACGCCAACCTCGTCACCGTCAAGCTCAACGCCGCCTACTTCCCGGCCGTCGAGTTCGTCTCGGCCGTCGCGACCGTGGGCATCATCATCGTCGGCGGGCGCCAGGCCATCAACGGCGACATCGAGATCGGCGTGCTCGTCGGCTTCATCGCCGCGCTCAACGGCTTCTTCGACCCCATCGGCCAGCTCTCCCAGGTCTACACGACCTACCAGTCGGGCATGGCGGCGCTCGACAAGATCTTCGAGCTGCTCGACGTCGCGCCCGAGCTGACCGACCGTCCCGACGCGCACGAGCTCGGGCGCATCCGCGGCGAGATCCATTTCGACGACGTCTCCTTCCGCTATCGCACCGAGGAAGGAACGAAGCTCGCGCTGGAGGACGTCTCGCTGGTCGTGCACCCGGGCGAGACGATCGCGCTGGTGGGCGCCACCGGTGCGGGCAAGTCGACCTTCGCCAAGCTCGTCGCGCGCTTCTACGACCCCACCGACGGGCGCGTGCTCGTCGACGGCCACGACCTGCGCGACGTGTCTGCGCATTCGCTGCGCTCGCAGATGGGGATCGTGCCCCAGGAGGCGTTCCTGTTCAGCGGCACGATCGCCGACAACATCGCCTTCGGCCGTCCGGGCGCGCAGGAGGCCGAGATCGAGGCCGCCGCGCGCGCCGTCGGCGCCTGGGACTTCATCGCCGCGTTGCCGGAAGGGCTGCACACCGAGGTCGGCGAGCGCGGCGTCCAGCTCTCGGCCGGCCAGCGCCAGCTGCTGGCCTTCGCCCGCGCGCTGATCGCCGACCCGCGCATTCTCGTCCTCGACGAGGCGACGTCGAACGTCGACCTGCACACTGAAGGCCGCATCGAGGCCGGCCTGCGGCGGCTGCTCGCCGGGCGCACCGCGATCGTCATCGCCCACCGCCTGTCGACGATCCGCCAGTCGGGGCGGATCGTCGTCCTCGCCCAGGGCCGGATCGTCGAGCAGGGCAGCCACGACGAGCTCATCGCGGCGGGCGGGGCGTACGCCGCGCTGTACGCCGACTGGGCGGCGCAGGCGGCGGCATGACCACCTACGCGTTCCGGGCTGCGACGCCGGGCGACGCCGAGAGGATCACCGCCATCACGATGGAAGGGTTCGAGACCTACCGGACCTTTGCGCCGGAGGGCTGGACGACGCCGTCGGCCGACGACGAGCGCGGGCGCGTGTCGGGCCTGCTCGGCGAGGAGGACGTGTGGTACCGCGTCGCCGAGCACGACGGCGAGCTGGTCGGCCACGTCGGCTTCCTGCCCGCCGATCGCACCTTCGCGCCGACCGGCGACCCGGGCCTCGCGCACGTCCGCCAGCTGTTCGTCGTGCGTGCCCATTGGGGCACCGGCCTCGCCACCCAGCTGCACGGCGCGGCGCTCGACGAGGCGCGCGCCCGCGGCTTCACGGGCATGCGCCTGTTCACACCGGCGGCGCAGGAGCGTGCGCGGCGGTTCTACGAGCGCGAGGGCTGGGCGCTGGCGCGCCCGCCGGCGTTCGACGATCGCATCGGCCTCGAGATCGCGGAGTACCGCCGGGCGCTCTGAGCGCCTACTCGAGCAGCCCGCGCCGCATCGCCTCGGCCACCGCCGCGGCGCGATCGTTGACCCCGAGCTTCTCGTAGAGCGTCTTGAGGTGGGACTTCACGGTGGCCGTGCTGAGGTGCAGCTCGCGGCCGACCGCGGGCGCGGACAGGCCCTCCGCGATCAGGTGCAGGACCTCCTGCTCGCGCGGGCTGAGCGCCGGGCGCCCGGGCTCTGAGCGCAGGCGGATCTCCGAGGCCAGGCCCGCCTGCACCTCGGCGGGCAGCACCACCTCGCCGCGGGCCACGGCCGCGATCGCGTCGCAGATGCGCTCGCCGGGCGCCGACTTGGAGAGATAGGCGGCGACGCCGCCGGCGACCGCCTCGTAGACGGTGTCGCTGTCGAGGTGGGCGCTGAGCAGGACCACGCGCGTGGCCAGCCCGTCGCGCTGCAGCGCTTCGACGATGTCCACTCCGCGCAGCGAGGGCATCTCGACGTCCAGCACGGCGACGTCGGGGCGATCGGCGCGGATCGCCTCGAGCGCCTCGCGCCCGTCGCCGGCCTCCCCCACGAGCTCGAAGTCGGGGCGGGCGCGGACGGCGCGGACCACCGCCTCGCGATAGAGCGGATGGTCGTCGGCCACCAGGACCGTCGTGCGTTGGAAGTCGTGCTTGGCCACGGGACTACCGCGGCGGGAACCCTACTCGCGGGCGACGCGCAGGGCGGTGGCGCAGATGTCGGCGCGCGACAGCTCCTTGCTCACGCACCCGGCCGCGCCGGCGGCGCGCGCGGCGCGCTCGATGTCCTCGTCGAGCGAGGCGCTCACGATGAGCACGCGGCACGCCGGCGGCGGATCGAGGTCGCGCAGGCGGGAGAGCACCTCGAGGCCGTCGATGTCGGGCATGCGCAGGTCGAGCAGCACCACGTCGGGCCGCAGGCGCTGGATGGCCGCCAGCGCCGCCTCTCCCCCGTCGGCCTCGCCGACGAGCTGCATGCCGCCGTGGACCCGCACCGCGCGGCCCATGCCGCGGCGGAACACGGGGCTGTCGTCGACGACCAGGACGCCGACGGAGCCGGTGCGGCCCGATGCTTGCGCAGCTGACTCCGTCGATCCGCTTTCGCGGCTTGCGTCCCAGTCCATCCGTCCTCGCCTTCCCCCGCGATGACGACGCTCCGCCGCATCTTCGCGTCGCCCCCCAGCGACGATGCGGGCGGTCCTCGGGCAGGACCTCGGAGTCGTCGTCATGCTTGCGCCCGTCAAGTCCGGGCCGGCGACGCCCCCCTTTACAGACTCCGCCGGCTCGCGGGGGAGAATCGCGCCCCGGCGAGGCCTGCACATCGCCGGAGTGGAGGGAAGTCCGGATGAGCGCTACTCATCCGATCGGATGACCAGCGATCCCACGGCGCCCTTCTGATCGACTAGATTCGCATCGGATGGGGGGGCCCGTCATCACGCTTGCCCTGCGCTCGCAGGAGGACGTGCTTCTCACGAGGCGCCGCGCACGCGACCTCGCGGGGTTCCTCCAGCTCGGCGCCGAGGCTCAGAGCCGCCTGGCCACCGCCGTCTGGGAGGTCGCCCGCATCGCCCACCGCCACGGCTCGGACGGAGAGGTCGAATACGCGCTGCAGGACGAGCCGCCGGCCGCAGTGGTCACCATCCGCGGCATCGCCCATGCGGCGCTGACCGGTGAGCTGCCCGGCGAGTCGCTCGACCGGCTCGACCTCGCCAAGCTGCGCCAGCTCGTCGACCGCGTCGAGGCGCGCGATGCCGACGCCACGGTGCTCGTCCGCCTGACGAGCGACCTCGAGCCCGACGCATGGCTGCCGGGAGTGGAGGAGCTCTCGCATGTCCTCGGCTCGCTGCAGCGCCACGAGTCCGGCGAGGCCGAGGCCGCGCTCAACGAGCTGCGGATGCAGAACGCCGAGCTCGTGACCGCGCTCGCCACGCTCACCCAGCGCGAGCGCCAGCTGGTCGCGCTGAACCGCGAGCTGGTGGATACCAACCGCGCTGTCACCGCGCTGCTGGCCGAGCTCGGCCAGCAGGCCCAGGAGCTGCGCGACCGCGCCGCGGGCAACGCGAGCTTCCTGAGCTCACTGACGCACGAGTTGCGCACGCCGCTCTACGCGGTGCGTGGCATGACCGAGGCGATCCTGCGCGAAGGGGGCGAGCGCCTTGCGCCGCGACTGCGC
>Ga0307278_10001214_pt1 | contig 12822 bp, 11 predicted proteins | sample ER_DNA_117_FD_194482 | JGI IMG/M metagenome (GOLD analysis project Ga0307278, IMG submission 194482) | Bulk soil microbial communities from the East River watershed near Crested Butte, Colorado, United States - ER_DNA_117 | ecosystem: Environmental > Terrestrial > Soil > Floodplain | place... | reverse complement strand
CAGGTGTTGCGGCGTGCGCATTGGCGGATCATCTTTGCCGTTCCTGTCCTGCTACTGGCGTTCTTGCTGATCGTCACCCTTGCATACGCGCGTCCCTCCGTGGCCACGCCGACGGCTACCGCGGCCATCCGGTCGGAGAACGGCGTTCGGATCGCTGATCGGCTCGGCTGGTACGAGTTGATCCCCGTTCGCGTAGACGAAGCGGGTGAAGAGATCAAGCCGACAGCTGGGCTGGTATTCGTGCCTGGTGCTCGCATCGACTCCCGCGCCTACGCCAATGTCCTCCGGCCGGTGGCAGAGGCCGGCTATCTGGTAGCAGTGCTGAAGGAGCCGTTCGGCTTCTCGCTGCTCGACGCTGATCACGGCAAAAAGGTTCTCGATGTACATCCCGAGATCACCAATTGGGCAGCGGGTGGTCACTCGCTGGGTGGCACGACGGCAGCCTCACTTGCCGACGAGGACGAACGGGTCAAGGGTCTGGTGCTCTTCGCTTCCTACCCGGCGGATCCGCTGGTCCGTAGCGATCTGAAGGCGGTTTCCATTTCTGGCACCGCGGATGGATTAACGACGTCAGCCGATATCGAGGCGTCCAAGGGGAGACTTCCACCAGACACGTCCTATGTCGTGATCAACGGAGCGGTGCACAGCTCGTTCGGGGACTACGGCGAGCAGCGAGGCGATGGGATAGCGACTGTCAATCAAACCGGGGCGCAGACCGAGATCACCAAGGCGACCCTGGAGTTGCTTGCCTCACTGGCCCCTCCACCGCCACCACCTCCGAAGAAGAAGTAGCAGGCGGACCCGGAACGGAGCATTCCGGACCCGCTCTCCCTAGGATCTGGGTATGAGCGAGACGGGTCTGAAACTTGCCCAGGACAAGATGGCGGCTGCTGGTATCCACCAACAGGCCATCGATGTCTTCACCCACTACTACCGCCAACTGGAAGAAGGGGTGAGCGGATTCATTCCTGAGGACAGCATCGAGCCTCTTCTCGATCCCAGCATGCTGAGTGACACCGCGGTGAGTGATGAGGATGCCGCAGTGGCGCTGGAGAAGACCGTGATCATCAAGCTCAATGGCGGTCTCGGTACCTCAATGGGGATGGATAAGGCCAAGTCCCTACTGCCAGTACGCAAAGGCAAGAGCTTCCTGGACATTATTGTTGATCAAGTACGAGCTGCCCGGGCCGCGTACGGGATCCAGCTGCCGCTGCTGTTCATGAACAGCTTTCGCACTCACGAAGACACCCTGGCGGCGCTGGCGCCGTACGGTGATCTTGCTGTCGCAGGACTCGATCTTGGCTTTCTGCAGAATCAGGAGCCCAAGCTCAGGGCCGACGACCTGACCCCGGTGACATGGCCGCCTGATCCGAGTCTGGAGTGGTGCCCGCCCGGGCACGGCGATCTCTACACCGCGCTCACCACCTCGGGAATGCTGGATCGTCTTTTGTCGTTGGGATACAGCTACGCCTCAGTGTCGAATTCTGACAACCTCGGCGCCGCGCCGAACGCCACCATTGCGGGCTGGTTCGCGACCACGCGAGCGCCGTACGCGGCGGAGATTTGCCGCCGCACCGCTGCCGATCGTAAGGGCGGACATCTGGCGATCCGCAAGTCCGACCGACGGCTGATCTTGCGTGACACGGCGCAGACGCGACAAGAAGAGATGGGTTATTTCACCGACGAGTTCCGTCATCCGTTCTTCCACACCAACAATCTCTGGTTCGATCTCGAGGCACTTGCCAACACCCTGCGGGAAAGGAAGTCAGTGCTTGGGCTGCCGTTGATCAAGAATGAGAAGACCGTCGACCCTGCCGACTCCTCCTCGCCCAAGGTCATCCAGATCGAGACCGCGATGGGTGCCGCGATCGAGGTTTTCGAGGGTGCGACCGCGATCGGAGTCGGTCGCGAGCGATTCCTGCCGGTCAAGACCACCAGTGACTTGCTTGTGTTGCGCTCCGATGCCTATGAGCTGGAAGCCGACGGACGGCTCACCAAGGCCGCTGATCCAACCCCCGTCGTCGATCTCGACAACGACTATTACAAGATCATCGGGGATTTCGATCACAGATTCCCAGCCGGCGCACCTTCACTTAAGGAGGCGCAGTATCTCGAGGTCAATGGAGATTGGACCTTTGAGGCAGGCGTTCGGGTGATCGGTGAGGTAACTCTGAAGAATCGCGGAGTACCACAGATCATCGCGGCGGGATCGGCTCTCAGCGACGAGTTCCCGAGCCGCTCGCACATCGCGCGGTGAATCCACCGCCGTCGTCGTCGCTCGCAGACGAAACGCATGTCTGCTCGCTCACTCGTCCAGGACAGCGGCGCGCAAGCCTGGCTCCGTGGGGCGGCGCGATTTCCGATGTCTGCGGCTTGAGCAGACTCAGCGATCGGGTGATACCGAGTGGGCCCTGGCAAGTCAGCACTACCGCCACATGATGCTAAGCGTGGCCGAAGCGGCTGCCTGGGCCACGGCCGACGCCGTCTGGATATCCACATCGATGAGCACCAGTGCACCGTCGGGACCAGGGCCGGGCCCTTCGTCCGGCGGTTCGGGGATCGTCACGACTCGCGCCCCAGCGGCGACGACGACCGCCTGCTCAGCCTGCGTATCCGCGGCGATGACGTCGACCACATCGCCGGGTCGTAGCAAGGTGGCCAGTGCGGTATCGGCCAGCCTCAGTGGCGCGATCACGTGACCCGGCAAGACGCTGGTACGCGCCGCGATCGCGGTCAGCGGCGTCATCATCTGGTGCTCGGCGACAGGTACCGCCAACGTCTTGCCGATGAGAGCGTATGGGTCGGTGACCACGCCCTCAGGTACGTCGGATGCGGCGACTCGGTCGAGCACGAGATCTGAGCCAGACACGACTGTCCCACCCGGTAGTTGGGACTTCGCCTTGACGACGGTGATCGTGGCCGGGCCTTCCGGTGCCGCGGCGGAGATCCCGGTGAGCACTGCAGCAACGGCGGCCAGTACGGCGAGCTTTCGTCGGTGCCACGATGCGGCGCGAGCGAGTGCATGGAGCGGCCGGCGCCGGGTGGGCTCTATCGATGGCATGGGCAATGCCACGGGGGGTGTCCTGGCGTCACAATGATCATGCCTGGACGCTAAGGACGAGCACCCGAATCGTGCGCGTCGTCCACAGGGCTAGCTGGCAGCGGTTTTCTGCCCTGTGGAAGATGCGCCGCTGGATGCCGATTGCTTGCCGTTGCCAGAGCCGTTGGACGCGGCCGATGTACCGGCCGGCTCCTTATCGGTTGACTTGGTCTCAGCCTTCTTGTCTGAGGAGCTCGAGTCGCCATCGGGACCGCTCTTTGCCCCGGTGCGACTGTCGGTGCGGTAGAAACCAGAACCTTTGAAGACCACGCCTACCGCGTTGAAGACCTTGCGCAACTGGCCGCCGCACGTCGGGCAGGTCGTGAGGGCCGCGTCACTGAACTTCTGCACGGCTTCAAGGTCTTCGCCACAGTCAGTGCAGCGGTACTGGTAGGTGGGCATCGGTGCCTTTCTCCGAAGAGGCGGCCCTGCCGCGGACGGCAACGAGCTGCAACTAGCACTCAAGCATACCGACTGCTAACTATTGTGGCCTGCCTCAGACACCGTTCAGCATGGGTCCCTTCTCCGTTCGACAACAAGGGTGCTCGGGCGGATCTCCTGGTCAGAGATAAGATTCCGACCGATGCTGAGTTTTGACCGCTGCTGCGGTTGTTCGAGCATGAGCTTTCGACCAATGCGGAGTTCTTGACGGTGATCGCCGCCGAGACCCGAAACGCCCGCGGCAATCCGTCGGGAGAGTCGCCACAGGGATGCACATTAGAGTTTGACGGTGCGTCGCATTCCTCGCTGGCCGATCTTCACGGCGGTCATGCTTGTCCTGGTACTCGGTGGCTTGACCAGCGTCGCGATCGCCAACGTACGGGAGTCGTTTCCTGAGACCTCCGGACGGCTCATGGTGTCTGGACTCAAGAGCCAGGTCGAAGTCCTGCGCGACTCCTATGGGGTGCCGCATATTTACGCCGACAATCCTGAAGACCTTTTCGCAGCGCAGGGGTACGTGCATGCTCAGGATCGCTTTTACGAGATGGATTTCCGCCGTCACATGGCCGCCGGGCGGCTGTCGGAACTCTTCGGAGTGTCCCAGCTCGAAACCGATGCCTACATTCGAACGCTCGGCTGGCGGCGGGTAGCCGAGCAGGAGTTGGCGCTACTCGCACCGTCGACTCGTCGCTACCTCGACGCGTACGCCGCCGGAGTCAATGCTTACCTTGCAGGCCGAACAGCAGCCGACATTTCGTTGGAATATTCCCTCCTCAGGCTGCAAGGCCTGCGCTACATCCCCCAAGCGTGGACGGCCGTCGATTCCGTGGCGTGGCTCAAGGTCATGGCCTGGGACCTGGGGTCGAACTTCACCCAGGAGGCCGATCGCGCGATCATCGCTGGCAGAGTCGGTGCCGGACGTGCCGCAGATCTCTATCCGAGATACCCGCTGGACGACGACTTCGCACCCATTGTCACGCGGGGAGACGTTGTCGGTAAGGTGTTCGATCCCACCGCCAGCCGGTCATCGGCACGACCGCTTCCCGACGATCTGAGCGATGATCAGTTACGCGAGGCCACGAATGCCCTGGAGGGCGTAGCGAAGATCAACCGGGCGGTTCCACGGGCGCTCGGCTCAGGTGGCCTCGAAGCCGGGACGGGCTCTAACTCCTGGGCCGCGGCCGGTTCCCGCACCGAGAGCGGCAGGGCGATCTTGTCCAACGACCCGCACCTGGCCACCTCCATCCCGTCTCCCTTGGCTCAAGTCGGCCTGCACTGCCGCACACTCTCCGAAGCCTGCCCGTTCGACGTTTCCGGATTCAGCATGGCTTCCATGCCTGGGGTGGTCATCGGCAAGAACACCAAGATCGCGTGGGGCCTGACGACCAGCTATCTCGACGTCCAGGACCTGTACCTAGAAGATGTGCGCGGCGATATCGTCCGCGAAGGCGACACTTATGTGCCGCTTCAGGCGATCACCGAGGAAATCCATGTCCGTGGCGAAGCCCAGCCGCGGACCATTCGCATCCGCTCCTCTCGGCACGGACCGCTCCTCTCGGACGTGGACCAGCGCCTGCAGGAGGTTTCGGCCAGCAGATTCAATCCGAGCACGGCTCAGTATGCGGTCGCGCTGAGCTGGACGGCCCTTCAGCCCGGCCGCAGCATGGATGCTGTGCTGGCCATCGACCAGGCTCAGAACTTTGCGGAGTTTCGCGAGGCGGCGGCGTTGCTGAGCGCGCCCTCACAGAACCTGATCTATGCCGACGCCGATGGCAATATCGGTTATCAGCTGTCAGGCGCGGTTCCCCTTCGCCGTAGGGGGAACGGGATCAGGCCTTCACCAGGCTGGGACGGGAGCTACGGCTGGGACGGCACCATTCCTTTCGCCAAGCTGCCGTATGTCTCCAACCCGCCTAGCGGCTTTCTCGTTGCTGCCAATCAGCAGGTGATCGGAGCTCAATACCCTTATCCGCTGGGCTCAACCTTCTCGTACGGGTGGCGCAGCCAGGAGATCATCGACAGATTGCGTGATGCGCCGCCACTGAACCTGGACAGCGCCGAACAGATCTTCTACGACGACACTGTCAGGGTGGCGGCCGACCTGGTACCGATCTTGCTCAAGATCAAAGTTCCCGATCCGTGGGTGGTCGAGGGACAACGCACGCTTGTTGGCTGGGACTACTCGGCGACGAAGGATTCCGCGGCAGCGGCGTACTTCAACGTCGTCTGTCACAACATCTTCAAGCTGACCTTCCGCGACGAGCTGCCCGACGAAGACCTCTGGCCGATCGGCGGCGACCGCTGGTACGCGGTACTGACGATCTTGACAAAGCAAGTCAGGAATCCGTGGTGGGATGACGTGAGGACGCCTGACAAGATCGAGACCCGGGACGACATCTTGCTGGCCGCCATGACCAACGCCCGCAAGGAGATCACCTCACTGATGGCGCGAGATACCGATCAATGGCAGTGGGGCAAGTTGCATACCGTACGGCTGCAGAATCCGACACTGGGGAAGAGCGGGATCTCACCGATCGAGAACCTGTTCAATCGCGGTCGGTATGAGGTCGGTGGTGGGCCGGCGGTGGTCAATGCCATGGCGTTCGACGACCGTGAGGGGTATGCGGTAACTGCCGGGCCGGCCATGCGCATGCTTATCGATCTTGGTGATCTCGACGCATCGCGCTGGGTGAACCAAAGCGGCGTATCCGGCCATGCATTCCATCGCCACTACGACGATCAGACCGAGCGGTGGGCTCATCAACAACTGTGGCCGTTCGTCTCGTCCCGGCCGGCGGTCGACGCGCGTACCACCACGCGCCAGGAGCTCATACCTAGCGGCTGAGCAGCTTTATCGTCTGGAAGTTGGCGCATGATCCAGACTGGTGCCGTGATGCGTCGCCGAGTCGTCGCCCATGGTCGCGTACAAGGAGTGTTCTTCCGCGACTCCTGCCGCCGGAAGGCAGGGGCTCATCGTGTGTCCGGCTGGGTCACCAACCGTGAGGATGGCGCGGTAGAGGCCGTTTTCGAGGGTGAGCCGTCCGCGGTGCAGGCAATGATCGACTGGGCTCGCAGTGGCCCTGCTCAGGCGTACGTAACCAAGCTGGAGGTTATTGACGAGGAGCCACGTGGCGAGCGGGGTTTCTCGGTCCGCTGATCATGAACGCGGAGTTCAGAGGTTACAGAGGACCGACGGCTCGCACGTGATCATGCGGGTCGGTGTGACGATCACATCGACGCGGTGGTCCCAGGCGTGCACCGGAATCGTTTCCAATACCTCGTCGTCATTGAGCAGCACCCAAACCGGAGCGCTCTGCGAGGCGTGGCGCAGAGCCCGGTCGTACCAGCCGCCGCCACGACCGAGACGATCGCCATGCAGGTTGGCTGCGAATCCTGGGCAGATGATCAGTTCTGCCTCGGGAAGCTGCTCGCTTGGCACGACCTCGCCAGTCGGCTCCAGGATCGAGTACGCCCCGACACGGAGCGAATCCGGCCCTTCGTACGCTGCCCATGCTGGCTTGTCCAGGCGACCGCCGATCGGGTGGGAGAGGACCGGCAGCAACACGCGGACCCGATTGGCCGCCAGCCAGGCGACCAGTTGGAGTGTGCCCGGCTCTGAGCCGCTGGAAAGGTACGCCGCGACGGTGTCCGGAATCCGAACCTCCAGCGCAGATTCGATCAGCGACATTCGGGAACCGTCGTCATGCTCGCGCTGACGAGTGGTACGTGAGTCGCGGCGGAACAGGATGGCATTCCGGAGAGTTCGCTTAGCCCCAGCGATCGCGGCCGCGTCGATTGCCGCCATCGCCGCAAGGTCGGCAGCCTCTGGCTGGGTTTGCACGGACCTAGCGTAGTCGCGCTGACGGCCCAAACCCCTTGCGGCGCGCCAGCGTGTCGGCGCCCATGATCATCTTCGGCCGCCTTGAGAAGCTGCCCGCGCGAGGTCCGAGCCATCACAGGTGGGCAGCATTACTGTGTGGAGCATGCCGTTGTTCACCCGCAAGAGAACCCACGAACCGCAGCATGGCGCACCGTGGTTCGAACCGCTGCCTGAACCGCCCGAGCCGGACCGTGGCCAGCTCCGATCGATGCAGGCTCACCGCCAGTATCTGCTCAGCTGTGTGAACCCGCTCCGGCCCTTCCGCCAGCACATACTCGACGCGGTCGGGCTGAATATCTGCGAAGACATCGTCTCCACGATCGATCTCCCTCGATTCGACAATTCGGCCATGGACGGCTACGCCGTTCGTGCCCAGGATGTGGCGAAAGCCAGCCAGGAAGTGTCGATCAGCCTGCCGGTCGTCGGCGAGATCGCCGCAGGTAAAGCGGCCACCCACAGGCTGTCCCCGGGGACCGCGATGAAGATCATGACCGGAGCACCGGTGCCGCTCGATGCGGACACCATCGTTCCGTACGAGAACACCGATCGTGGCGAGACGGATGTCAAGGTCTTCGTGGCGAGCCCAGCAGGTCAGCACATCCGTCGAATTGGCGAGGACATCAAAGCCGGCACTCAGCTGCTTAGAGTTGGTGATCATCTGGGCCCGCGCGACATCGGGGTACTCGCGGGCATCGGCCTCGACAAGGTGCTGGTCCGGCCGCGACCACGAGTTGTCGTGATCTCCACTGGATCCGAGCTTGTCGATCCCGGGCTCGAACTAACCAACGACCAGCAGATCTTCGATTCGAACTCCTACATGTTGGCGGCTGCTGCCAAAGCCACAGGCGTCCAGGTCTTCCGAGTCGGCCAGGTTAGTGATGATCGAAATGAGCTCAAGCGTCTGATTGCTGATCAATTGCTGCGTGCCGACCTGATCTTGACTACTGGCGGCGTCAGTCAAGGTGACTTCGACATTGTGAAGGCTGTGATGCCCGAGATGGGTCCGTGCGACTTCGCGCAGGTCGCCATGCAGCCTGGCAAGCCGCAGGGCTTTGGCTTGATCGGCTTTGATCGAGTGCCGATGATCATGCTCCCGGGCAACCCGGTGAGCGCCTTCGTGTCATTCGAAGCATTCGTGCGGCCGGTCATCCGCAAGCTGATGGGAGTGCGGCCCTATGTGCGGCGAGTGGTGAGATGCCAAGCGGCGCACGACATGACGTCCATTCCAGGTCGCACGCAGTTGGCCCGCGGCATTGTCAACTTCGATCCGTTCGGTGCTGCTCGCCAGGTCGAACTTGCTGGTGGACACGGCTCCCACCTACTCGCCGATCTTGCCCGATCGAACGCCTTGGTGATCTTGCCCGAAGAGGTCGAGTTCGTTGCAGCCGGGCAGGATGTCGACGCGTGGCTGCTTGACGAGTCGCCGGGATGACTCAGGGGCAGCCGTGAGCGAAGATCGTTTCCCGCATCTCAGCGCCACCGGCGACGCCCGAATGGTTGACGTTTCCGACAAGGCGGTGACTGCTCGTTCTGCGACCGCGGCAGGGCGAGTGCTCCTGAGCGCTGATTGTGTCGCAGCCCTACGGGACGGCTCAGTGCCGAAAGGCGATGCGCTCGCGGTGGCCAGGATCGCGGGTATCCAAGCGGCGAAGAAGACTCCCGATCTCATCCCGCTGTGCCACCCATTGTTTATCAGTGGAGTCGATGTCACAGCTGAGGTGATCGACGAGGGCGTGGAGATCACTGCGACGGTCAAGACAACTGAACGGACTGGGGTAGAGATGGAGGCGCTGACCGCGGTTGCTGTCGCCGGGCTTGCGGTGATCGACATGATCAAGGCGATTGATCGCGCCGCGGTGATCAGCGACGTACGCGTGTTGTCCAAGTCCGGAGGTCGCCGCGGTGAGTGGTCTCGTGAGGACGGCTCGTGATCGACAGTGCACTCGTGATCACTATCTCGACACGAGCGGCTGCTGGTGTCTACCCCGACAAGTCGGGGCCCATCATCGCGTCTGCTCTTGAAGATCTTGGTTTTACCGTTGGGGATCCCATTGTTGTGCCCGACGGAGACGCGGTCGGTGCTGCGTTGCGCGATGCGGTGACGGCTGGCCATGCAGTGGTGATCACTACCGGAGGCACCGGACTGAATCCTCGAGACCACACGCCAGAGCAGACCATGGGCGTGGTCGAGCGGGAGGTTCCACAACTTGCGGCGGCGATCGCCCGGTACGGCGTTGATCATGGCGTGCCGACGGCGGTGCTGAGCCGGGGGGTCGTGGGCGTTGCCGATCGCACCTTAATCGTGAACCTGCCGGGGTCAAGTGGCGGCGCCCGAGACGGTATGGCTGTGCTGGGCCCAGTACTGATGCACGCGGTAAGCCAACTGCGAGGTGGAGACCACTGAGATGGCCAGCCTGGAGCAGCCGCCGCAGGGACTGCCGGCGATCGGTGGCTTCGGTCGCCACCACTGGCCGGTCACTCTGCGGCATGGTGCGGTCATCCTCGCGCCACTGCGCCATCGAGACCGCGCGGCCTGGGAGCGCGTACGCCGCGAGAATGCGAGTTGGCTGCGACCGTGGGAGGCAACCCTCCCACCAGGCTCACAGATCGGCCCATCCACGTACGCAGGGCTGGTGCGCTCGGTAAGTCGTCAGGCCCGTGAGGGACGGATGCTCCCGTGGCTGGTGCTCTACGACGATGCGTCGAACCGCTCGAAGCCGCGCCTGGCGGGGCAGCTGACCGTGAGTGGGATCGTCGGTGGCTCGGCATCCTGGGGCCAGATTGGCTACTGGATCGACGAGAGGCTGGCGGGACGCGGCATCATCCCGACCGCTGTGGCCCTGGCCGTCGACTACTGCTTCCAGGTCATGTCGCTGCATCGCATCGAGATCGCGATCAGACCCGAGAACACAAAGAGCCTTCGGGTGGTCGCCAAGCTGGGGTTCCGGCCCGAGGGCCTACGGCCGCGCTATCTGCACATCGATGGCGACTGGCGAGATCACCTGGTCTTCGCACTAAATGCGGAGGAGGTTCCAGAGGGGTTGATGCAGCGATGGGCGAACCTCCGTCAGCACTGACCACATGCGTCACATCCGTTTCTTGCGACACACCGCTCAAGATCACCTGAGGAGCCTGGCCGGCCCCGTACCGTCTGGGTGTGGGGACGACCGGCGTAATTTTCGCTGCCATCGCAGTTGCGTGGCTGGCGTATCTCGTGCCGCATTTCGTACGCCGCCGGGACGACGATGAGCTGGGGGAGGATTCCGATCCGGCTGATCGGTTCTCAGATTCGATGCGCATCGTTCGTTATGGCACTGCTCCGCTTCTTGATCAAGACCTCGAGGAGATCGCGTCCTTCGAGGTGTCAACCCCTCAAACCCGGCACGCTGCGGTCAACGATCTTCGTCGGCTGGAACGGCTTGCCGCCTCGAGACGGCGCCGCGTGCTGCTGGTGTTGATGGCAGCGCTGAGTGCCGTGATTGGCTTGTGCGCAGCGCATCTCATCCCGTGGTGGAGTACCGCCCTCCCTGGAGGGTTGCTGCTGATCTTCATCGTGGTCGCGCGGATCAGTGTTCGCGCCATGCTGAGACGACTCGATGGTCGCTATCAAGAGATTCGCCACGGCAATAACGAGTCGACCATCTTTCTCAGCAGAAAGGACTTCGCGAAGAGCGGGATAGCGGCTCAAGCCGCGAGTGGCGCGACCGACATGGCGGCAAAGCCTGGGGCGCTGTGGGATCCCATTCCGATCACGATGCCAACCTATGTTTCCAAGCCGCTGGCGCCTCGGACGGTTCGCACGATCGACCTGTCTGGCCCGGGAGTGTCGTCCGCGGCACGGCATGAGGGGCCGGTTACGGCGGACGCGCGGGGCTCTGCCACTGAGCCCCCTACAGCAGAAGCCGGCGGCGAAGCGCCCAAGATCGCCTCCGCCTGACGGTGGTAAGGTCTCGGTGCTGATCGGCCCACCCCGATCCGCGGGGCTATGGCGCAGCCGGTAGCGCGTCTCGTTCGCAACGAGAAGGTCAGGGGTTCGAGTCCCCTTAGCTCCACCATTGTGATGAGTCGAGACATCGTTCATATCTGAGTCGAGTCATCGTTCATATTGCGTGGCCATCTGCCGGGTGGTTTGTGTTGGTTGCGCCAGTAGCTGCGGTCGGGGTCGATGGTGTGTTCGCTGAGGACTTCGCCGGTGTTTCGGTGGATCACTGTGACGGTGTCGGCGTCGATGAGGATGGTCACCGCCTGACCTTTGTGGGCGGCGCCGACGCCGAGGTGGTGCATGCGGCTGGCGCGGCGAAGGCTGATCTTGCCGAGGCGGTCGACGTGGTCGGTGCGGATCCGGTAGTGCGGATTGCTGCGTTGAGCGGCTGGGGCGGCCTTGATGGTGGCGCCGTAGGCCTGGGCCGGGGTGGCGTCATGGAGCGCACGATGGGTCCGAGTCTGGTTGTAGATGTGGGTGAAGGTGTCCAGCTGGGTTTGCAGCTCGGCCACGGTGGCGGCGGCTGGCTGGGCGGCGAGCCAGCGCTTCAAAGTCTGGTGGAAGCGTTCGATCTTGCCTTGGGTCTGGGGATGGCCGGGATGGCCGTTCTTTTGGGTGATGCCGAGGCTGGCGAGCAGGTATTCGAAGCCGTTGCGCCCGCCGGTGAAGCGGGAGGTGTAGACCGAGCCATTGTCAGTGAGGGTGGATTGTGGCAAGCCGTAACGCTCGACGATGTTCAGGAAGGTGCTGATCACGGTTTGGCCGGTGATGCGTCGGTAGGCGCGGCTGGTGAGCAGGTAGCGGGAGTGGTCATCGAGCCAGTTGATGATCTCCACGCCGGTGCCGTCGGCTAGCTGCCAGTGGGTGAAGTCGGACTGCCAGCACTCGTTGGGCTGGTCGGCTTGGAATCGCCGATAGGAGCTTTTAGGCCGCTTCTTCGGTTCCGGGGTGATCAAGCCGGCGGCGGTCAGGATGCGGCGGATCGTGGAGAACGCTGGGGCTTGTAGGCCTTCTTGCTGCAGCCGTGCCGCAATCGAAACCGGGCCGTGGTCTAGGCCCGCGGCGTGCAGCTCGCACCGCAGCGTGCAGATCCGCTCCCGAAGCGCAGCAGCGACAGCCCGGGAATTGCTGTGTGGGCGGCGGGATCGGGCCTCCACCGCCTCCCAGCCGCAGGTCTGGTAGCGGGTCACCAAGGTGTGCACCCAGCGCCACGAGACTTGATATCGGTGTGCTGCTTCTGCCTTGCTGAGATGCTGCTGTACCACCGACAAGACGATGACCCGCTCAGTTACGTCCAGGCATGTGGTGTGCGAGTTAGTCGTCGATGAGCGTGGCGTCGTGATGTGAAGCGGCCATCGCGTGATCTTGTTTGAAGTCCTCTCACAGATCTCAGACAAGGAGCACGACGATGACCGCAAC
>Ga0307278_10001213_pt1 | contig 12823 bp, 12 predicted proteins | sample ER_DNA_117_FD_194482 | JGI IMG/M metagenome (GOLD analysis project Ga0307278, IMG submission 194482) | Bulk soil microbial communities from the East River watershed near Crested Butte, Colorado, United States - ER_DNA_117 | ecosystem: Environmental > Terrestrial > Soil > Floodplain | place... | reverse complement strand
CGAGCCCTTGCCGTGGACGACCTCGTCGTGGCTGATGGGCAGGATGAAGTTCTCGCTGAAGGCGTAGATGAGCGAGAAGGTCAGCTGGTGGTGGTGGAAGCGGCGGTAGATCGGGTCCTTGGAGATGTACTGCAGGCTGTCGTGCATCCAGCCCATGTTCCACTTGAACCCGAAGCCGAGCCCGCCCAGGTAGACGGGCCGCGACACGCTCGGCCAGGCGGTCGACTCCTCGGCGACGGTCATCGCCCCCGGGTGCTCCTGGTAGGTGACGACGTTGAAGTCCTTGAGGAAGCGGACGGCGTCCAGGTCCTCGTTGCCGCCGTACTCGTTGGGGACCCACTCGCCCTCGTCGCGGGAGTAGTCCAGGTAGAGCATGGAGGCGACCGCGTCCACCCGCAGGCCGTCGACGTGGAACTCCTCCAGCCAGTAGAGGGCGTTGGCGGTCAGGAAGTTGCGGACCTCGTTGCGGCCGAAGTTGAACACCAGCGAGCCCCAGTCGGGGTGCTCGCCCCGGCGCGGGTCATCGTGCTCGTACAGGGCGGTGCCGTCGAAGCGGGCCAGGGCGAAGGCGTCCTTGGGGAAGTGCGCCGGCACCCAGTCGACCAGCACCCCGATGCCCCGCTGGTGCAGCTTGTCGATCAGGTGGCGCAGGTCGTCGGGGCTGCCGAAGCGGGCCGTTGGCGCGTAGTAGGCCGACACCTGGTAGCCCCAGGAGGGGGCGTAGGGGTGCTCGGCCACCGGCATGAACTCCACGTGGGTGAAGCCGAGGTCGGCCACGTAGTCGGGGAGCTGCTCGGCCAGCTCCCGGTAGGACAGCCCGTGGCGCCAGGAGCCGAGGTGGACCTCGTAGATCGACATCGGCGACTCGAGGTGGTTGCGGCCCTCGCGCTCGGCGATCCAGTCGGCGTCGTCCCAGCTGTAGGTGGAGCTGTAGACGACGCTGGCCGTTTTGGGCGGCTCCTCGGCCGCGAACGCCACCGGGTCGGCCTTGAGGGTGAGCGCCCCCGAGGGGGTGACCAGCTCGTACTTGTACCTGGCGCCGACGCCGACCCCGGGCAGGAACAGCTCCCAGATGCCCGAGGAGCCGAGCGCCCGCATCGGGTGCAGCCGGCCGTCCCAGGAGTTGAAGTCGCCCACCACCCGGACCGCGCGGGCGTTGGGGGCCCAGACGGCGAAGGCGGTCCCGGCCACCCCGTCGACCGTCTGGGTGTGCGCCCCCAGGCGCTGCCACAGCCGCTCGTGGCGGCCCTCGCCCAGCAGGTACTGGTCGAGCTCGCCGATGGTCGGCCAGAACCGGTAGGGGTCGTCGATGGTGAAGCTGCCCGAGGGGTAGGTCACCTCCAGCCGGTAGGCCTTGGGCGGCGCGTCGGCGTCGAGGGTGCCCTCGAACAGGCCGGCCGGGTGGACCTGGTCCAGCTTCACCCGCTCGACCCGACCCTCCGGGATCAGGGCGGCCACCGCGGTGGCGTCGGGGCGGAAGGCGCGGAGGACCACCTTGCCGTCCTCGGTGTGGGCACCGAGCAGGCGGTGGGGCTCGTGGTGCTCCCCGCGGACCAGGCGGTCGATCTCGTCGGTCGTCATGGGCTCGCTCCCAGCAGGCGTCGGATGCCACCGAGGGGGATCTGCAACCACGGCGGTCGGTGTCTGGCCTCGTACATGACCTCGTACACGGCCTTGTCGAGCTCGAAGGCCCGCAGCAGCAGCTCGTGGTCGCCGCCGGCGGCCGGGCCGCCGTCGCCGGCCACGGCCCGGTAGCCGTCGAGGAAGGCGGCCCGGTTGGCCTCGATCCAGGCCCCCGCCGGCCCCTCGAACCGGGCCAGCTCCTCGCGGCTGGGGCCGGGCACGTCCGGGTCCTCCCCCAGCACCAGCGGGGAGAAGGCGGCGTAATCGAAGGAGCGGAGCATCCCGGCCACGTCCTGGAGCGGGCTGGCCAGCCGCCGCCGCTCCTCCAGGCTGCGGGCCGGCTCCCCCTCGAAGTCGATCGCGATCCACCCGTTGTCGGCCTTGAGCACCTGGCCGAGATGGTAGTCGCCGTGGATGCGCTGCAGGTAGCGGCTGCCGCCGCCGGCCGCCTCGGCCTTGGTGTAGACCTCCTCGATGGCCTCGCGCTGGCCGGCCAGCTCCGGCACCAGCGCGGTCACCTGGGTGAGCTGGCCGAGCAGGCGGGCGCCGAGCCGGCGCAGGTCGGGCTGGCCCTCGGCCACCTTGGGCAGGGCCGAGGCCATGGCCGCGTGCAGCTGGGCGGTGAGCCGGCCCAGCGCCTCCGCGTCCTCGGCGAAGTTGCCCGGGTCGCCGCCGGCGGACTCGTAGTGGTCGGCGACCCGCTCGGTGGCCAGCCTCCAGCCGTCGACGCTGCCGGGGTAGTAGCGCTGGAGGATGCCGAGGGTCGAGCCCAGGCCCTCGATCCAGCCGAGCGGGGCCGCACAGGCCGCGAACCCGGCCCCGGCCAGCGCCCTGGTCACCTCCAGCTCCGGGTTCTCGCCCGGCTCCAGCAGCCGGAACAGCTTGAGGATGAGCCGGTTGCCGAAGACCAGGGAGGAGTTGGACTGCTCGGCGCCGACCAGCCTGCCCGGCCCCCGCAGGGTCTCGGTCCACTCCGGCATGCGGTAGAAGCGCAGCTCCTCGACGTTCGCCGCCCGCGAGAGCAGGTCCAGGTAGACGCCGCCGAGCCGCTCGTCGCGGGCGGCGTCGTAGAACGGCCCCCCGGTCGGTCCCTTGGTCTCGTAGATCACCGCGTCCGGGACCCGGTCGGTGAGCTGCCTGGCCTCCAGCCCGCGGTCGTGGCCGACCGGCACGTGGTAGCGCTCGACCCCGCCGTCGGCGTAGGCGACGGCCGCCACCACCGCCGACAGGCTGGGCAGGGCGGTGCGCAGCGGCACCGAGCTCTCGACCCGGACCTCGGCGACGACCCGGCCCTTGCCCGCGAACCACCGCTGGGTGGGCAGGAACTCGGCCAGGGCCGCCTCCAGCTCCGTCACGGTGGCTACCTGCGACGGACGTGGAGCACGTGCGCCGGCTCCCAGTGCGGGTCGAGGCGGACCCAGTTCGTGGACCCGTGCCAGGTCCATGTCTGGCCGGTGAGCTCGTCGTGGACGTCGTAGGCGCCGGTCTCCCAGTCCAGGCCGAGGGCCGGCATCCACAGGTGGACGAAGCAGTCGCGGGTCTCGTGCGGGTTCAGGTTGACCAGCACCAGCACCGCGTCCTCGCCGGTCTGCTTGGAGAAGGCGAGGACGTCGGGCGAGTCGGCCAGGTGGAAGCGGAGGTTGCGCAGCCAGTGCAGGGACAGATGCGCCCGGCGGACCTCGTTGAGCCTGCCCAGGTAGCCGGCCAGCGACGGCTGCGACCAGGTCCGCGGGCGGTACTGGTACTTCTCGGAGTCCAGGTACTCCTCGGAGCCGGGCCGGACCGCCTGGTGCTCGTACAGCTCGTAGCCGGAGTAGACGCCCCAGCTGGGCGACAGCATGGAGGCCAGCACGGCCCGGATCTTGAACGCCGCCGGCCCCCCGTACTGGAGGTAGGCGTGGAGGATGTCGGGGGTGTTGACGAAGAAGTTGGGCCGCATGTACTCGGCCGAGGCCGAGTGGGCGAGCTCGTTGCAGTACTCCTCCAGCTCCTCCTTGGCGTTGCGCCAGGTGAAGTACGTGTAGGACTGGGTGAAGCCGATCTTGGCCAGGGCCCGCATCATCGGCGGCCTGGTGAACGCCTCGGCCAGGAACACCACGTCCGGGTGCTCGGCCTTGACGGCCGCGATCAGCCACTCCCAGAACCGCACCGGCTTGGTGTGGGGGTTGTCGACCCGGAAGATCCGCACCCCGTGGGCGATCCAGTGGTCCAGCACCGCCTTGCAGGCCGCGTGCAGGCCCTCGGCGTCGGGGCTGTCGAAGTTCAGCGGGTAGATGTCCTGGTACACCTTGGGCGGGTTCTCGGCGTAGGCGATCGAGCCGTCGGGCCGCATGCGGAACCAGTCCGGGTGGTCCTTGACCCAGGGGTGGTCGGGCGAGCACTGCAGGGCGTAGTCGAGGGCGACCTCCATGCCCAGCTCGCCGGCCCTGGCCACGAAGGCGTCGAAGTCGTCGATGGTGCCGAGGTCGGGATGGACGGCGTCGTGGCCGCCGGCCTCCGACCCGATCGCCCACGGGCTGCCCGGGTCGTCGGGGCCAGGGTCGAGGGTGTTGTTGGGGCCCTTGCGGTGGGTGTGGCCGATGGGGTGGATCGGGGGCAGGTAGACGACGTCGAAGCCCATGGCGGCGACCGCCGGGAGCCGCTCGGCCGCCTGCTTGAGGGTGCCGCTGGTGGTGGACGTGGCCCCCTCGGAGCGGGGGAAGAGCTCGTACCAGGCGCCGTAGAGGGCGCGGGGCCGGTCGACCCAGATGCCGAGGCGCTTGGAGCGGGTGGCGTCCTTGGGCGGGTTCCGCTCCAGCAGCTCGACCACGGAGGCGTCGTAGGCGGCGGCCAGCCGCTCGGCCGGGTCGGCGTCGGCGCGGCGCAGCCCGGCGGCGGCCTCGTTGAGCAGCTCGCGCCCGGCGGCCGGCACCCAGGCGATCGCCGCCTCCAGCAGGAGGGCGCCCTCCTCGAGCTCCAGGCCGATGTCGCGGCCGGCGTCGAGCTTCTTCTGGGTGCCGGTGCGCCAGGTGGCGACCTCGTCGGTCCAGGCCTCGACCGTGAACGACCAGGCGCCCGAGCGGGGCAGGGTCAGCTCGCCCTGCCACTGGTGCAGGCCGTGGTTGACCTCGACCAGGGGGATCAGCTGGCCCCTGCGGTCGCCCGGCCCGGAGAGGCGCACGGCCGCGGCCACGACCTCGTTGTGGCCGTCGCGGAAGATGGTCGCCGAGACCGGGATCGTCTCGCCGGCGACCGCCCTGGCGGTGAACTGCCCGCAGTCGACCTGGGGACGGATGTCCTCGATCACGATGCGCCCGATCATGGGAAGCACGCTACCACTCGGGCGCGGCAGGGTCAGCCGGCGCGTGACGGTCCGGCGCAGCGGTCAGTGCCCCGTGGGGGCCCGGCGTCGGGTGAGCGCACGCGCACCCGCCCGCGGCCCCCCCTGGCCCCCACGAGGGCCTGCTCCGGTACCGGTCCCGGAGCCATTCGCAGTCTTTCTGCTCGCAACCATCCTGGCAAGGAGCATCTCTGGGCCACCTGCAATGCCTACGCAGGTCGTGGAACGAGCGGGGGACGCGCCATGGTGGACGCTTGCCAGGCGCCGAGGCGCCCGGTAGCCCAGCCGGGCCACGGCCGCGGTTCGTTACAGTGGCCCGGTGGACCTCGCCGTCGTCCTGACCACGTTCGTGGTGATCTTCCCGGCCGAGCTTCCCGACAAGTCGCTGTTCGCCTCGCTGGTTCTCGGGACCCGCTTCCGGCCCCTGCCGGTGTTCTGCGGGGTCGCCGCCGCCTTCGCCGTGCACGTGCTGATCGCGGTGACCATCGGCGGGGTGTTCGCTCTGCTCCCCGAGCGCCTGGTCCTGTTCGTGGCCGCGGCCCTGTTCGCCGGCGGCTCGGCCCTGCTCCTGCTGGGCCGGGAGGACCACGCGGACGCCGCCGAGACCCCCCGGACCATGGCCGACCAGCGTCCGGTGCGGGTCGCCCTCGCCTCCTTCGGCGTCGTCTTCCTCGGCGAGTGGGGCGACATCACCCAGATCACCACGGCCAACCTGGCCGCCAGGTACCGCGACCCGTTCAGCGTCGGGATCGGCGCCCTCCTCGCCCTCTGGTCGGTGTCCGCCCTCGCCCTGACGGTGGGGCGCGGCCTGGTCCGGCGGGTACCGGCCCGCCTGGTCCGCCGGCTGACCGGGTTGGTGCTGGCCGTGCTGGCGGCCGCGACCCTGGTCGAGGCCGTCCGCGCCTAAGCGTCGGCCGGGACCTTCGCCGTCGTGGTGGGCCGGTATCGGACGTTCACGGCCGACTCCGGGTCGCCTCCGCCGACCCGGTGGAGGCGGATCGGCGCACCGCCGGGGTTGTCGTACAGCCGGATGCCCTCGCCGAGCAGGACCGGTGCGATGTGGAGGTCGATCTCGTCGATCAGGCCCAGCTCGAGCAGCTGGCGGCCGATGGTCGGCGAGAACACCTCGAGGTTCTTGCCGCCGGCCGCCGCCAGCCCGATCCGCACCGCCTCGGCCGGGTCGCAGCTCAGGAACGTGACCCCGTCGGCGGGCGTCGCGTCCTCGGGGTGGTGGGTGAGCACGAAGACCGGTCCGTCCCAGGCGCCGCCGTACACGCTCTTGGCGTCCGGGAAGTGGTCCCAACCGTTCCGGCCTCCCAGGACGGCGCCCGTGGTCTGGACGTACTCCTCGACCAGGCCCGGCCGGAACGAGACCCCGGTCATCCAGTCCATCTCGTGGTTCGGGCCGGCCACGAACCCGTCGAGGGACATCGTGAAGTGCCAGAGGACCTTCCCTCCGGCGGTCTGCGGCTCGGTGTCGTTCATTGGTCGCCTCCGCGATCTGCTAGCGGTTCGCCATCGGTGGACCCACGCTACGTCAGGGAGCCGCTCGCCGGCTCGGACCCGGCACGCTCCCGGATGGCCGCTTGCGCGGGCCGCCCCGGCAGGGCAGGCTGGGGCCGGAATGGTCCCCCTTCTGCTGGTCTGGAACCGCGCCCTCGACTACGGGCGCGTGGTCACCTGCGGCTGTCCTGGGACCCGGGAGCCGAGCTAGCCGAGGTACGCCGCTCCCGGGTCCGCCGCCGCCCGGTGCCGCACCGGACCCCATCCTCGGCCCCTACCGCCCCATCGCAAGGAGGGACCATGACGGTCACCGACGAGCTGCTCCGCAACAACGCCGACTTCGCCGGCTCCTTCAGCAAGGGCGACCTGCCGATGCCGCCCGGCAAGGGCCTGGCCGTGGTCGCCTGCATGGACGCCCGCCTCAACGTGTACGCCCTGCTGGGGCTGGAGGAGGGCGAGGCCCACGTCATCCGCAACGCCGGCGGCGTCGTCACCGAGGACGTGATCCGCTCCCTGGCCATCTCCCAGCGCCTGCTCGGGACCAGCGAGATCGTCCTGGTCCACCACACCGACTGCGGCATGCTGACCTTCACCGACGACCAGGTGAAGGCCGACATCGAGGCCGACACCGGGCTGCGCCCCCATTTCGCCCTCGAGGCGTTCTCCGACCTGGAGCGCGACGTCCGCCAGTCGATCGCCCGCATCAAGGCCAGCCCGTTCGTGCCCAGCAGGGACTCGGTGCGCGGCTTCATCTTCGACGTCACCACCGGCCGGCTCCAGGAGGTCACCTGAGCACCCCGGCACGCCTCAGGCGTCGCGGCGGCGCAGCCGCCAGGCGGCGAGCGCCAGCACCACGGCGATGTAGAGGCAGAACAGCCCGAACCCGCTCCAGGGCGCGAGCGACGCCGGGTCGGGCTGCACCGCGGTCACGGCCACGCCGGCCGGCACCGGCAGGTACGGGTAGAGGTGGTCCGACCAGGCGGCGGGCAGGGTGCCGACCAGCAGCTGGGGGCCGAACAGGACGCCGAACAGCCCGGCGATCGCCCCGGCGGTGCTGCGCAGCAGCGCGCCAAGGCCGAGCCCCAGCAGGCCGACGGCGCCGAGGTAGAGCCCGCTGCCGACCACCGCCCTGGCGACGCCCGGGTGGCCGAAGGGGATGTCGAGGTGCTCGGCCGAGAGGATCGACTGGCCGATCAGGAACGCCGCCAGGGCCGCGGGGAGGCACAGGGCGAAGGTGACCAGGCCGAGCACGACCGCCTTGCCCCACAGCACCGGCAGCCGCCGCGGGACCGCGGCGAAGCTGACCCGGATGGTGCCGGTGGCGTACTCGCCGGCGACCAGCAGCACCCCGAGGACGCCGATGGCCAGCTCGGCCAGCTGGACGCCGGTGAGGCTGACCGCGGTCGCGTCGAAGCTGGCCGGGTCGCTGGGCGGCCGGGTCACCCGCAGCAGGGAGTACAGCGCACCGAACCCGACGATCAACGCGAGGGTCGCCAGCAGCGACCAGGCGGTCGAGGGCTGCGAGCGCAGCTTGGTCCATTCCGAGCGGATCACCCGGGCCTGGGTCACCCGCTGGGCCGCGGGGCCGGCCGGCCGGGCCGGGCTCGGAGGCGAGGTCGTGGTCATTGCCGTGCTCCTCTCGGCTCCGGGGCGCGGAACTCGACCGCGTCCCTGGTCATGTCGATGAACGCCTCCTCCAGGGAGGCCTGCTGGGCGGTCAGCTCCAGCAGCGTGATGCCGGCGGCGCCGGCCAGCCGCCCGACCTCGTCGGTGCTGAGGCCGGACACGGCCAGGGCGCCGTCGTCGGCTCCCGAGACCGCCACCTGCCGGGAGCGGAGCAGGGCCTCGAGGGCGGCGGGGTCGGTGCTGCGCACCCGGACCAGGCTGGGGGCGGCCCCGGCGATGAGCTCCCCCATGCCGGTGTCGGCGATCAGCCGCCCCCGGCCGATGACGATCAGGTGCTGGGCGGTCATGGCCATCTCGCTCATCAGGTGCGAGGAGACGAAGACGGTCCGCCCCTCGGCGGCCAGCCCCCGCAGCAGCGACCGGATCCAGCGGATCCCCTCGGTGTCCAGGCCGTTGACCGGCTCGTCGAGGATCACCGTGCGGGGGTCGCCGAGCAGCGCCGCCGCGATCCCCAGGCGCTGGCCCATGCCGAGCGAGAAGCCGCCGGCCCGCTTGCGGGCCACGCCTTCCAGCCCCACCGCCTCGACCACCTCGTCCACCCGGGAGCGCCGGATGCCGCAGGTCTGGGCGAGCGCCAGCAGGTGGTTGTAGGCGCTGCGGCCGGGGTGGACCGCCCGGGCGTCCAGCAGGGCGCCCGCCTCGTGCAGGGGCGCGGCGTGCTCCCGGTAGGGCCGGCCGTTGACCGTCACCGACCCGCTGGTGGGGGCGTCCAGCCCCAGGATCATCCGCATGGTGGTCGACTTCCCGGCCCCGTTGGGCCCCAGGAAGCCCGTCACCACGCCCGGCCGCACCGTGAAGGTCAGGCCGTCGACGGCGAGCTTGCCGCCGTACCGCTTGGTCAGCCCGTGGGCTTCGATCATCTCCCGTCGCCTCCTTCCGTGACCGCACCAGGCTGCCCCGGCCGGGCCGGGCCGTCGCTGGGGCACGCGGCGGCTCCGGGGTGGGGTTTTCCTCACCCCGGCGGCGGGCGGGCCTCATGGCCGCCGCCCCCGGCGACGGTTACCGTGACGCCATGACCTGGATGAAGACGGCACGCGACTGGCGGCCGACCGTGCACGCCCTGGCCGGGCTGGCCGCCGGGGCCCTCACCGGCACCGTGCTCGGGGGGCTGGTCCTCGGCTGGCTGGCCGCGATCTGGAGCCTGGTCGACGGCCCGACCGGCGCCTGGGAGCTGGCCGTGTTCTACGTGGTCGTGGCCCTGGCCGGCCCGGTGCTGCTGCTCTGGGGCGTGCAGGCCCTCGGTGCGCTCCAGCGGGCGAGGTTCCGGGCGGTGCTCGGGGTCGAGATCGCGACCCTGCCCGCGGCCGGCGGCTCCTGGCCGCTGCGGGCCTGGCGCGCCCCGGCGACCTGGCGCCGGCTCGGCTACCACCTGCTGGCCATGGTCGGCGGGACGGCCGGGGGCTTGCTGGTCGCGGCCTGCTGGTCGGCGCCGCTGCTGGCCGTCGCCTACCTGGCCGGCCGCCGGGGGGACGGCCCGGGAGCGACCGCCGGCCTCGGCCTGGCCGTCCTGTTGGCGGCCGTGCTGGCCGGGGCCATGCTGCTGGCCGCGCCGAGGGTGGCCAGGGCCGTGGCCGAGGCCGACGAGGCCGCGGCCACGGCCCTGCTCGGTCCCAGCCGCGGCGAGGAGCTGGCCCTGCGGGTCGAGTCGCTGGCCCGCAGCCGGGCCGAGATCGTCGCCGCCACCGACGCCGAGCGCCGCCGCATCGAGCGCGACCTCCACGACGGCGCCCAGCGCCGGCTGGTCGCCCTGGCCATGCACCTGGGCATGGCCAGGGCCAGCCTCACCGACGCGCCCGAGCCGGTCCGCCAGGTCATCGAGCAGGCCCACGACGAGGCCACCGAGGCCCTGGCCGAGCTGCGCCAGCTGGTCCGCGGCCTGCACCCGGCCGTGCTCGACGACCGCGGCCTTGACGCCGCCCTTTCGGGGATCGCCGCCGGCGCGCCCCTGCCGGTGCGGCTGCGGGTCGACGTGCCCGGCCGCTGCGCCCCGGGGGTCGAGGCGGTCGCCTACTTCGTCGTCTCCGAGGCGCTCACCAACGTGGCCAAGCACGCCGGGGCCACCCGCGCCGAGGTCACCGTCGAACGGACCGGCGACCGGCTGCGCGTCGTGGTCGGCGACGACGGCCGCGGCGGCGCCACCCTCGACCCCGGCGGGCCGGCGGCCGACGGCGGCACCGGGCTGCGCGGGCTGGCCCAGCGGGCGGCCGCGGTCGACGGCACCCTCACCGTCGACAGCCCGCCCGGCGGGCCGACGGCGATCACCGTGGAGCTGCCGTGCGGGTCGTGATCGCCGAGGACTCGGTCCTGCTCCAGGCCGGGCTGACCAAGCTGCTCGGCGACGGCGGCTTCGAGGTGGTCGACGCCGTTGGCGACGCCGAGTCGCTGCTGCGGGCCGTCGGCGAGCACCGCCCCGACGTGGCCGTGGTCGACGTGCGGATGCCCCCGACCCACACCGACGAGGGCATCCGGGCCGCCCTGGTCATCGGCCGCCAGTACCCGGAGGTGGCCGTGCTGGTGCTGTCCCAGTACGTCGAGGAGCGCTACGCCACCGACCTGCTGTCGGAGCGGACCAGCGCCGTCGGGTACCTGCTCAAGGACCGGGTCGCCCCGCCCTCGACCCCGAGGTGGTGGCGCAACTGCTCGTCCGCCGCCGCGCCGACCCCCTTGACCGCCTCACCCCCCGCGAGCTCCAGGTCCTCAAGCTGATGGCCGAGGGCCGCTCCAACAACGGCATCACCGAGGCCCTGCGGGTCAGCCCCAGCGCGGTCGAGAAGTACGTCAGCAACATCTTCGCCAAGCTGGAGCTGCCCCCCACCGACACCGACCACCGCCGGGTCCTGGCCGTGCTGAAGTTCCTGGGCGCCTAGTGCCGCGTCGGGCACGTCTGCGCGACATGCCGGCCGGGTACCTCAGCCGCCGGTCCCGGCTCGCCGAGGACAGCACCCCAGACCACGACGTCAGGAGGGACCATGACCGGCTCGCCCACCCAGGGCATCAAGACCGTGCTCCATCCCGTCTCCGACCTGGCCGCGGCCAAGGCAGTGTACGCCGCCCTGCTCGGCACCCCACCCCAGACCGACGAGCCCTACTACGTCGGCTTCGAGGCCGCCGGCCAGCAGATCGGGCTGGTGCCGGCCCGTGGACCCCAGGCCATGACCTCGCCGGTGGCCTACTGGCACGTGGCCGACATCGAGGCCAAGCTGGCCGAGGTGACCGCCGCCGGTGCCACCGTGAAGGAGCCCGCCCACGACGTCGGCGGCGGCCGCCTTGTGGCCACCGTCACCGACCCCGACGGCAACGTCCTGGGGCTGCTCCAGGACCGCTGAGGCGGCACTAGCCCGGGAGCGGGTGGGCGGCGAAGAACGCCCAGACGATCTCCGCGAACGGCCGGCCCGCGATGGTGCGGGGCGCCTGGTGGTCGCCGCCGTTCATGCGGTAGTGGACGATCTCGGCGCCGTCGCGGCAGCCGCTCCAACGGACCCCGGTCGCCTCGGGCGTGTCGAAGAACACGTCCGGGTCGCCGGGGCAGCCGTCGCGGACCACCCACTCGCCCAGCCAGGTGGGCACGGGCGGCATGGGCAGGGGCCACTCGACCGTCGGGGTCCGGCCGTTGTAGGGCACGACCACGTCGTCGGTGCCGTGGATGTCCAGCAGCGGGACCGGCCGCGACGGCCGGCACCTCCCGGCTCGCGGTAGAGGGCACCCGAGACGACCGCCACCGAGGCCACCCGGCCGGCCAGGTCGCAGGCCATCTCGGCGGCCACCCCGCCTCCGGCCGAGAAGCCGGCCGCGGCGATCCGGGCCGGGTCGACGCAGAGGCGGCGCTGGAGGTCGTCGAGCAGGTCGGCCACGAAGCGCAGGTCGTCGACCCCGGCCTCGACCCGGCCGGCGGCGGCCCAGAACGGCCGGCCGGCGCCGACCGCCAGGCCCTGCGGGTAGACGGCCAGGAAGCCGCGGCGGTCGCCCAGCTCGGACAGGCCGGAGACGTCGTCGAGGTCGGCGGCGCTGCCGCCGTTGCCGTGGAGCAGCAGCACGGCCGGGACGGCTCGGCCCGGCCGGTAGCCGGCGGGCACGTGCAGCGGGTAGGTCCGCCGGGTCGACCCGGCCGAGGTGGCCGGGTCGGCCTTGATCTCCAGGTCGACCGAGCGGCCGGGCCGGGCCGGCGGGGGCCGGCCGCAGCCGCTGCTGTCGACCCGGCGGCCCGGGTCGCGGGCCACCTTGGCCACCGGTGGCGACGGCAGCGCCCCGGTGAAGGTGGCGGTCGCGGCCGCCGGCGGGTCGTGCCGGTACTCGAGGCGCCCCTGCGGCCCCGACGGCCCGCCCAGCCGGTAGGTGAGCTGGGCCCGCTGCCCGCACCACTCGCCGCCGGCGGCGAACGGCTCGGACCAGGCGGCGCCGCTGAGCGAGCCGCTGGCGGTCGCCTCCCGGCAGCCGCCGGGTCGCGGCAGCCCGAGCCGGACGCTGGCGTAGACCCGCACCTTGCCGAGCCCGGCGGCGACCCCGCTGCCGCCGACCTGGCAGCCCTCGGGCATGCCCGGCACCTCCTGGCAGCTCAGGGGGATGCTCACCACCTCGAGCCGGAGCGACGGCTCGGCCGGCCGGGCCGGCGCCGCCGGCTGGCCGCCCCCACCGGTGCAGGCGGCCAGCAGCAGGCGGACGAGGGCGGCGACGGTCGGGCGCACGGCACCTCCC
>Ga0307278_10001210_pt1 | contig 12829 bp, 9 predicted proteins | sample ER_DNA_117_FD_194482 | JGI IMG/M metagenome (GOLD analysis project Ga0307278, IMG submission 194482) | Bulk soil microbial communities from the East River watershed near Crested Butte, Colorado, United States - ER_DNA_117 | ecosystem: Environmental > Terrestrial > Soil > Floodplain | place: USA... | reverse complement strand
GTGGTGCCGGGAAGGCCCCCGCGTCAGTCTTATCAACGGGCTCTCTCGCACCAAGGAAAGCCGAGCTTGGCCGGGCACCCCGATTCTCATCCCTCGTGGCGGCCACCGGCCATGGGGGTCTTATCAGGCATATTCGCGGGATGCGTTCAAGCAGCTTGGGCGAGAGATGGCCAGCTCATGGGCGGCGTGAGATTGACCGTGGTTGTCCGCTGGGGACCGGGCTTGATGGTCCCATGTGGCATGCGGGTGGCACGGCCGGCGAGCGCGAAGCCGGCCCGGAACCGGCGAGCCTCGGTCAGCTAAGCTCCTGGCGACAGGGTGGTCCCATCAACGTGGCAAGCGACAGTTGGAGTGATCCTGATGGCTGAGCCTGAGCGCTGGCAGGTCTCAACCGATGCTGCCGAAGTCTACGAGTCCTGTTTCGTGCCGGCGATCTTCGGCGCCTGGGCTGGCCCGGTTGCCGACGCCGCCGGAATCAGGAGGGGCGACAAGGCCCTCGACGTTGGCTGCGGGACCGGCGTACTCGCCCGCGAGGCCCTCAGACGGGCCGGCCAGGAAGGTCAGGTCGTTGGCCTGGATCTCAATGAGGGGATGCTGGCGGTCGCAGCGCGAACGAAAATAGAATGGCGACGAGGCGATGCGGCCTCGCTTCCCTTCGAGGACGCGAGTTTCGACGTCGTGGTCAGCCAGTTCGCGCTGATGTATTTTCCGGACCGCACGGTCTCCCTTCGCGAGATGTGGCGCGCGCTCGCGCCAGGGGGACGCCTTGCGGTCGCCTCCTGGGCGCCGATCGACCACGCCCGCGGTTACCAGATCCTGGTGGACATCGCCGCCCGACAATGCGGACGTGAGCCAGCAGACGTGCTGGCAGCGCCGTTCGTCCTTGGCGATCAATCAGAGCTCGCCAAGCTCTATGCCGACAGCGGCATCTCGGGGGCCAAGGTCACCCTCCACGAGGGTTCGATCCGGTTTCCGTCGGTGGCGGAGTTCATCCGCATCGAGGTCAAGGGCTCGCCCCTGGCCGACATGCTCAGCGACGATGCGATGCAAGCTCTCGCCGCGGAATCTGAAGATGCGCTTGTAGAGTTCGTGGTGCCTTCAGGCGCGATCGTCATGCCGATGGACGCGCACATCGTAACCGCAGGCAAAGGCTAGATCTCGATGGAGATCGACGGGCGGCCGGCGAGGAGAAGCGGGGAATGACCGGTCCTCTTCAGGCTATGACGGGATGAGCCAGGAAACTCCGGCTAGGCGTGGATGAGTTCTTGGAGGATCTTCTGTGTCGCTTGGGCCTCGCCGTCCGGCTTGAGCAGCGCGGCAAGCTCACGGGCGCGACGCCTGGTGTGGTCGACCGGACGCTGGCGATGCAGGGCAAGTGCCTCCTCAGCCCGCTGCCGTGCCTGGTCGAACTGGCCAAGCTCAGCGTGTGATCGCGCCAGGTGAAGGCGGACCATGGCTTGGTCAACGGGCGGCGACCGGCGCGGACCCGTGGCGCTGTTGAGCAGGCGCAGGGCTCGCTGCAGCAGCTCGCGGACCGGCTCCAGGCGGCCTACACCGACGCTGTTGCGGACCCAGCGCGGACCGAGGCGTCTACGGCGGCGCTGCTGGAACGCAAAGAGGCAGGTCAGTGACCTGCCTCTGGTGGTGGAGGTGGGGAGACTCGAACTCCGCCCCTCCTCCTGGAGTGCTGCCTGTTCAGGGTCCGATCCTGTCGTTGACCTGCGGTTTCTCCCAACCCGTTGTGACCGCTGGTGCCCGCTGCACTCCCCTGGCCGCCGGTGGAGTGTGTACCCAGCGTGTACCGCGGGCTCCGGCTCCGTCCAGGACCTGACCCGCGCACCCGGCTCAGGGCGTGCGCACCACGCAGCGGTCGACGATCTGCCGGTAGTCGGTTAGGGCCTGGTCGAACCTGGCCGAGTCGCTGGACCCGGCCTGCAGCAACGGCGCGGTCTTCGCGACCACCTCGCGGCCGGAGAGCTTGCGAGTGGACGGGTCACGCATGATCCTGCTGTACTCGGCGAGTTCCCGCTGCAGTTTCACGGCGATGGTGAGCATCGTGTTGGCCCGGTCGACCGCCGTCTTGCACGCCGGCGAGGCGACCAGGGCGCCGGTGGTGGTGTCGGGGCTCTGGGTCGCGGACGAGACACCGGCGACCTCCGCCTTGGCGCCGGTGGGTCGGTCGTTGGACCAGGCGAGCGCGCCGACGACGACGCCGCCGACCAGCGCCAAGGCGACCAGCAGGCCGGTGAGCAGCAGCCAGCGCCTGGACGGCCGCCGCAGCTCCGGCTCCGGCTCGGGCGCCGGCGGTGGCTGGGCCGCCGCGGCCTTGGCGCGGTCGCGCTGCTGATGGAGGTCGGAGACGTAGCGTTGGAGGGCTTCGAGCTGGCGGTTGAGGTTTTCCTGCTCTGGAGGCATGCTTCCCCCTCCCTGGTCCGCGTGAGGCGGCGCCGCAGCGCAACCACTGAGCACGCGTGCCCGCCTTAGTGCGACGAGAACCGCCGCCAAGCCTATCCGGGCATCCTGGCCGAGGGCGACCCCCCGCTAGCGGCCCGGTCGCGGGCGCCTGCTGATCGGCGGGCGCGCCGCGCCGTCGCGGCGCGCCCGCGTTCGGCGCCTAGGGGATCGTGCCGTCGGTGGTGTCGCCCTCCGCGGTGGTGAAGTCGGTCGCCGCGTCGGTGCCGGCGCCGCCGCTGAAGGTGTCGGCGCCCGGCCCGCCGGTGAGCCGGTCGTTGCCAGCGCCGCCGCTCAGGCTATCGGCGCCCGGCCCGCCAAAGAGCCGGTCGTTGCCAGCGCCGCCGCTCAGGCTGTCGTCGCCCCCGCCGCCGGACAGGGTGTCATCACCGCTGCCGCCGCACAGCAGGTCGATGCCGCCCCCGCCAGTGAGCGTGTCGTTGCCGTTCTGACCGAAGAGCAGGTTGGTGGCCGCGCCGCCGGTCAGCGTGTCATTGCCGTTGCTGCCGACCCACACCGTGACCGTGACCGTGCCGGTGGCCTGCCCGTCGCTGACGGTAACGGTCACGACCGCGAAGCCGGTGCGCCCGGCCACCGAGGTCGCCGTCAGCGTGCGGGTGGCGTCGCTGATGACGGCGAAGACGACGTTGCCGTTCGGCACCAGCCTGGTGTTGGAGGAGGCAGCGCTGAGCGTCAGCGAGGCCGCCGCGCTGTCTATGTCGCCCACGGTGAGGTTGATCGTGCCTGAGCGGTCGTTGGTGCCGCACGTCCCACCGGCGGCCACCGTCACCGAGGGGGCGTCGTTGACGGCGGTGACGGTGAGCGTCACCGTCGCCAGGCCCGAGGTGAGGGTGGCGTCGCTGGCCCGGTAGGTGAAGGAGTCGCTGCCGTTGAAGTTGGCGGCTGGGGTGTAGGTGAACCCGCCGTTGGCGCTCAAGGCGAGGCTGCCGTGGCTTGGCCCCGACCCCAGCACCGCGCTCAGCGTGTCGCCGTCGGGGTCGCTGTCGTTGCCCAGCACCCCCGGCGCGGCCACCGTCCGGGCCGTATCCTCAGCCGTGCTGTAGGCATCATCAGCCGCCGTGGGGGCGTCGTTGACGGCGGTGATAGCGAGGGTGACGGTGGCCAGGTTGGAGGTGAGGGTGCCGTCGCTGGCCCGGTAGGTGAACGAGTCGCTGCCGTTGTAGTTGGCCGCCGGGGTATAGGTGAAGGAGCCATTGGCGTTGAGGGTCAGGGTGCCGTGGCTCGGTCCTGATCCCAGCACCGCGGTCAGCGGGTTGCCGTCGGGGTCGCTGTCGTTGCCCAGTACCCCCGGCGCGGCCACCGTCCGGGCCGTATCCTCAGCGGTGCTGTAGGTATCATCAGCCGCCGCCGGGGCGTCGTTGACCGCGCCAACGGTGATCGTCACCGTCGCCAGGCCCGAGGTGAGGGTGCCGTCGCTGGCCCGGTAGGTGAACGAGTCGCTGCCGTTGTAGTTGGCCGCCGGGGTATAGGTGAAGGAGCCGTCGGCGCTCAAGGCGAGGCTGCCGTGGCTTGGCCCCGAGCCCGCCACCGCGGTCAGCGTGTCGCCGTCGGGGTCGCTGTCGTTGTCCAGCACCCCCGGCGCGGCCACCGTCCGGGCCGTATCCTCAGCGGTGCTGTAGGTATCATCAGCCGCCGCCGGGGCGTCGTTGACCGCGCCAACGGTGATCGTCACCGTCGCGAGGTTGGACACAAGGGTGCCGTCACTGGCTTGGTAGGTGAACGAGTCGCTGCCGTTGTAGTTGGCGGCAGGGGTGTAGGTGAACGAGCCGTTGGCGTTGCGGGCGAGGGTGCCGTGGCTCGGCCCCGAGCCCGCCACCGCGGTCAGCGTGTCGCCGTCGGGGTCGCTGTCGTTGTCCAGCACCCCCGGCGCGGCCACCATCAGGGCCGTATCCTCAGCGGTGCTGTAGGCATCATCAGCCGCCGCCGGGGCGTCGTTGACCGCGCCAACGGTGATCGTCACCGTCGCCAGGCCCGAGGTGAGGGTGCCGTCGCTGGCCCGGTAGGTGAACGAGTCGCTGCCGTTGTAGTTGGCGGCAGGGGTGTAGACAAACGAGCCGTCGGCGCTCAAGGCGAGGCTGCCGTGGCTTGGCCCCGAGCCCGCCACCGCGCTCAGCGTGTCGCCGTCGGGGTCGCTGTCGTTGCCCAGAACCCCCGGCGCGGCCACCATCAGGGTCGTGTCCTCAGCGGTGCTGTAGGCATCATCAGCCGCCGCCGGGGCGTCGTTGACGGCGGTGACGGTGATCGTCACCGTCACCGTGTTCGATTGCAGAGTGCCGTCGCTGGCGTGGTAGGTGAAGGAGTCGGGCTCGGGGCCGTCGTAGTCGGCGTCGGGGGTGTAGGTGAACGAGCCGTTGGCGTTGAGGGTGAGGTTGCCATGGCTTGGCCCCGACTCCAGCACGGCGGTCAGCGGGTCGCCGTCGGGGTCGCTGTCGTTGCCCAGAACCCCCGCCGGCGCGGCCACCGTCAAGGTGGTGTCCTCGGCGGTGCTGTAGGTGTCGCCGGCGGCCGTCGGGGCCCGGTTGGGGACGGTGGTGGTGTTCAGCAGCACCGCCACGTTGTTGGTGGTGGGGTGGGCGGTGGCCAGATCGGGTTTGCCGTCGACGTTGAAGTCGGCCACCGCGACCGAGGCCGGGAGGGTGCCGGTGGGGAAGTTGGTCGGAGCGCCGAAGCTGCCACCGGAGCCGCCGAGCAGCACCCTGACCTGGTTCCCGGAGCGGTGGGCGACGACCAAGTCGGGATCCCCGTCGCGGTTGAAGTCCCCCACCGCCAGCGAGGACAGCCCAGCCAGGAGCTGGGATCCGGACAGGAGGGGGGTCGGGCCGGTGAAGCCGCCGCCGAGGCCGCCGAGCAGCACCAGGATCTGGCCGGACTCTTCGGCGACGGCCAGGTCGGGATCGCCGTCCTGGTTGAACTGCCCCACCGCCACCGAGATGGGGTCGGCGCCGGTGGCAACCGTGGTCGGGCCGGTGAAGGTGGCCCCGGAGCTGCCCAGCAGCACGAGCACCCGACCGGTGTCGTAGTCGGCGACCGCCAGGTCGGGATCGCCGTCGGGGTTGAACTCCCCCACCGCCACGGCGGCGGTGCCGGTGCCGGAGGCAATGGTGCTCGGACTGCTGAAGCTGCCGCCCGGGCCCCCGGTCAGCACCGAGAGGTCGCCGGGGAATTCGTGGTTGGCGACCACCAGGTCGGGATCCCCACCCCCGTTGAAGTCGCCCACAGCGACCACGTAGGGGGAGCCGGCGGCGAAGTTGGTCGGGCCGGTGAAGCCGCCGGCGGTGCTGCCGAGCAGTACCGAGACCGTGCCGTCGAAGGCGTTGGCGACCGCCAGGTCGGGATCCTGGTCGGGATCCTGGTCGGGGTTGAAGTTCCCGACCGCCACCGAGTTGGAGAAGAAGCCGGTGGGGAAGCTGGTCGGGCCGGAGAAGCTGCCGGCGGCGCCGCCGAGCAGCACCGAAACCGTGCCGTCGCTGAAGGACCGGTTGGCGACCGCCAGGTCGGGGTCGTTGTCGGCGTTGAAGTCACCGGTCGCGACCGAGACGGGGCTTTCGCCGGCAGCGAAGCTGGTCGGGGCGGAGAAGCTCACCGGCGCCTGGGCCTGGGCCAGCACGGCGCCGGGAGCCAGGAACAGGACGGTAAGCAGGGTCGAGGCGATCAGGACGGCAAGACGGATCGGTCGCATGTGGCCTCCAGTCGCCGGCGATCTCGGTGCCCGGATGCGTCATCGGCGTCAGGTCCGGTTCGACGCTGTCCAGTCACGACACCGCAGCCAAGCAATCGCGCCTGGAGCCGGGGGGATCCGGCCGGACCGGCCGCGGACTGCCCGGATCACGGCTTCCGTGTTCGCCCCCCTCTACCGCTTAATCCAGAATCCGAGGAAAGCCGCGGTTGCGCGGCGGAGTCTAATACTGCGGCCCCACATGTCCTAATCGGCAGACAGCGCCCGCTCCGGGGAATGTCCCCAACGTTGTCTGACTGCCGACGATCGAACGCTAGGAGGTGCGGTTCTGGCCCCGCCGAGGTCGTCCGCCTGGGTCGATGCGATCGGCCCGCGCTACCGGGCGCTGGTTCTGCTGCTGTCGCTGTTGCTGTCGGCCGTGCAGATCCCGGACTAGCGGACTCATAACTCTTTCCCGCTCGTCCAGCGCTGTCCATCCTCGTCCATCTGTGCAGGTAGACGGCTTGTGCGGGTCCGCCGCGGTCCCCTCGGGACGGCGCCAGTCCGGCCGGTTGGCAGTCAACTTGGCAGTCAAGCGGTGAGCGCATCCTTATCAGGCGTGTTTGAGTGATGCGTTCAAGCTGCAAGGGGGCGAGATGGCCAGCTCAGCGGCTGGGAGACAGTGACCGTGGTTGTCCCCTCAGGACCGGGATCGACCGTCCCATGTGGCACGCAAGTGGCACGGCCGCCGAGGACGACGACCCGCTGGCTCTGGCGGCAACATCACCAGCTCAGGTGATGGGCGAGGCTCGTCTAGGGCGATCACTTGTCTCGTTGGCAAGGCTCGCAGAGCCGCGGCAGCAATGTCCTCTGACCCGGTGTGTTGGTGGTCCGACCCTTACTGCCGCAGCATGGCGACGCTGAGCCGCTCCTCCGGCGTGATGAGGTGGTCGAGATTCTCGGCCGCCTCGTCGACGTCGATCTGCACCCAGCTGACCCGGCCGGTGAACTGGTTGCCGCGTGCCGGGTAGTCGTCGCTGACCGGTGTGCCGAGGTCGCTGCCGACGTCCATGGTCTCGTCGAAGGAGAACAGGAACGGCATGGTGGCCTCGACCCGGCCCTCGCCGACCGGCTTGCCGTCCAGGAACAGGCTCACGGTGCCGCCCTTGGCCAGTCCGCCGCCGTCGTAGGCGAACTCCATCCGGACCTGGTGGGTGCCGGCCGGGATCGCCTGGGTGCCTTCGATGGTGAAGCGCTGCAGGTCGCAGAAGTTGTAGCAGTAGGCCGGTCGGCCCTGCTTGGCGTACAGGCTCCACCCACCGAAGCGGGCGCCCTGGGCCACGATCACGCCCCCGGCACCCGATTCGGGCACGACGAGTTCCGCGGTCACCGAGTGGGACTTGTTCTTGATGTTGATCACCGAGTTCTCGGTGAGCCGCCGCATCCCGGCAAACAGCAGCTGCGAGGTTCCGTGCACCAGCTGCGGGCGGCCGGCCACCTCGGCGTTGAGCCGCTCGGCAGCGCGGTCGTCCAGCGGCAGCACCTGGTGCTTGACCGCCTCGATCAGGAACAGCCGCTGCAGCTCGTGCAGCCTATCGGGCATCTCCTTGGACAGGTCGTGGGCCTGGGTCCAGTCGCCGGGGCCGTACAGCTCCCACACGTCGTCGTCGAAGGGCACGCCCGCGCCAGTGACGACCCACGGGGTGCGGTGCTTGGTGACCGCCGACCAGCCCGTGTGGTAGATGCCGCGGTTGCCGAACATCTCGAAGTACTGGGTCTGGTGGCGGTCGGCCGCGGCCGCGTCGTCGAAGCTGTAACGCATGCTCACCCCCTGGATCGGCTGCTGCTGCACGCCGTGCACGAACGTCGGCTGCGGCAGCCCCGCCACCTCCAGGATCGTGGGAGCCACGTCGATGACATGGTGGAACTGGGAGCGCACCTCATCCCTCGACGCGATGCCGCCCGGCCAGTGGACGATGGTGCCGTTGCGGGTGCCGCCCCAGTGGGAGGCGACCTGCTTGGTCCACTGGTAGGGGGTGTCCATGGCGTGCGCCCAGCCGACCGCGTAATGGTTGAACGCGGTCGGCCCGCCCCACTCCTCGATCTTGGAGGCCAGGTACTCCGGGGTCTCCAGCGCCGCCGCGCCATTGGCGATCAGGACCTCGCTGAAGGTGCCGTTGAGCTGGCCCTCCGCCGAGGCGCCATTGTCGCCGATGATGTAGTAGACCAGCGTGTCGCCCAGGATCCCCAGCTCCTCCAGGGCGTCGATCACCCGGCCCACCTGGTGGTCGACGTGCTCCAGGAACCCGGCGTAGACCTCCATCTGGCGGGCCAGCACCGGCTTGAGCTCCTCCGGCATGTCCTCCCACGCCGGGATCTCCTGGTGGCGCGGGGTCAGCTCGGCGTCCTGGGGGATCACCCGCAGCTGCTTTTGGCGCGCGAGGGTCTCCTCCCGCAGCGCGTCCCAACCCTGGTCGAAGCGGCCCCGGTACCGGTCGGCCCACTCCTTGGGGACGTGGTGGGGCGCATGCGTCGCACCGGGCGCCAGGTAGACGAAGAACGGCTTGTCGGCCATCAGCGCCTTCTGCTGGCGGATCCAGCCGACGGCCCTGGTGGCCAGGTCCTCGCTGAGGTGGTAGTCGGGATCATCCGGCGGCTCGGCCGCGACGGTGTCGTCGTACAGGGTCGGCGACCACTGGTTGGTGTCGCCGCCGATGAAGCCGTAGAAGTGCTCGAACCCCGAGCCGGTCGGCCAGCGGTCAAACGGCCCCATCGGGCTGGTCTCCCACGACGGCACCTCATGGCACTTGCCGAACTGCGCGGTCGAGTAGCCGTTCAGGCGCAGGGTCTCGGGCAGCGTGGCGGCGGTGTTGGGGCGAATCGAGCTGTACCCGGGCGCGGAGGTGGCGAGCTCGGTGATCGAGCCCATGCCGACCGAGTGGTGGTTGCGGCCGGTCAGCAGCGCCTGCCGGGTCGGCGAGCACAACGCGGTGGTGTGGAACCGGTTGTATTTCAGCCCGCCGGCCGCGAGACGCTCGGCGGTTGGGGTGCTGATCGGGCCGCCGAACGCGCTCGCAGCCCCGAAGCCGACGTCATCCAGCATGACGACCAGCACATTCGGCGCGCCCGCCGGTGGCCGCAACGGTTCGATCGGCGGGAATGCGGTGTCGGGGTCCTTGGCGTCATAGGTGACCAGCCCCACCTGCGGCCGGTCCGGGATTGGCAGCGTCTCACGTCCAACCCAAGCGTCCTGACCCATCTGCCTCACCCCGTCTGGCTCGTCGGCACTGATGTAGGGACCGACGCTAGAGGCCAAGTGGGTGAGCGGGCATCACCCGTTGCGGGTGATTGCCATCCACGAAGGGTCGGATCACGGCATTCGGGAGTCACTCCTTAGACCCAGGCCAGACCCAGGCCGCACGTCGGCGTGCGCTGCCGGCCGAGGACGGCCGCCGCAGGCGGCCGCCCGCAGGCCGGCCTTGAGGATGTAGAGAAAGTTCTTACGAGCATCATCGAGCATTCAGGGACGGCCAGGCGATTCGGCTTTCGGCGGGGCAGGCTTGGCAAAGACCGAATCGGTGAACTCATCGGCCACAGCATCCATGAGGACCTGGTCGTAGCGCTGGCCGTAGGTGACGACTGCTCCCCGCCGCCGCCCGATCTCCCGGAATCCTGCCTTGCTGTAGGCCCGGATGGCGGGAAGGTTCCATGAGAAGGTCACCAGCAAGACGTTGTGCAGTCCCATGACGGTGAAGGCCCAATCCAGCACCAGCTTGGTGGCTTCGCTGCCAAGGCCCTGGTTGCGCCGCTCGCCGATGGTCAGGCCGAACTCGGCGGTACCGTCGTGCTGGTTGACCCGGACCAGCAGCGCGGTGCCGACTGGTGCGAGGTCGCCGAGGTCGTAGATGGTGAAGTGGACATCTCTGTTGCCGGGTCTGGTGGCCTGCTCGTACCAAGCCTGTATCGCCTCGACGGTGGGAACCTGGGTGCTTTCCCCCGTCCCACGCAATACCTCTAGGTCGCTGCGCCACCGCAGGTAGGCAGGGATGAGGTCATGGCGCAACGCGCCTAAGCCCACTCGCTGGCCTTGGAACAGGATGAGCCGCTGCTGTTTGGGTTCCTCGTTGGTCATGCCCGGGATGCTACGACACCAACAGCAACTGCTCGGTCAGGTCGGCGACGGCCGGATGATTCCGCCAGGGTCGCAGCTTGGCGCGAAGGTCGCGGACACGCTGCACGCCGGTCTCGTACTCGATCTCTCCGAGGAGCTGGAGTGCCTGTATGCCGAGCTGGCAGGCCTGGTCGACTTCGCCCTCGTCGACACAGACGGCTGCCTGATCGGCCAAGTAGCAGGCCCGCTGCTTGGCCGCGTCTGGGTTGAGCGCACCAACGGCTTCCTCAAGCACGGCGTGGGCTGTTTCCGACTGGCCAAGGCGGATGTGGACCTGGCCCATGAAGCCGGCCAGCCGTGAGCGGTCGTAGTAGTCGAACCATGCCGGCGCTGCCCCTGGCGTCGCGTCAGCGAGGACCGCCTCGGCGGCCTGAAGGGCAACCAGGCTCTCGGCCGGCTCTTGCGCCCAGGCTTGTGTCATCGCCTCCAGCGCCATCGCCCACGACCGGACCACAGGGTCGTCAGGGACGAGCCGCTTCGCTTCGTCCAAGAGCTGAAGGGCAGTCGCGAAGTCCCCGCGACTCCGAGGAAGGAAGCTCTTGTTACCCAGGACGACGGCCTGCAACGGCCGGTCCTGGGCCTCTTGGGCAGCCTCCAAGGCGTCCTGGTAGTAGGGCTCAGCCTGGGAAGGCCGGCCAAGGTCGAAGAACGACATGCGGCCGGCAAGCATCGCGATCTCGCTGGCAGCGGCAGCCAAGCTACGCCGAAGCTCGGGATCGGCGGTGCGCCGCCAAAAACCAGCGGTCGTCTGGGCGTGCTGAGCAACGTCGTCGATGAGGTCGTGGGCGGCGACCGTGTGGTACATGCGCCGATAGGCTGCCGTCACGCTCTCCAGGTTGTGGACAGTGGTCTCGCTGATGCGCACTGGGCGTTCTGGCCAGCGACCGCCGAAACCTGGCGGGGGGACAACCAGGCCGCCAGGACGGCGCAGGTTGCTCATCCCGGCCGATTGGTATAACCCCAGCTCCTCGGCGGAGCATTCGTAGAGCAGGCACAGCAGCCTCGGGTAGGGCGACCGTGGCCGATGCCGGCCCTTCTCCCAGTTGTAGACCATGGTGGCGTTCACGCCGAGCGGCCGCTCTCCCACCCGGATGGCGAGGTCAACAAGCTCCCGGACGACGTCCTCTAGCGACCAGCCCCGCCGGAGCCGCTGCGCCAGGAGCCGTTCATTGGGCTGCCATCTGGTGGCCGCTGGGGCTCCCATCGGCCGTTCCTCGCCTTCCGTGAGGCTTGCCCGAATAGCCGCATTGTACGACCTCGCCGCGACGCCTGACCGATTTCAGGTCTGACTGATGAGCGAGTGATGAGTGGCTGATCTGTCGGCGGCGACCGCTGCGGTGCTCCCCTGTTGCTGTCGCGTTCTTCCGCGCGGCAAAGCCGAAGGAGGCAACCGTGAAGCTCCCGATCGAAACGTCGGCGATCGCCTTCCTGTGCGCGATGCCGCCGCCCTGACGAGCTGCGGCCCCGGTAGTGCGTCAACACCACCGGGGCCAGCACCCCGAGCGAACCCCTCAACAGCCACGAAGAAAGGAACTCGTGATGCGTCACGAGCCTAGCGACTCCTGCCTCCCGCTCCAACCGGCCGACGACCGACGCTGCTCTTCCTGCCAGACGGTCAACCCCCCCGACGACTTCTCCCCCCGAGCCGGCACGCCCGCCGGCTACTGCGCGCCCTGCCGACGCCGCAGCGCCGCGGTCACCCGCCGCGAGCGCCGCGCCCTGCGCCAAGTCGCACGTCGGGCCGAGGCAAGCTACCGCGCCCTCCTGGCCCAGCACACCCGGCAGGGGGATGGTGGCGATGCGGCCTGAGCGGCCCGAGTGCCAGTGCCTTGCCTGCGCCCAGCTCCAGCATCACCAGGCCAACGACACTCTGCTGCTGGTCGCCATCGGCACCGTCGTGGTGATTGGTGGCCTGGTGTGGCTGGTCGGCCAGATCGCCGGCCTGCTCGCCTCCGGTGCCTGGCCGAACGTGTCGCTGGCCGAGCTGCCCGGCATCCTCGCCCGCCTCCGCGAGTATCCGGGTGATCCGGCGGCGGCGTGGCCGGCCGGCGCACGCGGCCGCCTGCCCGGCCCGGCCGGCATGTACGCGACCCTAGCCGGCATCCTCGCCATCCCGGCCGCCCTTGGGGCGCTGGCTTGGTGGCTGCACCAGCCGCCGCCGACGCCGAGGCCGCCAGCCACCCCCGCCCCTCACAGCCGGCGGGTGCTGCCGCCGGCCGCGCACCCGGGCGTGCCGATGCTGCCGCCACCCGAACATTGGGAGGCGCCGTGACCGCGACCACCCTCCGTGTGGAGCAGGATGACCTGGCCGGCCTCGGGAGGAGTGGCGGGGACGCGCAGGAACGGGCCGCCACCAACCCCGTGGCGGCCCTCCCCTGCGCTCGAACCCCCCTGCTTAGCCCCTTGTCTACCCCCTTGCTTATCCCCCTGCTTGCCCCCTCAGCGGCGACCGTGGGGGTGGCCGCACCCGACCTGCTGCTGTTTGGGCTGGTGAGGGGGAGAGACCCCGGCCGGTCGCGCGCAAAAACCGC
>Ga0307278_10001209_pt1 | contig 12833 bp, 10 predicted proteins | sample ER_DNA_117_FD_194482 | JGI IMG/M metagenome (GOLD analysis project Ga0307278, IMG submission 194482) | Bulk soil microbial communities from the East River watershed near Crested Butte, Colorado, United States - ER_DNA_117 | ecosystem: Environmental > Terrestrial > Soil > Floodplain | place... | reverse complement strand
GAGGCCGACTCCCGCGTGGTCGGCATTGCCTCGGAATCCCGACCAGTCGGCCGGGTCGGCCGGACCCGGCCGGTTGAGGAGGATCGACGCGCCGATGGCAAGCGCCGCGAGACCGGCCAGGACGAGGGCGATCAGGGCGGCGTAGACGAGGCCGCGGTTCGGCAGCCCGACGGCGACTCGGGTCCGCGGGCTGCGCATTGGTGCTTCGGTCAGCATCGCCCACCAGCGCGGTCGCGGGCGCGACCGGCCGGTCGCGGTGAGGATCTGCTCCAGGAGCGCTTCGGGGGCGCCGGCGGCCTCGTCGGCCATCCAGCCGGCGACCAGCCGCTCGAGCGGGAGCTGCTGCTCGGTCATGCCGATCGCTCCCCGGACCGGATCCCCGCGTCGGCGCGTTCGTCGGTCAGCGCCAGTCGGAGGGTTTCCAGTCCACGGTGCAGCCGGGACTTCGCGGTCCCGACAGGGATGTCGAGGATGCCGGCCGCGTCGGTCAGCGGCAGGTCGAGGTAGAAGTGCAGGACCATCACGGCCCGCTGATCGACGGGCAGCCGGCCGAGCTCGCGTCCCAGCCGGTCGCGCTCGGCCAAGGGGCCGGTGAAGTCATGGCCGGCGACTCCGACATCGGGTTCGACGTGAAGCTCCACGACGTCGCGCCGCTTCGCGGACCGTGCCAGCCGGTAGCAGGCCCGAACGGTCAGTCGGTAGAGCCAGGCATCCCATGCCTCTGGGTCGCGGATCGCGCGGACGTGCTTCCAGGCGAGGACGAGCGCCTCCTGGACTGCGTCCTGCGCCCGATCCTGGTCGCGCAGGATCAGCTTCGCCGCACCGTACAGGCGGGCAAAGGACGCTCTCGCCAGCTCCGAGAACGCCTCGTGATCGCCGGAACGCGCTCGTTCGACGAGCTCGACCTGCATCCGTGTCTCGCTGCATTGCGGCGCTTGGGGCCGCTCCCAAACGATACGAGCCACGGCGACCACGAAACGGTTCCCTGCGTCGACGAGAATCGTTCCGGGCCGCCGTGACTCCGGCGTCAGCGCACGCCGGCGGGCAGCGCGAACCGGACGAGGCGGGCCGAGTCCGGCATGCTGTCCTCGACGTAGATCCCGCCTTTGCCATCGAGGGCGATCCCGCCCGGGAAGGACACCTGGCCGTCGCCCGTACCGATCGGGGCGAACCCACCGAGGGCGGCTCCGTCAGCACCGAACACGAGCACGCCCGGGGTCGACCCGCGCTCGGGGCCCTGGGTGACGAAGAGCCGGCCCTCGGCGTCGATCGACATGTTGCCGGCCTGCTCGGAGAACTGTCCTTCGCCGACGCTCCGAAGCAGCGTGCCCTTCGCATCGAAGACGAGCACGTTCGACGGCGCGACCGTGCTCACGTACAGCTTCCCCTGACGGTCGATCGCGAGCGAGTTGGCGCCGTCATTCGAGGCAAGCGAGGCAAATGGGTCGAACGAGCCGAGAACCTTGCCAGTCGCGTCGTAGTGCTCGACGACGGAGCGGCGATCGTCGAGGACCCAGACGGTGCCGTCGGCGGCGACGGCGATCCCCACCGGATCGCTGTACTGGCCGCGTCCTCCGCCGAACCCGCCCCACTGGCCGAGGAGCTTGCGGTGGGCGTCGAAGTGCTGGACCCGCCGATTGCCAACATCGAGGACGAAGAACGAACCGTCCTTTGCGAACGCCAGCGTGCCGTACCCGTCGCCGTTCTGGCGAGTGAAGTCGAACTGACCAGGCCCGTGCCCCGACGAGCCCCACTCCTCGAGGAGCTTTCCGCCCGCGTCGAAGATCGCGATCTTGCCCGCGTTCGCCTCGGGGGCCCAGATCCGGCCCGTCTTCGGCTCGACCGCGATCTGGCAGACCGGGGCGAACCCGTAGCGGCGGATGTCGGTCGACCAGGCGGGCTTCGCGTCGATCGCGGCCGCGATGGGGGCCTGTGACGCGGCGACCGAGGGGGCGGCCGACCCGAACGGGACGGCTGCGACGGTCGCGCCGTCGCCCCCGATGGAGTAGACGCTCCCGGCCATCGTACTGACGAACACGGCTCCCTTGGCCACCGCAATGCAGCAGTCGTTGGACCCGTCCACGTCGAACTGCCAGAGTCGGTTGCCGGTCGAGACCTCGACGGCGTACACCCGGTGCTCTTCGTCCGCGGCGAGATAGAGCGTCGGGCCGACGACCGCCATCGGGCGGACCTTGCCCGTCAGCTGGATCGACCAGCGGACCGTGCCAGTCGTCGTGTCGAGCGCGTCGACGAGTCCGTTGCGAGTCGCGCTGAACCCCACCCCGCCGAGGACCGTCGGCGACTGGAGGTCCGGTGACGGGCCATCCCAGAGATGCTTGCCGGTCTTCGCGTCGAACGCGTGGAGCGTGCCCGACGCCGCGTCCACGCCTGCCGCGATGTAGGCGATCTCGCCGTTCACGACGGCCGTGCCCGTGTCGCCGCCGTGGAGGTCGCCGGTCCAGGCGACCTGGTGAGCCTTCGCATCGACCGCAACAAACCCGCCCCCGGCCGTGCCCGCATAGACGAATCCGTCGGCGGCGGCCGGGTTGTGGACGGCAGCCCCGTTGGGGGTGAGCTCGACCTTCCACTGCTCCGCGCCGGTCGCGGCGTCGACGGCGACGAGGTAGCCGTCCCCGGTCCCGAGATAGAGCGATCCATCGGTGCTGATGAGCTGGGTTGCGCCGTCGTAGTGCGACGCTGATTCCCAGAGGTCGCCGCCCGTGGCTGGGTCGAGGGCGCGGACGGCCCCGAGCTCGTCGACGAGGTAGATCCGGCCGTCAGCGACGGTCGGTCCCGTCGTCGTCCCGCTCTTGAGCGCCTGCTTCCAGATCTCGACGCCGGTCCCGCGGTTGACGGCATGGAGGGTGCCGTCGTCGCTCGCGAAGTAGGCGGCGTCGCCGACGATCGCGACCTGGTTCGGGACGGCGCCACCGGCCTTGAACTGCCAGTTCAGGACGGGGTTGCCGGTCGGGCCCTGCAGGCCGACGGCGCTGCGCGAGGCGTCGCCGCGGAAGCCGTTCCAGTCACCTCCCTCGACAATGGAGGCCGGAGCGCTCGTTGCGGGCGGAGCCGCGGTCGAGGGTTGAGCCGCGGCCGACGACGCCGCGGGTGGCGTTCCCCCGCAGGCGCCGGTTCCCAGGAGGACGGACAGCGACAGGGCTGCGAGGGTGATGAGGCCGCGAGGGCTGTCGCCCGCCGCGCCGGCCGTTCGGGTGCGCATCGGAGACTCCGCATGGGACGCGATCAGGACGACCGCGTTCTATTGCTACGGAGTCATGGGCGGGCGCGAACGGTTCCCTCCCGCCGAGAATCGTTCGTCAGACGCCGGCGACAGCTCGAACCTCGGCATCGCGAGTCCTCGAGCGCCGCTCGATGCGGATCATGATCAGGATGAGCACGAGGGCGCCGATCGCGATCAGGACGCCGGCGACGATGTCGACGATGACGGCGGCGATCAAGGAGCCGCGAACCGCCTCCACCGCGTCCTCCAGGGAGGTCGCGTTCAGGATGTCGAACGTGACCCGAGCGTTCAGGTAGCGGCTCGCGACCACGGAGATGATCCAGCTCCCGACAAGCCCGACCCATGCGATCGCGACCATGAAGAAGCCGCCCGCCTTGGGGTCGAGGCGGTAGAGCACGTCCTGGATCGTGCCCGGAACGGTCCGCAGGTTGAGTCCGGGAACGAGGGTGGTGACGAACGCTCGCCACGGGCTCGTGCCGGGGATGCCACCACCGAGTGCCGGCACGTTCGACACCACCCGGCTCAGCCAGGCCGCGAAGAAGAGGATCGTCGGCAGGACGATCGCGAGCCGGACGAGGGCGAGGGTGTCGAGGCTCGTCGCGACCCGGCTGAACTCCGCCTCGTCGATCGCGCCGGTCGCCTTCAGGAGGTCGAGCTGCTGGTTGGCGAATGTCATCACGGACAGGGACTCGACGGCCGCGGCGACGCTGACCGCCGCAAGACCGAGGAGGAAGATCGCCGCGGCCATCCCGAGCGCCGCCGCCGGCCGATACGCGATCAGCGTCCGACTGGCGATCGCCTGCTCCTGGCGGAGGGAGGCCATCTCCCCCGTGGCCGCCGTGTCCTGCGCGGATCCGCACTTGTAGCAGCGGTTGTTGCGCTGGCGGTTGATCGAATGGCAGTTCCCGCAGACCCAGACATCCGTCATCGGCCCGCCCATGGTCCCCTCCCGCGTCAGTGCTCCGTGGCGCCGGTGAACGTCCAGCCATCGATCCGGACCGCCGGAACGAGCACCCCGCCAAAGTCTCCGCGCAGGGTACGTCGATCTCGTCCCACTGCCGTCGTCCCGGCGAGCGCTGCAAGATAGCTCTGTGTGAAGCGCAGGTTCCGGACCGGCCCAACGACCTTCCCGTCCTCGACGAGGAAGGTTCCGTCGCGGGTCATCCCGGTGACGATCGCGAGCTTCGGGTGGACCGGGTTCGTGTAATGGAACCGCGTCACGAGCAGGCCCCGACCGAGCCCGCCGATCAGCTCGTCGCGGCCCGCCTCGCCCGGCGACATGACCATGTTGAGCGGAAAGGGCCCGTACGAGTTAGGGGCGGGCAAGCCATGGCCGGTCGACTGCCGCCCGCTTCGGGCCGCCGTCTGGGTGTCCCACACGACGTCCCGGCAGACCCCCCGTTCGACGAGCACGACCCGCTGCTTCGCGACGCCCTCGTAATCGAATGCCATCGGCATCGCGCCGGGCTCGGTGGCGTCGTCGACGATCGTGACGAGCTCGCTGCCGATCACCTTGCCGGGCTCCGCGAACGAGCGCTCCTCCTGGACGGCGAGGGCACTGAAGCCCACGTACGCGAGGAGGGCCAGGAGGTCAACGACCGCGTACTCCTCGAGGACGACCGACCAATCGCCCGGGTCGATCGACACCGGATTCGCCGTCGCCCGCGCCTTCTCGGCTGCCTCTCGGCCGATGGCGGCGGCATCGATGGAGCTGACGTCCACACCGGCGCCCTCGGCATAGCCCGAGCCGCCGTCGGCCGCCATCATCACCGTCAGGAGCTGCGCGACCGTTCGAGCCTGCTCGGCCCGGATCCCGTTCGAGTTGGTGACCGCGAGACGCTCCACGGACGTCGAGAACGATCCGAAGGCCCGGACGCCGGCCGCATCGGCGGCCGCGATCACGGCTCGCACGCCGTCCGCGCGCTGCTCGGGCGTGGAACCGGCCGTGCCGCTGGAGAAGGCTGCCGGGATCTGCGTGATCGGCGTCGGCTCGGGCAGGCCGGCCCAGTCCTCGAGCTCCGCGGAGTTGCGGGCGATCGCGACGGCGGTCTCGGCCAGCCGGCGCAGCCCCTCGTCGTCGAGGCGGTTGCTCGACGCGACGCCGACCCGACGCCCGATCGCGACGCGCAGGTTCATGCTCCCGTTCGTCTCGGCGACGTTCTGGTGGATCTCGCTGTTCGCAAACCGGGTCAGGCGGGCCTCGTCCGCGGAGACGACGGCCTCGACCTCATCGGCGCCCGCGGCCTCGGCCAATGCGACGGCCCGCACCCCGGCGGCGAGCGGCTCGAGACCTGCGCTCACCACTTCCCGACCCCGACCTGAACGTCGCGGAACCGGGCACCCGAGCAGGCGTGGCCCACATGGGCGCCCTGCCCCGGCTCGCCCTTGCCGCAGTTCGGCGTTCCGAGCATCACGTAGCTCGACTCGTCGCCGACGGCGTCGCACGACCGCCAGAACTCGTAGGTGATGCCGGTGTACGTCGGGTTCTTGAAGAGCCGGCCTTTCTTGCCGCCCTTGATCTCGTAGGCGACCTCGGTTGCGAACTGGAAGTTCAGCCGCCGGTCGTCGATCGACCACGACCGGTTCGAGGCGAGGTAGAGCCCGTCGTCCGTCGATGTGACGATGTCGTCGAGGCTCATCCCGGGCTTCGGCAAGAGGTTCACGTTCGTCATCCGGATCAGGGGGATCCGGTTCCAACCGTCGGCCCGCATCGCACCGCCCGACGACCGCCCGATCCGGGGCGCGGTCTCGCGGCTCGTCAGGTAGCCGACGAAGATCCCGTCCCGGACGAGGGGCACGGCCTGGGCCGCGACGCCTTCGTCGTCCCAGCCGAACGTGCCCATCCCGCCAGGGGCCGTCGCGTCGGCGACGATGTCGATGAGGTCGCTGCCATAGCGGAAGCCCTCGTCGAGCTTGTCCGTCGTCAGAAAGCTCGTGCCCGCATAGCTCGCCTCCGTCCCGAACACGCGGTCGAGCTCGGTCGGATGGCCGCACGATTCGTGAACCTGCATGTAGAGCTGCGATGGATCCAGGACGATCGTGAACCGGCCCGACGGGCATTGCGGCGCGCTGAGCAGGGCGACGGCCTCCTCGGCCAGGGGCCCGGCCCGACCGGCCAGGTCGAGACCGCGAACGAACTCGTAGCCGGCCGCCTTGAAGGGTCCGCCGTCCGCATCCGGGTAGCTCCGGCGCTGGTGCTCGTCGCCGTCGATCGCGTTCGCCTCGATGCCGGCGCCGACGTGGGTGAACGTCTGCTCCGTCCAGCTCCCATCGGTCGCCGCGAAGGTCCGCGTCTCGCGCTGGGCGTCGTAGCGAGTCTCGGTGAAGGCGACGCCCTTGACGTTCCGGGCGATGTCGTCGGCGGCGAGGAGATCCCCGATCTTCTGCTCCAGCGGAACGGCGAAAGGATCCTCCTGGATCACGGTCTCGTAGGTGCCACGGGCTGGCGGCCGGTCGTCGAGCCGCACGCGATTGCGCAGCGCCGTCGCCGACGCCCTCGCGATCCGGACCGCCTCGGCTGCGACGCGATCCGCCTCAGGAGCCGACAGATCGCTCGAGCTGGCGAAGCCCCACGCGCCGTCGACGAGGACCCGGATTCCCTGCCCCTCGGACTCGCCGGAAGCGACGCCTTCGACCCGGCCGCTCTTGATCGCGATCGACTCCTCGAGGCGCCGGACGACGCGGACGTCGGCGTAGGACGCACCGAGTTGGACGGCCGTGTCGAGGGAGCGGTCGCTCAGGTCACGCATCGGGAGGCGGACTGTAGCAGAGCACCCGGGGTGGTCCGCGCTCGGGTGTTCTCCCTATCCGCGAGGGGCGGTCCGGGGTGCGCGACTCCCGCGGGACATCTGGTGGCGATGCGACTGGATGCATGACGGGAGGACGGGAGGCATATGGCCGATGGCGCCGGCCAGCCCGTTACAGCGAGGGCCTGCCCCAGACGGCCTGCCACGTCAGGACGAGACCCAACACCAGGACCGCGACCGAGGCGATGAGCGGGGCGAACCCCGCAAGCCGACCCAGTGCCGACCGCCGCGGCAGCCGGTCGAGCCGGCCGCGGGCGACGATCAATCCCAGCCCAACGCCGCTCATTACGAGCGCCATCCCGAGCCCGAAGGCAAGGACGAGGAAGATGCCGAAGGCGGGGCGCCCGGTCTGGATCGAGAACAGGAGGATCAGGAGAGCCGAGGTCGACGGGATCAGCCCGCCCGCCAGACCGAGGGCGAAGAGCCCTCGCCACGACAGGGTCGACCCTGCCGGCGGGAGGTGACTGTGGCGGACCCCACCATGGCTGTGCTCGCCGGAGTCGTGATCGTGATCGTGCTCGTGATCGTGGACGTCGTGGTCGTGTTTCGCGACGACGTGATCGGCGTGCGGGTGCTCAGAATCGCCCGCATGTTCATGGTCATTCTCGTGACCGCCGTTGCCGGAAGCCGCAAGCGACGCACGGGCCCGGATCCGGCGGGCCTGCATCCTCCGCCGGACCTCGTTGACGAGCATCCAGCCGCCGATCGCGACGATCGCGATGGCGGCGACGATCGGCGCCGCACGATAGACGACGTCGGGTGACAGGACGCCCGCGGCGCCGACGATCAGGACCGCGAGCGCGAGAATCCCGAGCGTGTGCGAGACGGCAACGGACAGCCCGAGGCCGACGGCATGGATCGCGGTCCCCCGGGACCCGACGAGGTAGGCCGCCATCAGCGTCTTGCCATGCCCCGGGGTGATCGCGTGGGCCGCGCCCAGACCGACGGCGGTGATCAGCGACACGAGCAGCACGATCGGCGTCAGGTCGGCTGAGCGGAAGATGTCCGGCAGGTCCGCCGATGACACGCCGCCGGGCACTGCGCCGGCGGTGCGTGCCGGTGCGGAGGCGGGGCTGGCACCAGCAACCACGGAGGCACGTGGGACACCGCCGGGCTGCACGGAGAGACTCGTCGAGCGGATATCGAGGGGCAGCGCAATCTGATCGGCCGGATAGGCGGTCAGCCGCTGGCTCGGGCTGGTCGTCGGCAGTCCGTTGCTGTCGAGGGCCACGCCATCGGCGACGGCCACGATCTCGCGCCAGCCGATCCGCTCGGTGTACGACCGATCCGCGAATCCGATCGTCGTCGGGCCTGCGACGGCGGGTCGGAGCGCCGCGTCGAAGCCACACTCGAGGCGGAGCGTCGAGAGGCCACCGGCGCCCGGCGGGAAGGAGACCAGCTCGATCGCAGGCGCGAGCGCGAGCGCGGTCCCATCGCGGGTCAGTCGCAGGGCATCGACCAGCTGGCGGCAGTCGGTCGTCGCGCCATCGGCCGCCTCGGTGTCGTCCACCGTCCCGTCGCCGTCGGCGTCCATCATCTGGCGCTCCTGGAACGCTGGGATCTCGGCCATGTCAATGACGATGTCGAGATGGACCTGGTCCGGCGAGACCGTGATCTCGGCGAAGTGGTTGATCGTGAAGTTGCCGAGGGGATGGGCGATCGCGGCGATGGGCAGGGCCAGGCCCGCGACGAGCGCGAGGATCGCGACAGGCAGGGTCCGGTAGGAGCGGCGTCCCATGATGCCGAGGGTACGCGAGGTCGTCCTCGATGGATCATGACGCCTCTCCGGGCGCTGGCGAGCGGTCGACCACCGCTACACTCGCCGACGTGTCACGTCACGCGTCAACGCCGACCCGCGGCCGCTTCATCACGATCGAAGGGCCCGAGGGCGCCGGCAAGACGACCCAGGCAATCCACCTCGAGGGGTTCCTCCGCGATCGCGGCGTCCCGGTCCTTCGGACGAGGGAGCCCGGCGGAACGCCGCTCGGCGAACGGATCCGGGACCTGCTCCTGGACCCGGGAGCGAGCCGGATCGACGCCCTGGCCGACGCGTTCCTCTTCAACGCCGCCCGCCATCAGCTCGTGGCGGACATCATCGCGCCTGCCCTCGCCGCCGGGACGACGGTGATCTGCGCCCGGTTTGCCGACTCGACGCGGGCGTACCAGGGATCCGGCAGCGGCGTCCCGCTTGACGACCTGCGGGACCTCGCGGCGATCGCCACGGGTGGCCTCGCGCCGGACCTGACGGTCCTGCTCGACGTTCCCGTGGAGATCGGCCTGGGCCGCAAGGCCCCGGACGATCGGACCCGGTTCGAGACCGCGTTCGACCTCGCGTTCCATCGCCGCGTCCGTGACGGGTTCCTCGCGATGGCAGTTGCGGAGCCGAGTCGATTCGCAGTCGTCGACGGGACCGCCTCGGAGGACGCGGTCGCGGCCCGGATCGAGCGAGTGGTGGGGCGGATCGTCAACGTCAAGCGGCCGGCGAATGAACCGATCCCGCCCGTCGCACGCATGCCTCCGTGAACGAGGGGCAGAACGGCCTTCGTGGACGGACGGTGTCGGCAGCCGACGATGCCGATCGGGCAGTCCTCGCACTCGTGACCGACGGACAGCTCGACGCACTGCAGGATCTGTACGACCGCTACCGAACCATGGCCTATTCGATCGCACTCCGCATCACGACCGACCCCTCGCTGGCCGAGGACGTCGTCCAGGACGCCTTCCTCGGCGTCTGGCGAAACGCGTCCCGCTACGTCGAGGGGCGCGGCAGCGTCAAGACATGGCTGCTCTCGATCGTCCACCACCGCGCGGTCGACGCGGTCCGGCGTCGTCGCCCGACGACCGCTCTGCCGGAGCGCGAGGACACGCCGCCGATGTCGCTGACGCTGCCCGACATCTGGCAGGAGGTCGCGGGGAATCTCGACCGCGACGAGATCGCGAGCGCGCTGCGGAGCCTGACCGACGTCCAGCGCGAGGCCATCGAGCTCGCCTATTGGGGCGGTCTCACGCAGCAGGAGATCGCGGCTCGCACCGGGGCGCCGCTCGGAACGGTCAAGAGCCGGGTCAGGCTGGGTCTGTTGGCGCTCCGCCGGAGCCTGCTCGGCAGCGATGAGGGTCCGGGCGACACCGTCGTCGAGGACGGGCCGGCATGAACGAGCAGCCGATGACCCACGACGACGCACTCGACCTGCTGGCGCTGTATGTCCTCGGGGCGCTCGCCCCGTCCGACGAGGCGGCGGTCCGGGAGCACCTGGCGACGTGCGCGCTCGCGCATCCCGAGCTCGAACAGCTCGGAGGCGTCGTGCCGGCGCTGCTGGCCGACGTGGACCTGGTCGAACCGCCCGCCGCCCTGCGCGACCGGATCATGGCGGCCGCCCGGGCGGATCTCGTCGCCCGGGGTGGCCCGACGGCGACCGACCAGGCGGCGGTCGAGCCCCAGCCGCCGGCCTCGGCGGCACCGGCGGAGGCGCCGCGGCCGTTCCCGTCCGTAGCCGATCGGGAGGCCCGCCGCGCGGCCCGAACGCGCCGGCTCGATTGGGCCCTCCGGATCGCGGCGATCATCGCGATCGTCGTGGTGGGCGCCGGTGGTCTCCTGCTCCAGCGGCAGCTCGACGGCTCGCAGCGGTTCGACCGCGCCGTCGCGGCCGTTCTCGATGCCGCGGCCCGACCCGGTGCCCGGGCCGTGATCCTCGCCCCCTCCGAGGGCATGCAGGGCCGCGGCCTTGCGGCTGTCGCCTCGGACGGCACCGTGACGCTGGCGATGCGCGACCTGCCGGCGACGGGCGGGACGCAGGTCTACACGGCCTGGGTGATCGTCGGCAGCACGCCGACCTCGCTTGCCGATTTCACGGTCGATTCGAACGGGATCGCCGCGGTCACGACCCACCCGGCACCGACGCAACCGGGCGCGATCATCGCCCTGACCCTGGAGCCGAATGCCGGCAACGCCGCGCCGAAGGGGACGATCGTCTCGACCGGCGTCACGCCGGCGGCCCCACCGGCGGCCACGAGCTGACGGAGTCGGCGGCGATCAGCCGCCGGTCGTCTCGACCCGGCCTCTTCCTTCGGACCGGGATCGATCGAGGGCGCCGGTTGCCGCGGCGAGCACGGACTCGGCATCGTCTCCATCCGCCGGGAACCGGGCCACGCCCGCCGCGACGGTGACCGGATGGCCGCCGACGGGGGCCAGCTCGCGAATGCCGTCGAGGACCCGCTGCGCGACCATCGCGCCTGCCGTGCCCGGAGCGATGAGGAGGAACTCGTCCCCGCCCGACCGGGCGACGGTGTCGACCAGCCGGACGGATCCGGCGAGGACCGAGGCCACCGCTCGCAGGACGTCGTCGCCCGCGTCCCGACCGGCCGATTCGTTCGTCGCGGCGAAATCGTCCACGTCGAAGATTGCGACCGAGACCTCGCTGGCCTGCCGGCCGGCTCGGGCGATCTCGAGCTCCAGCACGCGCGAGGCGGTCCGGAGGTTGGCGAGGCCCGTCAACGGATCGGTGTGGGCCAGGCGCTCGAACCACTCGGAGCGCTCGGCGACGCTCGACGCGAGCCGGCCGCGGTCGACGGCGAGGGCGGCGATGTCGGCGACCAGCCGCAGGAGGGTCGTCTCGGCGTCGCCCGGCACCGTGCCCTCCGGGAACGTGATCGCGATCGCACCGAGCGCCTCGTCGATTCCATCGCGGGCGGCGATCAGCGGGTAGGCGACCGTCGATCCCGCGGTGACCTCGACCCGGTCCCGGGCGGCCGCCGTCAACGGATTGTCCGGCTGGCCGGACGCGGCGACGGCCGCCAGCTGCGCGGCTTCATTCAGGCCGATCGTCAGCGCCAGCTCCGGATCCGGCCGGTCGGGATCTTGGAGGCTCACCGTCGCGCTCGTCGCACCGGCGGCGGCCACGGCTGCGCCAAGTAGCGCACCGATGCCCGCGTCCAGGTCCGGGCCATGGACGATCGCGGCGAGACCGGCCGCGAGCGCCTCGACCGGGGTTGGACGATCGGCGGACTGTGACACGAAGGCCTCCTCGTCGCGGGACCGCCAGGCGGACCTCAGGGCGGCCCGCATCGTACACCGCGCCGAATGGCCTGACGGCCCGAACTCGGTCACGCCTCGATTGTCACGCCCGCCGAACGCGCTCGGGCTCAGCCTATACTCGCGCCCGTGAAGCTCGTCGTCGCGATCGTCCACAACGAGGACGCCGGGGCCCTCGTCGACGCGCTCCTCGACCGCGACTTCCGTGCCACTCGCCTCCACAGCTCGGGCGGCTTCCTGAAGCAATCGAACGCGACCGTGATCCTCGGCGTCGACGATCCCCAGGTCGACGACGTCCTCGGAATCGTCCGCGAGACGTGTCACGCGCGTACGCAGGTCGTGAACCCGATGCCACCGATCATGGAGCCTGGCGAGTTCTTCATGCCGTACCCGCTCGAGGTCGAGGTCGGCGGGGCCACGGTCTTCGTCCTCCCGGTCGAACGGTTCGAGCGCCTCTGACGTGACAATGACCGCTGCCGCCGCCACCCGGGCCGTCGGCTAGAATCGACGCCACCGCCGCCAGGAGACCGTCCGTGCTCGACCAGACCGATCGTCCGTCCGCCAGCCGGCGCGTCTTTCGCTCGAAGGTCGACGCGATCCGTCCGACGTATGGATTCGAGGATGTGTCGCTGGCGCCGGGCACCGATACGATCGAGCCGGCCGACGTCGAGCTGAACCAGGAGTTCTGCGGGATCCCGCTGGCGATCCCGATCCTCGCCGCGGCGATGGATGCCGTCGTCGACCCGGGCTTTGCGGG
>Ga0307278_10001208_pt1 | contig 12834 bp, 10 predicted proteins | sample ER_DNA_117_FD_194482 | JGI IMG/M metagenome (GOLD analysis project Ga0307278, IMG submission 194482) | Bulk soil microbial communities from the East River watershed near Crested Butte, Colorado, United States - ER_DNA_117 | ecosystem: Environmental > Terrestrial > Soil > Floodplain | place... | reverse complement strand
TCGCGCCGCCGCTGCCCGGCGGGCGGCGCGACCAGCCCGGGGTGCTCGAACTGTACCGGCGGGCGGGGGCGCTGCGCACCGGGCACTTCGTGCTCTCGTCGGGCCGCCACTCCGACACCTACCTCCAGTCCGCGCTGGTCCTGCAGTGGCCGCGGGTGGCCGAGGCGCTCGGGCGGGCGCTCGCCGAGCCCTTCCAGGGGCTGGTCGACGTCGTGGTCGGGCCGGCCCTCGGCGGGGTGGTGATCGGGCACGAGACCGCCAGGGCGCTCGACGCCCGCATGCTCTTCACCGAGCGCGTGCAGGGCGCCGCCGCCCTGCGGAGATCGTTCCAGATCGCTCCGGGGGAGCGTGTGCTGGTCAGCGAGAACGTCGTCACCACGGGTGGCTCCGCCCTGGAAGTGTGCGACCTGCTCGAAGCGGCCGGGGCCGAGGTGGTCGTGCTGGCCACGATCATCGACCGCCTGCCCGAATCCGTGCAGCTCGCGGTCCCCTTCATGGCCCTGGCCAGGGTCGCCGCGGGGGCCTGGGAGGCGGCCGAGTGCCCCTCCTGCCTAGCCGGCTCGACAGCCGAGTCGCCGGGCTCGAGACGCCTCGACGGCCACGAGCAGTGACCGGGAACCAGCCGGTTACCAGGCCGATATGTCGGGAAATCTACAGAGAAGGTGTTCTGACCTGCGTCGATAGATTGTGGCCACCCCCAAGGTGTGCGTAGAATCCGGCGCGTTCTTTGCAACCGGCACCCGGGGGGCGTGCGGGTCGTCCGCCCAGGCCACCCCGAACGAGGAGGCACCATGCCACTGCCCACCCTGACGCCCGAGCAGCGCCAGCAGGCCTTGGAGAAGGCGGCCGAGGCGCGGCGCAAGCGGGCCGAGCTCAAGGCGCAGCTGAAGAGCGGCAACCTGACCCTGGCCACCGTGCTGGACAAGGAAGGCGACGAGACGGTGGGCAAGATGAAAGTTGCCAGCGTGCTCGAGAGCCTGCCAGGCGTCGGCAAGGTGCGCGCCCGCAAGATCATGGAGAAGCTCGACATCTCGGCGTCACGCCGCGTGCGGGGCCTCGGCTCCAAGCAGAAGGACGCCCTGCTGTCCGAGTTCAGCACCAAGAAGTAACCCCGCTGGGCGCTGCGTCAGGCAGAGGATCGTCCGACCACCGCGGTCGCTTGATCGTGCTTGCCGGCCCCTCGGGGGTTGGCAAGGGGGCCATCGTGGCCAGGCTCCTGGCTGCACTGCCGGACCTCGAGCTGTCGGTCTCGGCCACCACCCGGCATCCCCGGCCAGCCGAGGACGAGGGCAGGCACTACTATTTCGTGGACCCCGACCTGTTCGCGAAGCTGGTCGCCTCGGGTGGCTTCCTGGAGTGGGCCGAGATCTTCGGCCATCGCTACGGCACGCCACGCGAGCCGGTCGAGCGGGCGCTGGAGCAGGGGCGGGACGTGATCGTCGAGATCGACGTCCAAGGCGCCCGCCAGGTGCGGGCGAACACGCCGGACGCGTCCATGGTGTTCATCAAGCCGCCAAGCCTTGCCGAGCTCGAGCGGCGGCTGCGGACCCGGGGCACCGAGAGCGAGGCGCAGATCCGGCGGCGGCTGGCCAAGGCGTCCGACGAGCTGGCCGCCGAGCCCGAGTTCGACGCCACGGTGGTCAACGACGATCTTGAGACGGCCGCCCGCGAGGTGATCGACATCGTCAACCGCTTGCGGCGTACCATCGCCAGGTAGGCATCCGCAGTCCCGATGCCAGATACGCATCCGTAGTCCCGACGCCAGGTAGGCATCCGCAGTCCCGAGGAGCGACAGCACGTGATCGAACCGAAGATCGACGACCTGCTGGCGCGGGTCGACTCCAAGTACACCCTGGTCATCCTGGCCGCCAAGCGGGCCAGGCAGATCAACGGCTACTACTCCCAGCTCGGCGAGGGCATCGGCGAGTTCGTGCCGCCCATGGTCGACGCCGGCCCCAACCGCAAGGCCCTCTCCGTGGCCCTGCAGGAGCTCGGCGAGGACAAGCTCAACTGGGAGCGTCCCGCCGACCTGGCCGAGTCCATCAAGTAGCTGCTCGGGGGCCCAGGCCCCCGAGTTCCCCCGAAGCGGAGCGGGCCCCGCCCGCAGCCTCACAGCTCTCCAGACAAGCCCAGGACGACGATGCCTGACCGTGGATCTTCGGTTCCGCCGAGCCCTGGCGAGCTCGGCGGGGTCCGGGTGCTGCTCGTGGTCACCGGGGGCATCGCCGCCTACAAGGCCGCGGAGCTGGCCCGCGAGTTGCTGCGCGCCGGGGCCGAGGTGCAGCCGCTGCTCACCGAGGCCGCCGAGGCGTTCGTGACCCGGGCCACCTTCGCCGCCCTGACCGGCCGCCGGGTCCCCTCGTCGATCTGGGACGAGCCGGGCGAGGTCGAGCACGTCGCGCTCGCCCGCTGGGGCCACGTCCTGGTGGTCGCCCCGGCCACCGCCCACACCCTGGCCCGGCTCGCCGCCGGGCTCGCCGACGACCTGGTCACCAACGTCGCCCTGGCCTTCGGCGGGCCGGTGGTGGTCGCCCCCGCGATGCACACCGAGATGTGGGAGCACCCGGCCACCCGCCGCAACCTCGAGGTGCTCGCCGCCCGCGGCGTGCGGGTCGTCCCCCCGGCATCCGGCCCGCTCACCTCCGGCGACGTCGGCCCCGGCCGCCTCGCCGACCTCCCCGACCTGGTTGCAGGCGTCGTCGCCGCGCTCGCGCCCGGCCAGCGGTCCCACCCCGGCGCCGGGTCGCCCGCCTCCGGGGTGGGCTCCTCGGGCACGGGCGAGGGGGTGGGCTCCTCGGGCACCGGCGAGACCGCCCGCGGGCTGGCCGGGGTGCGGGTGCTGGTCAGCCTCGGCGGCACCCGCGAGCCGATCGACCCGGTCCGTTACCTCGGCAACCGGTCCTCCGGGCGCATGGGCGCCGCGATCGTGGCCGAGGCCCTGCGGCGGGGCGCCGAGGTCACCGCGGTCGCCGCGGCCACCAGCGTCGACCTGCCCGCCGGCGCGCGCGAGGTGCGGGTGGAGACCGCGCAGCAGCTCTACGACGCCGTGCTCGCCGAGGCGGCCGGCCACGACGTGATCGTGATGGCTGCCGCGGTCGCCGACTTCCGGCCGAAGGCGGCCGCCGAGCGCAAGCTCAAGAAGGAGCGGGGCGTGCCCGAGGTCGTGCTCGAGCCCACCCCCGACACCCTGGCCGAGCTCGGCCGGGTCCGCCGCCCGGGCCAGGTCCTGGTCGGCTTCGCCGCCGAGACCGACGACCACGTCGAGGGGGGGCGGCGCAAGCTCGAGCGCAAGCGCCTCGACCTCGTGGTCGTCAACCACGTCGAGGGGTCCGGGTCAGCCTTCGGGGCCGACGCGGCCACCGCCTACCTGGTGGACGCCGAGGGCGTCGAGCCCCTGCCCGGCGCCCCCAAGGCCGAGATCGCCCGCCGCCTGCTCGACCGGGTCGAGGCCCTCCGGGCCGGCTGACCAGCCGCCCCCTGTCCGCGCCGTCCCGCACATTCCCTTGCCCTGCTGGCCTTTCCCGGCACGGGAGCCGATACGGTATGGTTCCCCTGCCGGACCGTGCCGACGCCGGGGGAGCGGGGCCGTTTGCTCCTGGCGTGGGGCGCCGTCTACCCTTCCCGCAGCCCGCGCTCGGGCCCGGGTCGTGACACGAAATCCTGGAGGCTTGCTCGTGGCAAACCGCTACCTGTTCACGTCGGAGTCGGTGACCGAGGGTCACCCGGACAAGATGGCCGACCAGATCTCGGACGCCGTGCTCGACGAGATCCTGCGTTCCGACCCGGCCGGACGGGTGGCCTGCGAGACGCTGATCACCACCGGGCTGGTGGTGGTGGCCGGGGAGATCTCGACCTCGACCTACGTCGACATCCCGTCGACGGTCCGGCGCACGATCCTCGAGATCGGCTACGACCGGGCCAAGTACGGCTTCGACGGGGCGACCTGCGGGGTCACCGTGGCCATCGACGAGCAGTCGCCCGACATCGCCCAGGGCGTGGACCACGCCTACGAGGAGCGCGCCGGCGACACCGACCCGCTCGACACCCAGGGCGCCGGCGACCAGGGGATGATGGTCGGCTACGCCTGCGACGAGACCCCGGAGCTGATGCCCCTGCCGATCTCACTGGCGCACCGCCTGTCGCGCCGGCTGGCCGAGGTGCGCAAGACCGGGCTCATCCCCTACCTGCGTCCGGACGGCAAGACCCAGGTCACCATCGAGTACGGGGCGGGCCGCCCGGTGCGGCTGGACACGGTGGTGGTGTCCACCCAGCACGGCCCCGACATCGACCTCGACACGCTGCTGACCCCCGACGTGCGCGAGCACGTGATCGACGCGAGCCTGCCCGAGGGCCTCGCCGCCGAGGGGCTGCGGGTCTTCGTCAACCCGACCGGCCGGTTCGAGCTTGGCGGGCCCAGCGCCGACACCGGGGTGACCGGCCGCAAGATCATCGTCGACACCTACGGCGGCATGGCCCGCCACGGCGGCGGGGCGTTCAGCGGCAAGGACCCGACCAAGGTCGACCGCTCGGCCGCCTACGCCGTCCGCTGGGTCGCCAAGAACGTGGTCGCCGCCGGCCTGGCCCGCCGCTGCGAGGTCCAGGTCGCCTACGCGATCGGCGTCGCCCACCCGGTGAGCGTGTTCGTGGAGACGTTCGGCACCGAGCAGGTCGACCCGGAGAAGCTCGGCAAGCTCATCCCCGAGTTCTTCGACCTGCGCCCGGCCGCGATCGTCCGCGACCTCGACCTGCGCCGGCCCATCTACCGCAAGACGGCCGCCTATGGGCACTTCGGCCGGACCGAGCCGGAGTTCACCTGGGAGTCGACCACCCGGGCCGAGGAGCTGGCCAGGGCGGCCGCCTCCCTCTAGGACGACCGCGCCAGCCGAGGCTCACCACCCGGCCGCGGGCGGGGTCACCGTCGCGGCCGGGGGCGCCGCCACGGCCGGGGGCGCCGCCACGGCCGGGGTCGAGGTCGTCGTCGACGTGCCCCTCTTTCACCTCGACCGGCCGTTCACCTACCGCCTGCCCGAGGCGCTGCGCGGCCAGGTCCGGTTCGGCAGCCGGGTGAAGGTCCCGTTTGGCGGCCGGCGCCGGGTCGATGCCTGGGTGGTCGGGTTCACCGACGAGCTCCCCGACGGCGCCCGCGACGTGGAGCGCCTGGTGTCGCCCGTCCCCGTGTTCGGCCCCGAGGAGCTGGACCTGCTGCGCTGGGTCGCCACCCGCTGGGCGGGCACCCTGACCGACGTGCTCCGCCTGGCCGTCCCAGCCCGGGTCGCGGCCGTGGAGGCGTCCGAGGCTGCGCCGCTCCCGAGCGGCGCCGTCACCGGCGACTCGGGGCCGGCCGGCGGCGCGGCGGCGGCCGACCCCTTGGTCGAGCTGGTCGGCCGGGGCCGGGCCGGGGCGGTGTACTGGAGGACCCTGCCGGGCGAGGAGCGCGGCGCCCGGGTCGTGGCGCTGGTCGAGGCCGCCCTGGCGGCCGGGCGGAGCGCGATCGTGGTGGCCCCGGAGGTGGTGGCCGGCTCGGCCGTGCTCGACGCGGTGCGCGCCCGCTTCCCGGATGTGGCCGACCTGTCCAGCGACCGGTCCGAGCGGCGCCGCTACCGGGCCTGGGTGGAGGTGCGCCGGGGCCGCGCCCAGGTGGTCGTCGGGGGCCGGTCGGCGGTGCTCGCCCCGGTCCGCCGCCTGGGCTGCATCGTCGTGGACGAGGAGGCCAACCCGGCCCACAAGGAGCAGCGCACGCCCCGCTACCACGCCAGGGAGGTCGCGCTCGGCCGGGCGGCCTGGAGCCGCTCGGTGTGCGTGCTGATCGGCGCGGTGCCGTCGGCGGAGGCGGTGGCCGCCGTCCGGGCAGGCCGCTGCCGCCTCCTCGAGCCGGACCGGGTCGCCGAGCGCCTGGCCCGCCCGCTCGTCGAGGTCGTCGACCCCGACGACGAGGGGCCGAGCGCGGCTCGGCTCCACCCTCGGGGCCTGGCCGCCATGCGGGAGGCGCTGCGCCGGGGGGAGAGCGCGTTCGTGCTCGTGCCGAGGCGGGGCGCTGCCGACCCGGATGCGCCCGGCGCCCGCACCGCCGGGCAGGTCGCCACCGAGCTGGCCCGGATGCTGCCCGGCGTGCCCGTGTGGCGGCTGGACCGGGAGGTGGTCGACCCCAAGGCCAAGCCGCCGTGGGCGGGCGAGGGCCCAGGCGTGGTGGTCGGCACCGTCGCCGGGGTGAAGGACACACCCCCGCTGCCGCTGTGCCGGACGGTGGTGGTGGTGGGCGCCGACGCCGCCCTCGGCCAGGCCGAGGTGCGCGCGCCCGAGGAGGCCTACCGGACCTGGACGAGGGCGGCCGCCTGGTGCGGGCCCCACGACCAGCCCGGCCGGCTCGTGCTGCAGGCCAGGGACGGCACCCACCACGCCGTCCAGGCCCTTGTCCGCTCCGACCCGGTGTTCTTCTGGCGCCACGAGCTGCCGCGCCGGGTGGAGCTCGGCTTCCCGCCCGCCCGCCGGCTGGTGCTCGTCGAGGGTCCGCTGCCCGAGGAGGCGGCCACGGCCAGGTCCGCGCTCGCGGCTGCCCTCGGCCCCGGCGCCGAGCTGCTCGGACCGGCCGCGATGGGTCGGGGCTGGCGTATCATCGCCAAGGTCAGGGACGCGGAGGCGGCCGCGCTCGCACTGCGGCCGGTGCTGGCCGAGGCGTCCCGGTCGGGAGGGCCACGCATGTCGGTCGACGTCGAGCCGCTCGAGGTGCTGGCCGCCCTCCGGGCGTCCGCCACCACCTGACCGGCCGGTCGCGGCACCGTGGCCCGCGGCGACGACGAAGGAGAAGGCATCCGGTGGCCCTGCTCGAGATCCGCCTGTTCGGCGACCCGGTCTTGAAGGAGCGCGCTGCGCCGGTCACCGAGTTCGGACCGGACCTTGCCCGCTTCGGCGACGACCTGCTCGAGACGATGTGCGCGGCCGCGGGCGTCGGGCTGGCCGCGCCCCAGGTCGGCGTGCTGAAGCGGATGTTCGCCTACGACCTCGGGGTGAACGAGGAGACCGGCGAGCACCCGTTCGGGGTGCTGGTCAACCCGGTCATCACCAGGCGCGCCGGCGAGCAGGACGGCGAGGAGGGCTGCCTGTCGCTGCCCGGCATCTACTACGACTGCGTGCGGGCGATGGCGGTGACGGTCGCCGCCCGGGACGTGCACGGCGCGCCGCTCACCCTCGAGGGCTCCGGCCTGCTCGCCCGCGTGTTCCAGCACGAGATCGACCACCTGGACGGGGTGCTGTTCCTCGAACGGCTGTCCCGGGCGGACCGCAAGCGGGCCCTGAAGCAGTGGCGCGAGCGGGACCTCGACCTGGAGGCGCCCGGGGTCGCACCGCACGTCCACCGCTCCGACGCCGCCAAGATGCTGTAGTGAGGACCCCGGCAAGGGCTGCCCGGCCGGCGCCGCGCTCCCACGGCGCCCAGGCTGCCGCGCTCCCGTGGCGTCCAGGCTGCGGCGACGTCCATGCCGGCGAGGCGTCGACCGGGTCCGGCGAGGCGTCGACCGGGTCGGGCGAGGCGCCGGCCGGGCAGGCGCTCGGAAGGAAGGCCCTAGGCGTGCGCGTGGTCTACTTCGGCACCCCCGCCGCGGCCGTCCCGCCGCTCGAGGCCCTGCTCGCCTCCGGGCACGAGGTGGTGGGCGTGGTCACCCGGCCCGACAAGCCCCGCGACCACCGCGGCGGCCGGCCGTCGCCGTCCCCGCTCAAGCAGGCCGCCGAGCGGCACGGCCTGGAGATCGTCCAGCCCGAGCGCGGCCGCGACCCGGAGCTTCCCGCCCGGCTCGCCGCGTTCCGGGCCGACATCGGGATGACCTGCGCGTTCGGCTTCCTGCTGCCGCCCGAGGTGCTGGCCTCGTTCCCCAGGGGCGTGCTGAACCTGCACTTTTCGCTGCTGCCCGCCTACCGCGGGCCCGCCCCGGTCCAGCGGGCGCTGCTCGACGGGCGCACCGTCACCGGGGTCTGCACGTTCGTGATCGACGAAGGCATGGACACCGGCCCGCTGCTGCTGTCGGCCGAGGTCCCGATCCTGCCCGGCGAGGACGCCGGCGCCCTCACCGCCCGCCTGGCCGAGGTGGGCGCCCAGGTCACCGTCGAGACGCTGGACGCGCTCGAGCAGGGCGCGATCTCGCCCCGGCCGCAGCCGGCCGACGGCGCGAGCCTGGCCCCGAAGGTCACCCCGGACGAGGCCCGCCTGGACTGGGGCGCCTCCAGCGCCCGGGTGGTCAACGCGGTGCGCGCCTTCACCCCGGCCCCGGGCGCCTGGACCACCCTGCGCGGCCGGCGGCTCAAGCTGCTCGAGGCGCGGGTGGCCGCCGGTCCCAGCGAAGCCTCGCCCGGCCTGCCCGGCTCGGAGACCGTCAGCGGCGCCGAGGCGGTGACAGGCGCCCACCCGGCACCGGCCGCGCGGGCGGCCGGGCGGCTCGGCCTGGCCCCTGGGGAGCTCGAGCTCGGCCCCGGAGGCGTGCTGCTGGCCGGGACGGGCGACGGCGTGGTCGAGCTGGTCCGCGTCCAGCCGGAGGGGAGGCGGCCGATGTCGGGTCCCGAGTTCGCCAGGGGCGCGCGGCCGGCGGCGGGGGAGTGGCTCGGGGACCGGTGACCGTCACCGCCCGCGACGTCGCCCTGGCCGCGCTCGGCCGGGTGGACGAGGGCGCCTGGGCCAACCTTGCCCTGCCCGGCCTGCTCAACCGCTCCGGGCTCGGGCCGGGCGACCGGGCCGCGGTCACCGACCTGGTCAGCGGCACCCTGCGGCTGCGGGCGGCGCTCGACACGGCGCTCGCGCCGCTCTCCCGGCAGCCCATCGCCCGGCTCGAGCCGCTGGTCCGCAACGGCCTGCGGCTGGGCGCCTACGAGCTGCTGTTCGCGGGGACGGCCCCGCACGCGGCCCTGAACGAGGTGGTGGGGTCGGTGCGCCGGGCCGGCCGCCAGGGGCAGGCCGGGTACGTCAACGCCGTGCTCCGCCGCCTGGCCGCCACCGAGCCGCGCTGGCCCGACCCGGCCGCCGACCCGGTCGGCTGGGCGACCACCCGCGGCTCCCACCCGGCCTGGGTGGTGGAGGAGGCGCTCGCCCGCATCGGCCCTCGCGAGCTGATCGCGCTGGTCGAGGCCGACAACGCCCGCCCGGCGGTCACCCTGCGGGCCACCCCGGGCCGGACCACCCGAGACGAGCTGCTCCGCGAGCTGGATGCGGCGGGCGTGCCGGCCGGGCCGAGCGTGCTCTCCCCCGACTGCGTCGAGCTGGCCCGGGGCGACCCGCGGGAGCTGGCTGCGGTGCTGGACGGCCGGGCGGTCGTCCAGGACGCCGCCTCGGCGCTGGTCGCGCCCGCCCTCGGGGTGGGCCCGGGCGCGCTCGTGGTGGACCTGGCCGCCGGGCCCGGCGGCAAGGCGGGGCACCTGGCCGCGCTGGGGGCCCGGGTGCTCGCGGTCGAGCTCCACCCGGCCCGGGCCCGGCTCGTGCGCGAGACCGCCGACCGCCTCGGAAGCGAGACCCAAGCCCGGCTGCTGGCGCTCGTGGGCGACGGCACGCAGCCGCCGGTCGCGGCCGGCCGGGCCGACGGGGTGCTGGTGGACGCGCCCTGCACGAACCTGGGCAGCCTGCGCCGGCGGCCGGAGGCACGCTGGCGCCACCAGCCCGGGGAGGTCGAGGACCTGGCCGCACTCCAGCTCCAGCTGCTCGAGGCCGCCGCCGACGCCGTCCGCCCGGGCGGTGCCGTCGTCTACTCGGTCTGCACCTGGACTCGTGCCGAGACCGACGCGGTCGTGGACGCCCTGCTGGAGCGCAGGCCCGACCTGGACCCGGCCCCGCTCGCCGGCCCTGCCGGACCGGGTGCCCGGCGGCAGCTCTGGCCCCACCGGGAAGGCGCCGACGGCGTCTTCCTGGCCCGGCTGGTCAAGATTGCATGAGCGAGGTCGCCGGCCCGCCTCACCTCGCCGCCCGCCCGGCCGATAGCATTCCCAGACGCGCTCCCGGTCCCCGGGGGCAGAACGACTCCGGAGGAGCGACGTGGTCCGACGCCGACGCCGAGCACCGTCCGCCCCGCACCCTCCCGACCCGGTCCGCCCGGCCGGCCAGGAGAAGCGGTAGCGGCGTGGACGAGCTGGTGCTGATCGCCGACGACGACCGCGACATCGTCCGTTTCGTCGAGGTGAACCTGCGTCTCGAGGGCTTCGAGGTGATCACCGCCCACGACGGCCAGGACGCCCTGGTCAAGGCGCTCGCCAGGCAGCCCGACCTGGTCCTGCTCGACGTGATGATGCCCCGCCTGGACGGCTACGAGGTCTGCAAGCGGCTGCGGGCCGACGGGCGCAGCGCGCACATCCCGGTGATCATGCTGACCGCCAAGTCGCTCTCGGCCGACAAGGTCCTCGGCCTCACCGCCGGCGCCGACGACTACATCATCAAGCCGTTCGACCCGATGGAGCTCGTCGCCCGCGTCAAGACCACCCTGCGCCGGGCCAGGGAGATGCGGGCCCTCTCCCCGCTCACCGGGCTCCCGGGCAACCACCGCATCGAGGCCGAGATCCAGCAGTGGATGGCCCGCGAGGCACCGATCGCGGTCGCCTACGCCGACCTCGACAACTTCAAGTCCTACAACGACCGCTACGGGTTCCTCCGGGGCGACGAGGTCATCTCGATGGCCGCCCAGGTGGTCCGGCGGGCCGCCCACGACGCGGCCGGCGCGGCCGGCTTCGTCGGCCACATCGGCGGCGACGACTTCGTGGCCGTCCTGCCGCCCGAGGTGGCCGAGGACTTCGCCCACCGGGTGATGACCGGGTTCGACCGCCACATCCCGAGCCTCTACGACCCGGAGGACGCCGAGGCGGGCGTGATCGCGCTCGAGGACCGCCAGGGCCAGCTCCGCCGCTTCCCCCTGGTGTCGGTGTCGATCGGCATCGCCTGCAACGCCCGGCGCCGGATCAGCGACCACCGCGAGCTGGTGGCCACCGCGACCGAGCTGAAGAGCCTGGCCAAGCGGGAGCCGGGCTCGGCTTACGCGATCGACCGGCGCACCGGCGAACCGTAGCCCGCGACGCTGCGTCGCATGGAGTCTCACGTCGAGGTGGCGGGCGAGGGCGTCCAGCCGTGCCCGTCCACTCCGGGACCTGCGACAGCGGCATGGGTGCTCGGCTTCCTGGCCAGGTACGGACGGACGCTCAGCGGCGGCGCTGGGCGCGGACCAGGTCGGCCAGGGCGTCGTGGGGTCGCGGCTCGAACAGGTAGGCGCCCTGAGCCACGTCGCAGCCGAGCGCGCGCAGCTCGGCGAGCTGCCCGGCCGTCTCCACCCCGTCGGCCTGGGCCTGGATCCCGAGGGCACGGGCCAGGCCCGCGACGGCGGCCACGATCACGGTGTCGTCCCGCTCCCGGCCAAGCCCGGCCACGAACGAGCGGTCCACCTTCAGGGCGTCCACCGGGAAGCGGCGGAGCATCGCCAGCGAGGACGAGCCAGTGCCGAACTGGTCGATCGCGAGCGCGACCCCGAGCCGCTTCAGCGCATGCAGGACGGTCTCGACCGCGTCGGCGTCGCCGAGCAGCAGCCGCTCGGTCACCTCGAGCTGGAGCGAGCCGGGGCCGAGGCCCGCGTCGGCCACCACCTCGCCGATCCCCTCGACCAGGCCGGGCTGGGCGAGCTGGGCGGAGAGGTCGACCGAGACGCACAGCGGGCGACCCGCGCCCAGCTCCCCCCGCCAGGCCGCGGCCTGGCGGCACGCCTGGCCGAGCAGCCAGCTCCCGACCACCGGGGCGAGCCCGCTGCCGGCGACCAGGGAGCGCAGCCCGGCCGGGGGGACCACGCTCCCGTCCGGCCGCCGCCAGCAGGCAAGCGCCTCGGCACCCACCACGCTGCCGTCGTGGAGCGAGACCATCGGCTGGTACACCACCTCCAGCTCGGCGCGGTCGACGGCCCGGCGCAGGGCGTGCTCGGTCTCCAGCCGCTCCCGGGCCCGGGTCCGCATGGCCGCGTCGTACAGCTCGAAGCGGGCCTTGCCGCGCTCCTTGGCCAGGTACATGGCGGCGTCGGCGTCGCGCAGCAGCCCCTCCGGGTCGTCGCCGGGGCCTCCGCCGGCCAGGGCGACCCCGATGCTGGGGGTCACGAACAGCTCGTGACGGCCGATGCGGATGGGCTTGGGCACCTCGGCGAGCAGGCGCAGGGCGATGCCGACCGCCTCACGCTCGGAGTGGAGGTCCTCGCAGAGCATGGCGAACTCGTCGCCCCCGAAGCGGGCGACCGTGTCGGCCGGCCGGACGATGTCGCGCAGGCGGCGGCCCACCTCCACCAGGAGCCGGTCGCCCACCTCGTGCCCGAGAGCGTCGTTGACCGACTTGAACCGGTCCAGGTCGAAGAACAGCACCGCGACCGACCCGGGCCGCCGGCGGGCCCGGGCCAGGGCCATGCCGAGGTGGTCGAGGAACAGCGCCCGGTTGGGCAGCCCGGTGAGCTCGTCGTGGGTGGCCTGGAAGGCGAGCCGCTCCTCGGTCCGCTTCCGCTCGGTGATCTCCTGGGCGATCATGCCGATCCCGAGCACCCGCCCGGCCGGCCCGCGCACCGGGTGGAAGCTGGCCAGCCAGTGGCGCCAGGAGCCGCCCGGACCCTCCACGCGCAGCTCGTGGTGGACGACGGGCTCGCCACTGGCCAGCACCTGGCGGAGCAGCTCGGGCACGTCGCCAGGCAGGCCGGGGATCACCTCGGGCAGCGCCCGCCCGGCCAGGGCGCCCGCGGGCAGGCCGGCCGCCTCGGCCAGGGCCTGGTTGGCCCGGACGACCAGCAGCCCGGCGTCAAGCAGCGCGATGCAGGCTGGCGCGCTCGCGACCAGGGCCTCCAGGTCCGGCGGCGC
>Ga0307278_10001207_pt1 | contig 12836 bp, 12 predicted proteins | sample ER_DNA_117_FD_194482 | JGI IMG/M metagenome (GOLD analysis project Ga0307278, IMG submission 194482) | Bulk soil microbial communities from the East River watershed near Crested Butte, Colorado, United States - ER_DNA_117 | ecosystem: Environmental > Terrestrial > Soil > Floodplain | place... | reverse complement strand
CGCCGGCTCGGTGTCCTTGAGCAGGAACCCGCTGGCGCCGTCCCGCAGCGCCTCGAAGACGTACTCGTCCAGCTCGAAGGTCGTCAGCACGATGACCCGGGTGGCTGCCAGCTCGGGGGCGGCCACGATCGCCCGCAGCGCGTGGAGTCCGTCGGTGCCCGGCATCCGCACGTCCAGCAGCACCACGTCCGGGCGGGTGCGCCGCACCAACTCGACCGCGGCCCGCCCGTCGTTCGCCTCGCCGACCAGCGTGATGTCGTCCTCGGTCTCCAGCAGCACTCGCAGGGCCAGCCGGAGCAGCGCCTGGTCGTCGGCGATCACCACCCGGATCATCGGTGACTCGCCCCCAGGGGCAGGCGGGCACGCACCAGGAACCCGCCGTCGGCGGTGGGGCCGGCCTCCAGCGTCCCGCCGACCGCGGCGGCGCGTTCGCGCATCCCGGCGATGCCATGCCCGGCCGGCCGTGCGATGCCCGACGCCCGGCCGCTGCCGTCATCGGCGATCTCGAGCACCACCGCGCCGGGCTGGTAGCCGGCCCGCACGGTGGCGGTGGCGGGGCCGGCGTGGCGGACCACGTTGGTCAGCGACTCCTGCACGATGCGGTAGGCGGCCAGGTCCACGGCCGCGGGCAGGCTGGCCCGCTCGCCGGTGACGACCACCTCCACCGGCAGGCCGCTCTCGGTCATGGCAGCCGCTAGCGCCTCGAGCTGGCCGAGCCCGGGCGCTGGCCGCCACGGCCCGTCCCCGTTGTCGGGCTTGCGGAACACCGCCAGCGTCCCCTGCAGTTCCTCCAGCGCGTCCTTGCTGGACCGCTTGATCGCCTCCAGCGCCACCTGGGCCTGCTCGGGGCGCCTGCCCGCCACGTGCAGGGCGACTGCGGCCTGCAGGTTGATCGCGGCCAGGCCGTGCCCGACCACGTCGTGGACCTCCCGGGCGATCCGTAGCCGCTCCTCGTCGGCGCGCCGCCGCGTCTCATCCTGTCGGGCGCGCCGTTCGGCCTCCCGGCCCAGCCGCACCACCGTGCCGATCGCCCACGCCGGCAGCAGCAGCCCCGACAGCACCGCCAGCAGCAACGGCGCCTCGACGAGCAGCCGCTCCGGGTCGATGACCACCATGTCGGCGATGACGACGGCCAGCAGGGTCACGCCGCAGGCGACCAGGGAGGGTGCCGCCGGCAACCTGATCGCGACCGAGTACATCGCCACGCTCATCGCCAGCAGGATCGGCCCATGCGAGTACTCCAGCACGAGGTAGACGACGCTCGCCCCGACCGTGACCGCCAGCACCCCAAGCGGCCACCGCCGCCGCCCCACCAGCACCGCCGCCGCGACCCCCATCAGCACGTACGCCAGCCAGTCCAACGGACGGCGCGGCGGCACCTCCCCCTTGGCCGCCGGTCCCGACCCCAGCGCCATCACCGCCGCCGCGGCGACGGCCGGCAACGCGTCGGCCACCACGGCCCGGCCGACCCCACGCCAACGGGCGACATCCATGCCGACCACGATAGGACCCGCCAGGATCGCTGGAATCCGCCCACGAGTGTACTCGCTCCTACCACCCTCGACGTAGCCGCAGCGACCCTGGCGGCGTCATGCTGCCCCCCTACGAGCTCCAGAGGCCCGGCGCCACGCTTCTGATGCTGGGACCTCGCCGTTTCAGCTCAGCGCGGCATGGCGCCAGATCCAGCTTCGATCCTCCTCGGCCCACTGCCTGCCTCAGCGAGCTTTGCTGGTATCGAGGCTGCAATGTGCTGGCCTATGGGCTCAATCTCCTCGGTCGCCGTGTAGGCGCCAACCGCCGAGACTGAAGAGATCGCCGCGTCGTACCCGCTGACCCAGTACCGGGAGTCTATGGCTGGATGCGCCGCGCGAACACGCTGGCGGGGTCGCTATCGTGGGGCTGGGAGAACAGCGCGAGGAAGTCCTCGCCGGCGCTGGCCAGGCCCATGTAGTCGCCCAGGAAGAAGCCCTCCGGTCCGCCCGCGCCCACAAGCTGCGGCGCCTGCCGCAGATCGAAGGAGGCGTCGGTGAGCCGTACCTCGTCACCGAACCCCTCTGACGTCGTGCACGCCGCCGTGGCGGTCGGGTGGCAGGCCACCAGCCAGCGGTCGGTCAGCAGCGACGCGGCCGCGTCGCTGCGGCGGAAGTCGGAGTAGCTGACCGCGACCGTCCCGTCGGCGGCCACCTCCACCGAGGGGGTGAACGCCTGCTGGTCGCCGACCGGGAGGTCGGTCGGGGTGGCGTTGACCTTCGCCGGCTCCGTCCATGTCCGGCCGCCGTCGCCGGAGGAGGACAGCGCGATCGCGTCCGCCCGGCCGCCGTTGAGGCGGGCGTCCTGCCACACCAGGTACAGCCGGCCGCTCGTGGGATCGACGGCGATGTCGGTGAGGAGGTTGCCGCTGGCCACCGGGTCGCCGGTCTCGGGGTCGGTGGTGCCGACCGATTGGAGCCGGTTCACAATCGTCTCGCGCGACCAGTGCCGCCCCCTGTTGTTGGAGCGGAGCACCGCGACGCTGGACTGGACCTGCCCCTGTGCGCCCACGGCGATGAGGGTGAACCCGTTGACCAGCTCGCCGTCGGGTAGCACGACGATCTCGTTGCCGGTCGTCAGCTTGTTGGGGCCTGGGTCGAAGATCTGCCGCGCCCGCCGCCAGGTGGCGCCACCGTCGCTGCTCTGGGCGAAGAACGCCGGCCCTTGCACGCCCACCTTGCCCTTCGGCGCGGGGAAGTGGGTCCACACCCCATAGACCAGGTCCTTGTCGGTCGGGTCGGCCGTGATCGACTCGCCGTGGTCTTCGACCATCGGGTCGGTCTCGGCGATGAGCGGGACCGGGTCGCTCCAGGTCAACCCCCCGTCGGTGGACGTGCTTGCAAGGATCGCGCCCTGACCGGCGTCGCCGAACACCGACGCCGACAGGTACAGCGCACCACCCGGCCCGAACGACACCCACGGGTCGAAGGCGTAGTCGAACTGCCCGCCGGTGCACCGGGTCAGGCCGGGGAGCACCACCTGCCGCCAGGTGGCGCCGCCGTCCAGGCTCACCCCGGCGACCAGGCCGCGGAAGCGGTCCTGCATCCAGACGCCGACGACGTTGGCGGGGTTGGTCGGGTTGACCGCCACGTACGGCTCGACCTCCCCCTTGGGCAGCACCGGGTCCAGGTCGGCGGGCGGGCAGTCAGCGAACGGGCCCGGGCCCGACACCTGCACCAAGGGCCCGGCGGTGTCCAACGATCCTGCCGCCGCGCTGGGTCCAAGCGTAGCCAGCAGGCCCACGCAGGCAATGCCGAAAAGGATCCGCCGCATGCTTTCCCCTCCTCCGGTCAGAATTCCGAATCATCCTTGCGGCTGGGCGCTCAACCGTCGTCGGGCCGCGGGCGGCTCTTGCCCTACCCCCCGCGCGTAGCCGCTCTACCACGCGGTGCGTAGGGCTGGGCATGTCACAAGACGGACATCCGCTGTCTGCGCCATGCCGAGCGGCCGGCCGGCGGCAGATGTTCATGCGGCGACCGTAAGCCGCGCCTGCGGCGCCTGCCGCTAACCAATACGCCAGGGCGGCTCTGACTCGGCCGGGTGCTCCCGCTCAAGCGCCGAGCGTCCGGCGCGGAGGTGGAGTACACCATCCGGGAACGTCCCCGGCCGGTCGGCGTGCTCGGCCACGAGCATGCCCAGGATGTGCGGGGCCTGCTCGGCGAGCGTCTCGTCTTGGCGCGGCCAAAGCGGCCAGCCGCTCCATCTCCTCGGTCTAACCCCCTGGATCACCTGGACGAAGCCAGCCTGGTCCGACCCGGTGATCGTGCTGACGACCTTCGAGCTGGACGAGTACGTCTTCGAGGCGCTGCGGGACGGCGCCAGCGGGTTCCTGCTCAAGGACACCGAGCCGGCGGAGCTGCTGCGCGCCGTACGCGTCGTCGCCGACGGCGGGTCGCTGCTGTCGCCTACCGTCACCCGCCGGGTGATCGGCGAGTTCGTGGCCAGGCGGGCGCGCCGGCCGGCGCCGCACCCGGGCGTGCGCGCGCTCACCGAGCGGGAGCGTGAGGTGGTGGTGTTGGTGGCCGAGGGGCTGGCCAACGAGGAGATCGCCGAGCGGCTGGTGGTCAGCCCCGCGACCGCGCGCACCCATGTCAGCCGGGCGATGGGCAAGCTGGGCGCCCACGACCGCGCGCAGCTGGTGGTGGTCGCCTTCCAGGCCGGCCTGGCCACCCCGGACGCACGCTGACGCTCGGCCGGCTACGCGCCGCGGCGTAGGCGCGGCACCTCCATGTGCAGCACAAGAGCCGCTCGCCAGCCGACGACGCGGGTACGCCCCCACCCCAACACTGGGTCGGTAACGATGCTGCGACCCAAAGCGAGGTGACCGATGACCGCATCGCATGTCCTGGCCGTGCTGCTCACCTTCGGGGGCGAGGGGTGGCGGCATGGGTGGGGGCCCGGCGGCGGGTGGGCGTGGCTGTCAACCGGCGACGACGCGACGCGGCCTACCGGTGGAGCACGGCGTCACGGGCCGTTGCCGCGCGGCTGTGGGACACCCTGGCCGACCGCTACCGCGTGCCCGGTCGGGTGGCCCTGGTGATCGCGCCGCAGATGGCGCACGCGCTGGCCGAGGAGCCCGGCCTTGACCCAGCGCCGCAGACCGCGACGGGCTGCGGGTCGACGCCGCCGTCACCGCCTGGTGCAGCCGCCACCTGACCAACAAGGAGATCTCATGACCGCCACGCCCGACAAGGAGGACGAGCCATGAACCCATTGCACGCCGACCTGGCCCTGCGGCGCGCCAAGCCGCGGGTCGCCTGGCTGCTGGAGGAGCCCGAGGCCGGGCGGCGGACGCCGGCCGGCCGACGCCACCGCCGGCGCCGCCGCCTGACCCGAACGAAAGGCTCACACATGCAGACCGTCTGAGCTAACAGGCACACCGAAAGGAGGTGTAGGCATGGCAGTCCAGGACGTGGTCGTGGTCTCGGTTCCCGTGTCCGATCAGGAGCGGGCCAAGGCGTTCTACGTCGACAAGCTGGGGTTCGAGCTGCGGCGCGAGGACGACTCCGTTCCAGGGATCCGCTGGGTCCAGTGGCCCCCAGGAGGTACCACCGCGCTGACGCTGGTCACCTGGTTCGAGTCGATACCTCCCGGCTCCTTGAACGGGGCTCGTGCTCAGGTTGAGCAACCTCCAGACCGACTATTGCCCGACCGTCTCCCCGCCACTGCTCACCCCCTTTTCTTCAGCGGCAAGTAGCATTGCGATCTATCTAATGGAGCATGTATGCCTGAGGTGGAGCTGACGGCGGGAACCATCGACTACCAAGACACCGGTGGTGACGGTCCAGTGCTGGTCTTGTTGGAGGGTGTCCTCATGGACGGGTCGGTGTGGGAACCGATGGTCGCCGACCTGCAGCGCGACCATCGTTGCGTGGTTCCCACGCTTCCCCTGGGCTCGCATCGCCGACCGATGCGGCCCAACGCCGATCTCTCGCTCTCGGGCTTCGGCCGAGTCGTCGCCGAGCTGCTGGAGCGCCTGGACCTGCGCGACGTGACGCTGGTGCAGAACGACCACGCGGCTGCGGTCCTTTGACCGTCCCGCGCTGGTGGTTTGGACGCCTGAGGATCGCGTGCAGCGCCCCGAACACGGTCGGCGTCTGGCCGACCTGCTACCGGATGGATCAGGCTCCGTGGCCATTCCGCTGCAACGCGGCCAGGGGCCGGTACCGGCCACCCTGCCCGTCATCGGTACACCCCCCGCTGTCCACCATCCCCCGGCCCGGCCGCCTCGGCTCCGGGTCCTTCCCGTCGACACGACCAGGCTGGGACGCTCCATCTCCGCCGGGACCCGCGTGTCCGGCTCCCAACGCTCCCCGTTTCCCAGCGCCACGGTCGCGCGGACCATGTCGAGGACGTCCACGCCCTTCGCCTCCGCCCCCGTCCGGCACACCGAACACCTCCGCGGTAGTCCGTTCCGCGTCCAGCAGCTCCGCCTCCGCGATCGATGGCTCCTGTGGCGCGAAGTAGCGCAGCAGCGTGGCCGCGGCCATCACGTGCAACCCGGGCACGTGCAGGTTGTCCAGGACCGCGGGCAGCTTCGTCATCGCATGCCCAAGCAGCCGCTTCCCGCCCTCCACAGGTCCTGGTCCAGCTTCGCGCGCTGAGCGATGTCGTCTTCCTGCTTCGCCCGGACCTTCTGACGGAACTTCGGGGTCCTCCACTCGGCGCTCGACGGTGCGAAGGCTGACGTTCGCGTGCTCCGCTGCCTGGCGTTGCGACAGGCCAGCCGCGAGCGCCTCGATGATCAGCGGGGTCGCTCAGCCTCCTCGGCGTCCCCACCCGTACCCCCTTCGTTCCGCCTTGATCCGTCACCATCCGTCACAGCGTCGCGGCCTGCCGGTCGCTGTGCTGGGCCGCCGCACCATCGCCGTGTACTGCTGGGCCGCGGCCCCGTTCGGTCGCCACGGCTCGGTCGGTGGCTGCGCAGGCTCTAGGCGGGTCACGTCCAGGCTCCGCGTCACGTGCAGCGTCGGGCCGGGCTCGACCAGACTCACGCCATGCCACGCCGCCTCGAACGCCTGCCCCGGGGTGACCTCCGCCAGGGTCCGGTCGACGCGGATGCGTCCCTCGGGGGAGTACTGCGCGGCCAGGCGTGCCTGGTCGAGCGTGCCTAGGAGGTCGTTCAGCTCCGCCAGCACGGGCGCCCACTGCCGCGGTGGCGTGTCCCGGAGCCTGCCGAGGAGGCCGGCTTCGGCGTCCCTGGCGGCGCGTTCGAGCTCCCCGCGGACGCTGGCCAGGATCCGCCCGAGCGCAGCGCAAGCGGCTCGAGCGCGCTGCTGGCCGCGGTCCGGCGCGAGCCGCCCCGCCCGGCCAGGCACCGACCGGGGCGAGCCGCTCAACCGAAGCTGTCAGGCCTGGCCGGCGGCCGGGTATCGTGGGGCCTGTCGCTGGCGCCGTGCCGCGGCACAGGACCAGGGGGCGAGGGCATGGAGGGCAGGTCGACCGCGTGGGACACGCTGCGTGTGCCTGGCGACCCGCCGCTGGCCGGCGGGCGGACCGGGGTGGGGCCCGACCCGGTGGTCGCGGTGCACGGCATCACCGCCCAGCACCGTGCGTTCTCCGCGGTCGCGCGCCACCTGCGCCACCCCGCCGGCCTGGCCGCGCCGGACCTCCGCGGCCGGGGCGACTCCGGCAAGCCACCGTCCGGCTACGGCTTCGAGACCCACGCAGGCGACGTGCTGCGCGTGCTCGACCATCTCGGGATCGAGCGGGCGCTGCTCGCCGGCCACTCGATGGGGGCGTTCGTGGTCGAGCAGGTCGCCCTCACCGCGCCAGACCGGGTGCGGGCCCTGGTGCTCCTCGACGGGGGCTGGGCCAGTGCCGGCCCGGCGGGCGCCGAGGGCGCCCGGCGCGACCCGGACCTGGAGGCGGGCCTGGCCCGGGCGTTCAGCCGACTCACCATGACGTTCCCGAGCCCCGACGCCTACCTGGACTACTGGTTCCCGGGGCAGGGCCTGACCCTGGACCGGCTCGCGCCCGAGCTGGCCGACTACTTCCGCTACGACCTCGCCGAGGTCGAGGACGGGTGGCAGCCGAAGGCGCTGCTGGCCGCGGTCCAGGAGGACGCCGCCTGGGGCGCCTCCCGGGGCGCGACCGCCGACGCCCTCGCGCGCGTCGGCTGCCCGGTCGCGCTGGTCCGGGCGGCTGATGGCTTCTTCCCCGGGACGCCCCCGCTGGTCTCCGGCCAGGCCCGCGACGTGCTGGCCGGCGCGCTCGACCTGCGCGTGGACCTCGCGCTGCCCGGCACCGACCACTACACCATGCTCCAGGACCCGCACGCCGCCCTGGTCGCCGAGGTGATCGACCGGATGGTCGCGGAGCCTGCCGGCACCCCGGAGGTCGACAAGCCCGCCGCGTCCGCGTGACCCTCGGCGCCTCTCAGCCCAAGTGGCGCTCGCCGTTCTCGATGTGGCCCAGCAGCCGGGCCCGGACCTCCGCCGCCCGCTCGACGAGCGGGCCGTGGCCGCAGCCCTCGAGGACCACCTCCTGGAGCGCTCCGCCGCCGTCAGCGTAGCGGTCCAGCACCGCCCGCATCTGGGACACGTGGGGCTGGGGCGGGAACACGTCCGGCCCGGGCCATCCGGGCACCGCGCCGAGCGACCCGAGCGTGCCGAAGTCGAACATGGACTGGTCGGAGATCACCTGGTCGGCGTCGCCGCGCAGCCACAGCACGGGCGGCTTGTCCGCGATCCCGGCGAAGGCGCTGGTGTCGCACCACCTGGCCGAGAAGGCGTTGTTCACCCCGCTGACGCCAGGCGCCACCCCCGGCCAGTTCGGGGAGGTGGCCAGGTCGCCGGGGTAAGCGGTGTCCCCCACCGCGGTGAGCAGCACCTCGGCGATCAACTCGTCCTCGTCGGGCGCCTTGTACGCCGGTGACCAGAAGAACGTGCGCATCACCACCCGCGGGCTGGAGACTGGCTCCTCCTCGGAGTCGTCGCCGGCCGCCAGGCGGCGCACGAAGTCCGGCGCGGCCGTGCCCGCCCCGCTACCGGCGTAGTCGTCGTAGCAGGGGGTTCCCTCGACGTCCTTGGTGCCGCCGAACCCGTACGGCGACAGCGGCGCCACCAGGAGGATGCTGGCCAGCTCCTGGCCGTGGTCGATGGCGTACTGCTGCAGGACGCCGCCGCCGTTGGACCAGCCGGCGGCGTGGACCCGGCCGCTCCCGGCCCAGCCGAGCGCCTCCACCAGCGCGTGGAGGTCGTCGCTCCAGTCGCGCAGCCCCCGGGTCGCGTCGATCGGCTTTGCCTCGGTCCGCCCGAAGCCCCGCAGGTCCGGCGCGACCACCCGGTAGCCACCGGGGAGCCCCGTGGTCACGTCCTGCCAGAAGCGGCCGGTCGTGAGGTTGCCGTGGATGAGCAGCACCGGGATGCCGTCCTCTGGGCCCTGCACGAAGCAGTGCGTCCGGATCCGGGCGGTGTCCACGACGACACGCTCCATCCCCGCACCTCCTGACCGACTCCGCCCTGCGCTCGCGCGATACCTTACGGCAGATCGCGACGGCAGATCGCGGGACGCTCGCCCCGCCGAGACCCTTGCGGACCCTCGCCCCCCGCAGGCCCAGGCTCGCAACCAGCACTGGCTGTGGCTGCAGCCAGCGGCTTCCCCCGACCGGCGCGCCCTTCACTCGTCTGGAATATGCTCGCCTCGGTCTGGGCGCTCGGTCGGGAGGGGATGACATGGAGGTCGCCGAAGGCGTGCACCGGCTCACGCAGGGCGTGGTGAACTTCTACCTGGTCGAGGACGGGGGGAAGCTCGTGCTGGTCGACGCCGGGGCGCCCCGCGACTGGGACCTTCTGGTGCGCGCCGTGGCCGCTCTCGGCCGCGGGCTGGACGACCTGGAGGCCGTGCTCCTCACCCACGCCCACGCCGACCACATCGGGTGTGCCGAGCGCGCCCGCACGACGGCCGGCGCACCGGTCTGGGTCCATGACGCGGACGCCGAGGTGGCCAAGGGCGCAACGCCCGGGAAGAACGACGGCAAGGCCAGGTCGTACCTGCTGCGGGTCGAGTTCTACCGGACCCTGTTCTCGCTCGTGCGCCGCGGGGCCGCCAGGATCGTCCCTGTCCAGGAGGTGTCCACGTTCGCCGACGGGGAGACGCTGGAGGTGCCGGGACGCCCCCGTGCCGTGCACGCGCCCGGGCACACCCCCGGCAGCGCCGCCCTGTTCCTGGAGGGACGGCGCGTGCTGCTGACCGGAGACGTGCTGGCGACCAGGAACCCCCTCACCGGCCGGATCGGCCCGCAGATCATGCCGTCGGGCCTCAACCGCGACACCCCGCAGGCGCTCAGGTCGCTCGACGTCCTGGACGGTGTCCCGGCCGCCGTGCTCCTCCCCGGCCACGGCGAGCCCTGGACCCAGGGCGCGGCCGAGGCCGCGCGCCTGGCCAGGGCGGCCGGCCCCTCGTAACTCGGCGAAAGGGCGCGCAGCTCCTGGCCGGTCTGGCCCGGCGCCTCCCGGGGCGGGAAGCGGCAGCGGTCCAGGCCCCGAGGTCCGGTCTCGGCCTCCTCCCAGCCGCGTGGTCGGCCTCATCCCAGCCGTGCGGTCCGGGAGGTCCCGAACCGCTTGGCGACCAGGTCCTTGAGGCCGTGGGGGAAGTCGCGGCGCGCGGCGACGTGGCTGCTGACCAGCTCGAGCTGGGCGCTGGTGTCCCCGGCGAACGCGGTCGCGCACAGCTCGGGCACGACGTTGGCGAGCGCGACCACGGCGCCCGGGCAGCCCAGCGGCCCGGCGTAGGCCAGCAGCGCGGATGAACCGACGTAGACCCAGCCCTGGAACCCGTTCAGCTCCGCGAGCAGGCGCTCCGGGTCACCCGAGGAGTCCTTGACGCCCTGGACGGCCAGCTCCGGCAGCAGGTCGACGGGGACGCCGGGCGACGACGCCTCGGGGAAATGGTAGGCGAGCACCGGACGGCCCGCGGCGGCGCCCGCCACCGCCTCGTAGTAGGAGCGCGGGTCCCTGACCCGCGAAGGCGAGAGCGCGAGCACCGCGTCGGCGCCGTGCTCGACGGCCGCCCTGGTCAGCGCCACGGCCTGGCGGGTGGCCGGGGCGCCGGTGCCGGCGACCACCGGGATCGTGGCCGGCACGGCCCGCCGGACCTCGGCGAGCAGCTTGGTGCGCTCGTCGAAGGTGAGTGCGGCGGCCTCGCCGGTCGAGCCCGCAACCACGATGGCGCGCACGCCGAGCTCGGCGACCCGGGCGGCGTGGTCGGCGGTGGCCTTGGCGTCGACCTCGCCGATGGCGTCGAACAGGGTGACCAGGGCGACGGCGACGCCGGTGAACAGCGGGGGCGCGGTCATGCCCGTCCGTCCGGGCAGAAGCGGCGCCGGGCGGCGCCGGCGGGCGCCTTCGTCTCGGGTCGCGGCACCGGAGACCTCCTTGCGGTGGGTGAGGGCGCGACAGCGCTAGGAGAATACCGCTCGCTGCCATGGTGGCTTTGCGCCCGCACCCGGGCTTGGGTAGGTTGCGCCCATGAGCCCCGCACGCCAGCCCGCTGCCCGCAGGGTGGCCATGGCGCTGTTCTTCTTCCCGCGGGGCGGCTCCGCCTACGTCGCCCGCCACCTGGCCCGGCTGCTGCCCGCCGCCGGCTGGGACGTGACGCTGGTCGCCGGCTCGCTCGGCGCCCCAGGCGACCCCACCCACGCGCCCGACTTCTTCGCCGGGACCCGCGTCCGGCCGGTCGACTACACCGCCGCGGCCGACCTCCCCGACCCGGTCGAGGGGGACGTGCCGTTCCAGCCCTCCTACGAGGACCGCCCGGGCGCGCCCGACCGCGTGTTCGCCCCGGTCGGCGACGGCGCCTACGAGCGGCTGGTCTCGGCCTGGGAGAAGGAGCTCGGGCAGGCCGGCGCGGCCAGCGCCGACGTGCTCCACCTGCACCACCTCACCCCGGCCAACGAGGCAGCGGCGCGCTCGCTTCCCACCGTCCCGGTCGTCGGCCACCTGCACGGCACCGAGCTGCTCATGCTCAGGGAGATCGAGGCCGGCCCGCCGCCCCACTGGACCTACGCCCGGTCCTGGGCCGAGCGGATGGGCCGGTGGGCCCGGGACTGCGACCGGGTCATCGTCCAGTCCCCCGACGCCGCCGCGCAGGCCAGGAGCCTGCTCGGGGTCGACCCCGCCCGGGTGACCTGCGTGCCCAACGGGGTGGAGGTGGCCCGCTTCGACCGCCGCCCCGCGCGCGGCGACGACCGGGTGGCGTTCTGGCGCCACTGGCTGGTGGAGGACCCACACGGGGTGGGACGGGTCGGGCGTGCCTGGCAGCGTCCGCTACGCAGAACGCGACCTGGACGCCTTCCGGGAGGACGGGCCGGTGCTGCTCTACGTCGGCCGGTTCACCGCCGTCAAACGCGTCGGCCTGCTGATCCGCGCCTACGCCCTGGCCCGGCACCAGCTCCGCGTCCGGGCGCCGCTGGTGCTGCTCGGCGGCCACCCCGGCGAGCTGGAAGGACGGCACCTTCTCGACGAGGTCCGCGACGCCGGCGTGCCCGACGTGTTCCTGGCCGGCTGGCGGCCCCAGGACACCCTGCCCGGCGCCCTCAACGCTGCCGACCTGCTGGTCCTGCCGTCGGTGCGGGAGCAGTTCGGCCAGGTGCTGGTGGAGGCGATGGCGTGCGGGCTGCCGGTCGTCGCGGTGGACGCGCACGGCCCGGCCACCATCGTCGAGCCGGGCCAGACGGGTTGGCTGGTGCCTCCCGACGACCTGGAGGCCCTCGCCGCCGCGCTGGCCGCGGCGGCGAACGACCCAGCCGGGCGGGCCCGGATGGGCGAGGCCGGCTGGCACGTGAGCCGGGCCCGCTACTCCCTGGAAGCGGTGGTAGCCGGCGTGACCGGCGCCTACCAGGAGACGCGCCCGGCCAGGCCATGAGGGCGCGCCGGCCGTCAGGCCCTCGCCAGTCCCCGCGGCCGGCCACGCGCCGGGCCGTCAGCGTCGAACGCCTGCGGGTACCCTGACCCTCGATCCTCCAGCACGCTTGGCAGAAAGCCACGGTTCCGGCCACGCGACGGCATCGTCGTGTTGTAGGCTGCCGACCCGTAGGAAGCCTCTCCACAGGTGGTAGCCCCGTGCGGCGAGTCGCTGTCGCGAACCAGAAGGGCGGAGTCGGGAAGACGACCACGGTGGTCAACCTCGGCGCCGCGCTCGCCGAGCTCGGCCGCCGGGTCCTCGTGGTCGACCTCGATCCGCAGGCCAACGCGAGCACCTGGCTCGGCACCGTCGACGCCCGAGCCCTCTACGAAGTCTTCGAGAACGGCGCGCCCCTGGACGGCGCCGTCCGGCCCACCGAAGTCAAAGGCCTCGACCTCGTC
>Ga0307278_10001206_pt1 | contig 12851 bp, 10 predicted proteins | sample ER_DNA_117_FD_194482 | JGI IMG/M metagenome (GOLD analysis project Ga0307278, IMG submission 194482) | Bulk soil microbial communities from the East River watershed near Crested Butte, Colorado, United States - ER_DNA_117 | ecosystem: Environmental > Terrestrial > Soil > Floodplain | place... | reverse complement strand
GCGAGCGGGGCAGACGCAGCACGAGCCGCGCGGTGACCGTCTTGCCGCGGTGGGTCAGTCGCGACCTGCCGGCCACGAGCTGGATCGCGCCGAACGCGCTCAGCCTGGCGCTGTTCGGGCGCAGCGCGATCCTGCCGACCGTCTTGGCCCCGCGGTAGAGCCGCAGCTCGACCGAGCGCAGCTCGCGCCAGCTGCGGGGATGCGTCCAGCTCATCGCGACGCGCGTGACCTTGCCCGGCCGGGTGTGGACGACGGCCGGCGCAAGGCTTGGGCGCCCGAACGTATCGGGGCCGAACTCGATGAGGGTGTCGCTCCCGTTCGGCAGCTCGAAGTTCCGTCCGTGGTTGAGCGGGCTGGGGACTCGGGTCGAGAACAGGCGTGGCGTCGGATACAGCCCCTCGCTGTTGGCGCCCTGCGTGTTGGGGTTCCAGATGTTGCCGTCGCTCGCCACGCCGCTGAGGCGATTGTCGAACCCCGCGAAGCGCACGGCGGTGTTCGTGTTGCCCGTGAAGTTGTTGTTGCCGGGGTCGCCGCCAAAGCCGATGTTCACGCAGGCGAAGGCGCAGTTGTCGCCGACAGCAATGCCTCCGACTGCCCCGCGGATCTCGATGCCGGTCTGGTTGAAGATCACCTTGCTATCGCGCAGCTTGAGCACCGGCTCGTCGACCTGGATGCCGATGGCGTTGCCGACGACCGAGGCGCCGGTCATCTTTATGTGCGGCGTGTTCGTGGTGCCGGGGAGGGCAGTCGTTGTCCTGGCCTCGATGCCGATCCCGTTGCCGCTCACGCTGCCACCCTCGACGGTGACCTTCTCGTTCTCGTTGAGGTCGATGCCGATGCCGGTATGACCCTGGACGTTGGTGTTCTTGAGCACGAGCGTCGCGGTGCCGTGCGTGGCGATGCCGTGGAGGTCCTGGCCGCCGACCGCCGCGATCGTGGCGCCGTCGGTCATGAGCGATGCCGAACCACGCACATCGATGCTTGCGCGCCCGCCGCAGCCGGCGGGTGCCTCCCGGCTGATCGTGGCGCCATTCAGCGTCGCCTTCGCGGTCTCGTTCATGAAGAGCCCGAACCCGGGGACGTTCTCCAGGCGCGCGCCGTTCTGCAGCGTCGCCTGCGCGGCGTCGCGGACCTCGATTCCGAGCGAGTCCTGCCCGCAGTTCGGGGCGCCGCCGCTGATCTTGCCGCCGTCCATGATGAGCCGCCCCTGGTCGGCGACGAACACGCCATCGGCGCCGTCGGCGAGGTTGAGCTGCCCGCCGTGCATGGTGAGGCGCGCCTGCTGCAGCACGGTGGCGCCGCTGCGCGCGTTGACGAACAGGGTGCCGCCGGTGCTGCTTGCCTGTGCCGTCCCCAGCAGGAGGATCCCGGTGCTGAACTGCGCGCCGTCGATGACCGCGTTCGCCGCCGTGGTGGCGAGGAAGAGGTTGCTGAGCGTCTGCTTGCCCTGCTTGGCGTACAGCCCGACGCCGAAGCCCTGGCCACCCCAGACGAGGTTGCGCACGGTAGCGTTGCCGGCGAGCTTCAGGCCGACGCCGCTGCCGGGTCCCAGAAGCGTGGCTCCGAGGGAGCCGTCCGGGCCGCCACCGTCGATCGTGACCCCGGCCGGCACCACCAGGCCGCCGGCCGGGAACTGGTCGCCGCTGAAGCCGGGGCCGTAGCCGCCCGCGCCGAGCTTGACCGTCGCGCCGGGGGCGGCGAGCTTGAGGGCCTTGCCGAGCGTCTTGAGCGGGAGCGCGGCCGTGCCGGGGTTGGTGTCCTGCCCGGTCTGGGGGTTGACGTTGAAGCTCGCCGGCGCCGCGCTCGCCTGCGAGGCGAGGGCGAGCACGAGGACGAGGATGGTCAGCGCGGCGGCGGCGAGGGCCGCGGGCCGTCGGAGGGGCATGGTGGGGGGCATGCCTGCTGGAGACGCGCGCCGCGGTCATCGCTTCCGCGACGACCCTGCGGCAGCCGGCGCGTCAGACCCGATCGCGCACGATCACGTACGTCTTGCGCACGGTCTCGCGCACCTGCCAGCGTCCGCGCCAGCCCGATGCGACGGTGAGCGCGACGCCGGGCCGCACCTCGTGGACCTCGCCGTCGGCCGCGGTGATCGTGGCCTCGCCGGCGACGAAGTGCATGAACTCGACGTACGGGCCGTGCGCCGCGTCGAAGTCGCCGGGCGTGACCTCCCAGATGCCCGTCTCCATGCGGTCGTCCTCGTAGAGGACGAGCTCGGCAGTGCGCGCCGAGCCGGGCTCGGCGCCGGGGAAGCGGCCCGCGTCGACGAGCTCCGCGGTCGTCACGTCGATGCTCATGGTGCTTGAGACGCTCCCGCCGGCCGTTGCTTCCCGAGCAGGGCGAGGGCGCACGCCGCCCCGGCTGTCAGCTCGGACGGCGGGCTCGCCACGTCGAAGGCCTCGATCGCGTCGAACTCGTCCCCACCCGCCCGCGCGGGGACGGCGTCGAGGGTCAGCGCGACGCACACCTCGGGGCGCAGGCGCTCGAGGTCCCAGCCCAGCCCGAGCATGCGCACGGCCGCAGGATCGACGGCCACGCCGAGCTCCTCGCGGGCCTCGCGCGCGACGGCTGCCGCGATCGGGTCGGGGCCGGGCTCGAGCATCCCCGAGGGGACGACGTGCCAGCGGCCCGGGTCGAGCGGGAGGTCGGCGCGCCGGCGCCCGAGCAGGACGCGCCCGTCGGGCAGCACTGCCGCGACCGACAGCCCGATGGCGGCGACCCGCCCTTCGCCGCGGCGCAGCGGGTCGTCGCCGGCAAGCGCCAGCGCCCGCGCCCGCAGCGCGGGATCGCCCGCCAGCGCGTCGCCCGTCGCCACCATGTCGAAGTAGCCCGCCCGGCACGCGCGCACGACCCCGCCGTGGACCGCGGTCATGGCCAGCACCGGACCGTCGTGCATCGCGGGCACGCGCCGGCGCAGGGCGGCCAGGTGCGCGGCGCCGCCGGCGCGCAGGGCCGGATCGACCGCCCACGGGCCGTCGTCGACCACGACGCGCACGTCATCGCGTGCCTCGACCTCCACCACGTGTGGGATGATGGCGCCAGTGCCGGGCATAGGGTCGGTCATCACCGCCATCGTCACGCCGTTCGACGAACGGCTCGAGGTCGACGAAGACGCGTTCGTCGAGCTCATGGGGCACCTGGCGCGCCATGGGTCCGACGGCTTCGTGGTCTGCGGGACCACGGGCGAGGCGCCGACGCTCTCCGACGAGGAGCACCTGCGGCTCATCGAGCTGGCCGCCGGGGAGCGCCCCGAGGGCACGACGGTCATCGCCGGCACCGGCTCCAACGACACCCGCCATGCCTGCCACATGACCGAGCGCGCGACCGCGCTGGGGGCCGACGCGATCCTGTCGGTCACCCCGTACTACAACAAGCCCAACCGACGCGGCCTGCGCCGCCACTACGAGGAGATATCCCAGGCGACCGACAAGCCGATCGTCCTCTACAACATCCCCTCGCGCGTGGTCCTCGACCTCCCCAACGACTTCCTCGCCGAGCTCGCGCAGATCGAGCGCGTGGACTACGTCAAGCAGGCCAACAACGCGAACCTCGCGCCGGTCGACGGGCTGGGGCTCTACGCCGGCAACGACGAGATCTTCGCGCGCACCCTCGACGTCGGCGGCCTCGGCGGCATCCTCGTGGCCAGCCACGTCGTGGGCGACGAGATGCGCCGCATGGTCGACGAGCCCGACCAGCGCGCCGCGATCGACGCACGCCTGCAGGACGTCTGGCAGGCCATGGGCGTCACCACCAACCCGATCCCGGTCAAGGCCGCGCTGAACATGCTCGGCCACCGCGTCGGCGGGCTGCGGCTGCCGCTCGTCGAGGCCGACGAGGACGAGCAGGCCGCCGTCCGCGTGGTGCTCGAGCGCCACGGGCTGCTGCAGACCGCTGGGGCATAGGCATGGCGAACGGGGTGTTGAGGGTCCTCCCGCTGGGTGGGCTGGGCGAGATCGGCAAGAACATGACGGTCTTCGAGTACGAGGACCGCATCGTCGTGGTCGACGTCGGCCTGCGCTTCCCCACCGCCGAGATGGTGGGCATCGACCTCGTGCTGCCCGACTTCGCCTACCTGCGCGACCGCGTCGACGACATCGAGGGGATCGTCGTCACCCACGGCCACGAGGACCATCTCGGCTCGCTGCCCTGGGTCCTGCGCGAGCTGGCGGTCGACATACCTGTCTACGGCGGACCGCTGACCACCGCGATGGCGCGCTCCAAGCTCGACGAGCACCGTCTGAAGGAGGTCGACGTCAACGACGTCCGCGACGGCGACCGCTTCGAGCTCGGGCCCTTCGAGGTCGAGCTCGTGCACATGACGCACTCGATCCCCGACGCGGCCGGCGTGATCCTCACCACGCCGGTGGGCACGGTCCTCGTCACCGGCGACTACAAGTTCGACCAGACGCCCGTCGACGGCATACCCGCCGACGTCGGCCGCCTGGCCGCGCTGGGGCAGGAGGAGCTGCTGCTGCTGTGCGGCGACTCCACCAACGCGGATCGTCCCGGCTTCTCGCCCAGCGAGGCGATCGTCGGGCCCAAGCTGCAGGAGATCTTCCTGGGCTGCGAGGGGCGCATCGTGGTCACCTCCTTCGCCTCCAACATCCATCGCGTCCAGCAGGTCGTCCACGCCGCCGCCGCCCACGGCCGCAAGGTCTCGCTCGTCGGGCGCTCGATGCGCAAGAACGTCAACATCGGGCGCTCGCTGGGCCACATCGACGTGCCCGAGGGGATCCTCGTCCAGCCCCGCGAGCTCGAGGACTGGCCCGACGAGAAGCTCGTGATCATCTCGACCGGGTCGCAGGGCGAGCCGCTGAGCGCGCTGCGGCGCATGGCCCACCGCGACCACCCGCAGGTCGAGCTTCACTCGGGCGATACGGTGCTCTTCAGCGCCACGCCGATCCCCGGCAACGAGCGCGCCGTCAACGAGACGATCGACCGTCTCTACCACATCGGCTGCGACGTGATCACGACCCGCGAGGCGCCCATCCACGCGTCCGGACACGGCTATCAGGAGGAGCTCAAGCTGATGCTCAACCTGGTGCGCCCGCGCTACGTGATGCCCTTCCATGGCGACCACAAGCGCATCCACCTGCACGGCCGGCTGGCCGAGGCGGTGGGGATCAAGGCCGACAACATCTTCAAGGGCGAGAACGGCCTGCCGCTGGAGCTCGACGGGCGCGGCGCGCGCTTCGCCAAGCCCGAGCGCTCGGGGATGATCTTCGTCGACGGCGTCGACATCGGCGATCCCACGGACGTCGCGCTGCGCGACCGGCGCATGCTCAGCGCCGACGGCATCTTCGTCGTCGTGGCCACCATCTCCGAGCAGGACGGCTCGTCGGTGGCCGAGCCCGAGGTGATCTTCCGGGGCGTCCCGTATCCCGACGACGCCGCCGAGATGCTCGACGAGATCCGCGACACGGTCGAGGCCTCGCTGGCGCGCGCGGCGCGCGAGGAGATCCGCGAGATCGACCTCCTGCAGCAGGTCCTGCACGACGACCTCGCCGAGTTCGTCTACGAGCGCCTGCGCCGGCGCCCGATGGTCCTGCCGGTCGTCGTCGAGGTCTAGGAGTTCTCCGCGAGCGCGTTGCGGCGCTGCGCCGCGCAATTGCTCATCGAGGGAAGAGGGGTCGGACGCCGACGGTTGCTCGCGAGGGCGGTTGCCCGAACTGCCACGGATAGGGTTCGGTTTCCGGGCTTGATCCGGGGCAGTTTCGTGCTAGCCCTTGGCCGGAATGGCCGGTCGTCGTGAAGAGGACGCGCACGCGCCCTCAGGCGGGGGCGGGAGCCGGCTCGGGGTCGCGTGCCGGGACGTCCGCTGCGGGCAGGCGCACCACGAAGCGCGCACCCGGGTTGGCGTCCTCCAGCACGACGCTGCCGCCGTGCGACTCAGCCACCGCGCGGACGATCGAGAGGCCCAGGCCGCTGGAGGACCCACGGTCGCCGGCCCCGCGGACGAAGCGCTCGAAGATGCGATCGCGCAGCTCGGGCGCCACGCCCGGCCCGTCGTCCTGGACCGTGAGGAAGACGTCGCCGTTGTCGGCAGCCACGGCGGCGCGGATGTGCGTGCCCTCCGGCGTGTGGCGGATGGCGTTCTCCACCAGATTGAGCGTCATGCGGTAGAGCTCGTCGCGGGCGCCGTCGACGACCGCGTCGTCGGCGTCCACGGTGAGGTGGTGGCCGTCGCCCACGGGACCGAGCTCGGCCGCCACCTCGACGAGCACGCGGCTGACGTCTGTCGGCTCATGGGGCTGCTGGCGGTTGGCGTCGGCGCGGGCGAGCAGCAGCAGGTCGCCCACCAGCCGGCGCATCCGCTGCGAGGAGCGCAGCGCCGAGCTCGCCGCCTCGCCGCGCTCGCCGTCGAGGACATCGGTCAGCAGCTCGAGGTTGGCGAGGATCGAGGTCAGCGGCGTGCGCAGCTCGTGCGAGGCGTCGGCCACGAACTGGCGCTGGCGGTTCAGCGCCCCCTCGGTCTCCTCGCGCGAGGCCTCGAGCGAGTCGAGCATGGCCTGCAGCGTGCGCGCGAGCTCGGCGACCTCGTCGTCGGCGGCCGGCTGCGGGATCGACTTCGAGGGGTCGCGCGTGCGCTGGATGTCGCGCGCGGCCGTCGTCATCCGCGCGACCGGGAGCATCGCGCGGCGGCCGAGCAGGACCCCGCCCAGCAGCGCCAGGAGCGTGCCGCCCAGGACGCCGGCGGTGAGGAACAGCCGCACGCGGCGGATGGTCGCCTCGATGTCTGAGACCTTGCGCCCGTACTGCAGGACCATCGGCACGACCACGCGGCTGGGGCGGCCGTTCGGGTCGACGACCTTGACCGGGCGCTTGCGCACCTCGACACGCAGGCCGGCGAACTTCTCGCTGCGCGTCGGGAAGATGAGCCCGAAGTTCGGGGCGCCCGGGGTGCGGTCGAGGATGCGGCCATCGGGCCACAGGATCCGGATGGTCGCGTTGCCCGCCGCTGCGAAGTCGCGCAGGTCGGGGCCGCCGGCCGCGCACTTGTTGCGGGGGAAGTCGCAGATGAGGCTGACGCGGTCTGAGAGGTTGTCGACGGCGGCCGCGAGCTCGTTCTGGAAGTCCGACCGCACGCGCGAGGCCGTGACCTGCCCGATGACGACGGCGAAGCCCGAGAGGATGACCAGCGTCAGCCCCGCCGAGAGCAGCGCCAGGCGCCACCGGATCGCGATGCCTTCAAGCACGAAGCACGTATCCCGCGCCGCGGATGGTGTGCAGCAGGCGCACCTCGCCGCCGGCCTCGAGCTTGCGGCGCAGGTTCGAGACGAACACCTCGATGGTGTTCGTGGTGGCGAACGGGTCGTAGCCCCAGACCTCCTCGAGCAGACGCTGGCGAGGCACGACGATGCGCTCGTTGCGCATGAGGTACTCGAGCAGCTCGAACTCGCGCTGGGTGAGGTCGATGTCGCGCTCGCCGCGGCTGACCTCGTGGGTGTCGGGGTTGAGCGCGAGGTCGCCGACCACCACCGAGGCGCTGCCGCGCGGCGGGCGGCGGCGCAGCAGGGCGCGCAGCCGTGCCAGCAGCTCCTGGCGCTCGAAGGGCTTGACCAGGTAGTCGTCGGCGCCGGCATCGAGGCCCTCGACGCGCGACTCGAGCGCGTCGCGCGCGGTGAGCATCAGGATCGGCACGTCGTCGGCCGAGCGCAGGCGCCGCGCCACCTCCATGCCGTCGAGCCGGGGCAGCCCGAGATCGAGGATGACGAGGTCGGGGTTGAAGGCCGCCGACTGGTCCAGCGCGCTCTCGCCGTCGCCGGCGACGCGCACCTCGTAGCCCTCCAGGCGCAACGAGCGCTGCAGGACCTGTGCGATCTCCTCGTCGTCTTCGACGACGAGCACGCGTGGGTCGCGGCCGGTGGCGTTCATCTGCAACGATCACTGTACGGCGGTGGGTCAAGCGCCGTTAAGGACGAACTGTGGCGCACCCGCGCTCACCGCGAGCCGCTTCAACGCAGGTAGAGGCGCACGTTGCGGTCCAGGCGCGTTCCCGCCTCGTGCTGTGGGCGCCCGCCCTGGGCGTCGAGGTAGGCCAGCTCGCGGGCCGTGTCGGCCAGCCGGTCGCGCGCAGTGTCGAGCATCCACGTCTCGAGCACGGTGGCGCCGCCGGGTGCCTCGCGCACGCGCAGCACGCGCGCCTGCTGGGGGTAGTCGGCCAGGGCCGCGGTCTGTACGAGCCAGTAGCCGCCGCCCGGCGCGTGGCGCGCGACGATGCGGTTGCGGTGCGAGTCGCCGGCCAGGGCGGCGACGACCTGCGGATCGGCGTCGAGCAGCGCCAGGGCGCGGTCGCCACCCTCGACCTTGGTCAGCGGCTGGTGGGAGACGACGACCACGCGGCGCGCACCGGCAGCGGCGAGCCGGGCGCCGAGCCAGCGCGTCTGCTCGGGCGCCAGCACGCCACCGGAGCCGACGTCACGGCGCACGGTGTCGAGCACGATGACCCGCACGGCGCGGCCGACGTCGAACGCGTAGTCCATCCGCGCGCCCGTCCCCCCGTGGCCGCTGGCGGCGCGCAGGCCCGCGATCGCCTCGTCGGGCGTCAGCTCGCGCCGGCCCGGGTCGGGCGCCACGCGCGCAGTGGTCCCGGGCAGCCCGCCGCTGAGCGCGCTGTCGACGAGCTGGGGGGTGAGGGCGTCCTCGCTGCGGGGGACGTCGAGCCCGGCGTCGGGCTGGACGAGGCGCTCGCCGCCCACGGCCACCGCGGCGGTCGACGGCGTGCGTGCGATCTCGCCCGCCACCAGCAGGTCGTGGTTGCCGGGGACCGCGTACCAGGGCGCCCGCAGCCCGGTGGCCGCGAACGCCCGCTGGGCGGCGGCCAGCAGGCCGCGGTGGCGCGGCGGATCGACGTCGGGGCGGTAGTAGGCGGGGTCGGGGTCCGTGGCAGCCTGCACGCCGTCGTACCCGTGCGCGCCCGAGTCGGGCCGTGCGCGCCCGCCGTCGAGCACAGTGCGGGCCAGGGCGAGCTCGTTGGCCTGCGCGTTGTCGACGAGGTCGCCGGTGACGAGGACGGCATCGGGGCGCGCCGCGTTCACGGAGCGCACGGCGGCGTCCAGCACTTGGGCCGAGAGCGCCTCCTGCGGGCGGAAGGTGGAGGAGAAGGGCCCGCCGAGGCGGTCCAGGAACGCCACGCGCGCGGGCGATTCCTCGTCGCGCACGTGCACGTCGGTCAGCACGGCGAGGGTCGCCAGCGTGCGGGTGGGTGCGACCGCCGGCCCGAGCTCGACGCGGTCGCGCAGCGGCTCGCCGGGGGCGGGGGCCAGGAAGCCGTCGCCGTCGGGGTCGCGCCACGTCGTCGCGAGGGTGGACCCGTCCGGCGCCGCGGGGCGCGAGCTCCCGCCACCGCAGCTCGCGAGGGCGACGACGGCGAGCGCGATGACGACCGTTGCGCGCATCACTCCTCTGTCAACCCCTGCAGCGGGGGCGCCGCGGTCGCCCGGCGCGCGACCCACGCGGCGGCCACGACGCCCAGCAGCGCCAGCCCGCCGAGCGCCAGGGCAGCCTGGCCGGCCGAGGACTGCGGGCCGATGTCGGCGTAGCCGGCGGCCAGGCGACCGACGAGCGGGGCGAGCACGAGCCGCTCCATCGCGAGCGCGAGGACGGCCGCGGGGAGAGCGACGGCGAGCGCCGCTCCGGCCAGGACGGCGCCGATCGTGGAGGCCTCGGCGCCCGTGGCGCGCAGCAGCGCGAGCGTCGGGCTGCGTTCGCGCGCCACGAGCCCCAGCACCTGAACCAGCGCGTACAGGCACACGAGGGCATCGACGATCGCCACGACGCGCAGCAGCGCGGCCAGCGTGCCGAGGAAGGCGCCGTTGCGCGTGGTGGCGCCGCCTACCGCAGCCGGCTGCGCGCCCAGCGTCGCCAGCCTCCGCGTCACCTCGGCGCGATCGGCGCCCCGCGCGAGCTTGACCACCACCTGCGGCGTGGCGCCGGGGTCGGCGGCCAGCACGCGCGTGGGGCGCACGTAGGCCACGCGGCCGTTGTCGTCGAGCGCGCGCACGGTGCCGACCACGCGGAAGCGCGCCTCGCCGCCGCTCGGAAGTTGGACGGCGAGCGTCGAGCCCACGCCGATGCCCAGCGCCTGCGCCAACCCGACGCCGACCTCGGCCTCGTTGCTGGTCCGCAGGCGCCGCCCGGCATCCAGCGGGGGATCCTCGAAGCGCGTGTGGTCGCCGGGGAAGGCGAGGAGCTTGACCGGCTCGCCCAGCGCGAAGGAGTCGGCGCCCTGCACGACGTAGCGCGGCGCGGCATCGGCCACGCCGGGGAGGGCGCGGACCTCGGGCGTGCGGTAGGCGGGCAGCCGCGCGGTGAGGTCGTAGCGCTTGCCCACCGAGCCGGGATCGTCACGCAGGGAGGCGACGAGCGAGGCGAGGCCGAGCATGAGCAGTACGACCGCACCGCTCACCGCCAGCACCGCGATGCTCGCGGCCGCGCGTCCGCGGCGCGCCAGAGCGAGCCGGGCGCCGAGCGCCGCGAAGCCTCCGCCGAGGCGCAGGCGCCGGGCGCTCGCCACCTCCGCCCCGCGCAGCAACGCGACCGTCGGCCGCGCCGTGGCGCGCCACGCGGGCCACGCAGCGGCGACCGCGACGACCGCCACGATCGCGACGAGCGCGCCGGCCAGCGGCCCGAGCAGCGTCCAGCCGGGCGGCTGCTCGTTGAGCGCCTCGAGCAGGTCTCCGGCCGCGCCGCGCACCGCGAGGGCGCCGATCGCGATGCCGAGGGCGCCGGCCGGCGCGCCCGTCCGGATCGCCCGCCAGGCGTGCTCGCCGGCGATCCGCGCGCGCGAGAAGCCGATCGCGCGCTGGACGCCGATGGCCGCCAGGCGGCGCTGGACCTCGGCTGCGGTCGTGGCCGCGAGCATCGTCGCCGCCGCCCCCAGCGCGACGAGCGAGAAGGCCACGAGCAGCGCGATGACGATCCCGGCCGCGGAGTCGATGAGCACGCGCACCCCGCTGCGGGTCACGAAGCGCACGCCGCGCACCTGGGTGCTCGTGGCGCGCGCCTGTTGCAGGAGCACGTCGACGCGGCCCGGGTCGGCGGCCCAGATCAGCGCCTGATCGACCGGCAGGGGCCGCTGCGTCTCGCGCTCGATCCACTGGCGCGCGACGTACACGCGCGGCGCCGAGGCGAGCGGGAAGGCGACGTTGTCGGGGGCGACGGCGATCCCGGCCACCCGCAGCGTGCCCAGGCGCCCGACCTGGATCTCGTCGCCGACGCCCACGTGCCACGCGTTGGCCACGCCGCGCTCGACGACGGCCTCGTTCGGGCGCCCGTCGACGTCGCGCCCGGCGACGATCGCGTAGCCGCGGCGCGGCCCGTCGACCAGCGCGACCGCGCCCTTCTCCGACGAGCCGCCGCGCGACCCCAGGCCCACGTCGCCGATCTCCAGCCGGTAGGCGCGGTCGGCCACGTTGGGCAGCGCGCGCACGATGGCGTCCATCTCGGCCCGCGACTCGTCGCGGAAGCGCACGATGACGTCGGGCAGGTCGGCCTGCCGCGCCGCGCGGTCGAAGCCCGTGGCGAGCCCGTAGGCGACCGTCACGGCCGCGCCCGCCATCGCCGCGGCCAGGAGTACGCCCGCGAAGGCCAGCCGGCTGCGCCTCACGGCTCCAGGCGCCCGTCGACCAGGCGCAGGACGCGGTCGGCGGCGCTCGTGGCCGCCTCGTCGTGGGTGACGAGCACGACCGCGCGCCCGTCGTCGGCCGCGCCGCGCAGGAGCGCCAGCACGGCGGCGCCTGCCTCGGGGTCGAGGTTGCCGGTCGGCTCGTCGGCCAGCACGAGCGCCGGGTCGTGGACGAGCGCGCGCGCCACGGCCAGGCGCTGCTGCTCGCCGCCGCTGAGCTCGTGGGGCAGGCGCGCCGCCGCGCCGTTGAGCCCGAGGCGCTCGATCAGCGCGCGCCCGCGGGCCGGCGCGCCGCGGGCGCTGCCAGGCAGGCGCGTGGGGAGCAGGACGTTCTCCTCGCCGGTCAGCTCGGGCACGAGGTGGTAGGCCTGGAAGACGAAGCCGACGTGCTCGCGTCGCAGCCGCGTCAGGTCGCGCTCCGGGCGCCCGTCGACGCGTTGGCCCGCCACCTCGATCGTGCCGGCCTCAGGCCGGTCGAGGGCGCCGAGGAGGTGCAGCAGCGTCGACTTGCCCGAGCCCGAGCGCCCGACCACGGCGACCAGCTCCCCGGCGCGCGCCTCGATCGCGGCGCCGTCGAGCACGCGCCGGGCGGCGCGCCCGCTGCCGTACGTCTTCACCAGGCCCCGCGCGGCGACGACGATCACCCGACCACGGTAGGCGACGCTCGTGAACGGTGGGTGAAGTCGTCAGACTGGCGCCCCCATGACCGACGTCGAGATCATCCGGATCGACGAGCTCCCGCTGAGCAACATCGCCCGCGAGTTCGTGGGCGACGACCACGGGGGCGTGGGCATCTGCGCCATCTTCGTCGACGCCCCACCGGGACGGGGCCCCTCGTTGCACCGGCACCCATACGTCGAGGTCCTCATCACCCAGGAGGGCCGCGCGACGTTCTACCTCGGCGACGAGGAGCGCGAGGTGGGGGCGGGCGAGATGGTCGTCGTCCCCGCCGGGCAGTGGCACGGCTTCGTCAACTCCGGCGACGGGCCGCTGCGGCAGATCGACATCCACCTGAGCCCCCGGTTCGACACGGAGTGGCTCGTGGAGTGAGCGAGGGTCGAACGTCGGTCCTACCCAGTGTGGATGGGGGAAGACCGACGTTCGACCGTGGGCCCGGGGACCCGCCCGCAGGACCCCACCCGCGCACGTCGAACGGAGGGGCGTCAACGATGCCCCCTGCCCGCAAGTCCGCCAAAAGCCGTTCCAAGGCCCGTGCGCGCCGGTC
>Ga0307278_10001205_pt1 | contig 12856 bp, 10 predicted proteins | sample ER_DNA_117_FD_194482 | JGI IMG/M metagenome (GOLD analysis project Ga0307278, IMG submission 194482) | Bulk soil microbial communities from the East River watershed near Crested Butte, Colorado, United States - ER_DNA_117 | ecosystem: Environmental > Terrestrial > Soil > Floodplain | place... | reverse complement strand
CTCGACGAAGAGTTCGCCACGCTCAGCGTCCGAGAACGCCGACGTCAGGCATGCACCTTCGCCATCGCGAGTTCGTCGACGTAGGAGCCCGCCAGGTAGATGGAATGCTTTCGAGTGCCCCTCGCTCTTGTAGGCCGTGACTGTCCCCCTGCTCTTGGTCCATTTCTATTGGGGGACCATCCCGGCCGCGCAGCCCGCAGGGTCCGCTCAAGGCGGTGTAGCCGCGGATCGTGGACTGGTCCAGTTTCGGTGCGGGCGGCTGCTATCACTTCGGTCCCACTGTGCAGCTTGCCTGAGGGGTGCGTTAACTCGGTCAGGTTCTGGAGCCTGCGTCTCGTCCGTAGAGTCGGTCGCCCGTCCCGTTGACCCCGAGGAGCTGGTTCGTGTTCTGGTCGCTCTGGTACCTGGCGTTCCGCTGCCTGCTGCAGCTCGTGCTCCTGCGCCCCCGTTCGGAAGGATTCAAGCGGGGCACTTGTGCAGCCGACCGCTGGCCGGCCTCCGGCCACCTCGGCCGGTCATCCTTCTCGGGGGATTACCGGCTACGGCCGGCTCCCTGCGGCGATTTCAGGCCGATTCCCGCGCGGGATCTGCGCGGGATGCCGAGAAGCCGGCGGTCGTTATGTCAAATACATATGCTGATTTGCAGGTCTTTTACGGGAGCGACGGGACTCGAACCCCGCGACCTCCGGCGTGACAGGCCGGTCATGGTGCTTCCGGGCTGAGCGGGGATACGCGGGGATTCCCGGCGAGAGCAGGGACTTTCGACCCCGGTGTTGCGGGGATTGGCGGGTGCGGGCGGGAGCTTCCGCGAGCCTCGTGCGGGATCAACGCGGGATGAGTAGTTGCCGATATGGCGAACAGAGCGGGATGTGCGGGGATCCCGTCGAGCTCGATTCCGCGACTATCAGGCGAGAGGCATGGTGGCCCGGCCGCGTCTGCGGTCGAATCAGCTGTTGTAGTGGACCTGGATGTTGCCCGCCGTGGCAGGGTAGTGCGTGGACGAGCTCGGAGATTCGCTCGTCGATCGCGCTGCCGCCGTTCACTGCGCGAGTTTACGACCGGGCCGGGTGGCGATCCGAACGCCCGGGCGCTACGCGTCCGAGCACCCTTCTCACCCCGGAGATTGGCCGCGCCCTGATCGACGCGTCGTTCCGGCCGAAACGCCGCAACGGCGGCGACCCCTAACGGCTCGACCGAACGTTGCCGAGCGCGTGCCACGAGGATCAGATCGTGAACCTCGGGCTGATGGCGACGGACTTCCCGCAGTACCGCCTGAGCTTCGACCGTCCCGAGTGGGCGTCACGTAGCACGCGAGTAACAGGACCCGACCCGGATGCGGCCCACGGGTCGGGCGTCTGTTTCGAGCCCGAGGCTGCAGGCAGACCTACAGCGCCCCGGCAGCCTCCGGCGGCCAACCTCTCGGGCTGACCGGCCGGAGGCCGTCCAGCGATCCTTAGAGCGCGGCGCCCGATAGCGGTTCCGCAGCGCCTCCACCGATGCTGGATCGACGCGAGGAAGGCGACTTACTTGGTCGGCTGGTAGAAGAAGTAGTCGGCCGTGTAAGGCACAAACGCCTTATTACCGACGTCTGTTACCGAGCTGCAGCCCGTCGCCGGTGCGAGCCCTCCAGTGGTGTTCAGCCGCTGGACGAAGGTGGTCTTCGCCAGCTTGTCGCCACCGGTCGGTCCGTTCTGGTGTCCAACCGCATCGAGCAGGAGCCAGGCAATCGCTTTCTGGTCGACGGTGACCGCTCCATTGGGCTGGTGCACCTTGGCCCAGACCCTGCTCGTGTCCTTGTCCTGCCACGTGGCGCGGATGATGCCATCGGCCACCACCTTTGGATCAGTGTTAGGTTCATCCGGGTTGGGGCTGTTGTAGTGGGTGATGATTTGCACACCGTCGGCGCCGGAGAGGGTGGCCTGCGGCGTGAAGAGTACGTAGGCGACGCCAGCGCCTGAGGGCTGGCAGACGTAGTTCTGGGTGCCGACAGCGTGAGTCCCCAGGAACAGCTTGTTCCCCTCTGGCACCGGCGCCATGCCGTCGGGCAGGGGTGGCGGTGTAATATCGCCGAGCGTGGCCGCCTGCGGCGACGAGGCCGTGAAAGCCGTAATAGTGGCGACTCCCGCCAACACCATGCCTGCTACGGCCAAACCTCCGATCGTTCCGAACAACTTTGACTTCAAAGTCCTATACGACATTTTGATTCCTCCTTATTCGCCTTGTGGGGGGTTGTTGCGACGGCCGCCGTCAGTACGACGGGCACTAGTGCAGTCACCTTCATCCAGCGAATTCATGTTCACCTCCGTCATCGAGTAAGCGAGACGACATCGTGCGGCCCGCGGGGTTTCGTTCGCACCGTGGCAACCCCCCTGTCTTTTGAAGCCGACCTCCTAGTGGTGGACGAGAGCCGTCGAGCCCTCGAGGCGGAGCTGGATCCGCGCGGCATGCACAAGCACCTCGCGCACGGCGTCCGTCTTCCTGCCCCCGTGACGCTCGGGCTCACGCTCGCCGAGGCGGGCGTCTTGTCGTTTCGTCGAGTCGATGCTGTTGCAGCCATGCCGGTCTCCTTTTGTCAGCGTGGGATTGGTGCGCCAAGGAGAGCGGCGGCGGCGCCGGCTGCACCCGATTGACCAGCCCACGTGGCAGTCGAATTCGGAACGGCTAACGAGCGCCGGCGCGGGATGGGGGCGGGACGCCGCTCGCTGCCGGACAACGGCCCTGCAAATACTCCTCATCTTCGTCCCGCTGCCGGAAGACGATCGGCGACCGGGCCGGTCGTCCGACGTGCGGGGATTTGCGGCTCGAGGCGGGTCTGGCCGGGTATTACTGGCGCGGGATGAGCGCGGGATGAAAGAAGCCGGCGGTCGACTGCGCCAAAGTCGGCGACAAAAGATACTGGTTTGCAGGACTTTTACGGGAGCGACGGGACTCGAACCCGCGACCTCCGGCGTGACAGGCCGGTCATGTGGTTCCGGGCTGAGCGGGGGCGGGCGGGGATTTCCGGCATGAGCAGGATCTTTCGCCAATTGGCTTGAGGGGATTACCGCGCGCCTGCGGGAGCTTCCGCCGACCTCCCGCGGGATATGCGCGGGATGGAGCGTTGTCTGAGGTGGCGACGCCGGGGGTGTAGAGCCTTCACGTGGGCTACGGCCGTCGACGTGCTCGAGTGCCGGCGGCTGTCGGTCTCCGTGCCTCCACTACGAGCGCGTGGTCGCTCGACATCGGCTATCGACCGTCACGGCTCGTCGTCTCTGAGTAGCGCGGCTCGGCCCTCGAGGTAGCGGCGCTCGGGGAGGCTCGTCGTGCTCCGCGCAGCGGCGAGGTAGCCGGCGCGGGCAGCGGCTCGGTCGCCGGCCATCTCCAGCAGATGCGCGCGTACCGCGTCGAGGCGGTGGTGCGTCGCGACACGCGCGTCGTCGTCGAGGGTGCTCAGACGTTCCAGCGCAGCTTCCGGTCCCTGGACCATCGCGACGGCGACGGCGTGGTTGAGCGTGACCATCGGGTTCGGCGACACGCGCTCGAGCAGTTCGTAGAGGGCGACGATCTGGGGCCAGTCCGTGTCCTCTGCAGGGGCAGCTTCTCCATGAACCGCGGCGATCGCGGCCTGCAGCTGGTAGGGGCCGAGCGGCTTGTCGGTGAGCGCTTCGGTGACGAGGGCGACGCCCTCGTCGATGCACGGGCGCTTCCAGAGGCGTCGATCCTGCTCGGCCAGCGGAACGAGGCTGCCGTCCGCTCGAGCGCGGGCCGGCCGCCGTGCGTCGGTCAGCAGCATGAGCGCCAGGAGACCGGCGACCTCTCCGTCCTCCGGAAGCAGCCGCCGGACCTCGCGGGTGAGTCGAATCGCCTCCGCGGTCAGCTCGCTGCGCTGCAGGTCGGGGCCGGACGTGGCTGTGTAGCCCTCGTTGAAGATCAGGTAGAGGACGTGCAGGACGACACGCAGCCGCTCGGCGCGCTCGGGATCCGGGGGGAGGCTGAACGGGATGCCGCTTTCCTTGATGCTCTGCTTCGCGCGGCTGATGCGCTGCGCGATCGTGGCCTCCGGGACGAGGAAGGCGCGCGCGATCTCGGCGGTCGTGAGACCGCCGACGGCTCGCAGGGTGAGCGCGAGCTGGGAGGCGGGGGTGAGGGCCGGGTGGGCGCAGAGGAAGAGGAGCGCGAGTGTGTCGTCCTCCTGCTGCGGGAGCTCGTCGGCGGGGCCTGGCGCGAGGAGCTCGTCGATCGGCAGCTGTGCGGCGGCCGTCTCCTCTCGGCGGCGGCGCGCTTGATCGCTGCGGAGCTCGTCCGTCAGCCGGCGCGACGCGACGGTGATCAGCCAGCCGCGCGGATTCTCGGGGACGCCCTGCTCGGGCCACTGGAGCGCGGCTGCGAGCAGCGCTTCCTGCACGGCGTCCTCGGCTAGGTCGAAGCGGCCATAGCGGCGCACGAGCGTGCCGAGGACCTGCGGCGCGAGCTGGCGCAGCAGGTCCTCGACTCGGGCTCCGGCTTGGGCGGTCACATCTCCGTGCCGGCCTCGTCCATCACCGGCCGTACCTCGACGGCCCAGAAGCGGGCGGCCGGGTCGTTCGTGACGATCTCGGTCGCGCGTTCGAGGCTCTCGGTGTCGAGCAGGTAGAAGCCGGCGAGCTGTTCCTTCGACTCCGCGTACGGTCCGTCGGTGACGGCCGGGACGCCGTTTCGCACGCGGACCGTCTTGCCGGTCGACGCGTCGGCGAGCGCGTAGCCGCCACCGAGGAGCTCACCGGAGTCGGTGAACGTCTTCAGGTACTCGTCGGCCTCGCTCATCATCGCGTTGCGATCCGTCTCGGACAGGGCCTCGAACGCGCCGGGGTTGGCGTAGACCATCGCGACGTACTTCATGGCGTGTACTCCTTTCGTCGGGAGACCGTTCTCGTAGGTCGGTCGGAGCCGGCGGCGACTTCTCGACGTCGCAGGGAGATCGTTGCGCATCCGACCCATGTCGAGAACGCGGGGTCCGCGTGGACAAGCTCCTTCGGGCGTAACCCGCCGAGATGTCGAGAACGGGAGGCTCGCTCCGACTACCTCGTACAAGCAATCGCAACGAAGGAGATCGAAGATGAGAAAGCTCGCTGTCAACACGTTCATGTCGCTCGACGGTGTCATGCAGTCTCCCGGCGGCCCGGACGAAGACCCGACCGGCGGCTTCACGCTCGGCGGTTGGGGCGCCCCGTACTTCGACGAGGAGATGATGCAGCGCGTGGCCGAATCCGCTCCCTATGAGCTGCTGCTCGGCCGCGGCACGTACGAGATCTTCGCCGCGCACTGGCCGTATGACGAAGGCCCGATCGCCGACCAGCTCAACAGCACCCGCAAGCACGTCGCCTCGACGACGTTGAAAGAGGTCGACTGGAACAACTCCACCCTGATCAAAGGCGACGTCGCCGAGTACGTGGCGACGCTCAAGAGCCAGGACGGGCCTGAAATCCAGGTTCACGGCAGTCCCGGCCTCGTCCAGACGCTGCTCGAGCACGACCTGATCGACGAGTACCGCCTGTGGATGTTCCCCGTTGTGATCGGCACCGGCAAGCGCTTCTTCGGTGCGGGCGCGATCCCCGCCGCATTGAAGCTGGTCGACGGCAAAGTCTCGAAGACCGGCGTTACGATCAATGTCTACGAACGAGCGGGCGACATCAACCCCGGATCGTTCGAGTTCGACGAGCCGACCGACGCCGAGCTCGAGCGGCGCCGGCACCTCGCGGCGACCACGTAGTCGTGCCGATAGTCGGCCTGCACTGAGGCTCAACGCGAACGGCCGCCCTGGAGCCGGGGCGGCCGTTCGCGTTCGATTGCGGCGGTTGACGCCGCTCGGTCGGGGCGTCTTTCAGATGAACTCTCGTCGTCGGCACGGCGACTCACAACATGGGAACGCCTGTTGCCCGCATCTACTCCGCATTCCAGAGCACGATCGGCCCGGTCGGTGATAGCGGACTCGGTCTTCGTTTTCCAGCAGTCGACGCCAACCCCGCGCACATCGCGACGCAGAGCTTCACCAACAGCCGCTGCACCTCGAGCTCGTCGAAGCGACGACAGCTACATCGATCTAGGCCGGTGCCGCGTTGGCCAGTACCGCCCGGTCGCTCGAAAGCTCCGAGCTGAGGTGCTCAGCATCTCCTATCGCAGCGTTCGCGGCAGTCCGAAGTGCGGGAAGACGCTGCTGTCGGTGAACCAGGTCATCGCGGAGATCTGTTCGCCCTCGAGCGTGAGGACGAGCAGTCCGTACGGCCGCGCGATCGCGGTCTGGGGTACCGGGAAGTAGCAACCGAAGGCGGGCTGGCCGTTGGCGCGCGTCGGCACGAGCCGCAGCGGCGCGCCGCGGCGGGCGGCGCGGTCATCTAGGAAAGCGGCGATCGCGGCGTGGCCCTGGTACTCGTACGGCTCGGGTGGCATGGTCAGCCAGGCGTCGTCGGTTAGCAGGACCACGACGTCGTCGATGTCGCCCGCCTCGAAGGCGTCCGCGAGGCGGCCGACGATGTCCCGCTCGAGCTTGGAGTTAGGCAGCGGCGCCCGCTCGCGCCCAGTGGCAGGCAGGCGGGTCTCGAACGCGGCGCGCGCGCGGCGCAGCAGGCTGTTGACTGAGGCCTCGCTGGTCTCGAGCATTCCGGCGACCTCGCCGGCGCGGAAGCCGAGCACGTCGCGCAGCACGAGTACCGCGCGCTGCTGCGGCGGGAGGCGCTGAAGGCCGACGATGAACGCCAGCGCGATCGCCTCTTTGGTCTCGTAGCGGGCCTCGGGTCCGGGAGCTTCGTCCGGGATTCCCTCGAACAGGACGTCGGGGTAGGGCTGGAGCCAGATCGGCTCAGCCCGACGGGTCGGCTCGGGGACCTCGGTCATGCGCAGCAAGTCTTCGGGGCGGCGCCGGCTCACACGGAGCGCATCCAGCGAGCGATTGGTGGCGATCCGATACAGCCAAGCCCGGACCGACGCCCGTCCCTCGAACTGCTCGAGGCCTCGCCACGCGGCGAGCAGCGTCTCCTGGAACACGTCCTCCGCGTCCTGCGCCGACCCGACGATCCGGTAGATGTGCAGCTGGAGCTCACGCCGGTAGGGGTCGGTCAGCTCGCGGAACGCGTCCTCGTCGCCGGCACGCGCACGGGCCAGCGTCTGCTCGGTCACGCTCGCATCCTCCCACTGACTCTTCCTTTCGCCGCCATCACAAGTAATGACGTCGGGGCGGTGTGAAATTCGCCGCTCAGTTCTGGTTGCGGCAGACGCCTCAACGAATGCAGCCCGTACCAGTCCAATCAGAGGAGAGCCGAAATGGGGAAGATCGTCAAAAGCAACTTCGTCTCGCTCGACGGAGTCGTCCAGGACCCGGCCGGTAACGAGGGCTTCAGGCTCGGTGGCTGGGTCGGCCCGCTCAAGGATCGCCAAGACCTCAGCAAGCTGGCGCTCGACGAGGCGCTGGGCGCCGAGGCCCTGCTGCTGGGTCGGCGCAGCTACGAGTTCCTCGCCGCGCTCTGGCCGTCCCGGAGCGGCGAGCTGGCGGACAGGTTGAACAGCCTGCCCAAGTACGTCGTGTCCTCGACCCTCGAAGATCCCGACTGGAACAACTCAACAGTGCTTAAGGGCGACGTGGTGGAGGAGGTCTCGAAGCTCAAGCAGGAGCTAAACGGGGAAATCGTCGTCCCCGCCAGCTTCCAGCTCCTGCACACGCTGATAGAGCACGACCTCGTCGACGAGCTACGGCTAATGATCATCCCGGTTGTGCTCGGGGCCGGCGAGCGCCTCTTCGGCGAGTCCAGCGACAAGAAACCCATGCGCCTCGTCGACAGCCAGACCATCGATAACGGCGTTGCCTTCCTCACCTACGAGCCCGTCCGAGACGCCTAGTGGGTGGTCGAGCTGGTTGTCGAGCAGTTCTCCGTGCCGAGTACAGCGGACGCCACCGTGAGCACACGATCAAGCTGCTCGATCCGCTCAACGCTCCCTAACTCGACCCGTGGACGCTGGTGGACGCGACGCGGACGTCGAATGAGCGAACGTCCCGCGATCCTGAAAACCACTTCCTGAGCAGGGAGAAGAGCGAAGCCCTCTGACGGAGTCGAACCGTCGACGCCCTCCTTACGATTGAAACACGACGCGATTGCCGTCGGCGCCGTTACGGTTCGGGTCGGAGGCGTTGCCGGTGGAGATGTCGCTACGGTCGCCGCGCCGGCTTGGAACTTGCAGCCGAGCTGTCAGTCCTCCGCCGTCGCCGGCTGGGCGGCGGAGCGTGATCGATCCTGCGTGCGCACGTGTGACGGCGGCGACGATGGAGAGTCCGAGTCCGACGCCGTTCGCTTGTGCTTGATTTGGGCTGGCGCGCTGGAACGGTTCGAGGAGCTGTTTGACGTCGGTGTCGGTGAGCTCGGGGCCGGTGTTGGAGATCTCGACCCAGGAGACTCGTCCGTTGCTTCCGCTGCGGAGCTGCCTACTTCGCACGCCCATGCGCTCCGATCGGAAGCCGGTCGCAGGGTGCCTGCGGTATGCGGAGCAACGCCGTTGCCTGCCTAGACGAAAGTGCCTGCAGACACAGCTCTGATGTGACCCGTCTCCCGCACGACCTCCGGCTTAGTGGCCGGAACCACGGATTGCGGGAATTACCGGCTACGGCTGGGTTCGAGCGGGGATTCCCGTGCGGGATGTGCGCGGGATTGTAAAGACGCCGGCGGTCGTTTGCGCCCAAGCCGATAACAAAAGATGCCAATTTGCAGGTATTTTACGGGAGCGACGGGACTCGAACCCGCGACCTCCGGCATGACAGGCCGGTCATGGCGCTTCCGGGCTGAGCGGGGATAGGCGGGAATTCGCGGGCGAGAGCAGGGCTTTCAGCCGTTGGTGTCGCGAGGATTCGCGGGGTTGAGCGGGAGGTTCCGGGGACCTCCTGCGGGATGAGCGCGGGATGCGTCGTTGCCTTCTCAGCCAACGGATGCGGGACATGTGCGGGATGAGGTCTGTTTCTGGTGCGCACTCGAAGGCTGCCTCAACCATTCGGACGTCCCTTTGGTGGTCGTTGAGTCACCAATCGACGCCTCTATGAAGAGGCCGTGGTCACCTTGTTGCTTGGCGTCGTAGTCGACGGAGCTCGTCCGGTCTGCGGTCCCCGGACGCCCTCACGCGACACGGCGACCAAGAGCATCGTCGCCGGTGGGATGGTGGTCCGCCTCCATCATGCGGGCGCAGTTTCAGGAGATGAGCCCGCGGCGAACAGCTCGTGCTCTCGCTCCAGTCCCTTAAGCGGGTAGCTCCCCCGTGAATCGAAGGTCAGTCCTGTGGCGCCCTCTGCGAGGTCGCGAGTGGTGCCCGCCACCAGGACCTCACCCGCTCCGGCCTTGGCCAGGATGCGGGCCGCGGTGTGCACCGCCAACCCCCGGACCTGGTCGCCGCTCGAGACCACCTCGCCGCTGTGAATGCCGACCCGGATCGGGATCCGGATCGCCGCCAACGCCTCGACGAGCGCAAGCGCGCAGCGGATGGCGCGCTCGGCCCCGTCGAAGACCACCAGGAACGAGTCGCCGCCGGTCTCGATCTCGCGGCCGCCGAAGCCGGCCAGCACGTTCCGGACGACGTCGTCGTGCATGGCCAAGGTCCGTTTCCAGGCCACGTCGCCGGCATCGCGCGCCAGCACCGTGGAGTCGACGATGTCGGTGAACAGGATCGTGGCCATGGTGCGCCGCTCTTCACCTGGCCGGGCGTCGAAGCCGGCGCCGCCGGCCCAGTCGACCATCACGAGCTCTTCGTCGCCCTCGACCCACGTAACGTGTCCCGGCGGCAGGTCGAAGACATGGTTGGGCTCGATGATCAGCTGGTCGCCTTCATCGGTACGGACGCCCATCCGTCCGCGAAGGACCACGCCGCGGTGGTAGAGCTCGCACGAGGTGGTGCCAACCAGGGGCTGAGCGTGCTTCTCCCAGCTCCAGCCGGGCTGCAGGACGTGGCGGGTGACCACGGTGCCCCCCAGACGCACCTGCGAGGACGTACCCAGCGGGTAGGTCACGACCGCCTCGGGCTCGCCAAGGTCGCGGACCTCGACCCGGCTCATGGCGACCCTCGGGCCGGTGAGTGTCGTCGTTGACCGAGTCCACCGCTGCCGAACCTGGCGGCCCGCCATGAACGTTTGCTGCGCCGTCCCATGAACACCCGTCGATCCAGCCAGGGATCGTGGTCTGTTTCAAGGTAATCCTGACCCAGAAGCAGGAAGGCTGGCCCGCGTGCAAGGCGCCGTGCTATCTCCGACTTGGCGGTCACGTGGTCACGATAACGAGGACGCGATCGCCCCAACGCCCGGATACAGCGCCGTCCTTACCGAAGTTCGGACCTGCTGCGCGGGACTACTCGGTGCACCGACTCGCATTGTCGGTCCGCTCGCTCCACGGGTACGCAGCGGGTGAAGATGCGGCGGACATAACGAGCTGGACGCCACAGCAGGTGCTCGCACTCGCGCCTGACGCGTCGGCAGCAATGGCCGGGCCGGGCTCGCGTAGCCGCGCCCGTGGTCGAAGCCAGCAGGCGGGTATCCCACCGCCAAGAGAACGTTCCGGATGCAGGAGTCTTTCGGAACAGAGGAGGCAGAGATACGGAAGACGATTGCGGACAACGGTGAGTCTCGACAGGCTGGCGGTGCATGGGAGGCCGGTGCTCGACGAGCGGGCGCTCCTTGCGATCGCGCCCGTCTACGGCGTGGACTCGGGGTTGGCTGAGCGGGTGGTCTCCAGGAAAGGAGATGCGGTGTCCGCAACCGTTCTCTACATGTCCATGTCCCTCGACGGATTCGTCGCCGGGCCCAACGAGGGACCAGGCAACGCGCTCGGCGACGAAGCTCCTTCCGCCGAGGGCCTCGATCGACATGGCGCTCGCGCTCGCAATCGTCGCTCTGGGACTCGTCGTCGTGGTCGCGCCCGCGGCCCTTCGCGGGCTCACGCAATCGATGTGAAGGTCACTAGCCCCTCGTCCCCGTTACCTCGATGTCGCAACAGAAAGGAGAAACCGATGACCGACCACAAGACCGGAACGCGCGAGGAATGGCTGGCGGCGCGCAGAGAGCTGCTCGAAGCCGAGAAGCGCCACTTTCACCGAGGCGACGAGATCGCGCGCATGCGTCAGGAGCTGCCCTGGGTTCCGATCGAGAAGGAGTACATCTTCGACACGGAGGAGGCCACGAAGAGCCTGGCGGAGCTCTTCGGGGGTCGCTCCCAGCTCCTCGTCTATCACTTCATGTTCGGCTACGGAGCCCGGCTCACCGACGAGCGCCGGGGATGCACCGGATGCTCCTTGGTCGCCGATCACTTCGACGGTGTCATCCCCCACTTGAACGGCCGCGACATTACCCTCGTTTGTGCGTCGATCGCCCCGTTGCAGGAGCTCCAGGACTACAAGCGGCAAATGGGCTGGCGATTCCCGTGGGTTTCGTCGCTCGGGAGCGACTTCAACTACGACTTCGGCGTCGCCTTCACCGAGGAGCAGCGGAGAAACGGCGCCGACTACAACTTCCGGCATGTCGACGAGCCCGAGCCACAGAAGGAGGGTATGAGCGCCTTCGCGCTCCAGGGCGGCGTTGTCCACCACACCTACTCCACCTACGCCCGTGGCGTCGAGGCCTTGATGGGGACCTACCAGTTCCTCGACCTCGCCCCTTGGGGCAGGAACGAGGACGGCCTCGAGTTCGCGCAGGCGTGGTGGCGTCGCCACGACGAGTACGAGAAGGGCTAAATGCGTACGCGCACCTGCTGACGGTCCAAGACCTGCTGCGAACAAACGGCTCATACCGTTCCGGGTACAAGGGGAAGCGTGATCAATAGGGCAGTGCCGAACATCAGGTCGAACCGGCCCGCCGAGACGCGAGATTTTTTCGTACGCCTGCTCGGCTTCGAGGTGGCGATGGACTTGGGCTGGGTCGTGACCATCGTCTCGCCGACCAACCCCTCGGCTCAGGTCACGATCGTCGGCAACGACGACATGGCGGCGCCAGGCATCTCGGTGGAGGTTCCTGACGTCGATGCGGTCCACGCCAAGGCCGTGGAGCAGGGCCTCGAGATCACCTACCCGCTTCGCGACGAGGAGTGGGGAGTGCGGCGCTTCATGCTTCGTGAGCCGGGCGGGACGATCGTCAACGTCCTTTCCCACCGCTCGCGCTGACCACTCCGCTGGGAGCCAGCGCGTCTCCGGTGACGCCGAGGCCCCGAAGCAGCACGAGGTGGTGTGCCTTGGCCTTGCCGCGCACGAGGCGGCGCCGGATGGCGCGTATGTGGCGCGTCCTGTGGCGGACACGGCCTTCGCGAGAAGGGCCGGCTGAGACGCCGGCCTGCTCGCTGCCGGGCGCACGCGCGCGCCCGTGCGGGCGGTCTCGAGGGCGCCCGGCTGCGGTCCCGACCGGGGCGCGCGGGATGCCCGCGGGATGGGAGGCCAGTCCGTTGCCTGTTTAGACACAAATCCCTGCAAAGCAGGCCTCTTCTCATCCGCCCACAACGCGACCTCCGGCTCATTCGGCCGGCACCATGGGTTGCGGGAATTACCGGCTACGGTCGGGTTCGAGCGTGGATTCCCGTGCGGATGTGCGCGGGATCACTCGAAAGCCGGCGGTCGTCTACGCTTAGACGGGCAAAAAAAGATGCTGATTTGCAGGGACTTCGACGGGAGCGACGGGACTCGAACCCGCGACCTCCGGCGTGACAGGCCGGTCTTGGTAGTTCCGGGTTGGGCGGGAATCGGCGGGGATTCCCGCCGAGAGCAGGGCCTTTCGTCCCTCGTCTTGCAGGGATTGCCGGGCGCGGGCGGGAGCTTCCGGCGACCTCCTGCGGGATGGTCGCGGGATGCGATCGTTGCCTGAACGGTGAACTGAGGGCAGATTCGCCGGGATGGG
>Ga0307278_10001203_pt1 | contig 12884 bp, 10 predicted proteins | sample ER_DNA_117_FD_194482 | JGI IMG/M metagenome (GOLD analysis project Ga0307278, IMG submission 194482) | Bulk soil microbial communities from the East River watershed near Crested Butte, Colorado, United States - ER_DNA_117 | ecosystem: Environmental > Terrestrial > Soil > Floodplain | place... | reverse complement strand
CAACTTCCTCTCCGGCTACGCCCGCCAGCGGGCGCTGACCGAGTACTGGACCGACCCCAACAACAACAAGAACATCCCCGGCTGGGCCTCGATCCGCACCGCGGCCTACCAGTACACCGAGTACTACGACATCGCCAACCCGGCCACCGTCAGCTTCCGGGAGTACTACAACCTGGCGGCCGACCCCTACGAGCTGGTCAACCTGCTGGCCGACGGCAACCCCTCCAACGACCCCGACACCGCGCCCCTGGCCCAGACCCTGCGGGCCGCCCGCCAGTGCGTTGGCGGCGCCTGCCCGTAGCGCCCCCACCCGACCCGGCGGCCAGGCTCGGGTTGCTGGTCCGCTCGACCCCCTGGCTGCTGGAGGCGCTGCGGGCCGCCCGCGACGTCGACCCGCCCGACTGGCTGGTCGGCGGGGGCGTCCTCCGCGACCTGGTCTGGGACCGCCTCCACGGCCGCCCCCCGGCCCAGCCCCGCGACCTCGACCTCGCCTTCTTCGACCCGGCCCGCCTCGACCCGGCCCGCGACGCCGAGGTCGAGGCGGCCCTGGCCGCCCGCCTCCCCGGCGTCCCCTGGGACGCCAAGAACCAGGCCGCCGTCCACACCTGGTACCCGCGCGTCTTCGGCGGCCCCCCGGTGGCCCCGCTGCGGTCGGCCGCCGACGGCGTGGCCACCTGGCCGGAGACCGCCACCGCGGTCGCCGTCCGCCTCCTGCCCGGCGACCGCCTCCGGCTGGTCGCCCCCTGCGGCCTCGACGACCTGTTCGGCCTGGTCTGCCGCCGCAACCCCCGCCGGGTCACCCTCGACCACTACCACCGCCGCCTCCGCGACAAGGCCGTCGCCGACCGCTGGCCGAGGGTCGAGATCGTCGACGGCTGATCCGGCCGGGTGCCGCGACCCGCGAGCGATGCGGGGTCGGTCAGGCGATCAGGTCGCGTTCCAGGGGGGTGCGGAAGCGGGGGGTGATGCGGGCGGGGCCGAGCCAGGTGGTGAGGTGGGCGGCCTCGGCTTCGATGGCGGCGGTGGCGTCGGCGCCGACGTCCTCGAGCAGGCGCAGGACGACCTCGCCGGTGCGGCGCTGGGCCCAGCCGCCGACCACGCGGCCGGCCCACCAGATGGTGGGGCCGGCGTTGCCGTTGCGGTCGAACAGGACCGGGCGGTGGGGGCCGAGGTAGAAGTCGCGGCCGGCCCAGCCCATCGTGGTCGGGTCGAGGGCGGGGAGCAGGGCCGCCCACGGCTCGGGCGCCGGCACCGGGTCGAGGTCGCCGTCCAGGACCAGGCCGGGGGTGCCGTCCAGGTCGACCTCGACCGCGCCGGCCGCGGCCACCGCCCTGCGTACCTGGCCCATGGGCAGGCCCGTCCACCACTTGACGTCGGCGACGGTGGCCGGCCCGAACGAGGCCAGCCAGCGGCGGACCAGCTCGGCCTGGGCGTCCTCGAGCGACCAGGCGGGCAGGCCGTCGGGCAGCCAGGCGTCAGCCACCGACCAGCGGTACTGGCCGCTGGTCCAGGAGCCGCGGGGGCGGCCGCGGACGATCCGGCCCTCGGCGGCCAGGACCAGCAGGATGCGGGTGACCACGCTCTGGCGGCCCTCGTACGGCTTGCCCTCGGCGACCACGATCTGCTGGGCCAGGCGGGGGTCGTCGGCGGCGACCTCGGCGGCGGTCGCCTCGCCCCGGGCCGCCAGCGCCTTCAGCGCGACCGCGCCCACCTCCTCGACGAAAGCGGCCGGGTCGCCGGCCAGGCCGGCCCGGCCCACCAGGTCGACCAGCAGGCGCCGCTGCTGGACGGCGATGGCGTCGGTGCAGGCGGCCTGGACCACCGGCATCAGCTCGACCGGCACCACGAACATGGTCCGGCGCATGCCGAGGATCCGGACCAGCTCCCGGTCCTCGTACAGGGCCCGCTCGACGGCCCCGACCCCGGGCACCGCCATCCGGGCCCGGGCGGCCAGGTGGACGGTGGCCGGGTCGGTGCCGTGGAGCCCGACCAGGTCCCTGGCCACCTCGACCACGCCCGCCCTGGCCGTGGCCGCCAGGTGGTGGCGGAGGCCGAGCCTGGCCCGCCGCTCGGTGACCCCGATCCGTCGCATCGGGCCACTACAGCAGGTGCCGCCGGCGGCCGACAACGTTGCGACAGTTCCGGCGTCACCGAATTGACAGCATCTGCGCCGATAGGCATGGAACCTGGTGTCCGGTTGAGGCGTCTTTTGAGTACATGCCTTTGTCGCTGGGCGGTGGTGGGAATGAGCGCGGGTAGGCCAGAGGCAGCGGCGGCCAGGGAGCGGGCACCGGCGGGCCCACGGCTGGTCGCCGTCCGCGGCGGCGGGAACGGGCGGCCGGGGCCGCGACCGGCCCGGGTGGTGGTCTTCCTCGGGGTCGCCGACGACACCCGCAGCCGGGTGGCCGCGGCCCTGCTCGCCCACCGCGCCAAGGGCCGGGTCCGGGCCGTGTCGGCCAGCCCGCGGGCGGTCGAGCCCGACCCGGCGGTCGCCGCCGCCCTGGCCGAGCTCGGCATCGACCTGGCCGCCGTGGCCAGCGAGGCGCCGTCGCCCGGCCTGCTGGCGCGGGCCGAGCTGGTGGTGGTCATGGGCTACGACGCCGGCACCCCGGCCGACGGCCGCCGCACCGAGGACTGGTGCATCGACGACCCCAGCGGCAAGGACGCCGACGCCATCCGCTGCATCCGCGACGCCATCGACCGCCGCGTCCAGCGCCTCCTGATCCGCATGGGTGTCGCCATCCCCACCCGCGCCCGCTGACCCCGCGGCCGGCCGCCGAGCGAAGTTCGCGCGGGCCGACGACAATAGCGGCCATGCACCGAGCCCTCCGCGGCGCCGCCGCGCTCCTCGCCCTCGCCCTGGTCGCCGCCGCCTGCTCGGGCAACGACGGCGGCTCCCAGGCCGGCCCGGCGACCAGCGCCGGGTCGGCCTCGCCGGCGCCCTCGACCAGCGAGGCGCCCTCGAGCACGGCCGCCGGGGCGCAGGCGGCCTCCAGCGCCCAGTTCCGGGCGGCCAGGGTGCGGCTGGCGCGGGTGGCGCGGCTGGAGCAGCCGGTGGCGATGGCGATCCGGCCGGGGGAGCGGACCCTGTACCTGGCCGAGCAGGTGGGGCGGGTGCGGGCGGTCCGGGGCGGCCGGCTCGACCCGACGCCGGTGGTCGACATCTCCGCCAAGGTCACCGCCGGGGGCGAGCAGGGGCTGCTCGGGCTGGCCTTCTCGCCCGACGGCCGCTTCCTGTACGTGGCCTACTCCGACCGGGACGGCAACCACCAGGTCTCCGAGCTGACCATGCGCGGCCAGCGGGCCGACCCGGCCTCCGAGCGCTCGCTGTTCCACTTCGACGACCCGTTCCCCAACCACAACGGCGGCCAGCTCGCCTTCGGCCCCGACCGGCGGCTCTACATCGCCTTCGGCGACGGCGGCAGCGGCGGCGACCCGCTCGGCAACGGCCAGTCGCTCGGCACCCTGTTCGGCAAGATCCTCCGGATCGACCCGCGGCCGGCCGGCGGCCGGCCCTACGGGGTCCCGGACGACAACCCGTTCGTGGACCGCGGCGGCGCCCGCCCCGAGATCTGGGACTACGGGCTCCGCAACCCCTGGCGGTTCTCCTTCGACCCCGCCACCGGCGACCTGTGGATCGGCGACGTCGGCCAGAACGCCTATGAGGAGGTCGACCACGAGCCGGCCGGGTCGGGCGGCCGCAACTACGGCTGGAACCGGCGCGAGGGCCTGCACCCCTACGGCGGCGGCGAGCGGCCCGACGGCGCCGTCGACCCGGTGATCGAGTACTCCCACGACGGCGGCGGCTGCACCGTGATCGGCGGGTTCGTCTACCGCGGCCGGCGGATCCGCGGCCTGCGCGGCGCCTACCTGTACGGCGACTACTGCGCCGGCTGGATCCGGGCCGCCCGCTGGAGCGGCGGCAAGGTGGCCTCCCAGCGCGACCTCGGCCTGCAGGTGCCCGGCCTGAGCTCGTTCGGGACCGACGCCGACGGCGAGCTGTACGCCCTCTCGCTCGGCGGCGACCTCTACCGCATCGCCCCCGCCTGAGGTGGCTCAGGCCCCCAGCTGCAGGGCGGCCCCCATGGCCCCGGCGTAGTCGCCCAGCTCGCCCAGGCGGACCTTGACCTGGGAGGGCGGCAGGAACAGGTGCGGCATCATGGCCGTCTCGATCCGGCGCACGAACGGCTCGCCCAGCTTGTCGCCCATGCCGCCGCCGATCAGGACGGCTTGGACGTCGACCAGGTTGACCGCCGAGGCGATGGCGGCGCCGAGGGCTTCGACCGCCCGGTCGATCAGCTCGTGAGCGAGCGGGTCGCCCGCGTCCAGGGCCGCCTTCCAGACGCCGCTGCTCATCCGGGGCCGCCCCGAGCGCTCCTGGATGACCAGCAGCTCGGTGGGCCGGCCGGCGGCCGCGGCCGCCCTGGCCGCCCGCTCCAAGGCGACCCGGCCGGCGTAGGCCTCCATGCAGCCGCGGCGGCCGCAGGGGCACAGCTCGCCACCGTCGATCACCACCATGTGGCCGATCTCGCCGGCGGCCCCGTGGGCGCCGTCGCGCAGCTCGCCCCCGAGGACCAGGGCGCCTCCGACCCCCGACCCGGCGAACACGCACAGCACGTCGTCGAAGCCCCGCCCGGCCCCGAGCCGGTGCTCGGCCAGGGCGGCCACGGCCACGTCGTTGCCGACCACCACCCGCTCGACCCGCAGGGCGCGGGCGACCAGCTTCCCCAGCGGCACCGGGTCGCGGAACCCGGGCAGGTTGGCCGCCCCGAACAGGTCGCCGGTGCCGGCGTCGACCCGCCCCGGCGAGCCGATCCCGATCCCAGCCAGCTTGCCGACGGCGACCTTGGCGTCCTTGGCCGCGGCCTTGACCACGCCCGCGATCTCGGCCACCACCGCCGGCGGCCCGCCCTGGACCGGGGTCTTGCCCCTGGCCTCGCCGAGCCGCTCGCCGCCGTCGCCGACGATCACGCCCTGGACCTTGGTGCCGCCGAGGTCGATCCCTGCCGTGTGCATGACCGGATGATGCCAGGATCCTCCGAATGGTGGAGCGCGGAATCGGCGCCGCGGCCGACGAAAGGGGTTGCGGGGTCGCGTACCCTCGCCTGCGAGAGAAGACAAGCAAGAGGACGAGAAGGGGAGCTATCGCATGTCAGCTGCCACCGCGCCCGGCGACACCACCGAGGCCCTGGCCGCCCGGGCCGTCCAGGTGACCAAGATCTTCGGGCAGGGCCAGACCGAGGTGCGGGCGCTCGACAACGTCTCGGTCGAGTTCCCGAGCGGCCGCTTCACCGCCATCATGGGCCCGTCCGGGTCGGGCAAGTCGACCCTGATGCATTGCCTGGCCGGGCTGGACCGGATCACCTCCGGGCAGATCTTCATCGGCGACGTCGAGCTCAACCGGCTGTCCGAGAAGCAGCTCACCCTGCTGCGCCGGGACAAGGTCGGGTTCGTGTTCCAGGCCTTCAACCTGCTCCCGACCCTGACCGCGGCCGAGAACGTCGAGCTGCCCCTGGCCATCGCCGGCCGCAAGCCGGACCGGGCCTGGGTCGACCGGGTGATCGACGCCGTCGGGCTGCGCGAGCGCCTGGCCCACAAGCCGGCCGAGCTGTCCGGAGGCCAGCAGCAGCGGGTGGCGGCGGCGCGGGCGCTGGCCTCCAAGCCGGCGATCGTGTTCGCCGACGAGCCCACCGGCAACCTCGACTCGGCGTCCGGGACCGAGCTGCTCGGCTTCATGCGGCGCTCGGTCGACGAGTACGGCCAGACGATCGTGATGGTCACCCACGACCCCAACTCGGCCGCCTTCGCCGACCACGTGCTGTTCCTGTCCGACGGCCGGATCGTCGACGAGATGGCCAACCCGACCGCCGAGAAGGTGCTCGACCTCATGAAGAAGCTGGGGGGCTGAGCAGGCCATGCGCAAGGCAACACTGAAGGGCCTGCTGGCCCACAAGTTCCGGCTGGCCGCGACCGCCCTGGCCATCGTGCTCGGGGTCGGCTTCGTGGCCGGCACCTACGTGCTCACCGACACCATGAACAGCGCCTTCAAGGACCTGTTCAAGACCGTCACCCAGGGCACCGACGTGGCCATCCGCACCAAGGCCACCTTCGGCCAGAACCAGAACGGCGACGTCCGCGACCCGATCCCGGCCTCGGTGCTGGCGCAGGTCAAGGCGGTGGACGGGGTCAGAGCGGCCGACGGCAGCGTCCAGGGCTTCGCCCAGTTCGTGGGCAAGAACGGCAAGCCGGTGACCACCGGCGGCGCCCCCACCCTTGGCGTGTCGGTCAGCGCCGACCCCGACCTCCAGGGCGCCACCACCCTGCGCGCCGGGCGGCTGCCGAGCGGCCCCGGCGAGGTCGCGGTCGACGCCCGCACCGCCTCCAAGCAGGGCTTCAAGGTCGGCGACCAGGTCAAGGTGCTGCTCCAGGGCGGCTCGCGGACCTTCACCGTTGCCGGCATCGTCGGCTTCGGCGAGGCCGACAACCTGGCCGGGGCGACCCTGGCCGCCTTCGACACCACCACCGCCCAGGACGTGCTCAACCGCAAGGGCAACTTCGACGAGATCGACGTGGCCGGCCAGCCGGGGATCGACGCCGCCACCCTGCGCGACCGGATCGCCGCCGCCGTGCCGGCCAAGTACGAGGTGCTCACCGGCGCCGACCTGGCCAAGCAGACCGCCGACGAGATCAGCAAGGGCCTCGGCTTCTTCACCTACATCCTGCTCGGGTTCGCCGGGGTGGCGCTGTTCGTCGGCGCGTTCCTGATCTTCAACACCTTCGCCATCATCGTCGCCCAGCGCACCCGCGAGCTCGCCCTGCTGCGATGCCTGGGCGCCAGCCGCCGCCAGGTGCTGACCTCGGTGCTGGTCGAGTCGGGCATCGTCGGGGTGCTGGCCTCGCTCGTGGGCCTGGCCTTCGGGCTGGTGATCGCGGTCTTGCTGCGCGCCCTGCTCAAGGCGTTCGGCATCGACCTGCCCAGCACCAGCCTCCAGTTCCTGCCCCGCACCGTGATCGTCTCGCTGGCCGTCGGCATCGTGGTCACGCTGGTGTCGGCCGTGATGCCGGCGCTCAAGGCGACCCGGGTGCCGCCGGTGGCCGCCCTCCAGCCCGAGACGGCCTTCGCCCCCACCGGCTTCCGCCGCCGCCGCATCGTGATCGGCCTGCTGGTCACCGTGGCCGGCGTGGCCCTGCTGCTGGCCGGCCTGTTCCAGGACCAGGGCAACCGGCTGGCGAACATCGGGGGCGGCGCGGTGGTCATCTTCCTCGGGGTGGCCGTGCTCAGCCCGCTGATCACCCGGCCCCTGGCCGCCCTGATCGGCTGGCCGTTCACGCGGGTCTTCCGCCTGCCGGGGCGGCTGGCCCGCGAGAACGCCATGCGCAACCCGCGCCGGACCGCCTCGACGGCCGCCGCCCTGATGATCGGGCTCGCCCTGGTCGCCTTCGTCAGCATCATGGCCGCCTCGGTCAAGGCGTCGAGCACTCAGGTGCTGGACAAGTCGGTCGCGGCCGACTACATCCTGACCACCCAGAACTTCCAGCCGATCTCCACCCAGGTGGCCGCCCGCCTGCAGCGCCTCCCCGAGGTGGCCGGGGTGACCGGGGTGCGGACGGGCTCCTTCAAGCTGGACGGGGCCATCGAGGACCTGTCCGCGGTCGACCCCCAGGCCTACGACCAGCTGGTGCGGACCGAGACCACCGCCGGCAGCCTGACCGACCTGGCCGGCGGCGGGGTCGCGGTCAAGGACACCGTGGCCAGGGACCAGGGCTGGAAGCTGGGCTCGGTGCTGCCCATGGAGTTTCCCCGCGACGGCGTCCAGCAGGAGCCGGTGCGGGCCATCTACAAGGACAACAACCTCAACGGCGACTACCTGATCGGCCTGGACACCTACGCCAAGGGCTACACCGACCAGCAGGACCAGCTGGTCCTGGTCAAGGCGGCACCGGGCGTGGCCCCGGCGGCGGCCGGCGACGCCATCACGCGGGCCCTGGCCGACTTCCCCAACGTCAAGGTCCAGGACCAGGCCGCCTACAAGGCGAGCACCGCCAAGCAGATCGACCAGCTGCTCGGGCTGGTGTCGGCCCTGCTCGGGCTGGCCATCCTGATCGCCCTGTTCGGCATCGTGAACACCCTGGCCCTGTCGATCTTCGAGCGGGTCCGCGAGCTCGGCCTGCTGCGGGCGGTGGGGGCGACCCGCCGCCAGCTCCGCTCGATGATCCGCTGGGAGGGCGCGATCATCGCCGTCCTCGGGGCGGTCCTTGGGCTGGTCCTGGGCGTCTTCTTCGGCTGGACGATGGTGCGGGCCCTCAAGGGCGAGGGCTTCACCGAGTTCTCCGTCCCCGGCGGGCTGCTGGCCGCCTACGTGGTCGCCGCCGGCCTGGCCGGCATCCTGGCCGCGGTCCTGCCGGGACGCCGGGCGGCCAAGGTGGACGTGCTCCGGGCGATCACCACGGAGTAGCGTTCGGGGCATGCGAAAGGAGTACGCCGGGGCGGCGCTGGCCGAAGCCGACGTCGACGCCGACCCGGTGGTCCAGTTCGGGCGCTGGTTCGAGCAGGCCGGGGCGGCCGGCCTGCTCGAACCGACCGCCATGACCCTGGCCACCGCGACCCCGGACGGCCGCCCCTCGGCCCGCATGGTGCTGCTGCGCGGCTTCGACCAGCGGGGCTTCTGCTTCTACACCAACTACGACAGCCGCAAGGGCGCCGAGCTGGCCGCGAACCCGCACGCGGCCCTGGTCTTGTGGTGGGACAAGCTGGAACGCCAGGTCCGGATCGAGGGCCGGGTCGAGCGGACCAGCCGGGCCGAGAGCGAGGCCTATTTCGCCTCGCGCCCGCCGGGCAGCCAGCTGAGCGCCGCCGCCTCCCCCCAGAGCCGGGTGATCGAGGACCGGGCCACCCTGGAGCGGCGGGTGGCCGCGCTGGCCACCGGCCTGCCCGACGGCCGGGTCCCCCTGCCCGAGTTCTGGGGCGGCTACCGCCTGGTCCACGACCTGGTCGAGTTCTGGCAGGGCCGCCCCAACCGCCTCCACGACCGCCTCCGCTACCGCCGCGCCGGCACCACCTGGAAGCTGGAGCGCCTGGCTCCCTGACACAATGGGCACCGGCGCATCGAGCGACGGAGGTCAGGCGATGGCATCCAGCCACGGTGTCGAGGTCCACGGACCGGCACGCGAGAGGTACCCGGACGTCCTGAGCGACGAGGCGCTGGGGCTGGTGGCCGAGCTGCAGCGGGAGCTGGGGCCGACCCGGGAGGCGCTGCTGGCCGCCCGGACCGAGCGCCAGGCCGCCTTCGACGCCGGGGAGCTGCCCGACTTCCTCACCGCGACGGCGCCGGTGCGCGAGGGCGACTGGCGGGTCGCCCCGGTGGAGGGGCTGGCCGATCGGCGGGTCGAGATCACCGGGCCTACCGACCGCAAGATGCTGATCAACGCCCTCAACTCCGGGGCCAGGGTGTTCATGGCCGACTTCGAGGACGCCAACGCCCCCACCTGGGACAACATGTTCGGCGGGCAGCGGAACCTGGTCGAGGCGGCCGAGGGCACGATCAGCTTCGAGAGCCCCGACGGCCGCCGCTACCGCCTCGGCGACCAGGTGGCCACCCTGATGCCGCGGCCGCGGGGCTGGCACCTGCCCGAGAAGCACGTCGTGATCGACGGCCGGCCGGCCTCGGCCAGCCTGGTCGACTTCGGGCTGTTCGCCTTCCACGGCGCCCGGCGGCTGCTCGAGGCCGGCAAGGGCGTCTACCTGTACCTGCCCAAGCTGGAGAGCCACCGCGAGGCGCGGCTGTGGAACGACGCCTTCCAGCTGGCCTCCGACCGGCTCGGCATCCCCCGGGGCACCATCAAGGCCACCGTGCTGATCGAGACCATCACCGCCGCCTTCGAGATGGACGAGATCCTGTATGAGCTGCGCGACCACTCGGCCGGGCTGAACGCCGGCCGCTGGGACTACATGTTCTCGATCATCAAGAAGTTCCGGAACCGGCCCGAGTTCACCCTGCCCGACCGCAACAAGGTCACCATGACCGTCCCGTTCATGCGCGCCTACACCCAGCTGCTGGTCAAGACCTGCCACCGCCGGGGGGCGTTCGCCATGGGCGGCATGTCGGCCTTCATCCCCAGCCGCAAGCGGCCCGAGATCAACGAGCAGGCCTTTGCCAAGGTGCGCGAGGACAAGCAGCGCGAGGCCGGCGACGGCTTCGACGGCACCTGGGTCGCCCACCCCGACCTGGTCCCGGTGGCCACCGAGGTGTTCGACGGGGTCCTGGGCGAGCGGCCCAACCAGATCGACCGCCGGCGCGACGACGTGCAGGTCGGCCAGGCCGCGCTGCTCGACATCGCCGCCACCCCCGGCGACGCCACCGAGGAGGGGCTGCGCAACGACGTCAACGTCGGCATCCAGTACATCTCCTCCTGGCTGCGCGGCCAGGGCGCGGCCCCCATCTTCAACCTGATGGAGGACGCGGCCACCGCCGAGATCGCCCGCTCCCAGGTCTGGCAGTGGGTCCACAACGGCGTCAAGCTGGCAGAGGGCCAGACGGTCACCGCCGACCTGGTCCGCCAGACCGCCACCGAGGAGCTGGACAAGATCCGCGAGCAGGTCGGCGACGAGTTCTTCTACGCCGAGGGCCGGCCCGACCAGTCCAGGGCCCTGTTCGAGCAGGTCGCCCTGGCCGACGACTTCATCGAGTTCCTGACCATCCCCGCCTACGAGCAGCTGGACTGACCCTCAGGAGCGAGGAGGGCGCCCGATGGACCGACCGGCCCTCATCCGCCGGCTGACCGAGATCGTCGGCCCCCAGGGGGTGATCTCCGAGCGCAACCAGCTGCGCACCTACGAGTGCGACGGCCTGGCCAACTTCCGGGTCATCCCCAGCGTGGTCGTGCTCCCCGAGACCGCCGGCCAGGCCCAGGCGGCGGTCAGAGCCTGCCACGAGGCCGGGGTGCCGTTCGTGGCCCGCGGGTCGGGCACCGGCCTGTCCGGCGGGGCCCTGCCCGTGTCGGACGGGGTGCTGATCGTGCTCGCCCGCATGCGCCGAATCCTCGAGGTCGACCTCGACAACCAGCGGGCCGTGGTCGAGCCGGGGGTGCTGAACCTCCAGGTCACCAAGCAGGTGGCACCCGACGGCTTCTACTACGCCCCCGACCCGTCCAGCCAGCAGGTCTGCTCCATCGGGGGCAACGTGGCCGAGAACTCGGGCGGCGCCCACTGCCTCAAGTACGGCTTCACCACCAACCACGTCACCGGGCTGGAGGTGGTCCTGCCCGACGGCGAGCTGGTCCACCTCGGAGGCGGCAAGGCCCCCGACCCGCCGGGCTACGACCTGCTCGGCACCTTTGTCGGGTCGGAGGGCACGCTCGGCATCGCCACCACGGTGACCCTGCGGCTGCTGCGCAAGCCCGAGGCGGTCCGGACCCTGCTGGCCGCCTTCGAGGGCACCGACCAGGCCGGTGACGCCGTCTCCAGGATCATCGGGGCCGGGATCGTCCCGGCGGCCATCGAGATGATGGACGCCCTTGCCATGGAGGCGGCCGAGGCGGCCGTGCACGTCCACTACCCCGAGGGGGCCGGCGCGGTCCTGGTGGTGGAGCTCGACGGGCCCGAGGCCGAGGTCGCCCACCAGTTCGACGAGGTCGAGCGGCTCTGCCAGGAGGCCGGCTCGACCACCATCCAGATCGCCGAGAGCGAGGACCAGCGGGCCCTGTTCTGGAAGGGCCGCAAGTCGGCCTTTGCCGCCGTCGGGCGGATCAGCCCCGACTACTACGTCCAGGACGGGGTCATCCCCCGCACGGCCCTGCCCGAGGTGCTGCGCCGCATCACCGAGCTGGCCGACGAGCGCGGGCTGCGGGTGGCCAACGTCTTCCACGCCGGGGACGGCAACCTGCACCCGCTGGTGCTGTACGACGGCGAGGTCGAAGGCCAGGAGCAGCGGGCCGAGGAGCTGTCGGCCGAGATCCTCTACACCTGCCTGGACCATGGCGGCTCGATCACCGGCGAGCACGGCGTCGGCTTCGACAAGAAGCAGTACCTGCCCAAGCAGTTCAGTGCCGAGGACCTGGACACCATGCAGCTGGTGCGCTGCGCCTTCGACCCCGACGGGCGGGCCAACCCGGGCAAGGTCTTCCCGACCCCGCGGCTGTGCGGCGAGCGGCCCGGCCCGCGCCGGGTCCACCCGGTCGAGCAGGCCGGCCTGGCGGAGGTGTTCTGAGCAATGGGCGTCCAGGACCTGGAGCGGGGCGGCCTGGTCGAGGCGGCCGAGGGGTCATACCCGGTCGACGGCGTGGCCGCCCGGTTCGTGGCCCGGCCGCGGTCGGTCTCCGAGGCCAGCCAGGTGCTGGCCGCGGCCGCCGCCGACGGCCTGGCCGTCGCCTTCGCGGGCGGCGGCAGCAAGCTCGGGCTGGGCAACCCCCCGGAGCGGGTCGACCTGGAGGTGCAGACCAGCGGGCTCGGCCAGGTGCTGGAGCACGCCGCCGGCGACCTGGTCGTCCGGGCCCAGGCCGGGGTGCCGCTGGCCGACCTCCAGGCGGCCCTGGCCCCGGCCGGCCAGTGGCTGGCCCTCGACCCGCCCGAGCCCCGGGCCACCGTCGGCGGGGTGGTCGCGGCCAACGCCTCGGGCCCGCGGCGGCTGCGCTACGGCACCGTCCGCGACCTGATCATCGGCATCACCGTGGTGCTGGCCGACGGCACCGTCGCCCACGCCGGGGGCAAGGTGGTCAAGAACGTCGCCGGCTACGACCTGGCCAAGCTGTTCTGCGGGTCGCTCGGCACCCTCGGCATGGTCGCCGAGGCCATCTTCCGCCTCCACCCCCTGCCGGCGGCCACGGCCGTCGTGACCGTCCAGGTCGAGAGCCCCACCGAGGCCGGGCGGGCGGTGCAGCGGCTGCGC
>Ga0307278_10001202_pt1 | contig 12892 bp, 10 predicted proteins | sample ER_DNA_117_FD_194482 | JGI IMG/M metagenome (GOLD analysis project Ga0307278, IMG submission 194482) | Bulk soil microbial communities from the East River watershed near Crested Butte, Colorado, United States - ER_DNA_117 | ecosystem: Environmental > Terrestrial > Soil > Floodplain | place... | reverse complement strand
GGTGGAGACGATCGATATCGCAGCGGAAGCCAAGATACGCGTGATCGCTATCGAAGCAGAAAAAACGTTATTGCTCGAGCGAGATGCGATCGTCGATCTTGCGGAACGCGCGAAAATTTCGGTGGTCGCGCGATAGTTGCAATGGGTGTTTTTTAAGTGGCGTGGCGACACCCGAGGAATAATTACAGCTCATCCGCGATTGAAAACCAAAAGACTATTCGCAGGCAGAGTTAACGCAGCGGAATAGCTAAAGCCATGCATCGGTATGTCATCGGCGAAAACTCTTCCTGCATTGCCAACTAATTGTGGGTTAACCCAATTATCGTAAATGTCACTGTTGAACACTTCGCGCCAGCCACCACCGGTAGGAAAACCGATGCGATAGTCGTAGCTGTTAAAGTTCGCAAGGTTTGCCACAACGATCACGTCCTGCCCTTCGCTTGGCACCCAGCGGTGGAACGCCAGAACACGATTCTCGTCGTGCGCGTGCACCATGCGAAAACCCTCGCTCCGAAGGGCCGGAAGCTGCCAGCGTAACTGAATCAATTCTCGAGTAAAACGCAGGAAATCGCGCATTGCCGGATCGGTGGCGTTCAAGCCTTCCCAGTATATCCGGAGTTCGGGATGCCCTGCCACGTCGTCGGACCATTGCTTGTCCTCGAGAAATTCCTGTCCCATAAACAGCATCGGAATACCCGGCGAAGTCAGGACGAGACCCATCGCCACGCGCGAGCGACTACGCGCCCACCAGGAATGCGGATTTGAAGGATCGGCAAGTCGCGGGATCCGGTCCATCCTGTTGTGATCGTTGGAATCCTTTGGCTGCATCACCAGATCGTGGTTCTCAATCCCCTGGACGCCACACCAGAAATTCGGAAGACCTGGCGGGGCGAGCTGGTTTGCCAGGGCGGTCATCGGCAAACCGTTTTCGCCCGCAACGGACGCGGCTTGAAGAACATTGCGTAAGGCAATGCGCAGGCCGTCTGTCATTGTTGTATGGAAGCCCGCCCCGCCATCGGACTTTTCTTTCACCACCCATGGATTGACCGGCCAATATTCAGCGTTCTGCAATGCGCCCGGCTTATGCGTGCGGAGTGTGCCTGTCAGCGCCTGACAAAAATCCCAGCCTCTCCCGTAGCCGTTGTTGTCGATGACGCTTACTTCGTCATAGCGGAAGCCGTCAACGCGATATTCATCGAGAAAGAAAAGCGCGTTATTAATAAGGAACTGCCTCACGCCATCACTTTGGAAATTGAAAACGTTCCCGCCTGCCCAACCTTTGTCTGAGAAGAAGAGCGAGTTCCAGTATTGCGGCGGAGTATCTTCCGATCCCTTCTGCCGATCGAAGAACCACAAACTTTCGGTTCCAAAGCCGCCCCCTGCATGGTCTTAATTCATACCAACGTTATCATCAAGGCTTTCCAAGAGCGTATCGTCGGCGGCATCAAGATATCAGGCCAGAGCACTAGAACTTCGTTTGTGACTTCGGCAATTCGCCGCGTCGCGCTGATTTCTTTCTTGTTCCTGGTCGTTGGTGAGCATTTCTTCTTGAACTGCTGGCACCATTTAGTAGTATAGGTAGTGGGCCGTCAGCCTCGAATGACTAGGGCCATCAATCCGGCAGGAGTTACCATCCCCAAATCAAGATCGAATTATGAGCGCTGTTGTCGTCATTCCGCGAGTGAGGCCCGGGCATCACGGGAGTGTACGTGGGGCGGACCTGAGTCGTCGTTCGTCACAGTTCGAGGGACGCTTCGGCAGGATGTTCCGTACTTTGCCGGCGGCCGATTTCAATGAAGATATTCTGAAGGCGCTTGGGGAGGCCATGACGGCCGAGGCCGAAGAGCAGCCCACCCCAGAGACGGAGCGCGATGATGAGGAGAACTCTGGCATTAGTGCGGGCTACACGTATCTGGGTCAGTTTATCGATCATGACCTAACGTTTGACCCGGCGAGCAGTCTGGAGCGGAAGAACGATCCAGACGGGCTGGTCGATTATCGTACCCCGCGCTTTGATTTGGATTGCGTCTATGGTCGAGGTCCGGATGACCAGCCGTACTTATACCGAGATGACGGCCTGCACATGCTTATGGGTGATCCGCTCAGCGGCAATGATAGTGATGCGAATGCGCGCGGCGTGTCCAGGAATCGGCCTGAGGGGAAGGAGCCTGCTCGAGCACTGCTCGGTGACCCGCGGAACGATGAAAATGTGATCGTCAGCCAATTACACGCGGCGATGTTACGGTTTCATAACCGCATGGTAGATTTTCTCCGCTCAAAGGCCTTTGAGGAGGTGCAACGGGCTGTTCGGTTCCACTATCAGTGGGTTGTGATCAACGATTTTCTTCGCACAATTATAGGCGAAGAGATGTTGCACAGCATTTTGCCCCATCTGAAGGCGGGCACGAATGTTCTGAAGGATCCTCCGCAGCTCAAATTTTACCGACCGCAGAGGGAGGGTTTTATCCCGGTGGAGTTTTCGGTAGCAGCCTACCGATTTGGGCATTCGATGGTTAGGCCCATATATCGCTTGAACACTAACCTGGAGAGATTGCCCATTTTCTCAATGAAAGGTGAAAGTCTGTTGGGTTTCCGGGCGTTCCCAGCGAATTGGGGGATTGACTGGAGTCTGTTTTTCAAGATGGGAGATGCGCCTGAGTTGGGGCCAACACGAGTCCAGCCAGCATATAAAGTTGACACGTCGCTCGTGAATCCGCTTGGGAGTCTACCTAAGTCGGTGGTGCCGAAGCCATCCTCTCTAGCAGAGCGCAACCTGCTGCGGGGTTGGCGTATGGGTTTGCCGTCCGGGCAAATGGTTGCAACCGCGATGGGAATCGAGCCGATTTCGGACGACAATCTCCGGGTTGGGAAGGCGACCGGAGAAGATACTCCAACGAACAAAAAGCTTTCGGAGATCTCGCCGCTTTTCGAGGGGAATGCACCGCTGTGGTATTACATTCTCGCAGAGGCGCAGCAACAATTCGTAGATAACACGACTCCCATTCGTCTTGGTCCTGTCGGAGGACGCATTGTGGGTGAGGTGTTTGTCGGGCTAATGATGGCTGATTCGCATTCGTTTTTGAGGCAGGATCCATTGTTCGGGCCGTTCGGAGAGTTTCGATCAGCGAAAGGCAGGTTTGACATGGCGGACCTAATCAAGCAGGCGATGCGAGCCTGACGTTCGCGGTCGGCCATCCAAAATGGAAGTCTATGCCAAGGGGTTTCCAACAGATTCCCGATTGGTTTTCTTGGGAAAACCAGGGTGGTAATGTCGCCGTGGCGGATCTCTCGGGGAATGGTCACCAGGACCTGTTGGTACTGATGGTGGACAATCCGCCGGGGCAGAACCGGGGACTGTACCGAGTCGGGCGCAGGCTTGACGCGGACGGTGACGCGACGGGTGATTGGACTGACTGGATTGAGGTGCCTGATTGGTTTTCTTCGGAGAATCAGGGTGCCGGGATTGCTGTTGGGGATGTGGATGGGGATGGGAGGCCGGATTTGGTCGTCTTTATGATCGATAATCCCCCTGGACAGAACCAGGGGTACTATCGGCTGGGCAAGGCCTTGGATGCGAACGGGAAGGTGACTGGTGGCTGGACTGCTTGGATGCCGATCCCTGATTGGTTTCCATGGGAGAACCAGCACGGGGCCATCACGTTAACGGACCTTGATAGCGACGGGAGGCTCGAACTGATCGTCCTAATGGTGGACAACCCACCCGGACAAAATCGAGGTGTGTATCGCGTGGGTCGTAAGCTGGATGCTAATGGGAATGTGATAGGTGGGTGGACCGCATGGGAGAATGTGCCTGATTGGTTCTCCTGGGAGAATCAGGGGGTAGGCGTGGCCGTAGTCGATCTGGATGGTGTGGGGAATAAAGACCTCCTCGTATTTCAGATCGATGGGGCGGTCGAGCAGAACCAAGCCTTCTATAAAGTCGGTAAGAATATTGCGGGCGACGGAAAGCCGGCCGGTGGCTGGAGCTTGTGGCGCGGAGTGCCGGGGTGGTTTGCTTGGGAGAATCAGGGAGGTGGGATCGCGGCCATGAAACGCAACGGCAAGCCTGGGATAGTCGTGATGATGATTGACAATCCGCTGGGGCAGAACGCCGGATTCTATCGAGTGTTGCCGCTGGATAACGATCCAAAGAGGGATGGGAAATGGGACTTGCTGTCCTTTCACTCCGGTGTGCTGGCGGTGCATGCGGCTTTGCTGCCAAAAGGCAAAGTCCTGCTTTTTGCGGGGTCTGGAAGCAGCGCGACACGTTTTGGCAGTCCCGATTTCGGGAGCATGGCCAAAAAGGTCTTCACAAGCGTGGTGTGGGACCCGACGGCGGTTCCACCGAACAACTTCACTCATCCGCAGACTATATTGGGAGTCGATCATCGTCCATTTGATTTCTTTTGCGGCGGCGATTCCTTTTTACCGGACGGGCGACTTCTCTCGGCTGGAGGGACGCTCGCCTACAACCCGTTTCGTGGAAGGAAGGATGCCACTGTTTTCGATCCTCAATTGGAGCAATGGTCGTTTATTGCAGGCATGGCGCACGGTCGGTGGTATCCAACTTTGATCACGCTGGGTGATGGCAGGATTCTCGCCGCTTCCGGACTGACCGAGGCTTTCGGGAACCCGCATAACGAGACACTTGAGATCTATTCGGCTGTTGCGAACCAGTGGGAAGTGCACCACTTCGTGCACAATTTTCCAGGCTTGCCCCTTTACGCGCACCTAATCTTGCTGGAGGACGGCCGAGTCTTTTTTAACGGCGGGCGCATGGATGATGAACTCCAGGTGGATCCGTGCGTGATTGATCTGGCGAAGGAGCCTCTGAAGACCGAGGTGATGGCTGGGGCGAGTGGGGGTGGGCTGCGCAACCAATCGGCGAGCGTGCTTCTGCCGCCGGCACAGGCGCAGCGGGTTATAATTATGGGTGGAGGACCGGCGGGCAAACCGAACAAGACGGATGCAATTGATAACGTTGATCTAGTTGATTTCAAGTCTGCTCATCCTCGGTTCGTACCGGCGGCACCGCTAAACCTGCCACGACTGCACTTGAATGCGGTGTTGCTACCAGACCGCACCGTTTTCGTGACTGGAGGGTCGCTCAAACAGGAGGATCAACCGTTAGCGCGACTACAGTCAGAGATTTACGATCCGGCGGCGGATCGCTGGACACTGACTGCACCTTGCGCCGTGCCGCGGCTCTATCATTCTACGGCGCTGCTATTGCCGGACGGCCGGGTAGTCACAGCAGGTGGCAATCCTGAAGGTGGGACGCACGTCAAGTGGGATCAGGATCCGGAAGAGGAAATGCGGCTCGAACTTTACAGCCCGCCGTATTTGTTCAAAGGGCCTCGCCCGACCATCCCCCGCGCACCTGAGGAGTGGAAGTATGGGCAGACGGTCGAGGTAGAATCGCCCGAGGCAGGAACCCTACGCTGGGCGAGCCTTCTTCGGAACTGCGTCACCACGCACTCCTTCGATGGCAGCCAGCGCTTGGTGGAGCTAGATATTACTGCACAGGGGGCCGGAAAGCTGAAGGTGACGGTTACCAACAACAGGAACATTGCACCGCCGGGTTGGTACATGCTTTTCATTGTAAATCATGACGGCGTGCCGTCCGTCGCCCACTGGGTACATTTAGCGTGAGCTATGCCCTGTAAAATCGAAAAGCCCTATTACCCCATTGTGTACATGCGCGGCTACGCGATGACCCCGTCGGAGCGAGAGGAGACGTTCTTCGATACGTAACGTATTATGGGTTCTCGGCTACCTCGGTAGAAAAGCGGCAGGCTCCTCCTCCTGACTTCTTTCGGGCGGACGTACACTGTTATGGCAAAGACATCTATCTCGAAGGGCCAGGCGTTTCCTTTCGTGCTGAATGCACGCCCCGACACCCTTGATTTCCGGGCTAATTAAAATTACCGGAGCCTATGAGATTGCTGCCATCGCGCAGCCGTGGGATTTTTCGCGGCTTAGTCACTCGTTGGGTAATCTCTCGCTTCGGGGAACTACAGCTTCTGCTTCGCGAGGAAGCTCCGCATGAGCGCCGCGATCGTCGGTCCCTCTTCCTCGAGCCCACCGGCGCATTCCAAATCGGACGGGAGAACCGAATACTTTTGTAGATTGGTATATAACTCGGCCTAATTGGAACAGCCGCCTGATCGTCGGAAAGTCTGAATTAATGAAAGACCAGAAAGAGCTCTCCGACCCCAGAAACCGTTGTCTAACTTCGCGCTGCCAGCGGCTCCACAATGCCGCGCGTTTAACCGATTTGCCAGACTCCAACAACCGGCATTATTCGAACCTGACAATGCCAGGCTCCAAATTTCCTGGAAAATTTTGGAGCCTAGGGGATTCGAACCCCTGACCTCCTCAATGCCATTGAGGCGCTCTACCAACTGAGCTAAGACCCCGTCCAGAAAGTGCCAATTTCGAATTGCCAGTTGCCAATTGCAATGAAGAAAAGTGATCGACTCGACAGCGAACAAGTGAGCGCGATTCTTAACGGCGGGAACGGTCAACGGCGCGCGCGGCGGATGATCCGCCCAGAATATAGAGCGCCGTGACCGAAACGGAAAATATGGCTGGATGATTTTTGTACGAAAAGAGTTGGAACTAATTCCGCGCGAAAAAGCAAAAGCAAACCGTGGCAGTCAACCACAGCAGCGTTCTTGCGATTGCCTGGAAATACTACTCGACGGAAAGCGCCTGTCATGTCCACCGCAGCACGATTGCGAATACTGTCGCAGGAGATCATCGGAAATTGTCCCGGTGACAGTTGCCCTAACGAATGGTGGCACCCGGCAAGGGCCTTCGTACGCAATTGTGCGTATTGCCAAAAAAATGGGAAATGCCGCAAAATCGCGCCGATGTCTCGCGATGTCGCGAGACTGCAAAATCCAAATGAAATCATCAGAATTAACGTTTATGAAAGAGATAACCCCAAAAACAATCGCAACGTTTGACACACCCATCGGAAATTTAATGAGTCCCGCCACTGTGGGATTTCTCATCCCGCTCTTGCTTGTCTGTTTTGGGCTTGCACCGAGGGCGCAAGCGGTGGGTCCTGACACGGACGGCTCCATACCCGGCTCCAACAATGGCGAAGGTATTGGCGTGCTCGTCAGTCGCACCGGTGGGGTCTGGAACAGCGGCACTGGTTTCGAGGCGCTAAGCCAGCTCACTGCCGGCAACCAAAATACGGCAACGGGTCTTCGAGCCCTGTTTAGCGATACCAATGGCGGCTTCAACACCGCCACTGGTGTTTTATCGCTCTTTAGCAACACCAGCGGGTTTTTCAATAGTGCCACTGGCGCTTATTCGCTCTCCAACAACACAATCGGCAACTACAACACTGCCAATGGTTATTCTGCGCTCTATTACAACACCGAAGGCGAGCAAAACACGGCCACTGGTTTTGCTGCCCTCTATCACAACACCACCGGCGTCCAAAACACAGCCAACGGTTCTCAAGCGCTCAATCGCAACACCACCGGCAGCGCCAACACGGCCAACGGTTATCAGGCGCTCAATCGCAACACCACCGGCCTCGGCGACACGGCCAACGGTTATCTAGCGCTCAATCGCAACACCACCGGCAGCCTCAACACGGCCAACGGTAGCAATGCACTCGCTGAGAACACCACCGGCTCCCAGAACACGGCCAACGGTTTCCATGCGCTCGCTAACAACGGCACCGGCGGCAACAACAACACGGCCAACGGTTATCAAGCGCTCTTGAACAACAGTACCGGCTTCTCCAACACGGCCAACGGTTTTCAAGCGCTCGAAAGCAACACCACCGGCTTCTTCAACACGGCCAACGGTACCGGTGCGCTCGCTAGCAACACCACCGGCAGCAACAACACGGCCTTGGGCGTTGTAGCCGGCGAAAGTGTTACCACGGCCAATAACGTTATTGCTATCGGCGTCGCTGGTGCAAACGTGAGCAACAGCTGCTTTATCGGCCGCATCCGCGGGGTTACAACCGCAAACACAGACGCCATACCAGTGCTGATAGACTCCGCCGGCCAGCTCGGCACGATGAGCTCTTCGCGGCGGTACAAGAAAGAGATTAAAGCGTTGGAGCAAGCCAGCAAAGCCATCCTCGCGCTCAAGCCGGTGACTTTTCACTACAAGAGCGATAACACAAATACGCCGCAATTTGGTTTAATCGCCGAGGAAGTAGCCGAGATAGACCCGGACTTGGTGGTGCGCGACGAAAACGGCGAGATTTACACGGTGCGCTACGACGCGGTGAACGCGATGTTGCTTAACGAGTTCCTAAAAGAACACCGCAAGAACGAGGAACAGGAAGCGAGCATCGCGCGCCAGCAAAAGCAAATTGAAGCGCTTACTGCGGGCCTACAGAAAATAAGCGCACAACTTGAAACGAGCAAACCTGCGCCGCAACTGGTCAACAATCTCTAAAGCCGCGCCGGGCTCCGAATCGCTACCACTCTTTGAACTCGCCCGCGTGCTCGTGCGTGTCGATCACGTTGCCCGCTGCATCGTAAACGCAAATCACAGCATCATGTGACCGGCTGTAGAATTTGGCGTAGCCGATTGCATTCGTGATCGCATTAGGCTGGCCGTACCAGAGGCGACCAAATGGCAGCGCATCGGAAATTAAAGTGACACCGCGACGGTCTTTACGCGGCCTGACTTCGTAAACGTGTTGTGAGCTAGTCATCGCAACTGTCAGCCGGTTGGCTGCAAACGTGGGCTGCACCCGCTGGTTGGGCACAAAATTACTTCCCACTTAAGAGACCAACCAAATGCCTGCCGTCCGCATACTTGATGTCCGAAATTTTCCAACCCGTTTTTGTAAGAACAAGAGAAAAGGTGATTTCAGTCTTGTGGCCCATGTTTTCAAACGAAGCGATCACTTCGGCAGAGTCTTTTTCGGACTTGGATTTTCGAAGCGAGAACTTTTTGATGTCAAAGTCTTGCGCGTCGTAAAGGGGATCGAAGTCGAGAGCACCCACTTCGCCTTTTGACGTCACCGCATCCTTCCAGATAAGTTGCGCCAATCGTTCCGAAAAATATTGAGTCACCACGCCATGATCTTTGGTTTGGAAAAAGGGGCTCTGTTTTTTTTCATGCAGTTTATAAAGCTCGGAAACAAGACCTTCGGGTGACGATTGAGCAACCGACTTCGGCGTTTCGGCGGTCAATTGCTGGCTAGCTAACGCTATAAGAATCAGAGGCAGTATAAAGGTTGCGTTTCATAATTTTGTGCGATTAAAGGCTGCACAGCGCGAATTGTGCCGAGTTATTCGGGATTTAGAAAGCGGATTCGTAAACGCGAATCCACAACATCGTGCGAGCGTCGCAGGAATTGTCGATGACATCTTGACCGGATTCCATTGCCCTGTCCGGCAATCAAAAACGATTCTAGCGCGATCCTGTGAGGCGGGAAAGGCCGTCGTCAAATTGGCTTTATCCATCGTTGTCCACTGGGCGTTGATCCATTGGCCGGGTTGAGCGCGTTCGGAGAGTTGAGGCGCTCTACCAACTGAGCTAAGATCCCGTCCAAGAAGTGCCAATTTCGAATTGCCAGTTGCCAATTGCAATGAAGAAAAGTGATCGACTCGCCGGCGAAGAAGTCAGCGCGATTCTTAACGGCGGGAACGGTTCAACGGCGCGCGCGGCGGATGATCCGCCCAGATTATAGAGCGCCGTGACCGGAACGGAAAATATCGCTGAATGATTTTTGTACGAAAAGAGTTGGAACTAATTCCGCGCGAAAAAGCAAAAGCAAACGGTGGCGGTCAACCACAGCAGCGTTTTTGCGATTGCCTGGAAATACTACTCGACGGAAAGCGCCTGCCGTGTCCGCCACATCACGATTGCCAGTATGTACGGCAGAGATCCGAACTGGTACCCGTTGCAGTTGCCCTAACGAATGCGAGCGTCCCCGATGATTCTGCAAGGTGGACGCGGGTATTTAATACGGAAATGGAACGGCTGGCCCGGCCACTGCTAAAGTAATCAGACAATAGCGCCCGCAAACGGAAAGCCCGTCTAAAACTACGAATTGAGTTCTGGAAGGATCGCCAGCAACCGCAAGACGTGTTTGCTGGCGACATTCTTCGCGCGGTCGATGATAGTTGGCACGTCGAGTTGATTGTTTTCAACTTGTAACCGGAGGCGTTGACGAGGGCAAGTTAAGTGCCTTGGAACTCGCTTATGAGTAAGCGAATCCCGCGCAGCCTTGATTTGGTTGTAATCAGGGTCTTTCAGGACGTTGTCAATCCACAGCCGCGTCTGTGCCGGGAGGTAGGCTCGCCTACGAGCTACTCGCTGCGTTGCGCGTTCGGGATCGAAGCTGCCGATGTCGAGTTCGCGCGTCCCTGTGTGAGCGCAGAATGCGCGACCCAGTCCAGCCGCACAGAGGTCGAGCGCCGTAATACACGTTCCCGTCGCCCATCGCGCGTGGGCAACGTCCACCACGTCGGCTACGTGGTCGCCAATAGTCGCTTGCGACGGGTCAAGAGATCGATCCACGTCGGCCAGATAGTATAGGCTATCGACAGCCCAAGCCGCGAACCACAGGAGGGCAGTCGATTCCGAGTTCCCATGGCGTGCCTCAAATTGAGCGATGACCTGCAGGGGGTTGTCGGGCCAATCACAAGCGGGCATCACATTCTCCAATCGACTTTCATCACCGGATGAATTTCCCATGCAGCGTAGCCGGGCAGATACTTTCTCCGGTTTGATTGATCTTTGGGCGCATGTCCAACGTCGAAGTACGCTTTGCCGATAACGGTGATGATTGGCGCTTGAGTGATGTTCAGTTTCTAGCATAGCTAGTGTGAAAAGGAAACTTTGCTCGCGTCCAACTAAAAACCGTGTTGCGAATCTCACACCACTGCGATTTTGCCTGTACTTCTACAACAACGATGCCGGGCTTGTTGCTGGTCGCATCTGCAACGGCAATGTGGAGATCACCGTCCGTTTCGACTTTCACGGCAACGACTTTCCCGGTGAGACTGTACCAGTTGTTCTCAATCTCGGTGCGCTCTGATTGTTGCGTCAAAGGTACGTCCGGGCCAGGCCAACTGTAAACGTCGCTAGGCGTCACCGATTGAATTGCTCGCGCATCCGTGGGCGGAATTGACGGATCATTTTTTACTGACCAGCGATGCTGGCCGTGATTCTCGCGACATTCGCACGGCGAGAGAAACGTGACAGCCGGCGATTCCGCGACTGCCGTACTGCACACAATCGCAGCAATGATGAACGTTGTGGGCTGCGTCATTTGCATCCGGGGATATATCATTTCGTCAGTGCCGTGTGGAGAGCAAAAGAGGCACAATTGGAAGCGCGCAAAATAATTGTGAACAATTGTGAACAATTGCAAATGACTATCGAAGAGAGACGACGAGCTAAGAACGCCGAGCGGATGCGGGCGTGGCGAACTCGCAACCGTGAGCGAGCAAAGGCGATCGGCGCTAATACGTTCACCCGAAACGCCAAATCGTGTTTAATCTCAACCAGCACTCCGGTTGGCGCATCCTGAAATGTCCAAACAACGCGCATTCCTTTTGTAAAAGCCTTGAGGTGATGAAAGCGTACCTCAAGCTGGTTACGATCGATGATTTGTTCAGACGTCCAAGAAATGGGAATTCCGGAGCGCGTCGCAGCCATAACCACAACGTTCCGGCTGGGACTCTGTTCGAGATAATGAATATAGCGATAGTGGGGCAAAATCTTCGGCCACAGCTCCAGGTTTGCTGCCGTTTCGAAGATCATCGTCTTCGGCGCATGCATGACAATGGAATTGGTTTTGTGCACGGGAATGATAGGCAGCGTCAGATGGAAACCCGCTCGAGCCAGCGATGTTGCGCAACTTCCGCGGAACACAGCACAGTTCCTCGAAAAGGATTCTTGTGAAAGAGAAAAATCGTCCGCCAAGCATCCGAGAACAAGCTGTCGCTGGCGGAAATGAATCTGCCTATTCGGAGTCCGAAGGCAGGGGTTCGAACCCTTAACTTCGATTCGGACGTGTTGAGTCGGCGGGTATCTCTCAAAAACCGCGTCTGGCAGCGTCGGCTTCTTGTGCCAGTTGGGTCATATACGCGAAAAACGCTTGCGATTGGCCGATGAAAAGACCCATGGTTCTTAGGAACCGCAGTGCAGCCATGGCAGCGCCCTGAGTATTGGTCGGTCGAATGATCGAAACAATGGGAAGGCTTGGACTTAGGAACGGACATGGCTCTGGCATAATCAGGGCCTTGTCGAAGAGCTCGTTTTCCACCTCCAAATCGGGGAACTTCACGAAAACGCCCGTTACGGGATCGATGGCCGTCAGAGGAGGGGCATTACCCGCCACATCCGACCAAGTTTGGAAGTGCATGGTCTCAGTAGGGCCGATGCTCATCAGGATACGCAGCACTTCCACATCGGTGGCCCTTTGCGCCAGTGCTGGGTAAAGGCTGCTGCCACCTTGTTCGATGGTCGGGAAGTGGAATGCCGCAGTATTCGCAATCGCCTGTAGGAAATTGGGATTGCTTGTATCGGCATCGGTTCGCGGAATGGCCGTGTGCCGATTTCTGGCCAGAGTCGGCACCGCCTGCGGGAAGACATGGTTTGGATTAAGATCCGGGTTATGGCTGTCATCGCGATAACGGGTCCACCAGCTGGTATCGATGAGAAGTCGCGTCAGGTTGGTGAGCCGATGTCCGATCTTGGCTGGATTGACTCCCGTCGCGGTGCTGCCCATCAGAGTGCGAAACGCGTTCAGATTTGCAGGAGGCGCTCCCCTGGAGACCAGGTACGCGTTGAGGAACTGGTGATGAGTGATCTCATCATCGGTGTTGTCATGGATGTAGTCTCCCATTTCATCCTCAATAACCTCCAAGGCCTCGGTATACGCTGGATT
>Ga0307278_10001201_pt1 | contig 12892 bp, 11 predicted proteins | sample ER_DNA_117_FD_194482 | JGI IMG/M metagenome (GOLD analysis project Ga0307278, IMG submission 194482) | Bulk soil microbial communities from the East River watershed near Crested Butte, Colorado, United States - ER_DNA_117 | ecosystem: Environmental > Terrestrial > Soil > Floodplain | place... | reverse complement strand
CACCGCCCACAGCACGCACCCAATTCCACCCCGACCACTCGACCGGTCCAGCCGCTGTCGAGCCGATGCCTCACGCCCATCCACCATCAGGCTCGTCCTTGACTTCCTCTCCATAGGATGCTCACAAGGGTGGGTGCAAGGTCACACGGTTATGGTCCAGCCGATCTCCGCAGCGCGGACACTCCTCCCATGCTTGGGTGCACGAGGGCGCGCCGCCAGCATCGGCGATGGTCAGAGGTAGGCGAGGGCTTCGCGGACGGTGAGGCGGGAGGCGCGGGTTGCAGCGGCGTCGGTGGCGAGCGCTGCGCCGAGGATGACCAGAGCGATCCAGATGCCGGCGGCGAGTATGGAGACCCGGAAGGGCAGCGGCGCGTCCATGAAGAGGTTGCCGAGCCCGGCGCCCATGACCGCGGTGAGGGCAAGCGCTGGGAGGACCGCCACCACGCAGCTGACGAGGGCGAGGAAGACGCCTTCGGCGGTGACGATGCGGCGCACCGTCTTCGGCCGTGCGCCGATGGCGTGCATGACCCCGAACTCCCGGGTCCGCTCCAGGATGTTGGTGCTCATCGTCGAGGCCAGGCCGATGCCGCCGACCACGCCCATGGCGATGGCGATCGCCAGCAGGATCATGATGATGGGACCCAGGTGCCCTTCGGTGATGGCCTGGCTGCGGCTGACCGACGCCGCGGACTGCACCTGGATCCCCGCGTCGCTGAGGCGCTTGGAAACGGCGTCGGCGACGGCTTTGCGGGTCTGCTCGTCGTGGCGGTCGGTGGCGATGCGCAGCTGGTTGACCCGCGGTGGCTGGCTGATGGCGTCGGCGAACCCCTCGGCGGTGGTGTACACGCCGCCGCTACCGCCCCGCTCTTGGGCGATGCCGACGACACGCCAGGTGGTGGGTTGTCCACCGACCGACAGTTGCACCCGGTCACCGACGCCGATGTCGGGGACGGTGTTGTTGCGGGCGATCTGGTTGAGCACGACCGCGCCGGTTTCCCCCGGGGTCAGCCAGCGGCCTTCCCGCAGGTTGGGGGGTGGGAGCATGGTGGTGTTGGCGGGAATCGCGGTCACCGAGACGCCGCCGTGTCCCTGGTCGGGATAGGTGCGTGTCAGGGGGATCTGTCCTGGTCCGGCGAGGCCGCTCGGCACGCGGGTCCAGCCCTCGACCCGGCCGACCCCTGGCACGCGCTCCACCATCGTGGTGACCGCATCCACGGGGGCGGGGTTGGCCAGTTGCACGTCGACGTCCCAGGTGCGCTGCTGCTTCTGCTCTTCGGCGATCGCCTGCGTGCCGGCGCTCAGGGACATCCCGGCGACGAACACCGTGCCTGCACTGGCCAGCAGCCCAACCGTCAGCAGGAACCGGGCGGGCCGCCGGAGGGTGTTGCGCAGCGCCATGAGCAGCCCGCGGTCGAGGCGGCGAAGGCGACCAAGCCGGGCCAGGAGGCCAGTCGCCGCGCTCGGCTTGGCGCCAAGGCCGTGGTGGTCGATCGCCGCCCGTACGGTGGTGCGGCTGGCCTTGACCAGCGGGATCAGGGCCATCAACGATGGCAGGACCAGGCCGGCCGCCACGACCAGCACGTAGGTCCACCAGGCAGCCGTGAGGCTGGTGGCCTGGATGCCCAGGAACCCGAGGATCGCGGCGACCCCGGCGCGGCCGATCAGGATGGCGGGGGGCAGCGCCAGCAGGGTGGCCGCGGTCGCCACCAGCAGCGTCATCGTCAGGTACAGGCGCCCGATGCGCACCGATCGCGCGCCGATCGCTTTCATGATGCCGATCTGCGGGATCTGCTGGGTGAACAGGCCATTGAGCATGTTGGCGACCAGGATCGTGCTGAGCAGCAGGGCGATCCCGGCACCGGCCAAAACCGAGAGGAGCAGGGCGTCGGCTTGCCCTTGGTGGGGGTGCGCATAGGGCTCGGGAACCTGGATCTCACGGATCGCCAGCCCGTGCTCGCGCTGCAGCCACTGGCCGACCTCGCCGGCGACAGCCACGATCTCATCGCGGTCCTGGCTCGGCGTCGCCTCTCCCGGGTCGGCGACCTGAAGCTTCAGCTGGTCCAGGACGCCCTGCTCCCCGGACGCGGCCAGCGACGCCGTGGACAGGTAGCCGTTCCCCGTCTGCTGCTGGGGTGCGGGCGCGAGGCTGGGGTCATACACGGTACCCGCCACCCGTAGCCGCAGGCGTTGGCCGCCCGGTGCCTCCACGACCACGATGTCGCCGACCGCCACGTCCAGCAGGGTGAGCGAGTCGCGTCGGACGAAGACTTCCCCAGGCGACGGTGGCCAGCTGCCCTGCTGCACCTCGAAGTTCGCCATCCGCATGGGGTCGTCGGGCGCGGCGGCGAACAGCTGCAGCGGGATCTCCCGCAACCGGCCGTTGACCTCGACGGACTCACTGGTGAATTGGGTGCGCCCGGTCGCGTCGATGACCCCAGGCCGCCCCTGTGCCGCGGCCGCGATCGCCGCCATCTGCCCAGCGTCGATGCGGCGGTCCAGCAGGATCGTCGCCGACGCCGGCTCGGTGCCCAGGTAGGCGCGGCTGGTCTCCCTGCCGCTGGCGGCCCAGGCAATCAGCACCGCGCCGAACACCGTCAGGCTGACCGCGATCGCGACCACCATCAGCAGCATCCGGGGCCAGGTCGCCCGCAGGTCCCGGCGCAGCTTGACCATCAGCAGGCTGCTCACTCCGACACCCCCGCCGACGCGCTCTCGTCGGTGACGACGCGGCCGTCCTGGAGGGTCACCTGCCGACCGGCGATCGACCGGATATCGCGTTCATGGGTCACCACCACGATGGTCTGCCCGTCGGCGTGCAGCTCGGCGAACAGCTCCAAGACCGCCTCGGCCGTTGCGGAGTCGAGGTTGCCGGTCGGCTCGTCGGCCAGCAGGATCGGTGGATCGTTGGCCAGCGCCCGGGCGATCGCGGCGCGCTGCTGCTGGCCGCCCGACAGCGTGGCGGGTAGTTTGTCGGCCTGGTCACCAATGCCAACGCGGTCCAACAGGTGCTGGGCCCGATCGCGGCGTTCGCCAATCGGGATCGTCTTGGCGAAGTCCATCGGCAGCAGCACGTTCTCGACCACGGTCAGTGTCGGCAGCAGCTGGAAGAACTGGAACACCAGCCCGACGTTTTGTCCCCGCCAGGCGGCCAGTCCCGACTCCGACAACGAACCCAGATTGGCGCCGGCGACGCGGACCGTCCCCGAGGTGGGCCGGTCGATCCCGGCGAGCAGATTCAGCAAGGTCGTCTTGCCGCTGCCGGACCGCCCAATGACGGCGACGAACTCGCCGTGGGCGATGTCGAGGCTGAGGTGATCAACGGCGACGACCTCGCCAGCGGTCAATGGGTAGGTCTTGACGACGTCGCTGACCTGGATCACATCTCCCACCGTGCTACCTCCGCGTCCGGTCCGGACTCAGAAATGGCGACTCGGGCCGTGGCCACCACCGCCGATGAGGAGCATGACCGCCACTAACAGGGCCACGACGATCGCGATGATCACCACCACCCTCACCCAGCGTCGCGTGGTGTCGGGCTCGGAGTCGTAGCGGGACGGGTCAGTCACCGACGTGTCCTCCCTGTCGCGCGTGGTTGCCCGGGTCTTCATTCATGGCGGCCATGTGCGGGTCCTCTGGTGTCCTCGTCGTGTCGGAGAGGGTCTCGGCTGCTCCTGATTCGCGCGCTGGGGCAGTGTCCAGGTCACCGTCAGCTGATCGCGTGTGCCGATCCGCTGGAGGCGATCGGTGATGCGGTGCTGGAGCCGCTGCAGGTGTCCTCGTCGCCAGCCTCCGCGCGCAGCGTCAGGACGTCCGGGAGGGCGCGGAGGGTGCATCGGCCCCAGTCGAAGCTGATCACCCCGCGGTCGTCGGACCATTCGGCGTGCGCCTGCAGCTGCGGGTGTGCCCGCCCCGCCTTGTCCACGTGTCGGCAGCGTTGGACGAGGTAGCGGCTGGAGCGCTCGGTCTCCGCCCGGGCCTCGGCGATCAGCATCGTGTGCCTTCCTCCGCTGAGTTCTGCGCTCCAGGCCAGGCCGTCTGCTCGAGGACCGCACGGTGCTCCATGGCCGCGAGGCTACGGGGGCCGGGCCGAGGCGAAAACGCCCTGCGGGGGGAACTTCTCCGTCCCCATTGCGTGGAGGCGGGTCATCCGCCAGGGGGATTGCTGGCGGCGCCTGCGGAGGTACCCTCGCAGCGATCATGTCGTCGACGGCCACCGTCCACAGGCGCTTCGCGGCCCGGCCGAGTTCGGGAGCGTTGCTCGACGTCACCGTCGCGGCCGCCGCGTTTGCTGGCTCAATGGCGCTGCTGCGACACGGCGGCATCGGCCCTTCCCGCCCCGGAGTCGGGGGGGTCGAGCTGCTCGGTGTTGTGCTCGCAGCGTGCTCGACGGTGCCGCTCATCGCCTGGCGGCACTTCCCCCTCGGCGTGTTCGCGGTCACCGCGGCGGCGGGTGTGCTGCTGGCCGGCCTCGGCGATCGGATCGACCTGCTGCTCGGGCCCGCTGCTGCGCTGTACCTGCTTGCCGTCAGCCGCACGCCGCGGACCCCATGGACGTGGCGCACCACCGTCACCGTCGTCGGGCTGCTGGTGGCGTACCTGGGCGCGACCGCCGCCGCGCAGGGGACCTTCCCCGGATGGGAGCTGTTGCACACTGGTCTTGCCTGGGCCGTCGCCTGGTTCGCCGGTGAACGGACGCGGCTGCGGCGTGCGCACATCGCCGAGCTCAGCGAGCGTGCCTTGCGTGCCGAGCGGGAGGCGGAGCGCGAGCGGCTGCTGGCCGCCGCCCAGGAACGCGCCCGGATCGCCCGCGACCTTCACGACTCCGCCGGCCACGCGATCAGCGTGATCGCCGTGCGCGCCGGCGCCGCCCGGCTGCGGCACCGCCAGGACCCCGACCGCGCGCTGCCCGTCCTGGCGGCGATCGAGGAGTTGGCACGGCAGACGGCCGAGGAGATCGACCAGCTCGTCGGTACGCTGCGCGAGGGGGACTCGGCCAACGGGGTCGTGGAGGCGCCGCCCGGCCTTGCCTCGCTCGACAGCTTGCTGGCGCACCATCAAGCGGCGGGGCTGGAGGTCACCTTTGCGATGTCGGGGGTGCCGCGGCCGCTTGGCGCCGCCACTGATCAGGCCGGCTACCGGATCCTGCAGGAGGCGCTCACCAACGCGGCCCGCCACGGAGCGGGCAGCGCCCGGATCGAGGTTGCGTTCGGCGAGGTGGCGGTGGAGCTGCGCGTCACCAACCCCGTGCCCGCGCGCGGTTTGCCGCGGTCCGGCGGCGGCCACGGGCTGATCGGCATGCGGGAGCGCGTGGCCCTGCTCGGCGGCGACCTTCACACCGAACGCGCCAACGGGGCGTTCCGGGTCCGCGCTCGGATTCCCTACGAAGGTCACCGACGGTGACGCGGGTGCTGATCGCCGACGATGACGATCTGATGCGCGCCGGGCTCGTCGAGTTGCTCGCCGACGAGCCCGAGATCGAGATCATCGGCCAGGCAGCGACGGGACGCCAAGCCGTCGAACGAGCGTGCCGGCTCGCGCCCGATGTGGTCTTGATGGACGTTCGCATGCCCGACCTGGACGGGATCAGCGCCACCCGTGAGCTGGTGCGGGCGGCCCCGGCAGCCAGGGTCCTGATCCTGACAACCTTCGAGCAGGACGATTACGTCTTCGGCGCCCTGCGCGCCGGCGCCTCGGGCTTCCTGCTCAAGCGCACCCGACCCGAGGAGCTGATCGCGGCGGTCCACACGATCGCCGCTGGCGAGGCGCTGCTGTCGCCGTCGGTGACCCGGCGGGTGATCGACCGGATGGCCCAGCAGCCGACGCCTGAGCTTGCCGATCAGGCCAAACTCGAGGCGTTGACACCGCGCGAGCGGGAGGTGCTCGAGTTCATCGCGCGGGGCTTAGCGAACCGCGAGATCGCCGCCGCGCTCGCCGTGGAGGAATCGACGATCAGAACCCATGTGAAGCGGATCCTGACGAAGCTGGGCCTTCGCGACCGGGTCCAGGCGGTGATCTTCGCCTACGAAACCGGCGTGAACCGCGTGCGGTAGGCGCCAAGCCACCACGTCTCTACGACCAAGCCACCAGCTCGCGACCCCGGCGCGGTTGCTGGCCCGACCACCGTGGCGCCCGCTCAGGGCCGCAGCTTGCGGTGCACTTCCCCCGACGGTGCACGCAGGGTGCAGCGCTGACCGCCAGGCTGTGCGCATTTGCAGGCGGCCGACGCCGACGGTACCCATGCTGGGGCGGCAGCATGTGGCGTCATGCGGGCTACGTCTCGGCGGTGGCCTGCTTGGGTCGGGGCCGGACCGGGGGAGTCGGCCCCTGCGGCTCGTGGGCGTCTGGCAGGCGGAGCCGCCGGAGGGTAAGGGCGTTGACGGCCACGATCAGGCTGGAGCCGGACATCGACAGCGCGGCGATCTCGGGTCGCAGTACCAGGCCGAAGGCGGGTTCGAACACCCCGGCGGCGATGGGCAGGGCGACGGCGTTGTAGCCGATCGCCCAGCCGAGGTTTTGGCGCATCTTGCGGAGCGTGCCGCGGCCGATCTGCAGCGCGACCGGGACGTCCAGCGGGTCGGAGCGCATCAGCACGACGTCGGCGGTCTCGATGGCCACGTCGGTGCCGGCGCCGATCGCGATCCCCAGGTCGGCCTGGGCGAGCGCCGGGGCGTCGTTGACCCCGTCACCCACCATCGCGACCCGGCGTCCTGCCCGCTGCAGCTCGGCGACCTTGGTTGCCTTGTCGCCCGGCAGCACCTCGGCGATCACGCGGTCGATGCCGAGCTCGGCGGCGATGCGCTCGGCGGTGGCGCGGTTGTCGCCGGTCAGCATCACCACCTCGACGCCGGCCTGGTGCAGCGCCTGGATAGCAGCCATCGAGGTCTCCCGGGGGGCGTCGGCGATGCCGAACAGCCCGAGCGGGCGGCCGTCGGCGGCGGCCGCCACCACGGTGCGGCCGCCGCTGGCGAGCCGTTCGCGCTCGCCGGCCAGCGTGCCGAGCTGCACGCCCTCGCGGTCCAGCAGGCGCAGGTTGCCCACCGCCACCCGCCGGCCGTCGACGGTGGCCACTGCCCCGTGGCCGGGGACGTTCTCGAAGCCGTCGGCCTGGGCATGGTCGCTGCCGGCCTCCTCGGCGCGGTGCACGATCGCCTCGGCCAGCGGGTGCTCCGATTCGCGTTCCACGGCGGCCACCAGCCGCAGCAGTTCGGCCTCGGTCACCCCCTCGGCGGCGACCAGGTCGGTGACCTCGGGCTCGCCCTTGGTGAGCGTGCCGGTCTTGTCCATGACCACGGTCTGGATGCGCGCCGCGGTCTCCAACGCGATCGCGTGCTTGAACAGGATCCCCCGCTTGGCGCCCAGCCCGGTGCCGATCATGATCGCGGTCGGGGTGGCCAGCCCGAGCGCGTCCGGGCAGGTGATCACGACCACGGTGATGGCGAACAGTAGCGCGTCGGTCAGCGGCCGGTCGGTGGCAAGCGCCCAGACCGCGAACGTCAGCCCGCCGCCGACCAGGGCCACCAGCACCAGCCAGAACGCCGCCCGGTCAGCCAGCCGCTGCCCGGGCGCCTTGGAGTTCTGCGCCTGCTGCACCAGCTTGACGATCTGCGCCAGCGCGGTGTCGGCGCCGACCTTGGTCGCCCGCACCCGCAGGGTGCCGTTGCGGTTGATGGTGGCGCCGATCACCGGCGAGCCGGGCTGCTTGTGGACCGGTAGGCTCTCGCCGGTCACCACCGACTCGTCGACCTCGCTCTGGCCGTCCTCGACCTCGCCGTCGGTGGCGATCTTGGCGCCGGGGCGGACCAGCAGCAGGTCGCCGACCCCGACCTCGGCGGTGGGGACCTCGACCGGCCCGCCGTCGCGCAGCACCAGCGCCCGCGGCGGGGCGAGGTCGAGCAGGCTGCGGATGGCGTCGTTGGCGCCGCCCCTGGCGCGCATCTCGAACCAGTGGCCCAGCAGCACGAAGGCGGCCAGCACGCTGGCGGCTTCGTAGAACACCTCGCCGCCGCCGGTTAGCGTAACGGCCAGCGAGTAGCCCCAGCCGGCGCCCACCGCGACCGCGACCAGCACCATCATGTCCAGGGTGCGGGCGCGCAGGGCGCGCACCGCGCCGTCGAAGAAGATCCAGCAGGCGTAGAAGATCACCGGCAGGCTCAGCAGCAGCGACCAGACGTCGTCGCGCAGCCCCAACGGCGCCGCCAGCTCGAAGCCGAGCACCTCCCGGCCGATCGGGGACCACAGCAGGATCGGCACCGAGAACACCGCCGCGACCAGGAACCGGTTGCGCATGTCGGCCACCATCGCCGCCATCGACATCGCGCCGTGCCCGCCGTGACCCATCGTCCCGTGCGGTGACCGCACCGCCTCCTCGGTGGGGGCGGCCCCATGCCCAGCATGCAGGCCCGCGGATCCGGCGACTGCGGCGTGCCCGCCCGGCGGGTCGGGCTCCAGCAGCGGATCGCAGATGTGCTCCGGCACCGACTGGCCGGCGCAGTGCAGGCCGCAGTCCTGGACCCAGCGGCGCAGCTCCGCCAGCGACGTCCTGGCGGCGTCGTAGGTGACCGTCGCGGTCTGCGCGACCGGGTTGGCCTCGACCCGCTCCACCCCGGGCCGGCGGCTGAGCAGTGCCTCCACGACCGCCTTTTCCGAGCCTCGGAGCATGGGATGGACGTCGAGGACAGCGGTGACCCGCTTGGCCTGCTCCACGGTTCCCCTCCAATCATCGCGGTGCCGCCGTCCTGTGCCGCGAGCTACGACGCATTGTATGAGCCGGTTGGCTGCGGCTAAGACGACGCCGCGTCGTAGCAGGCCGCCGATGGTCATTGTTCCAGATACCTCCTGGGGGTATGCTCGGTGTCAATGCAGCGGCCGGTACAGAGGAGCAAACCCGATGGTGACCGAGACCATCTCCGTTCCAGAGATCCACTGCGACCACTGCAGGGTCTCAATCGAGGGCGCGCTGGCACCCATCGCCGGCGTCCAGCGCGCCACCGTAGACATCCCGGCCAGAGCCGTGACAGTGACCTACGACGAGGCGTCGGTGGGCCGAGACCGCCTGGTCGAAGCGATCGAGCGGCAGGGCTACGAGGTGCCCGCGCAGTGAGGCAAGCCAGGCGATGACCGACACCCGCGAGCGCCCGCTCGACTTCGAGGTCGAGGGCATGACCTGCGGCTCCTGCGCCGTGAGGATCCAGCGGGTGCTCGGCAGGCAGCCCGGTGTGGCCAACGCCGAGGTGAACTTCGCCACCAACAAGGCCCGGATCGCCGCAGACGGCGCCGTCGCCGTGGGCGAGCTGCAGGCCGCGGTGGAGCGCATCGGCTACCGGATCACCCCAGTCAAGGCCGGCGCGCCGGCCGAGGGCACGGCCACGGCCGAGACCCGCGCCGAGGCGGCATGGCGCCGGCGCGTGCTGGTCGCCGTGCCGCTGGCGCTGGCGGTGGTCGCCTTGGCCGTGCTGCCCGGTGGGGCGATGGGCGAGACCTGGGGTCGGCTGGCCGCCTTCGCGCTGGCCACGCCGGTCCAGTTCTGGGTCGGTTGGCCGTTCCTACGCGAGGCCGCCCGGCGGGCCCGCCGCCGCGCCGCCAACATGGACACCCTGATCGCGATGGGCACCCTGGCCGCCTACGGCTACAGCGTGTGGCAGCTCCTCTCCGGCGGCATGGACCTCTACTTCGAGGCCGCCGCCGTCATCATCGCGTTCCTGGTGCTGGGCCGCTTCTTCGAGGCCCGCGCCAAGGGCCGGGCCGGGCATGCCATCCGGGCGCTGCTGGAGCTTGGCGCCAAGCACGCCCGGGTGCTGCGCGACGGCGAAGAGGTCCTGGTGCCCGTCGAGCAGGTGGCCGTGGGCGACCTGCTGCGGGTCCGCCCCGGCGAGAAGATCCCGACCGACGGTGAGGTCGTCGCCGGCGTCAGCGCGGTCGACGAGTCCATGCTCACCGGCGAGTCGGTGCCGGTCGACAAGGCCGCCGGCGACCCGGTGACGGGCGCGACCGTCAACAGCGGCGGGGTGCTCACCGTGCGGGCCACCAGGGTCGGCGCCGAGACCGCGCTCGCCCAGATCATACGGCTGGTGGAGGACGCCCAGGCGTCCAAGGGCCACATCCAGCGTCTCACGGACCGGGTGGCCGGCGTGTTCGTCCCGGTCGTGATCGGCATCGCCCTGGTGACCTTCGCCGCCTGGGCGCTGGTGGGTGGCGACCCGCGGCAGGGCCTGGTCGCGGCCGTGGCGGTGCTGATCATCGCCTGCCCGTGCGCGCTCGGGCTGGCCACGCCCACCGCGATCATGGTCGGCACCGGCCGGGGCGCGGAGCTCGGCGTGCTGATCAAGAGCGTGGAGGTGCTGGAGCGGACCCGGCGGATCACCACCGTGGTGTTCGACAAGACCGGCACCCTGACCCGCGGGGAGATGGCCCTCACCGACGTGGTGGCGGCCGCCGGGCTCCAGGAGGCCGAGCTGCTCCGCCGCGCCGGCGCGGTCGAGGCCGACAGCGAGCATCCGATCGGCCGGGCGATCACGGCCTCGGCCCGCCAGCGGGTCGGCGCGCTCCCCGAAGCCATCGACTTTCAGGCGCTCGCCGGCCGCGGCGCGCGCGCCGAGGTCGCCGGCGCCGTGGTCTGGGTCGGCCGCCGCAAGCTCATGGCCGACGCCGGCCTGCTGGTCCCGGGCGCGCTGGACGATGCCGCCGAGCGGCTTGAGGACGACGGGAAGACCGCCGTGCTCGCCGGCTGGGACGGTGAGGTCCGCGGGGTGCTCGCGGTCGCCGACACCCTCAAGGACGACGCGCCCGGGCTGGTCGGTCGCCTGCAGGCCATGGGCTTGGAGGTGGCCATGCTGACCGGGGACAACGCCCGGACCGCGGCGGCGATCGCGCGGCGGGTCGGGATCGACCGGGTGCTGGCCGAGGTCCTCCCGGAGGACAAGGTGGGCGAGGTGGCCCGGCTGCAGGACCAGGGGCGGGTGGTCGCCATGGTGGGCGACGGCGTCAACGACGCGCCCGCGCTGGTCCGCGCCGACCTGGGCATCGCCATCGGCACCGGCACCGACGTCGCCATCCAGGCCAGCGACCTCACCCTGCTCCGCGGCGACCTGGCCGGGGTGGCCACCGCCATCCAGTTGTCGCGGCGCACCTACCGGACGATCGTGCAGAACCTCGGCTGGGCGTTCGGCTACAACGTGGCCGCGATCCCGCTGGCCGCCCTCGGCCTGCTCAACCCGATCGTCGCCGGTGCCGCGATGGCATTGTCCAGCGTCAGCGTCGTCGGCAACTCCTTGCGCCTGCGCCGTTTCGGCCGCCCCGGGTCGTGACAGGCCGGCGGTAATCGCCAGCCGGACACCAGCGGGTCAGTGCGGTGGGCAGAGTCCCGCCAGCAGGTGCAGGACGGTCACCTGCTCGACGAGGACGCCGCCGAGCAGCACCACGGCGGCAAGCAGCAGCAGCCCGGCCGGCACATACACCAGCGCCCGCCGCACGACCACAGGGCCGCCGGCGGGGTCGGCCTGGAGCGCTTCCAGCCGCTCGGCGACCGTCCCAGGCGTCGTGAACGCGGCCACGTCCGGCATGGCAACCAGCTCCGCGACCCGCAGCAGCGCCGCATGCACGCTTGCCCGGCCGGCGGCGCCGCTTGCTCCGGCCGCTTCCTCGTCGGCCCACCGCTCCACGGCACAGCGCAGCGCGGCCGTCGCGCGTCGGACCAGGGGCAGCAGCCCAAGGCTCCGCTCCACCGCGCGGGCCAGCAGCAGATACCGCTGATGCCGATGCTGGAGGTGGGCCAGCTCGTGCCGGAACACGGCCGCAAGCTCCTCCTCGGACAGCGCGGCGATGAGCCCGTTGGTCAGGATCACCTGGCCGGGCCGGCCCGCCGTGCTGAACGCCACCGGTTCGCCGCTGGGCACAACGACCAGCTCGTGGCCGCCCAGCGTGGTATGCCAGCCAATCTCCGGGTCGACGCTGACCATCCGCCGGTGACGGGCGGCCAGCACCGACCAGCCGGCCAGCAGGGCGACCATGGTGGCCGCCACCGCCGCTGCGATCCCCAACGGTTCGCCGCCCGGCGCCACCGGGCCGAGCGCATGCTCGCACAGCTCCGCGACGCCCTCCAGGCCCACCGCCCGCAGCACGGTCGGGGCGGCCTGCAGGGCAAGGCTCGCCTCGACCACGATCGCCCCGCTGGCGAGCAGGGCCGCGCACGCCTTGGCCCACTCCGACGGTGGCAGCCGACGCCCTACCGGTCGCGCGCACGCCGGGATGGCGAGCAGGCCCAGCCCACACAGCAGCAGCAGCAAGGTCATGACGGCCGGTAGCGGTTGAGCAGCCGGCGAAGCTGCACACGGTCACCCGGGTCCATGGCGTCCACGAAATGGCTGAACACCGCCGACCGGTCCCTTGCCTCGGCCAGGACCTGCTCCATGAGGGCGGCCACATATTGCTCGCGGCTTTGGACCGGATGGTAGGCGTAGGCGCGCCCGTCACGGTGGCGTTCGGTGCGGCCCTTGCGCCACAGCCGCACCAGGATGGTCATCACCGTGGTGTACGCCAGCGACGGGTCACCCAGCCGCTGGTGCACCTCGCCCGGGGTCAGCCAGCCGCCCTGATCCCAGAGCACGTCCATGACCGCGCGTTCCAGCTCCCCCATCGACCGCTTGGTCATCTGACCCTTCTCGCCGTTAGCCCAGCGCACGCGGCAAGAGCCTACCGCGCCGGGGCCAGAGGGTGACCGCCGCGACGGCTTGGTCGCGGAGGTGTGGGGGGAGGACGCCAAGGGGTGACGGGCACTGTTGCATCTGGGCGAAGGGCGTCGGCGGCGAGTAACAAAGTGGAGGCGCTTCCCGCCCAGAGGGCTTCAACAAGCGCTCAAAGCGATCAATCCCGAATGTCGAAGGCCGCGTTACGGGCT
>Ga0307278_10001200_pt1 | contig 12893 bp, 11 predicted proteins | sample ER_DNA_117_FD_194482 | JGI IMG/M metagenome (GOLD analysis project Ga0307278, IMG submission 194482) | Bulk soil microbial communities from the East River watershed near Crested Butte, Colorado, United States - ER_DNA_117 | ecosystem: Environmental > Terrestrial > Soil > Floodplain | place... | reverse complement strand
TTGCAAAACTACCAATTCAAATTCCACAAATATCACGTCGTTTGGTGGTTTAATAGAGAATAGAACGGTTCCAAAACCCACGATTCCTGGTGAAATAGTATAACAAATAAATCAAGAAAAAGGCTTCTATTTATGAATTTGTTTTCCTAAATTGGTGTTTTGAATTTTTTTTATTTTACTGAAAATGAAAACTTAAAAACATCAATGTGTTGGTCTTTAGCCGTCGTAACCATTTTGTTACATTAGGGTTTTTGAAAGAAGGAATTTATAACTGTAAGACTTTATCAAATATCATTTTATGGATTCAACATCAAACGGTTCCCGTAATGAATTCAACATGAATAGCATCTTTTTTATATATCTCTCCTTTGAGGGAACCATGACTAGTTGTCTTTGATAGAATTCAATTAAATGCCCAATCAAACAATTAGATTCCTGCTTGTTTACCCCGGGTGATAAATTAGTAAGTATCATGGCATACCAGTACTCCACTAATGCATCCTCCCCGTATTTTGATACTAGATCTAGTATATACGAAAAATTAGAATGACATTTTCTACATAGTCCATTACGTACATCTATGTATTTTTTTTCAACTATATGACCACACTTTGCTTTTATCAAAGTATTTGTTAGATACTATTGTAAAGAGGGCATATTAATGCTGTGGTAAATTAACGTGCCCAACAATTGAAGAGGGTATTATAATTGTATTTTTATGATTTTCATCTAATTTAATTTGGGTCTTCGAACAACGTTGTTAATAAATGAGCATTCTAAAGCAAGATATGAGGTAGGTAATCCTCATGACAAGACTATAATTAAAAATAAGTGGATATTAATACTGTCATTCGTTATGGATAATTCTAAACCTTAACAGATTTAAAACGGTTAAGTAATTCAAGATCATCCATTAAAAGGAGCAATTCAAATTTGATACAAACTTTTACTCTAAGGGGCAAATTTCTAGTTCTACTCTTGTTTTGTTTTAGCTTGATGGTTTTCAACACAGATAATTTTTATTATGTAAAAATATATGCTCATCAATTTACTCCAAATGAAACTGCAAACTTTGTAGGGATTATAGGCCAGATGCAAGCAGAATTGGGGCTCGTTCCGGTAAACCTGGCAAATAATAACGTGTCACTGGCTCAAAATCATGCAAATAAGGCAGCTTCCCTTCTGACTCCAAGGATATTGGTAGAAATTGCAGAAGACAACCCTAGATTAGCCGGTGATCTTAGAAACGCAATCATTCAACTGCAAAGTTTATCATTATCTTCAGAGAGCCAAGTAAAAAGCGTTAGTCAGCTTGTAAGTGATCTTGATGAAAGGCTGAGTGGAGATGCAAGTGTCAGAATGGCACAGGTGCAACCAACCTCTTCAAACTTTTTGGAGGGAGTTACAAAGTTTCTAGGAAACATATTTGGTGGTAGCGATACGGAAGGAAAGGACCAGAATACAAAGCTTGAGGCGTTAGCTTTAGCCAATGTGATAGATGGTATGCTAATAAACTATGGTAACGCATACCATGTTGGATTTGATATGACGAATATGTCAAACATGGTTATGATTGGGAACAGCAGCAGTCCAGGTTCCATGGTAATGAACAATCCTGCAACCGGAAATAATTCTGGCCCTAGCAATATGAATATGCAATCAATGAATACCTCGTTCAATAACATGACTACGACGCAAGTTGTAAGTGAAAAGAACATGGGTTACTCATTAGTTAATACGTCAGACTACCAGAGTGCTCAAGCACTGGCTACAAAGGCATCTGAAATCTTTAACACTAAACTTAAGCATATGACAATGAGCAACAATAACAAGAATGTAACAGCCTTTGTTACTAGTCTGGAAAATGGCCTCACTCAACTTAATGACTCCATTTCAAAAAAAGCTTCGCCTCTAGATATTATGATGATAGTTCACACACAAATTCATCCTAACCTATTGGAAGCCTTCAACTTGCAGTTGCGTAAATAATAAATCACAACATATGCTTTGGAACGCAGAGACCACCGCTTTATTCGTGTTAAGTAATATCTACCTTAGTTTGGTACTAATTTATATGACGACTTGTATATTTATGAGATTAAACGATATGAGATGAAATCATCCTATTACGTTTATAGATACTACCATTTTTGCTGCTTTGTCTAAATTTCCAGTATACTGTTTTATCTATGCTTATTTTGATGTAAAAGTTTCCAATTCCAATTTTGGAATACTGAGTATACTTTACCAAAAGCATATTCCGAATTCTAATTAATTCCTCATTTGTTTGGTATTTTCCTTTTTGATATAGTAAAGTGGCATGTCCAATTAACATAACAAACCATAGATTTTTCCAGTCCTCTTCATAGTGGTCTACAAGAAAGGAAACCCTTGGATTTTCTGTTATGTTCTTTACTCTCTTCAGCTGTTTGATAGTACTGGTCTTAGGTTTATCGTCCAATGGAATAAAGATACTTTTCTGTTCAATAACAAATACTACTGGTGTAAGATAAGGCTGCAAATTAGAAGATGCTGTTGCGAGATGTCCAATCTTTGCACTACTTATCAAATCTAAAATCTTTTTGTTCATACTTGTGTCAGCATCATAATTGAATAATAAACTATCATTTTTATGAAAAATCTTTTCAGACGGATCACAGAATCTTTGGTTATAATTTTATCCCACTTGGAAGGGAATTGTCAAAGATGATCGATATTTCAAAACAACTTTCTTGATTTGCAAAATAATATCAGTCAGAACAATTATTTTGCTAACTTCTTCCAATCGACATTATATTCATAAACTAAAACTAACATGTCATCATTGTAGTAGAAAATCACATTTACGTCATGTGTAGTTTTATTCACTATGTCTCTATGTCTCTATTCAGGTTTGGTACTAGGCCATGAAGAATAAATTTAACAATACTTTCCATTTACCTACTTTAAAATAAATTAGGAGTATAAAATATATTATATATAATATATGTGACTCTAAAATGGGACCGATGATCTATTTTGATTTATGAAATGTAAAATAATAGCAAAAATCAAATTGATAACTATACGCTTTTACTAAAAATAAGATCCTTTAATATCATAATTAACCTTTCATAATATGGTGAAGGTAAATACTATCAGCGTGGTAGTCTTTGAATCAAATTTAATACAATTTTAAGATTCACATATAATATTTACTTATTACGAATTAAAATTGATACTATAGTCGCAATTAAGCTGAGGGGTCTGGAACCGTCGGTAAACATATTGTCAACAATTCTGATCCGTTTGAGTAGATGTGATTAGATTTGATAGGGGAAACAATTATTGACAAATTTCTGATTGGAATAGGATTACCATTTGCTATTATCACTCATCCTCCACCTCTTCGTCTTCTTCTGCCTCTTCTTGTTTTGCGTCTTCTAATTCATGGGTTTCATCTTTCATTTCTTCTCTTTCATTGTCTTGAGCATCTTCTGTATCAGATTCTTTTCCCATGATTCACTATCGATACAAACTACAATAAAAATAGTTGCAATTATTTATTATCTTATTATCTCAAACAATAGAACCTCTTGAGTTATAGAAATTTCAAAAATAAGGTTTGGGGAGTTAAATTTGTCGTGTCTTAGTTTCTACTCTTTATCCTAGAGCTTGTACAGCAAGCTTCAAATGCATCAGAGCGCCATTTGAATCTCCAGATGAAAACGCCTTCATACCTTCACCAAAGTGCATCTTAGCCTGATCAGATTCTCCAGATATGGCCTGTTGTGCAGCAGTCAATTTGGTCGAAGCCGCTTGTTTATCTCCACTCTCCAAGGCTTTAATGGCGTCTTCAATTTGCATTTTTGCTGAACCGCCAGAAGTACCTGATGTTGTCATGTTTGGGCCCGTCATATTTGCTGAACCTGTCATGTTATTTGGAGCTGTCATATTCTGTGCTCTGATCGAAGTGAATCCTGTGAATGTAAGTCCGAAGAGCACTCCTACAGCTAAAGCTACTGTCGCTATTGTAGTAGTTGAGAATTTCATTAAAGTTAATATAGACATTATACTTCTTAAGTGTTCATGGAATAACCTAGAAGTTAAATCTAGGCCCACTCATCGATGGTTGTACTACAAGTGTTAAATACCTTGGTTTCTTCCTGTTCTTATGATAAGAAGGTATGCATTACTATCATCACTGGCTTTAGCAATCTTAACTCCGGTACTATTTTCAAGCGCGACGCAATATTCAAATGCCCAAGGCTCTGAGGGAACCGTGGTAAGAGATTCACAAACGGTTCTTCTTGAAGGTAAGACGCTTCCAGCAGGCGATTATATTCATCTTTACGATGTTACACCATATATGATAAAGGTAGGTCATGTTGCCGTAAAGCTTCCTTGTGATAGCAAATCAGAAACATCGTTGAAATTGCTAGTAGGTCAGGCACCAAACCTTAAGCCTGCAAATCTTGAGTTGGTTAAGGAATTATCTAAACCAGGAACAATGTGCATATACCATGTAGATGTTGAATCAACGAAACAAGTTAATGGAACCATAACCGACATAGCACTACAAAACCCTACAAACAAAGAAGTAAAATTTGGACCGACTGCCACAATTGTTATAGGTGTGGATGAAATCATGCCAGGTGCAGAAGCAGAATCAATGGGAAATATGTCAATGGGTAACAGTACCGGTTAAACAACTTCGCTGATGCGCCTGCTTAAACATTTCGGATCCAACTCAAAGGCATAAGACTGATTATTCATTCGGAACATTAGTAGAATACCTAATTTATAATCAATCTATCAAATTATAATAAAATGGAAATTATCGTGAGGGACAATCGTCATTTTTGCTTTCTTACCAACACGTTATTACCATCTACTTTTACTTCATACTTGGGAACCGCTCGCACAGCAGGAGGCTTAGTTGGCTCACCAGTCCTAACATCAAATTTGGAACCGTGCCAAGGACATTCAACTTCATATCCTTCAAGCGTTCCCTCGTCCAATGGACCTCCAACATGAGTACAGATATTTCCTATCGCGTAATAATTTCCCTCCGTATTAATTATACAGACTTTTTCACCTTCTACTTCAACTGCTTTCATACTTGAAGGCGCAATTTCTTTTGCTTCAGCAACTTTAACAAAATTCTCACTCAAACTATACTTTTATACTTCAAAATACTATTTAACTGCTATATGTTTTCTCTATTTTTTCATATGTAATCTATTCGAAATGTACTTGATTATCAGCTTTCTTTTTTGAATTCAACAAAATACGAATAAGAATCGATACTACTAGTCAGAATTAAAAATTCATTTATTCACACTATTATCCTTGAGAATTTTCAAACTTATGTAATATTAAATAACATTTATAGGATAGTAGAACTTGCTAATTATGATTTCAGAACCTAATGCTTCAATTAGACAGGTCGAAGGTTAATCCAATATTAGTCCCTGATGAATCTAATTGGTGGGAATCAAAGGCAGTATTTAATTGCTCGGTTCTTAACGATGGTAAGACTATTCACATGCTTTACAGAGCAATAGGCGAATACGATAATTATGTATCAAGGATTGGTTACGCATCAAGTAACGACGGTCTTTCATTTATTAGAAGAAAGGAAGTAGCGATATGTCCAGAGATGGATTATGAAAGATACGGTATTGAAGATCCTCGCTTAATGACTATTGAAGAAGAAACTTATGTAACGTATGTGGTGCTTTCGAATTACGTCAAAAATAACCCATCAGTATCAACTGCACTTGCCAAGACAGATGATTTTTCTCATTATAAAAGACTTGGGATAATAACTATACATGGTTCGGATGATAAGGATGTAGTACTATTTCCCAAATTTAATGGAGAAGGCGCATCAAGTTACATGATGCTACACAGACCAAGTACTTGGGTAGGACCGGAGTATAATACAGAAAAACCAAGTATATGGATTGCAGAAGGCGATTCAATTACCAATTTTAAAAAACATTCTCCTCTCGTCAAACCAGAACAAAGTTGGGAGGCGCTAAAAATAGGAGTAGGCGTTCCTCCCATTAGGACAGAGAAGGGTTGGCTTGTAATATATCATGGAGTTAGCACCGAGCATGTTTACAGTGCTGGAGCCTTTCTACTTGATATAAAGGAACCTCACAAAATCTTAGGGAGAACTAAAGCGCCTTTACTAGCTCCCGAAGAAGATTATGAGACAAAAGGGGATGTCAATAATGTAGTCTTTCCAACAGGTGCTTGTATTTTGGATAATGAATTATTTGTATACTATGGTGCTGCAGATAAGGTCTGCTGTGTTGCCACGATTGAACTACAAGAGATATTAGATTATTTATTGTCAGATAAATGTTCATCCTGATTTAGAGCAAACGATTTTCATTATTTCAGTAAGAGTATGTAGAGAGAACTATCTAATTTTAGGAACTTTTTAATATCACTGTCTCCTTTTTCTTGTAGTGAGGCCATGGCTTTATCAGAACCGTGGAACTGTCTATCCTTTCAATAGCAATCTTTTATGTACAACGTGTAAAAGCTACTATGTTATTTTGATAAAGCTGTACTACAATATATCACAGTTAATATTATGACTGAAGAAAAGCCATCACGCATATACTTTCCTAAGATAAAAGGCCGGTTAGTCAACTTAAGGGAACTCTCAATCAATGATGCTGTAGATATTAGTCGTTTAATGACCTACAATATTTCCAAATCTTTATGGCGGGTTCCCTATCCCTATACTGTAAAAAATGCTGTGAACTTTATCAATTCATGTCATAGAGATTTCAAGTCACTAAAGGCTGTAAATTTTGCAATACAATACAAGAATAACCTTGGAGATGTTAATCGTTTAGTAGGAACAATAAGTCTTAAGAATATAGATTCTGATAACAAGAAAGCAAATATGGGATATTGGATCGGAGAGCAATATTGGGGTAACGGTATTGCAACAGAGTCCGTAGAGCTAGTTATTAATTATGCGTTCTCAGTTTTAGGAGTAGAAGAAATTAGTGCATATGTATATTCTGAAAATAAAGCTTCAATACGAGTCCTAGAAAAGAATGGAATGACAAAGAAAGAACAGGTAAATGAATATAACCGGATGTCTGGCAGATATAAAAATACATTCAAATTTGCGATACAAAGAAGGAACAAAATGGACAAGCTGAAGTTCTAAATAATATTGAGATTGTCAAATTTATTCTACTTTTCCCCACTCGGTTCTTCTAAACTCTTTTTATAATCAAATACTGCGGGTTTCACCGTAATTATACTGTTTCAGTGCTACCAGTGTTCTTGTAGAGGGACAAAAAACAAGGAACTTATCAGTACAATTCCTAATACCATTCCTACAACATAGATGTTTGATTTTACGTATTTCAAGATACTCATACTATTCTTTCGGAGTACAACTATTACTACTATAGTCAACACTTAAGCTGAGAATTCATAATTGAATTTGAATTCTACACATCAAGTTTGCTAATATATTCTTGGAATACCAAAGATATAATAAAAAAATTAGGCTGGTTCATTTACTCTGGTTAATGTTTTGATGAGGGATGAGATCAATGTGTGAATTGGGTCGTGGAAGACCATCCTCTCCTATTATTGAGGCAGTTAGGTGCATTAGCCCATCCATACCTTTGTGGATTTTAAAATATGCAAAGTTGTAGATTCCTCCTTCAACATACAAGGTGGTGGGTTGAAAGGTGGGGTCAAATTTGGGAAGTGGAATTCCTGGTATACCAAAACGAATAGCACTTAGTGGGCCGCAGACAATCTCATAGACATTAATTGGATCTCCATCGCCGTTAACGTCAGCGTTATATTTCAATATGGCAGGGAAATGAGCATCTGTAGTCACGAAGACTACATCATTGACGTTATGGTCATCTATGAACTTCATTAGATCCCCAAGTTCTCTTTCGAATCCAGTCTTGGAAGAAAAATCTGTATCTGTTCCATCTGCCCACCCATCTCTTCCAAACTTAGATGCGTTTGCACCAGTTGGGATGGACATGGGGACATCACTGCTTATTATCTTCCATGTGGCATTCGAATTTGTCAATGACTCCTTTAACCACGACAACTGATCCCCTCCTAGCAAAGTTTTATTATTCTGTTCTGTGTCTGGAAGATCATTTCTACTTCTGTAAGACCTTGCGTCTAAAATTAGGAGATCCATGTCCTTTCCCCAGTGAAACAATCTATAGATTCTATCAGGATCGTGTTGGTTCCTTTCTATAGGAGAGAAATTAAAGAAGGTTTCTCTACCTGCTTGTACCAGATTTTCGTATCCTGTCCTGTTCTTGTTTTGGGAATTCCAGTAAGTCCATTGAGATCCGAAATCATTAATGACTTCATGGTCATCCCATTGGATGTACATCGAGGTATTGCCTAGAAATCGTTGTAAATGGGGGTCACCCCTGTTGTAAGCCCAATGTTTCAGATAGATATCATGAACCTGAGCTTGATTCTTCCATTCGACCTTTGAATCTGCAATTCCAGAGAAGTTTCCTGGGATATTCTGGCCGCCATCTGGTCGTTCTTTAGGACAATCATTGATGGCATAGATCATATCACCATTATGTATGTAAAAGTCTGGCAATAGCGATTTCATTTTTTCAAATATTAAATATCCGTCCTCTACTTCACGGCAGAACTTTTGACCACCAATATCTGCACCTAGTATGAAACTTATCGAATTACCACTAGAATTAGGATTTGGTGCAGTTCTGAAGCTTCCCACAATAGCTGAACTGTTAGTACGGTTATCCGTGCTAGAGAACCAGACTTTATAAAAGTACCTTGTGTTAGGATTAAGATCATCTATCTTTATTTTTCCTGTAAAATCTGTCGTATTATCAACCCGTTTTATTGTTGAATTGGGATGAAGAAATGCTGAGTTATTATCATATTTAATATGCATAATGGATTGATTATTAACCCTTGCCCATATCATTGCACTCTTATAAGTGACATCCCCACTAGACACCCCTTCATTAATGGATAGAGTAGGATTGTTTGTTGTCTGACCATGTAGTTGGTAGTGTATATTACTAATATTACCAATAACTAGTATTATCAAAAGTAATGATGACAATAATCGATTTATAGAGTATTGTACCTTAATTTGCTTTTTCATTTTATATGAAGGACAGAGTGAAAGTATTATGAAAATATTTCTCAGGCTGGTCGGCTACATGATGCAATTGATGCTGGTTTGTTGATATTAGAAATCGTGAAACTATGACTGGTAGATTTATTTGTATTGTTAAGAGTACCCTCACTTAAATTTGAGAATCCGCATCTTGCCATTCTATTTATTTTAGGTATCTTCGAGAGTAAAAAATTATTACCAATACTGGTGGGTCGTTTAGGAAGTGATAAACAATTTACCCACCAGTAGATGTACTTTTGTCTCGAACCTTTCATCAGATATGGACAGAGGAAGAGAGTTGATGCACGCAGGCATAACTACATCCTCGAAAGCCGTATCTGTGTTGGTGATACATCTATTTACAAGATAATAAATAAGAATTCATGATCTTATTTAAGCAAGATATAAAAACTGCACTTGTTTTATTTGTGTATTCAGGTATCTGGGGGTTCAGAGGTAATTAATTAATAATGAAAGGCAAAGCTACGGAAATAAGAGTAGATTTTTCTCTTAAACGTGAGGTATTCTTCGTAGTAATAGGGGCAATGTTGGGAGCCGTATCCATGCTTATTCCGACTGCATTTGAAGTTGGAATGGGTTTGCCTTATTATGTTACATGGGTAGCATTTGGGCATGTCATAGGAGTGCATTCCTCTAATGCGGCTTTTGCAGGAATAGCAATTCATACAATAACTGCAATTTCAATAGGCATTGTTATCGGAGTTTTTCTCTATAAAACTGGAATACTTAATATAAGTAAGCTTTCGAATGGTTTGCTTTATGGGTTATTCGCCGGTACTGTAGTCCTAATTATTTTTTTCATACCTGTCTACATGTTAATTTTGCAGCCAGAGATCAATCGTATTCTAATTACAATTATGCCAGAAACCTATGATGAATATGGTACAACGTCATCTTTACAAAATAAAGTAAATCAAAACGAGTCACACGAAACCTATGATGAATATGGTACAACATCATCTCACTATAGCTTCCCCTTGGTAATTGTAAGTTATATTATTATGCATCTTGTTTTTGGGATCATTGTAGGAGTAACTTCATCTGCTTTATCAATTAAATTTGGCAGCCGTTATAGGTGCACAAAATGTGATATTTCCTTTTCTAGGATCGATTCATACCAAAAACATGTGGAACTTGTTCATGGAGAAAAACCAATTCAACAAATACGGATTTTAATTTTGGGGGGTGGATTTGCAGGAATAGAAGTTTTGCGGCAGCTTCAAAAAGCATTTCAGAATGATATTAGAATTGATATAACACTGGTAAGCCGGGATAACTTTTTCCTCTTTACACCAATGCTTCCTGAAATATCCTCAGGCATGATAGAGACAAGGCATATAGTAACACCCCTGAGGGCATTTTGCAATAGAGCAAAATTTTATGAAACCGAGGTAGAGTCAATTGATCTGGGGAACAAGGAAGTCGTTATAACTCATAGAATAGGAAAGCCTACAAACCCTATCGAGTGGCGTAGTCATATATTGAAATACGATTATCTTGTCATATCGTTGGGAAGTGAAACAAACTTCTATGGTATCAGTGAAGCTGCTACACAAGCCTTTACTCTAAAGAGTCTTGGCGATGCCATAGTCTTACGCAATCATGTCATAAGCATGTTAGAACAGGCCGACATTGAACATGAAGATCTCGACCTTAGGAAAAGACTGTTGACTTTCGTTGTAGTTGGAGGAGGTTTTTCTGGTGTTGAAATTGTAGGCGAATTGAATGACTTTATATTAGATTCAATAAAATATTTTTACCACAATCTGCAAAAATCATATGTAAGAATAATACTAGTTAACTCGGGTGGAAGGATACTCCCCGAAGTAACAGAGGATCTAGCAGACTTTGCATTACAGAAGATAAGAAGAAATGGAGTTGAAGTGATTTTAAACACACGAGTGACTGAGATTACCTCAGACAACGTTAAACTAGATCAAGGGACTATTATCAGAACGCAAACAATAATATGGGCTGGAGGAGGAAAGCCTCAAACTGTACTTTCGGCTCTTTCCTGTGATCACGACAAATCTGGTAGAATAATGACCAACAATTATCTTGAAGTTGCTGGATTTACTGATAGTGTTATCGCCTTGGGTGACTGCGCTTGTGTCACAGACCCTAATACAGGGAAGCCTTATCCGCCAACTGCTCAACACGCATTGAGACAGGGAAAGATTGCTGCAATCAATTTAATTTCTAAGATTGAGGATAAAGAAAATCATAAAGAACCATTTGATTATAAGACAAAAGGAGTTATGACGTTGATAGGAAAGAGAAATGGTGTTGGAATTATACTCGGACATAAGGTTCATGGATTTGTCGCATGGTGGTTTTGGCGCTCATACTATCTAGTTAATCTTCCTACAGTAGAAAAAAAACTGCGTGTTTCGGTGGACTGGATAATTGACTTATTCTTCAAGCGAGACGTAACCAGACTCAAAACACCTACAGAGGAAATTGCTTTCAAGCCTAATATTTCCGATCGTTCCTTTACTAGCCCATCAGAATCTATCCAGAAATAGTGTGATAGATTGTCCTGATTTCATTCACCGTTTTCACCTTTGGTACTCTTGAATTCCTGAGTTGATGAGTCGTCACTATTATCGCCGATGGGATAGATATCAGAATAAGATAACCTTGTTAAGTAACCAATGTTAAGTAAACATTATAACTTATCCTTACTCGCATAATAAATAATGATAAATAAGACAAAAGGCTTAGGGATCCTAATTGTAGCAACATTCCTTTATATAGGATGGTTGAGTCCTTCAACTTCCGGACTTATGCACCAAATATTAAAACCTGCTTTAGGTCAGGGCATTGCTTACGCAGTTAAGAGCCAACTTGTATCATATGGTAGCATGAACACTGCCATCGCAAGTGGAAATAAGAACACCACGACAAGCGATAAAAACTTGCCATCCAATACGCTTCAATTGGGTGCTAATGAGAAGAAGGGAATCTACACGTGGGCCAACAAGGAGGGTACGAATCCAACTCTAAACTTTAAACAAAATGCAGATAATGTCGTACAGTTAAAAAATCCAACTGACTCAGTACATCAGTTGATCATAACCTCGGCAGGAAAGCAAGTTGCGTCTAGTGGTGATATAAAACCTGAAAAATCAGGAGAACTCTCATTTGCAAATGTTAACCAAGGAGAAACTCTACAATACCATTGTCTGTATCATCCAAGTACGATGAAAGGGACAATAACAATTTCTTCCTAATTTTTTCTTTAACAACTTAATTTCTCAATTCCTATAGAATGATATCATAAGCATGTCATATACTAGATTCAGAGAAAGATGGAAATTCATTCTCTTGATTGGAGGATTGTGGCTCCTGTTCCTCTTTCCAATTCCTTTTTTACCCTTTTTGGGATATCACCTAGACAGAAATTCTCTAACTGCCCTGTACTTGGTTACTGTCATAGTATCAATACCATTTACATTGCTAGCGATATTTATGAACCATAAAAAATGAATGAAAATTAGAAACTCACTACCAGCAAGACCAGAAAGTTTGAAAAACTTAATTAAGTCTCAGCTAATCTTTATATGGATAACAATTAATTCTATTTAGCGTAGACAATTTGACAAAAATAGGTGATTTAATGACTGAAAAACTAGAGACTATTGAGGCATCTTTATCTGCCCAAGAAGCAGCGATGAAAATGCGCGACAGAAATGTAAGTTCACTA
>Ga0307278_10001199_pt1 | contig 12897 bp, 10 predicted proteins | sample ER_DNA_117_FD_194482 | JGI IMG/M metagenome (GOLD analysis project Ga0307278, IMG submission 194482) | Bulk soil microbial communities from the East River watershed near Crested Butte, Colorado, United States - ER_DNA_117 | ecosystem: Environmental > Terrestrial > Soil > Floodplain | place... | reverse complement strand
TCGGCCCCGGCGAGGGGCTCTCCCCGACGCCCGCCAACCGCGCGGCCGGCAGGCGCGGCGGGCGGCCGCTGCTGGTGCGCGGCGTGGTCTACCGGCAGGACTGCGCCACGCCGCTGGCGGGCGCCACGCTCCACGTGTGGCAGACCAACCCCGAGGGCCTCTACGGCCCCGCCACGCCAGGCGGTGACGTGCACTGCTGCTACCTGCAGGGCACGGCGCGGAGCGACGGCGCCGGCCGCTACGCGCTGGAGACCGTGATGCCGGGCCACTACAAGGACGCCCACATGCCCGCGCACATCCACTTCGAGGTCAGCCACCCCGCCGCCCAAGGGGTGATGACCGAGCTGCGCTTCGCCGGCGACCCCTACCTCGGCGGCGCCGAGGAGCCCGGAACCGTCGCGCGCGTGACCCGCCAGCGCGGAACCCTGCAAGCCAGCTTCGACATCGTGCTCCGCGCCCGCTGAGCCGCCAGGCGCGGGTCAGCCGCGGAGCTGGCGCAGGACGTACTGCAGGATGCCGCCGTGGCGGTAGTACTGGACCTCGTTGGGGGTGTCGATGCGGACCACGGTGTCGAAGCCGCGGCCGTCGGCGGTGACGGTGACCTGGCTGGGGAAGCCGTCGGCGTCGGTTCCCTCGAGGCCCTCGACGTCGAAGGTCTCGTGGCCGGTGAGGCCGAGCGAGGACAGCGACTCGCCCTGGCGGAACTGCAGCGGCAGGATGCCCATGCCGACCAGGTTGGAGCGGTGGATGCGCTCGTAGCTCTCGGCGATCACGGCGCGCACGCCGAGCAGGCGCGGACCCTTGGCCGCCCAGTCGCGTGAGGAGCCCGAGCCGTACTCCTTGCCGGCCAGGACCACCAGCGGCACGTCCTCCTCCTGGTAGCGCATGGCCGCGTCGTAGATGGTCATCTGCTCGCCGTCGGGCAGGTGCAGGGTGAAGCCGCCCTCGGTGCCCGGGGCGAGCAGGTTGCGCAGGCGGATGTTGGCGAAGGTGCCGCGGATCATCACCTCGTGGTTGCCGCGCCTGGCGCCGTAGGAGTTGAAGTCGGCCGGCCCGACGCCCTGCTCGACCAGGTAGCGCCCGGCCGGGCTGTCGCGCTTGATGACGCCGGCGGGCGAGATGTGGTCGGTGGTGACGCTGTCGCCGAGCACCGCCAGCACGCGCGCGCCATGCAGGTCGCGGACGGGCTCAGGGGTCGACGGCATGCCGTCGAAGTAGGGCGGCCGGCGCACGTAGGTGGACGACGGGTCCCAGGCGAAGCTGTCCCCGGTCGGCACCTCGAGCGAGTTCCAGCGCTCGTCGCCCTCGAACACCTCCGCGTAGCTCTTGCGGAACATGTCCGACTGCACGGCCCTGCCGATCAGCTCGCTGACCTCGGCCTCGGACGGCCAGATGTCGCGCAGGTACACCGGCTGGCCGTCGCCGCCGGTGCCGAGCGGCTCGTCGTAGAGGTCGGTGTCCATCGACCCGGCCAGGGCGTAGGCGACCACCAGGGGCGGCGAGGCCAGGTAGTTCATGCGGCAGTCGGGGTTGATGCGGCCCTCGAAGTTGCGGTTGCCGCTCAGCACCGACGCGACCGCCAGGTCGCCGCGCTCCACCGCCGCGGAGATCTCCGGGCGCAGAGGCCCCGAGTTGCCGATGCAGGTCGTGCAGCCGTAGCCGACCAGGTGGAAGCCGAGCTTCTCCAGGTAGGGGATCAGGCCGGCGCGTTCGTAGTAGTCCATCACCACCTTGGAGCCGGGCGCGAGCGAGGTCTTCACCCAGGGCTTGGAAGCCAGGCCGCGCTCGACCGCGTTGCGGGCCAGCAGCCCGGCGGCGAGCATCACCGACGGGTTGGAGGTGTTGGTGCAGCTCGTGATCGCGGCGATCACCACGTGGCCGTGGTCGAGGGCGTAGCCGGCGCCCTCGACCTCCACCGAGGCGTGCTCCCGCTCGGGCTCCGAGGCCGGGGCGACGGCGGGCGCCTGGTCGGTCTCCGGCCTCGCCTCGGCGGCGGCCGTCTGGGAGGGCACGTCGCTGGCGGGGAAGGACTCGGCCGAGGCCTCGTCGACCCCGGTCAGGTTGCCGTTGCTGGCGCTCTGCCAGCCGGCGGCGAGGGTGGCCGGCCCGGCGGCCGGGGCGACCCTGGACCGGGCCTTGGCGGCGCCCGGCCCGTCCTGGGCGAGCATCTCCGCCAGGGCTGCCCGGAAGCTGCGCTTGGCGTCGCTGAGCGCCACCCGGTCCTGGGGGCGGCGCGGTCCGGCCAGGCTGGGCACGACCGTGGCGAGGTCGAGCTCGACCTGCTCGGAGTAGACCGGGTCGCGGTCCGGGTCGTGCCACAGGCCCTGCTCCTTGGCGTACGCCTCGACCAGGGCGACCGTCTCCGGGCGGCGGCCGGTGAACTCCAGGTAGCGCAGCGTCTCGCCGTCGATCGGGAAGATCGCGCAGGTGGAGCCGTACTCGGGCGACATGTTGCCGATGGTGGCCCGGTTCTCGACCGGGACGTTGCCGACCCCGGGGCCGTAGAACTCCACGAACTTGCCCACCACGCCGTGCTTGCGCAGCAGTTCGGTCACGGTGAGGACCAGGTCGGTGGCGGTCGACCCCTCCGGCAGCGCGCCGTGGAGCTTGAAGCCCACCACCTTGGGGGTGAGCATCGAGATGGGCTGGCCGAGCATGGCCGCCTCGGCCTCGATGCCGCCGACGCCCCAGCCGAGCACGCCCAGCCCGTTGACCATGGGCGTGTGGGAGTCGGTGCCGACCAGGGTGTCGGGGTAGGCGCGGCCGTTCTGGTCGCCGAACACCACCCGGGCGAGGTACTCCAGGTTGACCTGGTGGACGATGCCGGTGTCGGGCGGCACCACGCTGAAGTCGTCGAACGCCTGCTGCCCCCAGCGCAGGAAGGCGTAGCGCTCGCGGTTGCGGTCGAACTCCAGCTCGGCGTTGCGCCGGAAGGCGTCCCTGGTGCCGGCCACGTCGGCGATCACCGAGTGGTCGATGACCAGCTCCGCCGGTGCCAGCGGGTTGATCTTGGACTGGTCGCCGCCGAGCTCGGCCATGGCGTCGCGCATCGCGGCCAGGTCGACGATGGCGGGCACGCCGGTGAAGTCCTGCAGCAGCACGCGGGCGGGGGTGAAGGCGACCTCCTGGTAGCGCTCCGCGGCCGGGTCCCAGCTGGCCAGCGCCTCGATGTCCTCGGCCTCGACCAGGCTGCCGTCCTCGTTGCGCAGCAGGTTCTCGAGCAGGATCTTGAGCGAGAACGGCAGGCGCCCGACGTCGGCGACGTCGTCGAGCGCGTGCAGCCGCCAGATCTCCCACGAGCGACCCGCGACGTCCAGGCCGGCGTTCGCCCCGAAACTGTTCCCAGCCATCTCCCGACCTCCTGGCCTCACCCGGTGGAGCGGCCGCACCCGCGCTGGCTCGCCGCGGCGAGCCAGCGCGGCGCGCCGTCTTGCCCAAGAGGTTACCCGCGCATCCGGCCGCTACGACGAGCTACGGCTCCAGCACGATCCAGTGAGCCGGCCGCCCCTCGGGACCGCGGTCGCCCTGCCTGCGGGGCAGTCGTCAGATGCTCAACTTGGCGACGTCGGCCTGCTTGGAGCGCACCGCCTCGGCCGCCTGGCGCAGGTTGGCCAGCTCGGCGTCGGTGAGCGGGAGCTCGACGACCTCGCGCACGCCGCCGCGGCCGAGCCTGGCGGGCACGCCGAGGTAGACGTCGTTGATGCCGTACTGGCCCTCCACCCAGGCGCAGACCGGCATGACCGCGCCGGAGTCGGCGAGCACCGCCTCGACCATGCGGGCGGCCGCGCTGGACGGCGCGTAATACGCCGAACCGGTCTTGAGCAGGGCGACCACCTCGGCCCCGCCGTCCCGGGTGCGCTGCACCAGCCGCTCCACCGCGTCATCGGCGAGCAGCTCGGCCAGCGGCTTGCCGTCGACCTTGACCAGGCTCGGCACCGGCACCATGGTGTCGCCGTGGGAGCCGAGGGTGATCGCCTCGACGCCGCTGGGGCTGGTCCCCAGCTCCTCGGCCACGAAGTGCTTGAAGCGGGCGGTGTCGAGCATGCCCGCCTGGCCCATCACCCGCTCGCGGGGGAAGCCGGACACCTCGGCGGCGAGGGCGGTCATCTCGTCCAGCGGGTTGGAGACCACGATCAGGACGGTGTCGGGCGAGGCCTCGACCAGCCTGCGGGTCACCTCGCCGACGATCTTCGCGTTGGTCTCCAGCAGGTCCATGCGGCTCATGCCGGGCTTGCGCGGCAGCCCGGCGGTGATCACGCAGACGTCGGAGCCGGCCGTCTCCTGGTAGCCGTTGCTGCCGACCACGCGGGTCTCGAAGCCCTCCAGCGGGCGGGACTGGTTCATGTCGAGCGCCAGGCCCTGGGGCAGCCCCTCGACGATGTCGGTCATCACGATCTCGTCGACCAGGTCCTTCTCGGCCAGGCGCTGGACGGTGGTGGAGCCGTACTTGCCCGCCCCGACGACGGTCACCTTCATGCGACGCCTCCCTCGGTGTCACGACCGGCCTCGAGCGCGGCGATCACGCCGTCGGCGACCTGGCTGGTGCCGACCGCGGTGGGGTCGTCGCGGTGCGGCTTCATGTCGTAGGTGACGGTGGCGCCCTCGGCGATCACCGCGGCCATGGCGCGCTCCAGCCGCGCGGCCGCGTCGCGCTCGCCCAGGTGGCGGAGCATCAGCATGCCCGAGAGCATCATCGCCATCGGGTTGACCTTGTTCTGCCCCTTGTACTTGGGGGCCGAGCCGTGGGTGGCCTCGAACACGGCCACGTCGTCGCCGAGGTTGGCGCCTGGCGCGACCCCGAGGCCGCCGACCAGGCCGGCGGCCAGGTCGGAGACGATGTCGCCGTAGAGGTTGGGCAGCAGCAGCACGTCGAAGTTCTCCGGCTTCTGCACCAGCTGCATGCACATGTTGTCGACCAGGTACTCGTCGTATTCGACGTCCGGGTACTGCTTGGCGACCTCGCGGCTGACCGCGTAGAACAGCCCGTCGGTGTGCTTCATGATGTTCGCCTTGGTCACGGCGGTGACCTTGCGGCGCCCGTCGGCGCGGGCGTACTCGAAGGCGAAGCGCGCGATGCGCCGGGTGCCGGTGATCGAGATGGGCTTGATGGAGATCCCGGAGTCGTCGCGCACCCGCTTCGGCTGGATCTCGTTGAGGAACGCGATCACCCGCTTGGCGTCGTCGCTGCCCTGCGCGAACTCGATGCCGGCGTACAGGTCCTCGTGGTTCTCGCGCACGATGACCAGGTCGACCGCCTGGTAGCGGGAGCGCACGCCCGGGTAGAGCTTGCAGGGGCGCAGGCAGGCGAACAGGTCCAGCTCCTTGCGCAGGGCCACGTTGACGCTGCGGAAGCCGGTGCCGATCGGGGTGGTGAGCGGGCCCTTGATGGCCACCTTGTTGGCCCGGATCGAGTCCAGCACGGGCTCCGGGAGCGGGGTGCCGTAGCGCTCGATGACGTCGGCACCGGCCTCCTGCACGTCCCAGTCGAACTCAACCCCGGTCGCCTCGAGGACGCGACGGGTGGCCTCCGAGAGCTCGGGACCTACCCCGTCGCCGGGGATGAACGTGACGCGGTGGGCCATTGGTGAAGCTCCTCTCGTCAAACTCAACGCCGCGACTCAACGCCGCGGTCGGTCGCGTCGAGAACCATGACGTTCCATCTGCCGGATCAGGGTATCTCGGCTCCGAATCTGGGAACGAAACGAGCCGGACGGCCCCCGCGGAAACCGCACCCGCCGTGGCTGACCAGCACGGTCGTTACCGACCGGTAGCTCGCCTACGATACGGAGGCTCGGACGGCAGGACGGGTGACCCACCCTGTGAAGACCTGGAGGCAGCGGCATGGCTGAGAGCGGTAAGGGCAAGGGCCTGGAGGGTGTGGTCGCCGCACAGACCAAGATCTCCGACATCGACGGTCAGCGGGGCAAGCTCCTCTACGCCGGCTACGACATCGCCGACCTGGCCGCGCACTCCGGCTTCGAGGAGACCGTCTACCTGCTCCACCACCTGGAGCTGCCCACCCGGGCGCAGCTCGACGAGGTCACCGGCGCGCTCAGAGCCTCGCGCGGCCTGGACGGCCTGCTGCTGCAGCTGCTCGAGGCGACCGCGAACCAGACCGGGCCGATGACCGCCCTGCGCACCGCCGTCTCCGCCGCCGGGGTGCACGACGCCGACCACGGCGACGACTCCCCCGAGGCGAACCTCCGCAAGGCCTACCGCCTGATCGCCCAGACTCCGCAGATCGTCGCCACGTACCAGCGGCTGCGGAGCCAAGCTCCGGCCGTGGCGCCACGCGACGACCTCACCCTCGCCGGCAACTTCCTGTTCTCGCTCAGCGGCAGGGAGCCCGACCCCGGCCTCGCCGGCGAGTTCGACACCTGCCTGGTGCTCTACGCCGACCACACCATGAACGCGTCGACCTTCGCCGGCCGGGTGGCGGCGGCCACCCTGGCCGACATGTACGCCGGGGCCACCGCCGCGGTCGCCACCCTGCAGGGCCCCCTGCACGGCGGCGCCATCGAGCAGGTGCGCTACATGCTCGACGAGATCGGCACGCCGGACCGGGCCAGCCAGTGGGTCAAGGACCGGCTCGGCGCCAAGCGCAAGGTGATGGGCTTCGGCCACCGCGTCTACAAGACCTGGGACCCGCGCGCGGTGATCCTGCGCGAGATGGCCGAGCGGATCGGCAAGCAGCTCGGGGACACCCGCTGGTACGAGATCTCGGCCCGGGTCCAGGAGACCGTGATGGAGGAGCGCGGCCTGTTCCCCAACGTGGACTTCTACACCGCCAGCGTCTACTCCGCCCTCGGCATCGCGCCCGACCTCTACACCTGCCTGTTCGCCGTGTCCCGCATGGCCGGCTGGACGGCCCACATCCGCGAGCAGTACGCCGACAACCGCCTGATCCGCCCCGACTCCGAGTACATCGGCCCGCCGCCGCGCTCATACCAGCCGGTCTCCTCGCGCGGCTGATGGCGGCCGACGGCGAGATCCGGCCGTTCCGCGTCGAGGTTCCCCAGGCCGCCTGACCCGGACCGCCGGCTCGTCGGCCCGCCTGTACTTCGAGTACGCGCAGGCGCTGCGCGGCGGCGGCTGGTGTTCCCACGGGAGCTCTCCCTGCCCGTGCGGCACCTGGCCGAGCGGACCAACAACATCGTGCAGTGGTCGGAGTTCGACCGCGGCGGCCACTTCGCCGCCATGGAGGAGCCCGACCTGGTGGTCGCCGACGTGCGCAAGCTCTTCGCCCGCCTGCGGTAGGGAGGCGGGCGTCAGGCGAGCTGGGGACGGGGCAGGAGGCCGGCGGCGCGGATGACCTCGGGGACGCCGGTCGCCGGCCCGACGCCCATGAGGTGGACGCCGCGCACGCCGGGCAGGGCGCGCACGCCCTCGACCATCTCGGTGGCCAGGGCGATGCCCTCGGCCCGTTGGTCGCGAGCGGCGCGCAGTCGCTCGATGATCGCCTCCGGCACGGACCAGCCAGGCAGGCCGGCGAACCGTTCCAGCTGCGCGGCCGAGCGCGGCGGCAGCACGCCCGCCAGGATCGCCACGCGGTCGGGCAGGCCGCGCGGTGCCAGCAGCTCCAGCCAGGTGGCGAACGCGGCCAGGTCGTAGACCGGCTGCGTCTGGACGAAGCGGGCGCCGGCTGCGACCTTGGCGGCCAGCCGGGCGCCGCCCGAGGGGTCGGCCTTGCCCGGCGCCTCGGCCACGCCCACCAGGAAGCGGGCCGGCGGGTCGACCGGGCTGCCGTCCGGCCCGACCCCGTCGCCCAGCGCGCTCGCCAGCCGCGCCAGCCCGATCGCGTCCAGGTCGAAGACCGCCTTGGCGTCGCCGAACGGCCCCACCTCCAGCGGGTCGCCCGACAGGCACAGGATCGCCCGCATGCCGAGCGCGTGCGCGCCGAGCAGGTCGGCCGCCAGGGCGAGGCGGTTGCGGTCCCGGCAGGTGAGCTGCAGCACCGGCTCGAGCCCCTCGCCGGCGGCGATCACGGCGGCCGCAAGCGGCGACATCCCCACCCGCGCGGCCGCGTTGTCGGTGACGTTGACGGCGTCGACCAGCCCGGCGAGCTGGCCGGCGGCGCGGCGCACCAGCCCGGCGTCGGGCGAGCGCGGCGGGACCAGCTCGCCGGTGACCACGAAGCGCCCGTCGTCCAGCAGGCCACCGAGGCGGCCGGTCCCGGTCACCGTCGCCCTTCCGCCGGTACCAGGTTGCGCGCCGCCCGCACGGTGTTGGCCAGCAGCATGGCGACGGTCATCGGCCCCACCCCGCCGGGCACCGGGGTGAGCGCGCCGGCCACCTCGGCCACCTCCGGGGCCACGTCGCCCACCAGGGACCCGCCGATGCGGTGGTTGCCGAGGTCGACCACTGCCGCGCCCGGCTTGACCATGTCCGGGGTGATCATCGCCGGCCGGCCGGCCGCCGCGACCAGCACGTCGGCCTGGCGGGTGAAGTCGCCCAGACGGCGGGTGCCGGTGTGGCACAGGGTCACGGTCGCGTTGGCGCCCGGCGCCTTGGCCGACAGCATCACCGCCAGCGGCCGGCCGACCAGCAGGCCGCGGCCGACCACCACCGCGTGGCTGCCCTCGACCGGCACGCGCTCGTGGCGCAGCAGCTCCACGATGCCGGCGGGGGTGCACGGGGTGAACTCCGGGTCGCCGCGCAGCAGCCGGCCCTCGTTCCACGGGTGCAGGCAGTCGACGTCCTTGGCCGGGTCGATGGCCTCCTGGACCCGCACCGGGTCGAGGCCGTCGGGCAGGGGCAGCTGGACGATGATGCCGTGCATGGCAGGGTCGGCGTTCAGCTCGGCGACGGTGTCCTCCACCTGGGCCTGGGTGGCGTCGGCGGGCAGGGCGACCCGGCGCGACTCCACCCCGGTGGCCGCCGCCGCGCGCTGCTTGGCGCCCACGTAGATGTGGGACGCCTCGTCGTCGCCGACCAGGACCGCCGCCAGCCCCGGCCTGCGCCCCGCCTGGGCGAGCCGCTCCGCCTCGGCGGCCAGCTCGGCGCGGAGGCGCGTGGCCAGCCCCTTGCCGTCCAGGATTCTCGCGGGCATCTCGTCTCCTTTATCCAAACGGTCGGTGGCCCTCCGCCGCCTTGTGCGCTGGCTTCCCTCGTTGCTCCTCGTCGCCTGCGGCTCCTTCGTCGCTCCTCAGTCCAGCCAGCGCGCGGCTCCGGGCCACCTCCCTAAACCCCAAGCCCCGCGAGCCGGCACCAACGCTACCGCCGGTGACGGTACCCTGCCGCGTCGAAGGGGCTGGCCGGTGGAGGTGCGGGCCGTGGAGGAGCGAGGACGGCCGGGTGGGAGCGGCGCGCGGCGCCCGACGCGGGGCGAGGTGGCGGCGGCCGCCGGGCGGCGCCTGCCCGACGTGATCCGCCCCGGCCTGCTGGTGCTGTTCTGCGGGATCAACCCGGGCCTCTACTCGGCCGCGGTCGGGCACCACTTCGCCAGGCCGGGCAACCGCTTCTGGAAGGCGCTCGAGCTGGCCGGTTTCACCCCCCGGCTGCTCACCCCGGAGCAGGACGGCGAGCTGCCCGGTTACGGGCTCGGCCTGACCAACCTGGTCGACCGGGCGACCGCGGGCGCGGCGGAGCTGTCGCCGGCAGAGCTGCGCGCGGGCGCGGTCGCGCTGGCGGCGAAGGTCGAGGCGGCCGGCCCGGCCTGGGTGGCGTTCCTGGGCATCGACGCCTACCGGCGGGCGTTCGCCGCGCCCGACGCCACGGTCGGCCCGCGCCCCGACCCGCTCGGCGGCGCCCGCGTGTGGCTGCTGCCCAACCCGAGCGGCCGGGCGGCCCACTACCAGCTCGCGGACCTGGTCGCCGCGTTCGCCGCCCTGCGCTCGGCGGCCCTGCCGCCGTCGGGGTGACTGGCTACTTCTGCTGGACCTGGCCGACCGGGCGGTCCTGCCTGAGCGCGTCGAACAGCGCCAGCGCCTTGGCGCGGTCCCAGATCACCACGGAGCCGGCGCCGGGCACCGTCTGCGTGGTGGCGACCGGCACGGTGGTGGCCACCCCCTTGCCGTTGCTCACCGCGCGCATCGCGAACGGGAAGCGGATCAGGTGGTAGACGTGGTCGCTCCGGTTCACCGCGATCGAGTCGGCGCCGTTGAAGGCCAGCGGCACGCTGCGGAACGGGTTGAGCAGCACGCTCGGGGCGGTCAGCCGGCCGATCAGGGCGCTCAGGAACTGCTGCTGGCGCACCACCCGGTCGAGGTCGCCGCGACCTCCGGCGCGGGTGCGCACGTAGCCGAGGGCCTGGCGGCTGTTGAGCACCTGGCAGCCGGCGTTCAGCCTGAGGCCGGCCATGGGGTCGTTCATCGGCTTGGGGATGCACATGTTCACGCCGCCGGCCGCGTCGACCAGCGAGGCGAACCCGTCGAAACCGATCTCCATGTAGTGGTCGATGTGGATCCCGGTGACGTTCTCGACCGTCTGGGCGAGCAGCTTGGGACCGCCGAAGGCGTAGGCGGCGTTGAGCTTGTTGCGGCCGCGGCCCGGGATCGGGACGTAGGAGTCGCGCGGCAGGCTGACCAGGGTCGGAGCGCCGCTGCGCGGGATGTGCAGCAGCATCATGGTGTCGGTGCGGCGGCCCGCCGCCTGGCCGGTCCCCAGGCGCTTGCGCTCGGCGGCGCTGAGCCCTTCGCGGCTGTCGGAGCCGACGATCAGCCAGTCGGCGCCCGGCGTGACCGCCGGCCGTCCGGGCCAGTCCGTGAGCGCGTCCACCCGGTTGAGGCGCGAGTCCACCATCACGAACAGCACCAGCGCGGCGACCAGGAGCAGCGCGACCGTGATCAGCACGCCCCGGCCCCAGCGCCGGCGGCGGCGCGGCCGCACCACCATCGGCGGCGGGCCCCCGGCCGGCGGGCCGAGCGTCTCGGTGGGCGTCCGGGAACCCGGCGCCACCGGCTGCCTGCGCCGGTCGCGGGCCCACTCGTCTGGCCAGCCGCTCATCGCAAATCCTCCGTCATCGGCCGCATTCCGGACACCTTAACGTGCCCGGCCGTCCCGTTCTCCAACCACGCGGCAAGGACACCATCCTCGCAGCCGTCGGTCAGCGCCAGGTCAACGTTGGGGCAACTCCTGATCAACAAACGCCGGAGCCAAACTCCAGAGCCGGGCCGCATACCCTGCACCTCGACCTCAGCTCGAAGCTTGATCTGCTACGCGGATCGTCCGGATAGCCCCGATTGGGACGGCCCCGGCGACTCGCTCACGGATCAGTGCCGGAAGTGGCGGCGGCCGGTGTGGAGCATGGTCATGCCGAGGCGCTCCGCTGCCGCCGTCACCTCGGCATCACGGACGCTGCCGCCCGGCTGGGCCAGCGCCCGGACGCCGGCGGCCGCCAGCTCCTCGACGCCGTCGGGGAAGGGGAAGAAGGCGTCGCTGGCGGCGGCCGCGCCGGCGGCGCGGCCGCCCGCCTTGGCGACCGCGATCCGGACGGCGTCGACCCGGCTGGTCTGGCCGGGACCGACGCCGACGATTCGGCCTCCCGCGGCGAGCACGATCGCGTTCGACTTCACGTGCTTGGCCACGGTCCAGGCGAGCGCCAGGTCGTCGACGGTGGCGCCGTCGGGCTGCTGGCCGGAGACCACCGTCCAGCCGGCCGGGTCGTCGGCGGCGACGTCGGCCTCCTGGACCAGCAGGCCACCCGCGACCGAGCGGACGCCGAGCCGCGGGCCGGGACGTGGCAGGGCCACCTCGACCAGCCGCAACGAGCGCTTGCGCTCGAGCACCTCGCGGGCCGCCGCCTCGAAGCCGGGAGCGACCACGACCTCGGTGAACACCTCGGCGATGCGCCGCGCCGTCGCCTCGTCGAGCGGCCGGGACAGGCCGACGACGCCGCCGAACGCGCTCACCGGGTCGCCCTCGAGCGCGGCGGCGTAGGCCGCCTCCAGGGTCTCGGCGGGCGCGGCCCCGCACGGGTTGGTGTGCTTGACGATCACCGCGAAGGGCCGGCCGGCGAATTCCGCGACCAGGGAGAGGGCCGCGTCCGCGTCGAGCAGGTTGTTGTAGGACAGCTCCTTGCCGGCCAGCTGCACGGCACCGGCGAGACCGCCGGAGCCGGTGGCGTAGAGGGCCGCGGCCTGGTGCGGGTTCTCCCCGTAGCGCAGCCTCCGGGCCAGCCGGCCGGCCAGCGGCAGGGTGGCAGGGAAGGGGTTGCCGCGGTCGAACCAGGCCGCCACGCGGGCGTCGTAGGCGGCGGTGCGGGCGAACGCCTTGGCGGCGAGGGCACGGCGCTCCTCCAGGGTGGTGCCGCCGGCGGCCAGCGCGGCGGCGACCACCTCGTAGTCGGCCGGGTCGCAGGCCACCGCCACCGAGGCGAAGTTCTTGGCCGCGGCCCGCACCATCGCCGGGCCCCCCACGTCGATCAGCTCGACCACCCGGTCCTCGTCCGCGGCCGGGTCGGCGGCGGCCGCCTCGAACGGGTACAGGTTGCAGACGACCAGGTCGAAGAGCTCGATCCCGGCCGCCTCGAGCTGGTCGAGGTGGTCGGGGCGGCGCCGGTCGGCAAGCAGGCCGGCGTGGATCGCGGGGTGCAGCGTCTTGACGCGGCCGTCGAGCAGCTCCGGGGTGCCGGTGACGGCCTCCACCGGGGTCACGGCCAGGCCGTGGCCGCCGAGGGCGGCCGCGGTCGAGCCGGTCGAGACGACCTCGACCCCGGCCTCGTGGAGTGCCCGTGCGAGCCGCTCGAGGCCGCTCTTGTCGTACACCGACACCAACGCGCGCCGGATGGGCTGGCGGTCGCTCACGGCGCTCCTTTGCTCAAACGCTTCGGTGGGCCATCGGCGCTTGGTGCGCCGGCTTCCCTCGTCGCTCCTTCGTCGCCTGCGGCTCCTTCGTCGCTCCTCAGTCCAGCCGGCGCGCGCCGATGGCCCACCTCGCTACAACCAGCTGGCCTCCTCA
>Ga0307278_10001198_pt1 | contig 12912 bp, 11 predicted proteins | sample ER_DNA_117_FD_194482 | JGI IMG/M metagenome (GOLD analysis project Ga0307278, IMG submission 194482) | Bulk soil microbial communities from the East River watershed near Crested Butte, Colorado, United States - ER_DNA_117 | ecosystem: Environmental > Terrestrial > Soil > Floodplain | place... | reverse complement strand
AGCTGGTCGAGGCCGAGGCCGAGGAATCGCTTCCCGTGCTCGAGCGCGGCGGCCTCGACGTCGCGATCGCCGAGGAGTACGAGCACGCCCCGCGACCGCGCAGCGCGCAGCTGCGCCGCGAGTACCTCGAGCCCGACGAGATGGTGCTCGCGCTGCCGCGCAGCCATCCGGCAGCGAAGGCCAAGGGCCCCGTCTCGCTCGCGTCGCTGCACGCCACCGAGTGGGTCGCCGCGCGTGCCGACACCGCGTTCGGCGACATGTTCGCGCGCGTCTGCCGGTCGGTCGGCGGCTTCGAGCCCGAGATCCGCCATCGCGTCAACGAGATGGAGCTCCTGCTGGACATCGTCGCCAGCGGCGCCGCGGCGCTCGTCCCGGCGCTCGGCCGCCCGGAGCGCGACGCGCGCGTGGCGGTCCGCCGTATCGCCGAGGGGCGCGTCAGTCGTGCGCTCTTCGTCGCCGTCCGCGAGAGCGATCGGACGCGGCCGTCGACCGCCGCGGTCGTCGCCGCGATCCGCGGTCGGTGAGGGGCCTGCTCGCTGCCCGTGCACCAGTCCGTCAGGATGTCTGCGTGCCCACGGTCACTGTCGTCTTCGCGGACGTCGAAGGCTCCACCGCGATGCTCGAGCGTCTCGGGCAGCAGCGGTGGCTGCGAGCGCTCGCCGAGTACGAGGCGCTGCTGGGCGACCTCGTCACCGAGCACGGCGGCACGCTGGTCAAGGCGATCGGCGACGGCCATCTCCTCGCGTTCCCCGCCGCGCGCGCCGCGCTGCGGTGCGCGGTCGCCGTGCAGCGCGTGCTGCCGCTCCCGAGCGTGCCCGATCTCCGGGTGCGGATGGGGATGCACACGGGCGAGCCGGCGGTCCGTGAGGACGACCTCCACGGGCGCACCGTGGTGAAGGCGGCGCGGATCGCTGGCCTGGCGATGGGCGGCGAGGTGCTCGTGTCCGGCGTCGTGCGCGAGCTGGCCCAGGCCGATGAGGACCTCGACGATGAGATCTGGTTCGACGACGGCCGCGAGGTCGAGCTGCGCGGCCTGCGCGGCAGGCACCTGGTGCTCGCCGCCCAATGGGATCGCGACGGCATCGCCGCGATCCGCGTGGTCATCGCCGACGACTCGGCGCTGGTGCGCGACGGGGTGGCCGCCGTGCTGCGCGAGAGCGGCGTGCACGTCGTCGCCTGCGTGGCCGACGGCCACGCGCTGTATCGCGAGGTCGAGCGACACCGTCCCGACGTCGCGCTGGTGGACATCCGCATGCCGCCGACCGGGACGACCGAGGGCCTCGAGGCCGCCGCGCAGATCGGCCGCGAGTATCCCGAGGTCGGTGTCCTCGTCCTGTCGCAGTACCTCGAGCTCTCCTACGCCCTCGACGTCGTCGAGCAGCGCGAGGCCCGGCGCGGGTACCTGCTGAAGGACCGCATCGCCGAGATCGAGACGCTGCTGGACGCGGTCCGGCGGATCGCCCACGGAGGCTGCGTCGTGGACCCGGCGATCGTCGAAGGGCTCATCTCGGGCTCGGCGACGCTCGTGGCGCAGCTGAGCGAGCGCGAGCGCGAGATCCTGGGCTTCGTCGCGCAGGGATTCTCGAACGACGCGATCAGCGCTCGCCTCGGCGCCGATCGCGAGGCCGTCGACGGCGACATCGAGCGGATCTTCGCGAGATTGGGACTGCCGGACGAGTGCGAGGAGGACCGGCGCGTCGCGGCCGTGCTCAGCTGCCTGCGCGAGACGGCGCACCGCTGAGCGGCTGTCAGCGCGCGACCGGCGTCGGCGGCCGCTCCGGCTCGGGCTCGGCCGGCGGCTCGAGCTCGTGGAGGAGCTTCTCGCCCTCGATATCGAGGTTGGGCAGGCGGCGATCGAGCCACTTGGGCAGCCACCACGCGCGCCGATCGAGCAGCGCGAGGACCGCCGGCACGAGCGTCATCCGCACGAAGAACGCGTCGACGAACACGCCGAAGGCGAGCGCGAAGCCGATCGACTTGATCACGACGTCGTTGGCGAGGATGAAGCCCGAGAAGACGGCGATCATGATCAGCGCCGCGGCGGTGACGACGCGGGCGCTGGCCTGGAAGCCGGCCACCGTCGCATCCTGCGCGCGGCCGGTGTGGACGTAGCTCTCGCGCATGCGCGAGACGAGGAAGACCTCGTAGTCCATCGCCAGGCCGAACAGGATCGCGACCATGAGGATGGGCAGGAAGCTCACGATCGGCGCGGTCGAGGCCACGCCGAGCACGTCGGCCAGGTTCCCGTTCTGGAAGATCCAGACCACGGCGCCCAGCGCCGCGGCGATGGTCAGCAGGAACCCCGCCACCGCCTTGATCGGCACCATGATCGAGCGGAAGACCAGCATCAGCAGGATCAGCGCCAGCCCGACCACGAGCACGAGGAACACCGGCAGCGCGGCCGTGAGCTTGTCGGACGTGTCGATGTTGATCGCCGTGGTGCCGGTGACCATCGCGTCGATCCCCGACTCCTGGCGGACGTCAGCGGCGAGATCGCGGACCCGCGCGACGAGGTCCTTGGTCGCCTCGGAGGATGGGCTGCTGGCCGGGGTCACGAGGATGATCGCCACGTCGCCGGCCTTGTTGGCCACCGGATCGGAGACCGCGACGACGTCGGGGAACTTCTTCAGCAGGGCGACGGCCTGCCTGCCGATCTCCTTCGGGTACGGCTTGCCCTGGGAGTCGATGGCGATGGTCAGCGGCCCCGTGAACCCGGGCCCGAAGCCCTTGGTCAGCAGGTCGTAGGACTGGCGCTCGGTCGTGTTCGTGGGCTTCGTGCCGTCGTCGGGCAGGCCCTGGCGCAGGTGGATCGCGGGCGTCGCGACGAGGACGAGCAGCACGACCACCGCCGCGATCGCGACCAGCGGCCTGCGCGTGACGAGCTGCGCCCAGCGCAGCCCCATCGTGGCGCGGGCCGAGCGCTTTCGGCCGCGCGCCGCGCGCTTGCCGGCGAAGCCCAGCAGCGCGGGCAGCAGGGTCAGCGCGATGAGCACCGCGATCGCGACGGTCCCGGCCGCCGCCAGCCCCATCACCGACAGGAACGGGATGCCGACCACGATCAGCCCGGCGAGCGCGATGAACACCGTCACGCCGGCGAAGACGACCGCGCTGCCGGCGGTGGCGACTGCGCGCGCGACGGACTCCGCCGGCTCGAGCCCGTCGGCGAGCTGCTGGCGGTGGCGCGAGACGATGAACAGCGCGTAGTCGATCCCGACCGCGAGGCCGATCATCGTCGCGAGCGTCGGCGCCGTCGAGTTGAGGTCCATGACGCTGGTCAGCGCGAAGATCGCCGACAACCCGATCGCCACGCCGATCAACGCGGTCACCAGCGGCATCACCGCGATGAGGGCGGACCCGAAGGTCAGCAGCAGCACGAAGAACGCGATGACCACGCCGATCTGCTCGCTGCTCGAGTTCTCGCCCTCGCCGGTGGCGATGACGCCGCCCGAGAACGCGACGGTCAGCCCGGCCTTGCGCGCGGGGTCGGCCACGCGCTCGAGCGCGGCCTTGGTGGAGTCCTTGAGGTCCGCGACGGGGACGGCGAAGTGCAGATCGGCGAAGCCGACGCGCTTGTCCTTCGACATCGTGAAGCTCTGGCCGAACTGCTCGCCGGTGGTGACCGCCTGGGGCACCTTCTGAGCGGCGGCGAGCGTCGGGTCGACGACCTTGGAGTACCGGTCCTCGTCGAGCGTGTGGCCCGCGGGGGCGGCGAAGACCACCCGGGCGGTCGCGCCGCCGCTGCCCGGGAATCGCTTGTCGAGCACGTCCAGCGCGCGCTGGGACTCGGTGCCGGGGACGTTGAACGCATCGTTCGTGTCCGTCTTGACCGCCTGGGAGAGCGCCGCGATACCGACGAGTAGGGCAATCCAGAGCGCGACGACCAATCGCCTGCGCCGAAAGGCCCAGTGGCCGAGGCGATACAGATACAACGACATCGTGGCCTCCGCAGTTGGAAGCGCTGCTCCGCGGTTGACCCTACCCGTGGTCGGAAGAGGCGGTCAACCGCGCGTCGGTGAGCGGCGCCCCTCTTCGAAGCTTCTTCGCTGCCTCTCGGGTGGCTTTCAGGTTCGGGCAGTGGGGTCGCCGGCATCCGCCCGCGACCCGCCCATACCGTCGTGCTCGTCGCCCTCGCGCCTGCGGTCGTCGCGCTCGCCGTGCAGAGGGGGCGCAGCGAGCCCGCTCGAACCCCGGCGCCGGCGGTGGCGGAGGTCGCCGCGCCGCCCGCGGTCACCGGCGTCAAGACGGCCGCCGCGCCGGTGCTCGCCACCTCCGCCGGCATCGCCGCCGCGGTCCGCTACGCGCGCACGCGCGCCGGCACGGTCGCCTTCGCGGTGCTCGACGAGCGCGGGCGGCTGCGCGGGTTGCGGCGCACGCTGCGGTTCCCATCGGCGAGCGTGGTCAAGGCGATGCTGATGGTGGCCGTGCTGCGTCGCGCCGCGGGTGGGCATCTGAGCGCCGGCGAGCGCGACCTCCTGCGCCGCATGATCACGGTGTCCGACAATGACGCCGCCAGCGCGATCTACGCCCAGGTCGGCGGCGCGGGGCTGCGGTCGGTCGCCCACGCCGCGGGCGCCAAGCGCTTCGCCGACGTCGGCAACTGGGCCGACGCGCAGCTCACGGCAGCCGACCAGGCGCGGTTCTTCCTGCGCTTCGACGCGCTCGTCCCCGCCGCCCACCGCCGCTACGCGCGCAAGCTGCTCTCCTCGATCGTCGGCTGGCAGCGCTGGGGCATCCCGCCAGCGGCCAGCGCCCACCGCATGAAGGTCTTCTTCAAGGGCGGCTGGCGTACCGGAATCGTCCACCAGGTCGCCCTGCTCGAGCGCGGCGGGCGGCGCATCGCGCTGGCCGTCCTCACCAGCGGCGAGCCGTCGATGGACTACGGCGAGGACACGATCGAGGGCATCGCGCGGCGGGTCCTGGGCTGACCGGGCTCGAACGGGCGCCCCGCACCAAGCGCCAACGCGCCCTTGACCTACGGTGAAGGTGGCGGCGCGAGCCTCGCCGGGTGCGATCGCTCGTCGTCGCCGGCACGGTTGTGGCGGCACTCACCGGGTGCGGCGAGGTGGTCGCCACCGGCCCGAACGGCACCGGCGCGTCCGCGTGCCAGTCGACGGTCGACGCGACGCTGCGCAACGTCGCCATGCGCATCTACGCGCAGGCAGCCCACGGCCCGAACGTCGTCAGCGCGACGCGGCGCCTCGCACGATCGCCCGCGCTGGCCCGCGCGGTCGAGCGCGGCGACGCCTCCCAGACCCGCGCGGCCCTGCGTCCGCTGCTGAAGGGCCAGATCCACCGCATCGTGGTCACGCGCGGGGCACGCGTGCTCGCGCGCTTGGGCACCTCGTCCGCGCTCGCGCCGGTGCGCGGCGTCATAAGCGACACCAGCGGGCGGCCCGTTGGCCAGTACACGCTGGCCGTCGGCGGCGACGCCGCGATCGTCGGCATCATCCGCGCGCTGACGGGCGCCCAGGTGCGTGTCCTCGCTGCCACGGCTCCGGCTCCGGGCGGCGCGACGGCGTCGGTCGCCGCCACCGCGTTCCCGTCGGGCGCGGTCCGGATCTGGCTCCTCGGCGGCGCGTCGCCCGCCTGCGGCGCAACGCCAGCCCAGACCGCGGCGGCGACGACCGGCGCGATCGCCACGCGGCTGTACGACGTCGAGGCCACGGGTCCGTCGACCCAGCGCGTGCTGCGCCACGTGGCCCGCGACCGCCGCTTCGCCGCCGCCGTCGGCGCCGACGATCCCGTCGCCCTACGCGCAGCGATCGTCCGCTTCTTCCGCACGCACTCGCTACACGTCGTGCGCGTGCGGGCGACGACCGTGGCCGGCCAACTCGTCGGCGACGTCGGCGGCCCGTTCGTGCTCGCGCCCGCCTCGACCGCGGTGCGGGACGCCCACGGGCGCATCGCCGGACGCGTGACGCTCGCGGTCCAGGACGACACCGGCTACATGAAGCTCGTGCACGGCTTCACCGGCGCGGACGTGCTCATGCGCACCGCGACCGGGACGGTCCCCGGGAGCTCGCCGGCCGGCGGTCGCCAGCCGACGTTCAGCTTCACGGCGACGGCGTTCCCGACAGGGCCGCTGACCGTCTCGCTCTTCAACTAGCTTGTCGGCGATCTCGGTGACCGTCGGCTTGCGCAGCAGCTCGCGCTCGAGCTGCTGCAGCGTGCGGTCGACGGAGAACGGCTCGTCGCGCATTTGCAGTCCTGAGGAACGCGATTTGCGCCGCGTGAGCGGGTTCGTCGAGCGGGTAGAGCGCCACAATGCCGCGCTCGATCTGGAACGGTGGCGTGTCGTTCGCCGGCGTCGACGTACGCGAGGCGAAGGTTGACCAGGCCGCGGCGCTCGTCGAGGTGAAGGCCGGCTTGCGATGACGCGCTCGGTCGTCGCGCTCGCGCTGCTCGCGGCGGCGCTGTGCGCCTGCGGGCGCTCGGGCGACCGACAGGCCGTGCGCGGCGTCGCGGTGCAGTTCTACGCCGCGGTCGACCGCCACGACGGCGCCCACGCGTGCGCGCTGCTGAGCGCCGACACGCGCAAGGCGCTCGAGAAGCAGGAGTCCGAGGCCTGCGACAAGGCGGTGGAGCGCCTGCACCTCAATGCGGGCCCCGTCGGCAGCGTGCGCGTCTACTCGCTGGAGGCCTCGGTCGAGCTGCGCGGCGGCGACACGGTGTTCCTCGAGGAGACGAGGCAGGGCTGGCGCATCGCGGCCGCCGGCTGTCGCCCGACCGGCCACGAGGAGCCCGCCGATTGCGATCTGGAGGCCTGATGCGCGCGCTGTTCTTCACCTACCTGGTCCTCGTCATCGCCGGGCTCGTCTACATGACGGCGATCGGGTTCATCCACAACTAGGAGGACCCGTGCGCTTCCTGCGCGAGAACAGCCTCTCGATCGTCTTCCTGGTCATCTTCCTCATGGCCCTCGTCGGCCAGGCCTTCGTCGGGCACGGCCAGTTCAACCAGGATCAGCTGCTGCACCACGGTGACCCGATCTCGCTGGGGCGCTACCTCACGAGCTCGGAGTTCGCCGTCGACGTGGCCGAGAACTGGCAGTCGGAGTACCTGCAGTTCTCGCTCTACATCCTCGGCACGGTCTGGCTGCTGCAGCGCGGCTCGCCGGAGTCCAAGGCCCTGGACAAGGCGGGCCTGGAGTCCGAGGAGGAGCAGCTGATCGGCCGCCACGCGACCGCGCACTCACCGCGCTGGGCGAAGGTCGGCGGGCTGCGCACTGCGATCTACAGCAACTCGCTCCTGCTCGTGATGACCACGTTGTGGCTCGGCAGCTGGTTCGCGCAGTCCGTCGCCGGCTGGACCGCCTACAACGCCAACCAGCTCGACCACCAGGCGGCGACCCTCGACTGGCTCGGGTACATCGGGACGAACGACTTCTGGGACCGCACGCTGCAGAACTGGCAGTCGGAGTTCCTCGCCGTCGGCTCGATGGCGATCCTGTCTGTCTACCTGCGCCAGCGCGGCTCCGCGGAGTCCAAGCCGGTCGGGGCGCCCCACGACGCGACCGGCGTCGCGGGCTGAGGCGCTGTCACGGCTTGAGCAGCACCTTCATGTGCGTGTTGCCCGCTGCCGTCAGGGTCTGGAACATCTCCTCGGCGCGCTCGAGGCCGACGACGTCGGTGATCAGGTCCTCGGCCGGGACGCGCCCCTGGGCGAGAAGGTCGATCGCCTCGGCGAACTCGGCGCGGCGGTAGACCAGCGCGCCGACGAGCTCTGCCTCCTTGAAGACGATCGCCGTCGCCGGGATGCTCAGCCCCTCCAGCGCGATGCCGACGAGTACGACGCGGCCGAGCCGTCGCACGAGCGTGAGCGCGAGGGTCGCGGCGTCGGATGTGCCGGCGCACTCGAACACGGCGGCGGGCGCTTCGCCGCCGAGCGCCGCCGGCACCCCGGCGCCGGCGTCGTCCAGGGCGACCGTCCGAAGCCCGAGCTCCTCGGCCGCCCGCGCTCGCGCCGCGTTGCGCGACACGACGACCAGCCGCTCGAAGCCGCGGGCCTTCAGCACGAGCGCGGTCACCATCCCGATCGGTCCCGCGCCGACGACGGCCACCGGGGCGGTGGCGTCGACGCCGGCCTTGGCGACCGCGTGCACACCGACGGCGACCGGCTCGACGAGGGCCGCGGCTGCGTCGTCGAGCTCGTCGGGCAGCGCGAACAGCATCCGGGCGTCGACCAGGACGCGCTCGGCGTAGCCGCCGGCGCGACCCGTGCCCAGGCCGATGCCGTTGGCCACGGCGTTGGGGCACACCTGCTCCTCGCCGGCCAGGCACTGGTCGCACTCGCCGCACTGGGCGAAGGGCAGCACGGCGACCCGATCGCCGACGCTCCAGCCTTCGACGCTGTCTCCGAGTGCGCTGATGTGCCCCGAGAGCTCGTGCCCCGGGACCGTGCCGCCCGGGAACAGCTCGGGGACGTCGCGCAAGTGCAGGTCCGAGCCGCAGATCCCGCAGTACGCGACCGTGATCTCCACCTCGGCCGGCCCGGGCGCCGCCGCGGGCCGCTCGACGACCGCCAGGAGGCGGTCGTCGCCGATCTGCACAGCTCGACTCGTCACGCGTCGAGGTACAGCGCGAACTCCCAGGGGTGGGGGCGCAGCCGCACCTCGTCGACCTCCGCGCGCTTGTGGTCCATGTAGGCCTCGAGGAGGTCGGGGGTGAAGACGCCGCCGGCGAGCAGGAACTCGTGGTCCTCCTCGAGCGCTTCGAGCACGCGATCCAACGACGTCGGGACCTGGGCGATCTGCGCCTGCTGTTCGGGCGCGAGCTCGTAGAGGTTCGCGTCGACGGGCGGCGGCGGCTCGAGGCCGCGCTGGATGCCATCGAGCCCGGCCATCAGCAGCGCCGAGAACGCGAGGTAGGGGTTGGCGCTGGGATCGGGCGAGCGGAACTCGACGCGCTTGGCCTTCGGGCTGGTGAAGTAGACCGGGATGCGCACCGCGGCCGAGCGGTTGCGCTGCGAGTACAGGAGGCTCACCGGCGCCTCGTAGCCGGGCACCAGGCGCTTGTAGGAGTTCGTCGTCGGCGCGCAGAAGGCCAGCAGCGCGGGCGCGTGCGTGAGCAGCCCGCCGACGTAGTGGCGCGCCGTCTGCGAGAGCAGCGCGTACTCGCCGGCGTCGAACATGATCGTCTCGCCGTCCTTCCACAGCGACATGTGGGTGTGCATGCCCGAGCCGTTCTCCTCGAAGATCGGCTTGGGCATGAAGGTCGCCACCTTGCCCGCCTGGCGGGCCACGTTGCGCGCGACGTACTTGTAGAGCTGCATCACGTCGCCCATCCGCAGAAGCGGCTGGAAGCGCAGGTCGATCTCCGCCTGGCCGGGGCCGCCGACCTCGTGATGGTGGACCTCGACCTCGACGCCCAGGCGCTCCAGCGTGAGCGCCATGCGCCCGCGCAGGTCGGCCAGGGTGTCGAGCGGCGGCGCGGGGAAGTAGCCCTGCTGGGAGCGGTTGGTGTAGGCGAGGTTCGGCAGCGCGCCGTTGGCGCTGCGCCCGAACCCGAGGCCGGCGTTCCAGAAGCCCTCGGGCGAGTCGACCTCGTAGAAGCCGCGGTTCGCCTCCTGGCCGTAGGCGACGTGCTCGAAGATGTAGAACTCGGCCTCGGGGCCGAAGAACGCCGTGTCGGCGATGCCCGTGGTCGCCAAGTGGGCCTCGGCCTTGTGGGCGACGTTGCGCGGGTCGCGCGAGTAGCTCTCGCCGGTGATCGGGTCGCGGACGTCGCAGACCATCGACAGCGTCGGGAACTCGTGGAACGGGTCGATGATCGCGGTCGACGGGTCGGGCAGCAGCAGCATGTCCGACTCGTTGATCTCCTGGAAGCCGCGGATCGACGAGCCGTCGAAGCCCGCGCCGTCGGTCAGCAGACCCTCACCGAGCTCGCGCGCGGCCACGGCGAAGTGCTGCCAGGTCCCCGGAAGGTCGGTGAACTTCAGGTCGACGAGCGCGACCTGGTGCTCGCGCGCGAAGCTCACGACGTCGTCGGGGGTCGGCGCGGCGTCGGCGGACACCGGCATGGCCAGCGGCGGGCCAAGGAGCGTCTCCCGGGGCTCATTGATCAGGGACACGATCGACTCCTCTCCTCGCGTACGTGGCGCCAAGCTTTGCACCGGTCCGCCGAGGTTCTTTGGCCCGGCGGTCCAACTGCCACCGCCACGTGGTCCACATCGTCTCTCAGCGGCGTCGTAGGGTCCACTCAGCAGACTCACAGGATTCCCGCTGATACTCACTGCCATGGGCGAAGCGACCAATGGACACCGGGTGCTCGTCGTCGACGACGAGCCCAACATCGTCGACGTCGTCAGCATGGCGCTTCGCTTCCAGGGCTTCTCGGTCGAGTCGGCCGGGACCGGGGCGGAGGCCGTCAGCGCGGTCGGCGCGTTCCACCCGCACCTGATCGTGCTCGACGTCATGCTGCCCGACATGGAGGGCTTCGAGGTCGCCCGGCGCCTCGGCGCCCAGCACGCGCGTGTGCCGATCATCTACCTGACCGCGCGCGACGCGACCGAGGACAAGATCCGCGGGCTCAGCCTCGGCGGCGACGACTACGTCACCAAGCCGTTCAGCCTCGAGGAGCTCATCGCCCGCATCCGCTCGATCCTGCGCCGGACCGGGCTGGCCGAGCCCGAGTCCAGCCGGCTGGTCTTCGAGGACGTCGAGCTCGACGAGGACGCCCACGAGGTGCGCCGCGGCGACGCGATCGTCGACCTCACCGCCACCGAGTACCGGCTGCTGCGCTACCTCATGCTCAACCCGCGCCGCGTGCTGACGCGCGCCCAACTGCTCGAGCACGTGTGGGAGTACGACTTCGGCGGCGACGCGCGCGTGCTCGAGACCTACATCAGCTACCTGCGCAAGAAGCTCGACGCCCACGGCCCGTCGCTGATCCACACCGTGCGCGGGGTCGGCTACGCGCTGCGCCAGCCGCGAACGTGATGGCCTCGCTGCGCGCGCGGTTGCTGGCCGCCGTGCTGGCGCTCGCGGCCGTCGGCATGCTGCTGTTGGGCGGGGTCACGTACTACGAGCAGCGGTCGTTCCTGTACGACCGCATCGACGCGCAGGTCCGCACCGCCAGCGGCCAGATCGGCTTCCAGCTCGAGAAGGCGATGGGCCGCGCGACCGACGGCGACGGCGACGACCGCGGCGCGCCTCCGCCTCACGGTGGCGGCCCGAACTTCGGTCCGCCAGCCGGCACGTACGGGCAGAAGCGTGCCGCCGACGGCACGGTGATCTTCGGCAAGGTCTTCGCGGTCAACTCGACCGTCACCGCCAAGCCTGCGCTACCCGCGAACCTGCCGCTCGACCGCATCATCACGGTCAACGGCCAGGACGGAGCGGGCACGCGCTACCGCGTCCTCGCCGAGCGCGACCCGCGAGACTCGACGATCAACGTGGCCGCGGTCCCGATGCGCGCGACCGACGACAACCTCGACCGTCTGCTCGTCGTCCTGGCGCTGGTCATCGCGGCGGTCCTCGCGCTCCTGGGCGTCGTGTTGTGGGCGGTCGTGCGAGTCGGCCTGCTCCCGCTCGATCGCATGGGGCACACGGCGGGGGCGATCGCGGGCGGCGACCTCTCGCACCGCATCGAGTCGACCGATCCGCGCACGGAGGTCGGGCGTCTTGGCATCGCGCTCAATGCGATGCTCGACCGGCTCGAGCGCGCCTTCGGCGAGCGCGAGGCCAGCGAGGATCGCCTGCGCCAGTTCCTCGCCGACGCGTCGCACGAGCTGCGCACGCCGCTGGCCTCGATCCGCGGGTACGCCGAGCTGTACCGGATGGGCGCGGCGCGCCAGCCCGCCGACGTGGAGAAGGGGATGCGGCGCATCGAGGAGGAGGCGGCGCGCATGGGCGCGCTGGTGGAGGACCTGTTGATGCTCGCGCGCCTCGACGAGGTGGCCGACGCGCCGCATGGCCGGGTCGATGTCGCGTCGATCGTGCGCGATGCCGTCGACGACGGGCGGGCCACGGCGCCCGACCGCGAGATCCGCGCTCGGTTCGACGGTCCCGCGGTCGTGCTCGGCGACGCCGACCAGCTGCGCCAGGTGCTCGCCAACCTGCTGCGCAACGCGCTTGTGCACACGCCGCCGGGGACGGAGATCGACGTCAGCGTCGAGCGCCGCGACGACGAGGTGCGGCTCGAGGTCCGCGACCACGGCCCGGGGCTGCCGCCCGGCGATCCTGCCGCGCTGTTCGAGCGCTTCTGGCGCTCCGAGGGCGGGCGCGAGCGCGGCAAGGGCGGCGCAGGCCTCGGGTTGGCGATCGTCGCCGCGATCGTCGACGCCCACGGCGGGCAGGTCGAGGCCGGCGACGCTCCGGGCGGCGGCGCCAGCTTCGTCGTGCACCTGCCGGGAGCCTAGACCCGCACCGGCAGGCCGAAGCGGGCGACAAGCTCCGGGTCGCGGAAGATCGTCAGCTCGCCGATCCGATCGCCGTCGAGCGTGAGCACGGCGATGCCGTGAGGCATGAACGCAGCCGCCTCGGCGTCCCAGAGGTAGTGCGCGAACGCCGGCTGGCCGTTCGATTGCGTCGGGACGACGCGCCAGCGGTAGCGGTCGCTGAGCGGCGTGGCTCGGAGGAAGGCCGCGATCGCGTCGCGGCCTCGGTACCATTCGCTCCACGGCGGCATTGTCAGCGCGGCGTCCTCGGCGAGCCTGGCGGCGAGCGCGTCGATGTCGGCGCGCTCCCACGCGTCGACGAACCCCTCGACGATCGCGCGCAGCCCTTCGTCTCCGAGCGAGCGCAAGGTCGCCTGTTGGGTCCGCGCGGGCAGCCGCTCGTCGACCGTGTTGTGGGCGCGCTGGAGGGCGGTGTAGACGGCGCCGGGCGTGGTCTGGAGCGCGTCGGCGACCTCGGCGCCGGTGAAGCCCAGCACGTCGCGCAGGATCAGCACGGCGCGCTGCTGCGCGGGCAGG